>Ga0209169_10002101_pt1 | contig 12102 bp, 9 predicted proteins | sample HubBroMetageWRM4_FD_188346 | JGI IMG/M metagenome (GOLD analysis project Ga0209169, IMG submission 188346) | Warmed soil microbial communities from the Hubbard Brook experimental Forest, New Hampshire - Hubbard Brook CCASE Soil Metagenome WRM 4... | ecosystem: Environmental > Terrestrial > Soil...
TGAGCGGCCGAAGGGATCGCGGGTGCCGGTGGTGACCAATCTGGTGGGCACGCTGAAGCGGATGTGCCTGGCGCTGGAAGTGGAGTCGCTGGAAGAGATCGCGGAGCGGGTGCATTCGTTTATCGATATGCAATCGCCGCAGGGATTCTTTGAAAAGGTGAAGATGCTGCCGAAGCTGGCGGAGATCGGGTCGTTTTTCCCGAAGGTGGTGCGCAGCGGGGCGTGCCAGGAAGTGGTGCGCACCGACGATTTTTCCCTGGATTATTTTCCGATATTGAAATGTTGGCCGCAGGATGGCGGGCGGTTCATTACCTGGCCGATGGTGATTACGAAAAATCCGGACACCGGGAAGCGGAATGTGGGTTGCTACCGGATGCAGGTTTTCGACGAGCGGTCGACGGGGATGCACTGGCAGACGCAAAAGCATGGCGCGGATCATTACCGCAACAGCCGGGCGAAGAATCCGGGGGGAAGGCTGGAAGTAGCGGTGGCGATTGGGGCGGATCCGGCGACGGCGCTGGCGGGAATCTTGCCGGTCCCTCCGGACATGGACGAGTTTCTATTTTCGGGATTCTTGCGGCGCGATCCGGTGGACCTGGTGCCGTGCAAGACGGTTGATTTGGAGGTTCCGGCGAACGCGGAGATTGTGCTGGAAGGTTACGTTGAAATTGGGGAAATGAGAGAGGAAGGGCCCTTCGGCGACCACACCGGGTTCTATTCGTTGGAAGGGCAGTACCCGGTGTTTCATGTGCAGTGCATCACGCATCGCAAGGAACCGTTGTATCTGACGACGATTGTGGGGCCGCCGCCGCAGGAAGACTATTTTATGGGGCACGCGATCGAGCGGATTTTTATGCCGGTGATGAGAATGCAGTATCCGGAAATCGTGGACGTGGCGATGCCGGCCGAAGGGATATTTCAAAATTTGATGATTGTTTCGATTCGAAAAAGTTATCCGGGGCAGGCGCGCAAAATCATGAACGCGATCTGGTCGCTGGGGCAAGCGATGTTCACCAAGGTGATTGTGGTGGTGGATCACGACGTGGACCTGAAAAATTCCAGCGAGATCGTGTGGAAGGCGTTATGCGCCATCGATCCGGAGCGCGACATTCAATTTGTGCTGGGGCCGGTGGATACGCTGGATCACGCGGCGCGGCGGCAGGATTTCGGTTCGAAGATGGGCGTGGATGCGACGCGAAAATGGCCGGAAGAAGGTTTCGCCGGACGTTGGCCGGACGAGATAAAAATGGATGCAACAACAAAAAAACGGGTCGACGCAATTTGGCAACAATTAAAACTAGGAAATTCGAAGAAAAAGTAAAGCTGGGGCGAATCTCGTTTTCTTCGCCTGCCAGGCGCTTTCCCGCTAGATATGGGGGATTTAGGCTTATCCTACCTGTACTTTTCACCTGTCCCTTTCGCCTTCCTGTCCTTCCGGACGGTTTTTACCAATAGCACACCAAGGAAACACCTTGCTTGACACTCTGCGTCGTGGATGTAATAAACGATTCAAAGCGGAGGGTACCATGCGTAGCAGTACTTGGGTGCCCTCCCATGAATTCCGCGTCCCGGGGTGACGGACGCCAGCAGCAAAGCGACAGAAAAGAAAATCCAGAAATTTCCAAGCAGCAGATCAAGCCGTGTCCGTCCAGCGAAGCGGGGCGGGTGAGGAGTGAGGGGCCGCACGATGTTCAATCTCGGTAAAACAAAATCTTTGATCGGCCTGGACATCGGCTCGAGTTCGGTAAAAGCCGTCGAGCTGAAGAAAACGAAAGCGGGCTACGAGCTGGTGAGTTACGGCATCGAGACGCTGGCGCAAGACACGGTGGTCGACGGCGCGATCATGGATGCGCCCTCGGTAGCGGAGAAGATTATTTCGATCTTCGACGGCCAGAAGATCAAAGCCAAGGACGTGGCGACTTCGGTGTCCGGGCACTCGGTGATCGTCAAGCGAGTGAGCATGCCGCTGATGACCGAAGACGAACTGTACGACCGGGTACAAGCGGAGGCCAGCCAGCACATTCCGTTCGACATCGCGGACGTGAACCTGAGCCATCAATTGTTGGAAGCCACCGAGAACCAGATGGACGTGTTGCTGGTGGCGGTGAAGAAAGACAAGATTCTGAATCATACGAACGTCCTGGCGCAGGCGGGCAAATCGCCGATGGTGGTGGACATCGACGCATTCGCCCTGCAGAACTGTTTCGAAGTGAACTACGAGCCGGATCCGTCGCAGGTGGTGGCGCTGCTGAACGTGGGAGCGAGCGTCATGAACATCAACATCGTGCGGGGCTGGACGCCGCTGTTTACGCGCGACGTATCGGTGGGCGGTAACCAGTACACGGACGCGCTGCAAAAGGAACTGGACCTCAGCTTCGAAGATGCCGAGAAATTAAAGATGGGGGGCACCCTGGCGGGAGTGAACGAAGAGCAGCGCACCGCGATTCTTCGTTCGGTGTCGGACATTTTGATTCTCGAAATTCAAAAGACTTTCGATTTCTTCCGGGCCACCGCCAGCGGCGAAAATATCCGCCGAATTTACATTGCGGGAGGCACGGCGCGGGTGCCGGGGTTGCTGGACCTGCTGAAAGAAGAATTCGCGATGCCGGTTGAGGAACTGTATCCGTTCCGCAAGATCGCCATCAATCCTAGCCGTCACGATGAAAGCCAGATTCGCGAGTTGGCGCCGCGCTTGGCCATAGCCGTGGGCCTGGCGCTGAGGAGCTTTGACACGCCATGATTCGGATTAACTTACTGGGCCAAACCCGGCCAAAGGCAACCAAGCAGTCGGTGCCGCTCGAGAACGGTTTATCGATCATTCTCGGAATCGCCGCGGTCGTGATCGCGGGCGTGGTGCTCTTCACCATGTATCTGTCGCAGAAGAAGCAGCTCGACGATACGAATGCCACGATCGCGCAGTTGCGGGCGGAAAAAGCCAGCCTGCAGCAGGTCAAGCAGGAAGTGGACCGGTTCGAAGACCAGAAGCGGGCATTGCAGACGCAGATCGACGTGATCGAAGGACTGCAAAAGAACCGCACCAGCGCGCAGGAATTGTTGCAGATGGTGGCCAACACGGTGGTGCGGGTCGACCAGCTCTGGCTGACTTCGCTGGACCGCAAGGGCGACGCGCTCTCGATTGGCGGTGAGGCGGGCAACATCAACTCGGTGGCGAATTTCATGACCCAGCTGAAGCGCTCCGGGTACTTCGACAAGATCGAAATTCAGGAAGCGAAAGAAGACGACGTGGTGAAATCGGTGACGACCTACGGATTCACCATGACTGCCAGCGTGGCGCAGACGCCCACGACGCAGACGCCGCAAGCACAGACCAAGCCGACGGCGGCCGCAACCCCGCCCCCAGCACCTGCGGCGAAGGGAAGGAGCTAGCGATGGCTACCGGATTTCGTGATTGGCCCTGGCCGCTACAAGCACTGTTCTTTCTAGGACTGGCGGTGGTGTTGATCGCGGCGGGCATGTACCTGCCGTTCTTGCCCAACGCTTCGATCCGCACGCAACTGGAAGCGGCGCAGGCGACCGAGAAACCGCTGCAAACGGAAGTAGCAAGTTTGCGGGTTTACAAGCAGCGCCGGGCTGAACTGGCATCGCAAATGGATGCGCTGGAAAAGCAGCTGGCGACGTTGCAGACCATCGTGCCGGAAGACAAGCAGACGGATCAATTCATCATCATGATTCAGAGCGCGGCGGTGAGTTCCGGCGTTTCGATTCGGCGGATGAAGGCGCTGCCGATCGCCAGCAAGCAGTATTACTTCGAGATGCCGTTCGAAGTGGAAGCGGACGGTCCCTATTTCTCGGTGCTGGATTTCTTTTCGAAGCTGGGCCGGCTGTCGCGAATCATCAATGTGGGCGATTTGAAGCTGCAGGGCCTGGCGAACAAGACCACGAGTGTGAATTTTCACATGGCCGCGGGAAGTTCGGTGACGGGGACCATGACCATTACCACGTTCTTCTCGAAAGCGGCAGATGCGGGCACGGCGCAGAGCACGACGTCAACAAGCACCACTGCACCGGCCGGCGCGGCAGCGAAGCGATAGGGCGAAAACGATGAAACTGGTTAACAATTCGGCAAGACTTCTGGCAGGGCTGGCGGTTTCCTTCTGCCTGGTATCGGGCAGCTGGGCGCAGACCGCACCGGCGAAGAAGACGATGCACAAGAAGAGTTCAGCGCCGGCGGCGGCGAAAGGCGGGCCCGAAGCCGGGGCGGCCGCGACCCCGAAGATTGCGGAAGTCGGCAAGCGCGATCCATTTTTGCCGCTGGTCAATTCGAACAAACCAGGCGGACCGCCGCTGCCTCCGGGCAAGGCGGGACTGGTGGTGGCGACGGTTCAGGTCACTGGAACGGTCAGCTCGCCCAATGGCATGCTGGCGGTGGTAGCGAATCCGGACCAGCGCGTATATTTTCTTCGAGAAGGCGACAAGTTATATGACGGCGATGTGGAAAAGATCGGTCTGGACGGAGTGACGTTCAAGGAAAATTCCAAAGACGCCTTCGGCAAACCAGTAGAACGCACGGTAACGAAACGAATCTATCCGAGTGCAGGAGAGCAGCAATGAGGATTATGCGGAGGGCGTGGGGCTTTACTGCGGTAGCTGCAGCAGCCCTGATGTTGACGAGCGGATCACTTTTTGCGGGTGATGCGCCGGTCGTGCATGTCAAAGCGGTGGTGAAGGATGGCGCGGTAAACCTGGAAGCCCAGGCGAACGGGCCATTTGAATACACCACCTATCGCCCGAGCGAGAGCCTGTACGTACTCGATCTGAGCGGAGTGTCGGCGGGTGATTCTTCGGGAGCGCGGGTGATCCCGTCGGAGCTGGTGAAGAGCTACCGGCTGACGACGTACTCGGCGGGCCAGAAGCCCGTGGTGCGCCTGGAAATCCTGCTGCGCCCCGGCGTCGAGCCGCGCTTGCAGCGCAACGACAAGAATGAATTGATGCTGAGCGTCTCGGCCAATGGCAACGCGGACGCGTCGGCCAAGCCGGTCGAGATCACCATGCCGCCGGCGGCAGCAGCGCAAGCCAGCGTGAAGACGGTTTCGACGAAGGCGCAGACCGCGGTGGCAGCGCCGGCGGGAACCGAAGCGATCAAGCAAGTCACGCTGGGCCAGAACGGCGACCAGACCGAAGTGAATGTGCTGGGCAGCGGCAAGCTGAACTATCACGTGACGCGTTTACAGAATCCGGAGCGCATTGTGATCGATTTCAGCGGCGCGCACCTGAAGACTTCCGAGAAGACGATTGCCAGCAATCTGGAACCGGTGCGGGAGATTCGCCTGGGCCAATTTACGCCCGATGTTTCACGGGTGGTGATTGACCTGCGCGGGCCGGCGCACTTCAATGTGAACCAGACCGAAAACGGAATTACGGTAGCATTTGCGGCGCCGGCGGCGGTGAAGTCGACGCCAGAGAATCAACCGGCCGAAGTAACTACCACCAAGGCCGAAATCAAGACCGACACGAAGGGGAGCATTACGCCCGCTCAATCGTCAGGTCAAGCGTCAGGTCAGGCGTCAACTCAAGCGTCAACTCAATCGTCAGCTCAATCCATCAGCATCCCAGCTCCGGTGGCCGCGCTTCCCGCGGCGTTGGCCGGAACTTCGACCGCGCTCGCTTCGCCTGCAAGCGCCCAGCCTGCAGCGAAGATCGAGGCGGGCAAGCCATCCGCAGCACCCGCGGTGGTCGTTTCGATTCCGGGCGTAACTCCGGATGCAGCAGCAGCCTCAGCTGCGGCAGCGCAACAGGCGGCAACGCCTCCTCCGGCCGGCCGTTATTCGGGCGAGCCGATTTCGGTGAATTTGAAAGATGTAGACCTGCGCGACTTCTTCCGCTTGATTCACGAAATCAGCGGCCTGAACGTGGTGGTGGACCCGGCGGTAAAGGGTTCGCTGACCATCGTGCTGGACGATGTACCGTGGGATCAGGCGCTGGACATCGTGCTGAAGAATAACGATCTGGACAAACAGCTGGACGGCAATGTGCTGCGGATCGCGACCAAGGACACGCTGAAGAAGGAAGCGGACCAGAATCGCGAATTGGCCAAGGCTCAGGCGGAAGCGGCGGACGTGGTCACTACGACTCGCGTTTTGAGCTACGCCAAGGCCGAGGATCTGGTCCCAACGATGAAGAAGTTCCTTTCGTCGCGCGGCGACATCCTGGCGGACAGCCGTTCCAACACGTTGATCATTCGCGACGTGCCGCAAGTCCTGCCGGTACTGGATAACCTGCTTCGCCAACTCGACCGCAAGTCGCAACAGGTGGAGATCGAAGCGCGCGTGGTCGCGGCGAACCGTTCGTTCTCGCGAGAAATCGGAACGCAGCTGGCGCTGGCCCTGGGCACGCATAACAGCACCTTTGGCGGCGCATCAGCCGTCGGAACCAGCCCGATCACCCACACTCCGGCGCCACCGCTCTTTACCGGGACGTCCACGGGCGGAGTTGCTCCTCCTTCCGGTTCGATGCCGTTATTGACGAACCTGGGCGCGGCAACACCGACCAGCGGTGCGAGCTACATCTTCCAGAACGCGAACTTTGCGATCGACGAGATCATTACCGCCGCGGAAGAGCGCGGTGTCGGCAAGCTGATCTCGAAGCCGAAGGTCATCACCCAGAACAACCAGAAGGCGATCGTCAAGCAGGGAACCAAGATCCCGGTGCAGACCATCGTGAACAACACCGTTTCGGTCCAGTTCGTGGATGCGGTGCTGGAACTCGACGTCATCCCGCAGATCACCGCGGATGGCACGATTTACATGGACGTGGACGTGAAGAACGACGCGATTGACTCCTCGATCCCGCGCGTTCAGGGCATCCCGGCCATCGACACGCAGGAATCGAATACGAAAGTGCTGATCGCGGATGGCGGCACGGTCGTAATCGGCGGCGTGATCGTGACCCAACAGCGCACCGACGTACAGCAAGTGCCGCTGCTCGGCAGCTTGCCGGTGGTGGGCAACCTGTTCAAACACACCACGGTCAGCTCGACCGCTCAGGAACTCCTGTTCTTCTTGACCCCGCGCATTCTGCCGGGATAGTTTCAAGAACGAGCTGGGGGCTTCCAAGCAGTCGTGGACAATAAAACTGGGCAATTGAAGATCAACCGGAGCCGACTGAGTCGGCTCCGGTTTTTATTTGCGGCGAGCGGCGTGGATGCCGTGCTGGTCACACATCTTCCCAACATCCAGTATCTCTGCGGTTTTACCGGTAGCTCGGGGATGTTGCTGGTGGAGACGGGCCGGGCCACGCTTTTTACCGACGGCCGCTACACGTTCCAGTGCCGCGAGGAAGTTACGGGTGCGGCGGTGAAGATTGTTTCGGGCGGCTTGGTGCGCGCGGTGGGCGAGATGTTCCGGCAGAGACGGGGCACGACACGGGTGGCGTATTCCGCCGGCCAGGTCAGCGTGGCCCAGAAGCAAGCTTTGGATGCGGCCGCGGGGAAGCGGGTGCGATGGGTTCCCGGGAGCAACGAAGTGGTGCGGCTGCGCGCGGTGAAGGACGCGGGCGAGCTGGGCAAGATGCGCGCGGCGGCGGCCCTGATCAGCGAAGTTTGGACGCGAGTCGTGCGTAAGATGAGGGTCGGAATCAGCGAATTGCAGGTGGCGGCCGACCTGGAATATGGGATGAAATTGGCTGGCGCGGCGGGACCTTCGTTCGAAACCATCGTGGCGTCGGGCGCGCGTTCGGCCTGGGCGCACGCGCGGGCGACGTCCAAGCTGCTCAGGAAAAACGAGTTGGTGGTGATGGACCAGGGTGCTATACTGCGCGGCTATTGCAGCGACATGACGCGTACGGTCTTCCTGGGCCGGCCTTCCGATCGTGTCCGACGGCTGTATGATGCCGTTCTGGACGCCCAGCAAGCCGCCAAATCCGTGATTAGGGCCGGAGTAACCGCCGGGGAAGTCGACGCGGCTGCGCGGCAGACGCTGAAGCGGTCCAAATTGGAACAGTATTTTACGCATAGCACGGGGCACGGGTTGGGGCTGGAAGTCCACGAAATGCCGCGCCTGGCGCGCGGCGAGTCGTTTGTATTGGAAGCGGGGATGGTGGTCACGGTGGAACCGGGCGTGTATGTCGAAGGCCTGGGCGGAATACGGATTGAAGATGACGTGGTGGTCACAGCAACTGGCGCAGAGGAACTGACCAGCGCCAGCAGGGAATTTCTAGAACTATAAATGGCGAAAAAACCAAAGCAGGAATTACCGATTATCACGCGAGCGCGCTCGGCGAGCGCGTCCGGCCACTCAGCCGAAGGCGTCGACCTGGCCGAGATTGAGCGACTGCTGCAATTCATGGAGAAGCACGGGCTGGAAGAATTCGAATACAAACGCAAAGGGCTGCGCATCTGGCTGAAGAAGCCTTCGGCGCATGCGCCGCTCGCTTATGCGCCCATGCCGCCGCCGGAAATCGTGGTGGCGTCGGCGCACCATGCACCGGCGCCGGCGGCGGCCGCAAAATCCGAGGCGGCGCCCGCGACCGCGCGGGAAGCGGCGGCCGAAGCCCAACGGTCGGACGAAAACCTGCATGTGGTGAAGTCGCCGATTGTGGGAACGTTTTATGCCGCGGCTGGTCCGGATTCCGAGGCTTTCGTCGCCGTGGGCGGCAAAGTCGATTCGGGGCAGACGCTGTGCATCATTGAAGCGATGAAACTGATGAACGAGATCGAATCGGATGTGGCCGGGGAAGTGGTCCGGATTTTTGTGGAGAACGGACAGCCGGTGGAATATGGCGAGCCGCTGTTTGGCATTCGGCCGAATCGCAAGAAATAGAGCAGAATTCTGAAGTATTTGTTCCGAGCCCAATGTTCCGAAAAATTCTAATCGCCAATCGCGGCGAAATCGCTCTGCGTATTCTGTCGGCTTGCCGGGAACTCGGCGTGAAGACGGTCGCGGTGTATTCGGAGGCGGACCGCAACGCGTTGCACGTGCGCTTCGCGGATGAAGCAATCTGCATCGGGCCGCCGCGCAGCAGCGAAAGCTATCTGAATATTCCGCAGGTGATCAGCGCGGCGGAAATCGCGAACGTCGACGCGATCCATCCGGGCTACGGATTTCTTTCGGAGAATGCGAACTTTGCCGAGGTATGCGAAGCCTCGCACATTACGTTTATCGGGCCGGCGCCGGATGCGATCCGGCTGATGGGCGAAAAAGACAAGGCGCGCGAGGCCATGGGCGCGGCGGGGTTGCCGATCATTCCGGGCAGCCCGGGAATTGTGCCGGATGAGGATTCGGCGAAGCGGATCGCGGCGGAAATCGGTTATCCAATCATGATTAAAGCGGCCGAGGGCGGCGGCGGGCGCGGGATGCGGATCGTGCGCGACGCGCACGAGCTGATTCCGATGTTTCGGACGGCGCGAACGGAAGCGGAGCAGGCTTTCGGCAGCCCGAACGTGTACATGGAGAAATTGATCGAGCGCCCGCGGCATATCGAATTTCAGGTTTTAGGCGACAAGCACGGGAACGTGATTCACCTGGGCGAGCGGGAATGTTCGCTGCAGCGTCGGCATCAGAAGGTGCTGGAAGAATCGCCGTCGGTGGCGGTGGATGCGGCGACGCGCAAGAAAATCGGCAAGCAAGTGGTGGAGGCGTTGAAGAAGCTGGGCTATTCCAGCGCCGGAACCGTGGAATTTCTGCGGGAGGAGTCCGGGAATCTGTATTTCATCGAAATGAACGCGCGCATTCAAGTGGAGCATCCGGTGACCGAAATGGTTACGGGCGTGGACCTGGTGAAGTCGCAGATCCGGGTGGCGGCGGGCGAAAAACTTGGCGAGGTGCTGGCGCCGGTGGAATTTCGCGGGCACGCGATTGAGTGCCGGATCAATGCGGAGGATCCGGAGACGTTTGTCCCGTCCGCCGGACGGATCACGGCGTTCCGCGTTCCGGGTGGGCCCGGGATTCGGGTGGATACCGCGTGTTATTCCGATTGCGTGATCCCGCCGTACTATGATTCGCTGATCGCCAAGATCATCGCGCACGGCGACACGCGCGCCGAAGCCATCGCCCGGATGAACCGCGGGCTGGACGGATTCGTGGTGGAAGGCATCAAGACCACCATTCCGCTGCATAAGCGGATCCTGGCGGATCCCGATTTCATCGCGGGAAAGTTCGACACGCATTTTCTGGACCGCCGCGTCGCGGTGGTCGCCAAGTAGCGCGGAGGCTGCGGTTGTTTCCAGCTCTGTACGCCATCATAGATGCCTCGCCTGCCGATTCCCTGAAATCCATATTGTCCTTTGGCGAAAAACTGGCGGGCGGCGGAGTGCGGCTGATGCAGTTGCGGGCTAAGCGGGCGACGGCTCGGCAGCTGTTTGATATGTCGCAGGCCTTGGTGGGGTTGATTGGCGGATCGCGAACGCTGCGGGATTTGAAGGTCATGGTGAACGACCGGCCGGATATTGCGGCGATTACCGGGGCGGCGGGCGTGCACGTGGGGCAAGAGGATTTGCCGGTCGAAGAGGCGCGCAAGGTCTGCGCGAGTCCGTTGTGGGTGGGAGTTTCGACCCATAATCTGGAACAGGTTCGCGCGGCCGACCATACTTCGGCGGATTACGTCGCGCTCGGGCCGATTTTTGGGACGGTTACGAAAGAAAACCCCGATCCGGTGGTGGGTCTTGATTTTTTGCGCGCAGCGCGCAAATTAACGCGAAAACCGCTTGTGGCGATTGGCGGCATCACAGTACAGTCCGCCGGGGACGTGTACCGCGCGGGCGCGGATTCGGTGGCGGTGATCAGCGATTTGCGCGACGCGGCAGACCCGGCCCGGCGGGCGAGCGAGTATTTGCAGATTGCGCGGGATGCGACGGCGGTTCGCGGATAGTACGGAACAAGAGTACGGGACGAGTGCACGGGACCAGCGCACGGGACAAGCGTACGGAACAGGCGCCGGGAAAAGCGCAACCTACGGGCGCACGGAATAAAAGCAGGGAACAAGCGAGGTTCATGGCCGAGCAAGCGCAGGCAGCCGTCACGAACGGAACCAAGACGCCCGAACTGGTCAAGGGGCTGGGGCTGTTCGATTCCACGATGATTGTTTGCGGGTCGATGATAGGCTCCGGAATTTTTATCGTTTCGGCGGACATCGTTCATCAAGTGCAAAGCCCGGCGCTGCTGCTGGTGGTGTGGGTGGTGGCGGGAGTCATGACGCTGATCGGCGCGCTGAGCTATGGCGAGCTGGCGGCGGCGATGCCGCAGGCCGGCGGGCAGTATGTGTACCTGCGGGAGTCGCTGGGACCGTTGTGGGGATTTCTGTATGGATGGACGCTACTGCTGGTGATCCAGACGGCGACCATTGCAGCCGTAGCCATTGCTTTCGCGAAATTCACGGCGGTGCTGATTCCGTGGTTCAGCGCGGGAGCCTGGATCTGGAAAATGGGAACAGTCGGTCCCTGGCAATTCTGGTTTGGAGCGCTGGGGCCTTACAACGTCGGCCTGAACCATCAGAATTTACTGGCGATTCTTTCGATCGTTTTGCTCACCTGGATCAACACGCGCGGCCTGCGCATTGGAAAAATCGTTCAAAACGTTTTCACGGTGGCAAAAGTGGGTTCGCTCGCCGGCCTGGTCATTATCGGCTTCTGGTCGTCGACGATGATCGCGCGGCAGGCGAATTTCACAGATTTCTGGCGCAATGCGGGCCTGTGGGTGATGCACCCGTATCCCCCGGAACACCCGATTTGGACGATTGGCACATTGAGTCTGGTCGCGGTGGCGCTGGTTGGCGCGCTTTTTTCCGCCGACGCCTGGAACAACATCACGTTCACCGCGGCGGAAGTAAAAAATCCGGCCAGGAATTTACCGCTTTCATTGGCACTGGGCGCGGGGATGGTGATCACGTTGTACACGCTGGCGAATGTGGCTTATTTGCGTGTGCTTCCGATTTCGGGAGATCCGAACGGCGCGACTGCGTTGGCGCGAGGAATTGAATTTGCGGCTGACGGCCGAGTGGGTACGGCAGTGGCTGAAGTGATATTTGGGCCGGCGGGCGCGATTGTGATGGCGGTGGCGATTTTGATTTCGGGATTTGGGTGCAACAACGGGCTAATTCTTTCGGGGGCGCGGATTTACTACGCGATGGCGAAGGACAAGCTTTTCTTCA
>Ga0209169_10002102_pt1 | contig 12094 bp, 9 predicted proteins | sample HubBroMetageWRM4_FD_188346 | JGI IMG/M metagenome (GOLD analysis project Ga0209169, IMG submission 188346) | Warmed soil microbial communities from the Hubbard Brook experimental Forest, New Hampshire - Hubbard Brook CCASE Soil Metagenome WRM 4... | ecosystem: Environmental > Terrestrial > Soil...
GTGCGTCGAATCCTGCAAGTGGTGCCCGAGTGGCGCGAGCGTATCCTCGCTTGCCGAAACGCGATGCGGAAAGGCCTCCGGCCCCATCGCCGGATCGCCCACCGGTGCTGCGTAAAACGAAACCAGCGAATTCGTGCCGATCTTCCAGTCGTACAGCGCCGCAAGCTCCATGAAAAAATTGTGCGGGTGCTGGCCGTCGACGATCGGCTTGCCGTACGCCGTCTCGCCCACCTGAAAAAGTTCCGGATACTGCCGGTCCGTGATCGTCGCCGGCTCCAGGCTGAACATTCCTCGCAGCGTCAGTGTGCCCGGCCCCAGATCGCGCTGCGCCATCGGCATGAACCAGCTCGTGCTGAAAACTTTGTCCGCGCCGCGCGGCCCGGTCTGCTGCTGCGACGCAACAAACGCCTCGCCATGCAGCATCAGCATCCACGCGCCTTTGTGTGTCATCAACATCTCGTGCGGCGTCGATAGCGGCTCAGCCGACGTTCCCGCCGACGCGTGATTCACGATCGCACTAATAAATGTGGAGGGAGCGCCCATTCTAATCGCACCCATCGACATTCCCGGCATTGCTCCCATGCCCGCACTCATGCTTGAGTTCGACTGCGAGCTCGCATCGCTGCCTGGCGAAACCGAAACGGTCGGCGCAGTATGCTGTTCCGCAGGCGCCCGTTGCGCCTCGGCGGCACTCGAAGCAGCCGCCGCGGGCATCGGCCGGCACGGGCACACCTTCGCAGACGCGCACGCCGGACGCGATGAATCATCCGCCATCGCCGGCACAGCCGCCGCCATCGCCACCAATACCGCCGCCACTCTCAGCACGCGCATCGCACGCTCCACCGCCCCACAACCTGAGTGTACTTGGAATCCCGCGCGCCGCCGCAGGATGTCCGCGATGTGAAACCAACCCAGCACTGAACGTCCGCCTGAGCATCAGCCATTCCGGTCGCCCTTCGGGTATCATTTCCGCCCAGAAGGAGACGCGCCCGCTGATGCCGTCCAGTCCGGCAACTCATTTGATTCCGCTCGCGCTCGCCGAACGCCTTCTCCACAAGGCCGACGTGCCCGCCGCCTGGGGCGTCACCGCCGCGCAATTCCAATCGCCCCTCGAACGCAGCGCCGCGCAGCGATTCTCGGGCGTTTCGCCGGACGCGCGCACTGTGGAAACTTTCGCCAAATCGCTGCACGCGAAGGATCTCGCACTCGCCACCGCTTGCGCCGCCGGAAATTCCGCCGCCTGGGATTTTTTCGTCAATCAGTACCGCCAGGAAATGGTTCGCGCCGCGCGCGCCATCGCGGGAGACGCGGCTGGACGCGAACTGGCCGATTCGATGTACGCGGATCTTTACGGTGGTATGCGCGGCACGCAATCCGGCGAGCGCAAATCGCCATTCGAATATTTTCTCGGCCGCAGCAAACTTTCCACCTGGTTGCACGCAGTGCTTTCGCGCAAGCACGTTGACGAGATTCGCCGCACGCGCAAGCTCGATTCGCTCGACGAGCCGCGCGCGGACGACGGCGCCGGCGACAGTCGAGCGCGCATCGAATTACCATCGGACCTCACTGGCGCGCACGCCGGTCACGAACCCGGTCGCGAGCGTTACCTCGCGCTGTTGCAGTCCGTAATCGCCGGCGTGCTCGCCGCGCTTCCAGGCCGCGATCGCCTGCGCCTCGCGTACTATTACGTGGACGAGTTGACGCTCGCGCAGATCGGCAAAATTCAAGGCGAGCATGAAGCCACGGTTTCGCGCAAACTTGAGCGGACGCGCCGCGAAATCCGCGAACAGGTGGATTTTGTGCTGCGCGCCGAAAAGAATCTCGACGAGGCGCAGCGCAGCCTGTGTTACGAATATGCCCGCGACGAATGGCCGTTTGATCTGACGGGCGTGCTTGCGGGCAAAGCGCCATGACGGCTCGGCGTGCAAGTTTTTCGAGGTCGCGCGTACTAAGCAGGAGATCGCTCGAATGAGCGCGCAAGAAAATCAAATTTCGCTCGATGGTCCGATTCGCCGCGTGCTCGCCGCCGGCATGCCGAGCGCGGAACCTTGCCCGTCGGCTGACGTCTTCGCCGCCTACTACGAGCACTCGCTCGATCCCGAAGAGACCGAACACTACGACAAGCACTTCGCTTCGTGTGCCTCGTGCCGCGCGATCCTGGCCGGAGTCGCGCGCGCGAGCGTCGCTACCATTCCGGCGCTCGAGACGAAACAGGGCTCGCAGTGGTGGAATTCGATGCGCGTGTGGCTCGCGACTGCCGCTGCATGCGTAGCGGTCCTTTTGGTTGCGGTCGTGTTCATCCAGCGCTCGTCGAAATCGACCGGCACGGAGAACGCGCAACTCGCGATGTCGCGCGCTGTCGCCACTCCGGCGCCCGCGGAATCGTTGTCGCACGCGGCTACTACCCCCGCGCCTGCACCACCGGAAAACGTTCCTCCGATGCTCGCCGGGAATGCTCCGGCGATGCCACTTCCAAAGTCCGTGAAGACGCCGAAGCCCGCACCTCCTCCGCAAGATCAAGCCGTTGACCTGTCCGCTTCCGCCTCTGCGTCCGCCGCTGTCGTTGAGCCTGCTGCACCAGCGCCCGCTCCCGCCGAGCGCAAGAAAGCAGAAGACGCGCGCGACGGCGCCGTCGCTGCGTTGCAGCCGAGCGCCACGCCGCAGGTTGCGCCTGACGCGCGCCAGGAAATGAGTGCGAACCGCGCGATGCAGGCCAAGTCCGCCGCAGGTTTCGCCGCGACGATGAAGAAGCCGAAGGCGCAAGCACCGGCGAAAGACATCGTCGTCACGTCGCCCGGCTCGCAAATCACATGGACGATTCACACCAATCACGTGCAGTACGCCGAAAACGGCCAGCCCGCGCCTGTGCAGGATTTCATTCCTACGAATAGCGCCATCGCCGCCGGTTCATCGCCCGGCGGAAAAGTTTGCTGGCTCGTTGGCGCAGACGGCGCCGTAGTGCGCACCACCGACGGCCGCCTCTGGCTCGGCACAAATTCGCCCACGGGTTCCGATCTCAAGGCGATCAAGGCCACCAGCGCTCGAGCCGCCACCGTCACCTCCTCCGACGGCCACACCTACGTCACCGCAGACGCCGGCCAGACCTGGAAGTCCGCCACCGCTCAAAACTAGCGTTTCCTTCGAGAACACCTTCCCCGTAAGTAGCATAGGCAATCTTGCCTGTGCGCCTTTGTCGCCTTTCGCCGTCCACGAAAAATTCCCTCAAAAACTCTGCAAGAAACCGCGCCCCCTCCGTTCTAACCACAGCACCTGAATTCCGGAGGAAACAGCCATGGAGAGTCCAGCATCCCGCAACACGCAACGCCCCAGCCGGTCCGCACACCGCACGCGCCGCCAACGCGCTGCAATTTTCACCGCAGCCGCACTCGTCGCCACATTTCTAGCGATACCGCATCACAGCTCGGCGCAGGCACCAGGCGCCAGCGCTTCTGCGAACGACGCAAACGCCAGCTCAAACGCAGGCCTCGCGACCACCGACAAAGACCGCACCAGCCTCTCCCTCACCGTGTACAACTCGAACACCGCGCTCGTCCGCGACGTGCGCCAGATCCAGCTGCGCAGCGGCGTGTTTCCGCTACAGTTCGAAGGCGTGTCCGCGTCGATCAATCCCGTCACGGTGCACTTCCGCTCGCTCACCGATCCCGCGAATCTCAGCATCGTCGAGCAGAACTACGAGTACGACCTGCTCGACCCGCAAAAGCTCCTGAAAAAATACGTCGGCCGCGAAGTCACGCTCGTCCGCGCCGAATCCGAAAACAACACGACGCGCTACGTTGAAACGAAAGCCCTCCTCCTCTCCGACAACGAAGCTCCCGTCTGGAAAATTGGCAACGAAATCGTTACCGGCGTTCCCACCGACAACTACAAATTTCCGGACCTGCCCGGCAATCTCTACAGTCAGCCCACGCTGATCTGGACGCTCGACAATCGCGGCGCCGCCTCCCAAAAAATCGAAGCCTCGTATCTCACCGAAGGCCTCAACTGGAACGCCGACTACGTGCTCACAATTTCGCGCGACGACAAAGCCGCCGACATCAACGGCTGGGTCACGCTCGTCAATAGCAGCGGCGTCGGCTACGACAACGCGAACCTCCAGCTCGTCGCCGGGAAAATTCATCAGGTGCAGCCGCAAGTTCGCCCGATGGCCATGGAGGCGAAGTCCACCATGATGGCCAACCGCGCGCCCGCGCCGCAGTTCGAACAGGAAAACTTCAACGAGTACCACCTCTACTCGCTCGATCGCAAAACCTCGATTCAAAACAACGAATCGAAACAGATCAGCCTGCTCTCCGGCACGCAGATTCCCGTCGAAAAAGTTTTGCTCACCGAAGGCTCGCGCTACTACTACCGCAATTCCTCGAGCATCGGCGATCCTTCGCCGCAACCGGTGAAGGTGTACTACCGCTTCAAGAATTCGCAGCAAAATAGTCTCGGCGTCCCGCTCCCCGCCGGAACCGTTCGCGTGTACCAAGCCGACTCAAAAGGCGGCACGCAATTCGTCGGCGAAGACAACATCGAGCACACGCCGAAGGACGAAAACGTCCGCATCAATACCGGCGAAGCCTTCGACGTCGTCTGCGAACGTAAGACGCTCAATTACGAACGCGTCTCAAAAGACGTCTTTGAAATGGAGTACCAGATCACTCTGCGGAATCACAAAGACGGCGCAGTCAGCGTGGAAGTTCGCGAGCCGATCGGCGGCGACTGGGAAGTTCTCAACTCAAACTACAAAGCCAACAAACTCGACGCCGGCACGCTCGGCTTTCAAGTTCCCGTCGACAAGGACGGAACTTCGACGCTCACCTACAAAGTTCGCGTGAAGTGGTAGTAAGAAGCGGGGAACGCGATCGCCTGTGCGCCGGATGCGAGCCGCTGGAGGCTTGCGTCCGGCCGCGCGGCGTTTACGCGCGAAAATTGCCAGCCATCAGCCATTCTTGCCGAGCTTTTTATTCACGATCGCCAGCTCGCGCTGAAACACCGGATTGTCCGGATACTCCGTCGCCAGCCGCTCCAGCCACTTCTGCGCGTTCGCGTTGTCATGTTCGCGCTCGTATGCCAGCGCCAGCATCACTTCCGCAAACGGTTTGAAGTAGTGCCCGCCATTCGCCGCCGATTCCATCTGCGCCATCCCGCGCGTCCGGTCGCCATGCATTCCGCCGAAAAATAAAAACGCGCGCTTGTAGCTCGGCAGGCACCCAATCACGTAGTTGCTCATGCCCAGAGCAACGTTTGCGTCCTGCATCGAATTGTCGGAAGCAAGCAGCGTGTTCGCCTCAGCTTCGGCCTGCTTCATCATCTTCAGGCCCTCGAGTTGCTTTTTGATGATCAGCGCGTCGTAATCCGATTCCATTCCATCCACCATCGTCAGCACCAGCAGCGACCGGATATTTTTCGCGTCGGTCTTCAGATGCGTTTTCGCCATGTTGCGCGCCGCTTCGTTCGCTTCCAGGAACCGCACGTTCTTGTTCTGTTCCGCCGTGCCTTCCACGCCGCCCAAAAATTTCTGGTCGCTCAGAAAAAATTCAGAGGTCAGCACGCCCTTCTGGTTGAACTGCTCGAAGAGGTAGCTCGCCGACTCGGCCGCCTTGCCCATCGGATCGTCCGGCCGCGCCTTCTGGTAGGCGAAGAAATCCGTTCGCGCCGCGTCGAATTTCAGCTGATACAGATGTCCGAAGCCGGACTCGAGCAGTTTCGTCGAGTTGTCCGCCTGCATCGTGGGTTCTTGCGCAGGCGCAGCTTGTTGCGCGCGCAACGGCGCGACAATCGCCAGCGACATCGCCGCAACCGCAGTGAATCGCATCATTCGAACGGAAAAAGTTTGTGCCACGATCGTTCCTTTGGGGCGTTGGGTCTGCGTTAAGTCTCGGCCCGCGTCAAACTGTATGCCGCACGCGCGCCGCGCCAGGTCGCGGAACGTTCCAACCGTACGAAAAAATCACCGCCTACAGGTGATTCAGAATGTACTCCATCGACGACTTCATCAACAAAACTCGCGCCGCCGGATCGCTGATTCCGTGCCCGCGTCCCGGAAACACCATCAACTTATCCGGATACTTCCCGCCGTCGATCAGCGCGTTCAGCAGCTCCACGCTGTTTGCAAAATGCACGTTGTCGTCGCCGGTGCCGTGAATCAGCATCAACAGTCCCTTGATGTTCGCCGCCTGGTTCACCGGCGACGAAGTCTTGTATCCATCGGCATTATTTTGCGGCGTGCCCATGTAGCGCTCGGTGTAAATCGTGTCGTACAGCTTCCAGTCCGTCACCGGAGCGTCGGAAACTCCCACTTTGAACGCGCCGCTCGTATTGAACAGCGCCTCCAGCGTCATATATCCGCCGTAGCTTCCGCCCGTGATTCCGATGCGCGCCGGATCCACATAGCCGAGCGCTTCCAGATATTTCACGCCGGCCATCTGATCCTGCAATTCCACTTTGCCGAGCTGGTGATAAATCGGAGTTTCAAACGCATGCCCGCGTCCCCACGATCCGCGATTGTCCAGCGTCCAGACGATATATCCCTTCTGCGCGTAAAGTTCGTCGAGCAAATACCGATAGCCGCCCCACGCATTGCGCACCAGCTGCACGTGCGGCCCGCCGTACACATTGATCAGCACCGGATACTTTTTCGAGGGATCGAAATTCACCGGCTTGATCAGCGACGCGTACAGCTTCGTCCCGTCGTCAGCTTTGAGTTCCACCAGCTCCACAGGCGTCAGCGAATAATCCGCCAGCGCCGGCACCGCGCCGTCGCTCATCACCGTAATAGACGAGCCGTCCATTTTGCGCAGGTCCTGCCGCTGCGGCGTCGAGATATTCGAATACGTATCCACAAACGCGGACTGCGTCGGCGAAATGTTCGCGCCGTGCGATCCCGCCTCTTTCGTAATCTGCGTCAGCGATTTATCCGCGATCGATACGCGGTAGAGTCCCGTGTCCCGGGGATCTTCCTTGTTCGCCAGAAAATAAATGTAGCCCCTCGATTCATCCACAGCCGGGTGATTCGCCGCACCGGGACCAAATCCACCCAGATCTGACACTGCCCAATCGCCGCTGGTCAGTTGCGCGATCTGCTTCCCGGAATTTTCGTACAAATAAAAATGCCGGAAGCCGGTGCGCTCGCTCGACCACAAAAACCTTTTCCCATCGCTGAAAAAATACAGATCGTCACTGATGTTGATCCAATACTGGTCCGTCTCGGTCAGCACATTCTTCGAAGCGCCCGTCGCCGCGTCCGCAAAAAGCAAATCGAGCTGGTTCTGCGCGCGATTGAGCCGCTGAATCGCCACGGATTTGCTGTCCGCCAGCCAGTTCACGCGCGCGAGATACACGTTCGTGTCCGCGCCCGTTTCCATCCACTTAGTCTCGCCGCCCGTCGCGCTCACCACGCCCACGCGAACGATCGGATTCGCCTCGCCCGCCTGCGGGTAGCGCGTGTACTCCGTGCCGCCGGTCGGAACGCTCATGTCCATGATCGGATAGCGCGTCACCGGCCGTTCATCCATCTCGTAGTACGCGATCTTCGTCGAATCCGGCGACCACCAGTACGCCGTGCGGCAATCGAGTTCTTCCGGGTACACCCAATCCAATTTGCCCTTCAAAATTTCTTCGCTGCCGCCGGTTGTCAACGCCTTCGGCTCGCCGGGATTCGCCACGTTCACCACAAAAAGATTCGCGTCGCGCGAAAAGCTCACCCACTTTCCGTCGGGCGAAAATTTCGGATCTTCGATCTCCGCTTCGCTCGATGCGATCGGCTTCGTCGTCATCGAACTGAGATCCAGCAGCACCAGGCTGTTCGTCCCGATGAAAAGCATCGAGCCTGCATCCGGCGCCCACAAATAATTTTCCGGGCGCACTCGGCCGAGGCCCGTCGCCTGCGTCACCTTCGCTTTTTCCGGCTGCGTCACGGATTTTAGCGTCGCCGCGCTCACCAGCACTTTCTTCTCGCCCGTCGCCGCGTCCATCGTCCACAGCTCCAGCCCGTCGCTTCCGCGATTCAGATACGAGAATCGCTTTCCGTCCGGCGACCACTGGATTCCCTGAATCAGCCGTCCCGTCATCGGCGCGCCGCCAAAGAGACGCTCCAGCGTCAATTCCTTCTTGTTCGCAGGCGCCGTCGCGGCACCCGCAGCTTGGCCGCGAGCAAGCGGCGCCATCACCGCCGAAATTCCTACCGCACACACCAGCGTCGCTACCAGCGAACGGCCAGACACACGCATCCTCTGCCTCCTCGGCAAGCGCGACATTCTAACTCCACACGCACGCAAAGCGACAGAGCGACCCAACGGATTTAACACTCAGGAAGGAAACTGCGAGGAGTTCCAAACGGCAAACACGAGCAGGCGAACTAACCGGCAGCACCCACCGCAACATCCGCCGAAGCCGGCGCCGACTTCAGAGCCGCCCGCTTCCGGTACATCCAAAACGCGCCGACCGTAACCGCAATCGCCAGCGCCAGCATCGAGCCGTCGCGCAGCAGCGTCATAGGACCAAGCCGTTCCCCCGGACCGAAACACCCGCAATTGATCTCCAGGCCCATCCGGTAGCTGCGTACCATCGTCGCAAAAAATCCGCCCAGCAGCAGCGACGTAACCAGCGCCGAAAGTGGAAGCAGTATCCCGCTCAAAAGCCACAGACCCAGAAACAATTCAAACGGCGGCAAAAGTTTCGCCACGAAATTCACCTGCTGCGGCGAAAGCAATTGGTACGAATCCACCTGCATCGCAAACATCGCCAGCGACACGCGCAAAGAACCCAGCGACCATTCGCCGCCGGACTGCGGCTTCATTTTCGCGTACGCCGCCACCAGAAAAATCGCAGCCAGCGCCAGCCGCCCGATCAGCAGCAGAATCTTTCCGGTTTTTGAATTATTCGCGCTCATCGTTAGTGATCGCCTTTACTGACTTATTGCGTCAGCAACGTATCGAAAAATTGCTTCAGCACTTCCCACGACACAGCCGACGCCATCGGATACGTCTTGCCCTTGTACGTCACCACGAACGTTGGCGTCGCCTTCACCGGCACCGCGTAACCCTTCTGAATGTCTTCAACGATGTACTTGTCCACCGAGCAATTCGGATCGGCCGCCGGCATCGAGTTATCGAACTTCGCTTGCGGCGCCGGCGAATTCGAGCAGCCCTTCAAAATCCCCTCGAGCTTCGTAAAATCCTGCGGGCTCATCGCCGCAGCCACATACTTCGTCACGTCGCCCGATTCCGTCCACGCCGCCTGATTGTCAAAAAGCGCCGCGTCCACATCCTGGAACTTGCCCATCTTCGCGGCGCCATTCGAGAATCGCGCTGCGATTCCGGAGTATCGGTGCATCTGAAGAGGGAAGTCGTGGTGCACCAGATAAACCTTCCCATCAGCCACATAAGAGTGGATCAGCTGCTTCACCGTGCTCTCGTAGAAATTGCCGCAGGAGGGGCACTCATAGTCGCTGAAGACTTCCATCTTGATCGGTGCGTTCGGGTTGCCGATATTCTTGTTCGGCGCCGCGCTGACTCCCGCGTCAGCCTTCGGCTTCGCGGCCGCTGTCTTTGTCGAGGCAGTCTTGGTGGAGGCAGCCTTGGTCGAACCGGTCGTCGAAGCGGTGCTGCTAGTGGCCTGCGCTCCAGCTCCAGACGCGAGCCCCATGCTCAACGCCAGCCCCGCGACCATAGCCGCCAGCCGCCCACCCGCTCCAGCCCCGCTATATAGATGATTCAACGAATCCTCCCTCAGCTCACAAACGTCCCGCGATTGTAGCGCGAAACGCGCCCGTCTTACCGCCGGCTTTTCGAAGAACTTTCGCGTGGTGCGACTCGGTAAGATGCGGCCTGCCCGCAAGTGGTTAGACGGACAAGTGGTTAGGCCGATTCAGCAGGTGTGGAAAATTCTCGTAAATTCAACCACCAGCCTCCGACAAGAGGCGATAAGCAGCTCATAATCAGCGTCTTACAAGCCATGAGTGTGTTGCCATTTAAAACTTGACAACGACACACTCAATGCGTATTATAACCCTCGTTCGATACACAAACGTCTCCGCCTTACCCGGCTAGACGTACGGGAGCACATTCATGAGTAAGATTATCGGAATTGACCTGGGCACCACGAATTCCGTGGTCGCTGTTATGCAGGGTGGCGAGCCGCAAGTCATCCCCAACCAGGAAGGCGCACGGACCACTCCGTCCGTCGTCGGCATAACCAAGAGCGGTGAGCGCCTCGTTGGCCAGGTGGCCAAGCGCCAGGCGATCACCAATCCGGAAAACACCGTTTATTCCATCAAGCGCTTCATGGGGCGCCGCTTCGACGAAGTCAGCGAAGAAATGAAGATGGTCCCCTATAAAGTCGTCAAGCATGGCGACGGCGTCGCCGTTCTCGCGCACGGCAAGGAATACACTCCGCCTGAAATTTCCGCGATGATTTTGCAGAAGCTGAAGCTCGCGGCGGAAGATTTCCTCGGTGAGAAGGTCACCGAAGCGGTCATCACCGTTCCTGCGTACTTCAACGACGCGCAGCGCATCGCCACGAAAGATGCCGGCAAGATCGCCGGTCTCGACGTGAAGCGCATCATCAACGAGCCCACGGCAGCGGCACTCGCCTACGGTCTCGACAAGAAGAAAGACGAAATCATCGCGGTTTATGACTTCGGCGGCGGCACCTTCGACGTTTCCATTCTGGAAGTCGGCGAAGGCGTCATCGAAGTAAAGGCCACCAATGGCGACACGCACCTGGGCGGTGACAACATCGACCAGCGGATCGTCGATTGGCTCGTCGAAGAGTTCAAGAAAGACGAAGGCCTCGACCTGCACGCGAAGGGCAACGAGATGGCATTGCAGCGTCTTCGTGACGCCGCGGAGCGCGCCAAGATCGAGCTCTCTTCCACGCAGGAAACCGAAATCAATCTGCCGTTCATCACGGCCGATGCAACCGGTCCGAAGCACCTCGTCAAGAAGCTTGGCCGTCCGAAACTCGAATCCATGGTTTCGGATATCGTTCGCCGCTCCATCGAGCCCTGCAAGCAGTGCATGAAGGACGCTGGCGTCGATCCAAGCAAGATCAACGAAGTGGTTCTCGTCGGCGGACAGACCCGCATGCCGATGGTGCAGGAACTCGTCAAGGAACTGTTCGGCAAGGAAGGCCACAAAGGCGTGAACCCCGACGAAGTCGTCGCGGTCGGCGCTGCGATTCAGGGCGGCGTGCTCGCAGGCGAAGTGAAGGACATCCTGCTGCTCGACGTGACGCCTCTTTCGCTCGGCGTGGAAACGCTCGGCGGCGTGATGACCGTGCTCATCCCGCGCAACACCACGATTCCGACTCGCAAGTCGGAAGTTTTCTCCACCGCAGCTGACAATCAGACCTCGGTTGAGATTCACGTGCTGCAGGGTGAACGTCCGGTCGCCAGCGGCAATCGCTCGCTCGGCAAGTTCCACCTGATCGGGCTTCCTCCCGCGCCGCGCGGCTTGCCGCAAGTCGAAGTCACTTTCGACATCGACGCGAACGGCATCTTGAACGTCTCGGCGAAGGACAACGCGACGGGCAAGGAACAGAAAATCACCATCACTGCCTCCACCGGTCTCAGCAAGGAAGAGTCCGAGCGGATGCAGAAGGAAGCGGCCTCGCACGCGTCAGAAGACAAGGACCGCATCGCGGAAGTGGAAGCTCGCAACCGTCTCGACAACCTGGTTTACCAGACCGAGAAAGTTGTGAAGGACAATCGCGACAAGCTGGCCGAGTCCGACGTGAAAGACGCCGAGTCCGCAATCGAAGCGGCGCGTACTGCGCTGGCCGAAGGCGGCACCGATAAAATCAACGCGGCTGCCGAAACTTTGACCAAGGCTTCGCACAAAGTTGCCGAGACCATGTACAAAGCGCAGCAGGCCGGTGCGGCTGCAGGCGCAAGCGGTCCGGGAGCATCCGGCCCGACCGGCGGATCGGACTCCGCGAACCAGACGCCTCCGCAAGGCGGCGACGTGGTGGACGCTGAATTCGTCGACGTCGATAACACAAAACAGCCGAACTAAATTTCGGCTCAGCACGTAAACGCAGGGGCGGATCGCAAGTCCGCCCCTGCAAATTTTTGGTACGCAGTTTTTTT
>Ga0209169_10002104_pt1 | contig 12092 bp, 5 predicted proteins | sample HubBroMetageWRM4_FD_188346 | JGI IMG/M metagenome (GOLD analysis project Ga0209169, IMG submission 188346) | Warmed soil microbial communities from the Hubbard Brook experimental Forest, New Hampshire - Hubbard Brook CCASE Soil Metagenome WRM 4... | ecosystem: Environmental > Terrestrial > Soil...
GTGGCGAAAAGCAGCAACCAGGCAAATCGAATCAGGCTAGAGGATTTCATGAACAGCCTTTTCTCCGGAGGGGTTTTGGTCTGAATTTCAGACCGGCGCATTATGGCTGGTTGGGGAACTGGAGTTGTCAGGAAGATGTAAAAGGTTTGTTAACGGGTGGATCCGAGGATTTACCGGCGATGACGCGAGCGTCTGGCTGCCTTCTGCTGCATCTTCCTGTATTTCTTCCATTGTTTCTTGGCTGCCTTGCTTTGCGCCTTTTGCTGCTTCTTGAGCGCCTTTTGGGCTTGGCGCCCACTGTTAGGGCCCATGAAGATTTGGGCTCCAGCCGGCATCGACCCTGCAAGGGCGCAGGCAACCAACAGTATGAAGGCAGCAATTCGTTTCATCATGTCCCCGGGGCGGAAGATTCTGCCAACAATCTTACACGGAAGCGGCGCCCGAAATGCCTACGAACCGACTGCGAACATTACACCGGTAACACGCTTCGGCGCCGGCTTCGGACCGCGCGCGTTATCGCCTACATCAGCAACTCCGCAAGGGGCAGACCTGTGATGTTGATGGACTCCTATCCATTTCCTCCTGCAAAATGCGACAATAGTGTTTCCCCATGACCACTGCGGCCACTCCAGCCATCACTCCCGAACTGGTTCGGGAGCACGGGCTTACGCCTGAAGAATATGAGAAGGTCAAGCAACTGCTCGGCGGGCGGGAGCCGACCATCACCGAGCTCGGCATTTTCAGCGTGATGTGGAGTGAGCATTGCTCCTACAAGTCTTCCCGGGTGCATCTGAAGCGGCTGCCAACGCGCAGCAAACGCGTGGTGCAGGGGCCGGGGGAGAACGCGGGCATCATCGACATCGGTGATGGTTGGGCCTGCGCGTTCAAGATCGAGTCGCACAATCATCCGTCGTTTATTGAACCGTTTCAGGGAGCGGCGACTGGCGTGGGCGGCATTTTGCGCGACATTTTTACCATGGGCGCGCGGCCGGTGGCGGTGATGGATTCGCTGCGCTTTGGGCCGATAACCTCGTCGCCTCGCGGCGACGAGACGGGCGAGGCGCCCGTCCCCACACGAGCATCACAAGCAGAGATTCACAAGAATCAGTCCATTGTTGAGGGTGTGGTCAGCGGGATTGCTTCTTATGGAAACTGTTTCGGCGTTCCGAATCTCGGGGGCGAGACTAAGTTCGAGACTTGCTACTCGGGAAATCCGTTAGTGAACGCTTTCGCGTTGGGCTTGGTTCGGCGGGATCAGATTTTCTATGCCAAAGCTGCGGGCGAGGGAAATCCTGTGATTTACGTCGGCTCAAAGACTGGGCGAGACGGCATTCACGGCGCAACCATGGCGAGCGAGGAATTCAGCGAGGCTTCCGAGGCGAAACGTCCCAATGTGCAGGTCGGCGATCCTTTCTTAGAAAAGCTCTTACTGGAAGCATGTCTCGAAGCCATGCAGACCGGCGCGATTGTCGGCATCCAGGACATGGGAGCTGCGGGGCTAACCTGCTCCACTTGCGAAATGGGAGCGCGTGGCAAGGTTGGCACCGAAATTGAACTCGACCGCGTGCCACAGCGCGAGACGGGCATGAGTCCTTACGAGATCATGCTGAGCGAGTCGCAGGAGCGCATGCTACTGGTGGCGCAGAAGGGCCGCGAAGACGAGGTATTCCGCGTGTTCGAGAAGTGGGGGCTGGATGCGGTTGAAATCGGCCGCGTGACTAACGACGGCAAGATGCGCGTTCTTCAGCACGGAAAAGTGGTTTCGGAGATTCCGAACGAAGCGCTGACCGACGATGCTCCGGTTTATAAGCGGCCTTTAGAAAGATGGGAGCCGCCGGTGCCGCGGGAGATGCCAGAGCACATTCAGCTTGCGACAAAAAAAGATCTCACCGGCGAGTTGAAACAGTTGCTGGCCAGCCCGAATATCTGCGGCAAGCGCTGGGTGTGGCAGCAATACGATCACATGGTGCAGACCAACACGGTCGAGGGGCCGGGGGCGGGCGATGCCGGCGTGATCCGTATTAAAGGTTCACAGCGCGGGCTGGCGATGGCGCTTGATGGCAACGGGCGCTGGTGCTATCTCGATCCGCAACTGGGTGCTATGCATGCGGTGGCCGATGCGGCCCGCAACGTGGCTTGCTGCGGCGCAACGCCAGTGGGCGCAACCAACTGCTTGAATTTCGGCAATCCTGAGAAGCCGCAGATCATGTGGCAATTTTCTCAGGTGGTGGACGGCATCACCAAAGCCTGCGAAGCGCTGGATGTGCCCATCACTGGCGGCAACGTCAGTTTCTATAACGAGACTTTGGGCGAGGGAATTTATCCCACGCCGGTGCTGGGAATTGTGGGAACTCTGGATGACGTTCACAAAGCCGTGTTTCCGCATTTCCGCGAGCCGGAACGAGCGCTGGTGGTATTGCGGGGATCGGAATTGGGAGATTTGGTGGACGCAGAGTCGGAATTTGGCTCCTCGGAATATGCGAAGGAAATATTAGGCGCGGTCTGGGGATTTCCTCCTGCACTGGAACTGGAAAAGGAGGCTGCGCTGCAAAAGGGGCTAGTCGAGATGATCCAGGCTGGCTGGGTGGAATCTGCGCACGACTGCTCGGAAGGCGGGATCGCGGTTACGCTGGCAGAGTCAGCGTTCGCCAAGGGCGTTGGAGCGAGAGTGGACTTGAGCGCCCAACGGCTGCCGGCGGAGTTTGTGCTCTTTGGCGAAGATGCCAGCCGTGTGGTGATCTCTTGCGACCGAAGTAACCTCCCGGCAATCAAACAAGTAGCGGTAAAATACGGCATCTCGGCGGATGTGATTGGGGAGACGGCGCCGGAGCAACTGGAAATCAAGCTCGACGGCGAGGCGATAGTGTCAGCAAGTGTCGACGAACTGCGGCTGGTTTATGAGAATGCGCTGGAAACGGCTTTGAGGACTGAGTCGGTAGCGCCAGGTTAAAACAGCTTTTAACCGCAGAGTGCGCTGAGAAAAAGCTAGGCGTTAGAAGCCAAGAGCTTAAGAGCCAAATGCTACTTTCCGACAAATTTCGGGACGAATGCGGAGTGGTGGCGATTTACGCGCACCCTGAGGCAGAGAAGCTTGCCTACCTGGGGCTGCACGCGCTCCAGCATCGCGGGCAGGAGTCGGCGGGAATTGTCAGTTCCGATGGCATGGCCTTGCACGTGCACAAGGCGATGGGCTTGGTGGCGGACATCTTTACTGAGGAAGTGTTGGCCCAGTTGCGCGGGACTTTGGCCATTGGACACACCCGCTATTCCACTGCGGGCGATTCTGCGCTGCTCAACGCTCAGCCCATCATGGTGCAATCGAACAAAGGCATGATGGCGCTGGCGCACAACGGCAACCTGGTAAATGCGCACGAAATTCGCGGCATTCTGGAAGGCCAAGGATCGATTTTTCAGACTAACAGTGATACGGAAGTCATCGTCCACCTGATCGCGCTTTCCAAAGAGCATACGCTCCCAGAAGCCATGGCAGATGCGTTGCGGAGAGTGGAAGGAGCGTTTTCGCTGGTTATGATCAGCCCCGACCGGATTTTTGCGGCCCGCGACCCACGCGGGTTCCGGCCGCTGGCCATGGGGCGGATTCCGGCTGTCGGGGGCGAGAAGCAGGACACCATCGTCTTCGCCTCGGAGACCAGCGCCTTCGACCTGATCGGCGCCACCTTTGAGCGCGACGTGAAGCCGGGAGAGCTGATTGTGGTTGGTCCCGAGGGAGTGACCTCGCGTCTCTATACATCGCCTTTGGCGCAATCGAGTTGCATTTTTGAGCATGTGTATTTTTCCCGGCCTGACAGCCTGGTGTTTGGGCGCGCGGTGCAGCAGAGCCGGGAGGAACTGGGCCGGCAACTGGCACGGGAAGCTCCGGCGGAGGGGGACATCGTGGTTCCACTGCCCGATTCCGGGGTGACGGCTGCCATGGGCTATGCCGCCGAGAGCGGCATTCCCTTCCGCTTTGGACTGATCCGCAACCACTATGTAGGCCGGACGTTCATTGAGCCGCAGCAGACGGTACGCGACTTCGGAGTGCGATTGAAGCTCAATCCGGTGCGCAGCCTGCTGGAAGGCAAACGTGTGGTGCTGATTGACGACTCCATCGTTCGAGGAACTACCAGCCGGAAGATCGTCCGCATGGTTCGCAGCGCTGGGGCCAAGGCCGTGCACATGCGCGTTTCCTGCCCGCCCACCATTTCCCCGTGCTTTTACGGAGTAGATACACCCTCGAAGAAAGAACTGATCGCCGCCAACAAATCGATTGAAGAGATTCGGCAATTCATCGGGGCGGATTCGCTGGCCTACCTTTCCCTGGAAGGATTAAAGAAGGCCTGCGGGGATGGTGAGAAGACGACCTACTGTACGGCCTGCTACACCGGTTCCTATCCCACCAACTGGGTGGATGTAGAAGAGATCCAGCCTGCCACGGTCAAGAGATAATCCGCTTTACGGCAAAATAAAAAAGACCCGCTCCTTTTGGGAGCGGGTCTTTGTATCGCGCAGAACTAGGATGCGGTCTGGCAAACGTTCAGACTTGTGCCCTGGAACGTAACCCAGCTGTTGACCGAAGTGGTCTTCGGTGCTCCGAACCAGGTGATGAATACCAGGTCCTGAGGATGGTAGGTGAAGCCGTTGATGGTGTACGGCCAGTCGCCGAAGTCATGAGCGCCGGTTTCGGTTTCCAGCGGATCGCCCACTTCCAGGATGCTGTTGCTGGGGCAGGGAGATGGATTGACGGTGAACGGATCCATAATCCACTCGCCCACTTCGTGCGCCAGCGCGCCTACGTCCTGTGAAAATACCGGGACGGCAGCCTGCTGAATGCTGGTGCTGTAGCTGTAGGTTTGTCCGTTGGGCGCTGGACCATTGGCGGAGTGGTAGCCGCCGATGCAGCACTCACCGAACTCGGTCAGGTAGACGTTTTCGGTGACGAAAAGAGGCAGAACGTTGGCACTGATGCATGGTTCTTTGATCACGCTGCACGAGTACTTGTTGATCACGGTTTGCAGCTGTTCGTCGAACCAGTTGATGTCGGCGGTCCCGGTGGGGATGCCGCTCCAGTAGTTGGCGATCACGTCGCCGTCCGCGACCGGAACGGTGAAGGTCTGCACGGGAGCAATCAGGGTCTTGAGCAGCAGGTGATAGTTGGTGTTGGTCTTGACGCTGGTCCAGAAGTTGCCGCGCTGGTAGGCATCTTCGTATTGCGTCTTACCGAGGTCCGTGCCGCCCTGTACGTAGTCGACATTCGACTGGAAGATCGGCGAGTTGTTGACCATTTGGACAGTCGACATAGTTCCGAACTCTCCCGTAGTCGTGGGATCGAAGGTCTTATTGCCGTTGCTCGCTCCGTAGACCATCTTGATGGGGATGATTCCGACGTTCACGGTGGTGGTGGTGTTGGTTGTCGATGGGTTCGTTCCCACGATCACTGTGGCGTAGGCGTGGTTGTTATAGGAGGAGGTCCAATCAAACGTCCACTGTGGCAATTGGACAGCCGGGTTGGCCGGTACGGCATTCGGAAAAAGGTTGTGCGGAGGCAGCGTTCTGAACATCGGGCGCGCAGAATCCTGGGCAACCGCCCCAAGACTCATGCAGACCAGGGCCACCAGCGCTGTGATCAAGCTTCTCTTCATACAGGTTATTCCTCAGGTGTAGGATTGTTCGATTTCTTGATCGACTGACCCGAGAATTCCCTCGCACCTTGCAAGAGAGCGTGCAGCGGAGATGAGCACCCGGGACTTCGAGCAGACTCGGACTGGGATGGAAGTGTAGCGTCAACAGCAGTGCGGGTCAACGGGGTCTTTCGACAGGGGCTTAGAGCCTTTCTTCCTACATCGCTGCCGTCCGCAGATACAAAAAATAAAAATAAAGACCCGCTCCTGCAAATGAGGAGCGGGCCTTGGAATTGCCGATGCGGTTAGTTGGTTTGGCAAACCTTCAAGATCTCGTTCTGGAAGGTAACCACATTAGTCGGTACGCCATTCCACACACTCAGCCCGGTCGATTGCGGCGCACCGAACCAACTGATGTAGACCAGGTCTTGAGGATGGTAGGTAAAGCCGTTCACGGTATACGGGTAGGATCCAAAGGTCGGATCCAACTCGAGCGGATCACCCACTTCCAGAATGCTGTTGTCCGGACAGGGGGATGCATTAACAACGAATGGATCCATAATCCACTCGCCGAGTTCATGCGCCAGCGCGCTCACGTCCTGCGCAAATATCGCGCGGCCGTTGGAGGCCTGAGTGATGCTGGTGCTGTAGCTGTAGGTTTGGCCATTCGGCGCCGGGCCATTGGCGCTGTGGTAACCACCGATGCAGCAATTATTGTCGCCGCCCGAAGTGAGGTAAACGTCGTAAGTAACAAACAACGGCAGAACATTGGGACTGATGCAGGGCTCTTTGATCACGCTGCAGGAGTACTTGTTGATGATGGTCTGTAATTGTTCGTCAAACCAATTGATATCGGCCGTTCCGACGGGGACTGGAGCATAGGGGGTCTGGATGACGTGGCCCTCCTGCGGTCCGCTGTTGGGGGGAGTGAGGATCTGCTCCGGACCAAGCAAGGTTTTGAGAAGCAGGTGATAGTTGGAATTGGTTTGGACGGTGCCCCAGAAGTTGCCGCGCATGTAAGCATCTTCGTATTGCGTCTTACCTATATCCGTTCCGCCCTGGTTGTAGTCGACTAGTGCCTGAAAGATGAGTGAGCGGTTGACCATTTGAGTGGTAGACAATGTCCCGAATTCTCCCGCGGCGTTGGGATCGAACGTCATGTTTCCGTTGTTGGGGCCGTAAACCATCTCGATGGGGATGAGTCCGACGTCGATGACGGTCGGAAAGTTGGAGGTCAGAGCGCTCGCTCCCAGGATCGTCGAACTGTAGGCGCGCCCGTTATAGGAGGAAGTCCAATCAAACGTCCACTGTGGCAATTGGGCGGAGGGGTCAAATGGAATGGCGTTGGGAAAATAGTTGTGTTGAGGCAGAACTGTGTAGATGGGACGCATGTTGTCCTGGGCCACGGCGCCCAGACTCAGGCACACCAGCGCAATCAATGCGACGATCAAGCTTTTCTTCATAAAGTTTGTTCCTCAGGTGAAGGATTGTTCGATTTTCCGATCGACCCGAGAATTCTTCGCGTCTCGCACAAGAGCGTGCAGCAGAGACGAGCACTCGGACTTCGAGCAGACTCGGACTGGAACCGAAGTGTAGTCTCGACAGTCGGCGGGGTCAACAGAGTCTTCCTTCCTACACGCGGGGCTGGGCACGGCGGGCGCGAAAAAAGCCCGCTCGCAAAGAGCGGGCTCTGTGGTCGCGAATTGCTCGACCAAATACTGTCCGCGGGTTATTGATCGTCCCCCACGATACCGTTGCCGGCCTTCGGACTGCCCCAACCAGTGGCCAAATCATAGCCTTTGGTTGCCGAATAGCCGTTGCTCCCACTGGTGATGTCGTGGAAGTCATTGTCATACCCCGCGCTCAAACCGACCCGGTAAATGGCCGGATTGATGAAGCCAACTGATTTGTGGCCGGCAGCGGCTTCCTTCTGATTGTAGAGGGCCAGGTAGCCGGCCCACATGGGCGCAGCAAAACTGGTCCCGCCGTATTCGTTTGCCGAGCACGCACTCTGGTCGGCACAAACATAGAAGGTGAAATTCGCATTTGCCGCAACGTCCGGGGCGTTGCGATAGGTCTGGGAACATTCCGCGCAGCCCTTGGCCGTAGCCTTCTGCCACGACGGAATTAGAATGTCGTCCGGAGCCCAATAGCCGCCGCCACCATCGGACCAAGCGGTTTCCGACATCCAGGGACCGCCCGGGCTGCTGGTCTCCAGGTCGGTTCCTCCGACACTGGTGACATAGGCAGAGTCACAGGGCCAGGTGGGATAGCCGGCGTTAAACTTGCCGTCGTCGCCTGACGCTTGAAAGTAGTTCTGCCCCTGCGACGCCATCTTCATGAAGTACGGGTCATCAGTACTTGGGTCGGATGGAGACCAAATCCACGAAGCGCTCAGTTGCGCAGGCAACGGAGTATCCGAAGACATGGCGCCCAACAGAGCGGTATCGCTGGAGCCGACGTACATGTAAACCGTGGTGACTCCGGGAGCCATGCCCAGAGCCTGAGTGATGTCGATGGTCTGTTCAGTATCGTCACAGACGGGGTAGAGGCAGCTCAACGGAGTGCCATCGGTGGAAATGCCGGTGACCGTCGCGGTCCTGGTTTGTCCGGCGTTCTTGTAGTAGGTGTTCACGTCGGTGATATCGAATCCGGCGTACTCCAGCAAGCCGATGTTCTGGCCGGAGCCGGTGAGAGCTGATCCCCCGTAGTAGGCCCCGCGCATGTCACTGCCGCAAAAAGACTGGTCGGGGCAGGAGCCGGTCGTGGCTTTGGAGTGCGCAGGGTCGGGATTACGCGCCAGAGCTGGACGCGGGATGGAATAGTTGTCCAAACCCGTAATGTGCCAGAGTTGGAACGGCAGGTCGATGGTGGGTTCCCGATCTGGAGCATAGAAATTGCGGTTTTCGGTGGGATGCTGATAAACGCCCAGGTTTACGTGGAAAGTGGACTCAATGTTCTCGACTGATCCCTTGAGTTGCACGTCCATGGCGTCGCGAGAACCACCCACGACTGTGAAACCATTTGCTTCCGCGAAACGGACTAAGGAGTCATACTGCGACCGCGTGGGACCAAATCTTTGGGTGAACTCCCGCACCGTAAGGAACTGCCGGTACAAGGGGCTGGAAGGATCGTAAACCGCTTGCAGGAACCTATCCAGTCCGGCTTGATCACGCAGCGGCAGAACAATGTCGATGCGCATGGACTGGGTTGCGGGGAGCCGACCGATGGATGGAGCCTGTCCATTGACCGTGACTTCACGCACATGACGGGTTAACAGGGGCAGGGACTCAGCTTGGCAAACGACACTCACGATTGCCAATAGGGCGACGACGGTGAGCAAAGAAATACTCATTCTTCGAATCATGACTTCTCCTTGGATTTTTTCCACTACTGGAATTTGCATCTATTGCTGAATCACCTCGCCATTGGCAATGCAGTCTGCGTTTTCAGTTCTGCGACGCCAAATTATCAAGGGCGCGACCAGACGAAAGCCCACGCCCCTCCAACTCCTGAGGCGTTGCGCGATGACAATATTGCACAATCGCCGCTACTACCAGATGAAGTTCATTCACGGACACCCCATGCGTGAACCCTCCGGGCAAGGGTCATCGGCGATGCGCAATCCCCTCGGAGCAAAGCAAGGCGCGCGAATATTAGCACGGGTGCCCCAGCATCCCTGTCGAGATTTGTAAAGGTTTGACGGCGCCGGAGGCCAGCAGAGTCTTCCGGCCTACACGCTGTTGAAGGCTGTCCGTTCAGAATGTGACGCGTGCGCCGATCTGTGCCGCAAACGGGATGCCCACCGTCGTGCCCGGGCCAAAGAAATCTCCGAGCGCTCCGGCTGGAATGGCCAACTGCTGCAAGCTGGTAACGGGCTTGGTAGAAGTGCAGGCAGAATTGGTGCAGATCGCGGTCACGTTGCCGGATTGCTGGTCGGCCAACGGAACCGGGAGAGTTGCGATGTTGCCGATGTAATTGGCTCCGGGATTGTTGCGGTTGAAGAGATTGAAGAATTCAATGAACGGAATCACTGACCAGCGGTCGTGGAAATTAAAGGGGCGGCTGACGCGCAGATCGGCCTGGACATACGGAGTGCCGCGGAATTCGTCGAGACTGGTGGGGACGCCATTGACCGAGATGCGCTGGCTGTTGTCGGCCGTGGTGATGGTGACGGGACGAGCGCTCTCAGCTTGAGTTAGGGTCGTTACTTCGAATCCGCCGGGAAGGTGGAGAGTTCCGGCCAGGACGAAACGATGGGTGACGTTTTCTCCCGACGGGCCGTAATCGCCGGGGCCAAAAGGATCGAGCGGGTTGCAGACGCCGTTCACATAGTCGAAGAGTTCGCCGAGAACACAACCCCAGGTTTCAGCTCGGGACAGGGTGTAGTTGGCGATCAGGCTGAAGCGGTGCGACATGTTGCCCTGGAGGTGGAACATCAGGGCGTTGTAGCTGGAGCGATTGTCAGACTTGAAGAGATTTAGATTGGGGACCACGCTGGCTTGATCGGCGGCGTAATTGGGATCGGAAGTAGGAATGAGCGGAGTGAAAAGATTGACGCCGCTGGTGTAGTTGTAACCGCGGTAGCCGTGATTGCCTTCCTCGTGGGTGTAATCGGCACTCAAGACCCAGTTCTGATTGAAAGCATGCTGAACGCCGCCGGTGGCGTGGATGTTATACGGAGTCTTATAGCCGGAACTGATGAGGTTTCCCCCCGCTGCGGCACCGCCCAGAATGCAACCGGAGCCGGTCAGCGCGTAATGGCCGGGGACCGCGTTGAAACTGCATGGGCCGACAGGTTGATTGACCGCCTGAAACGCAGTCGCCCATCCGTTCTGCGCCAGATCGTCATAGAACATGCCGAAGCCGGCGCGAATTACGGTTCGGCCGCTGTGGCCGGGAGAATACGCAATGCCAAGGCGCGGCCCGATTTGCTTGCGGTAGTCCTGGGCCGCACCCTGCTGTAACGGAATCCCCAAGGCTTGTAGTGTGAGGTACGCCGGGTTGTCGAGCTGGCTGCGGCCCGAACCTTCGAAAAGCCCGAAACTGGTCTGGTACCGCAAGCCATAGTTCACCGTGAGCTGCGGCGTCACGCGCCAGGAATCCTCCGCGTACAAAGCGAGCCGTTGCACGTTCTGCGAAAAGCTTCCGCCAAGGTTGGACGGTGGGGAGGCCCCGGCGTTGTAGTCATTCGTGAATACCGACCCGGGTTGGGTCAAATAATAAGTGGGATTCTGTGGAAACGAATGCAGGGTCTCGTTGTTTGCGGAAAATGCGCCGCTGAGCACGGGCTCGTGAATGAAATTGATACCGAACTTGGGCGCATGGCGCCCGGATGCATGGCTCACGTCATAGCGGAATTGATATTTCTCCTGGTTGCGCAGGTCGGGAAACAGCGTAATCGGCGTGGCGAATTGATTGTCCCCAAAAGTCTCAAAGCCGGAGACCGTCAATGAGGTGGAACTGAAAGGAAATGCCAGGGCAAAACCCAGGTCTGAGTTCCGTGTCTGGGTAAGGTGCAGTTCGCTGGCGCCGAACGCGAACGTGCCCAGCCAGGTTGAACTGAAGGCGTAGGAATTGCCGATCGCGGCGTTCCAGTAATTGTTATGGGTCGTCAATCCGGTGGATGGCAGAGTGCCTTGCTGAACCAGGGCGTTGTGCGTGAGGTAACTGTCTCCCGAGGTCCGTAGGAACCATTGCGATTTTGAGGACTGGGTCCAGTCGAAACGCAAGGAGCCATTGTAATCGCGGAAAGGAACGGGAACGAAATTCGGCACGGGAATCGAACTGACGCCGGGAATCAATGCTTCGGAGGCAAGAGCGGACAACGCGTCGAATTGCGTCAGGCTGGCGTCGCTATAAGCGATGCTGGCGTTTTCGTGGACGTGCTCGAAAGCAAGAAAGAACCAGACTTTATCTTTCTTGATCGGCCCGCCGATAGTGCCAACATAATTTTTCCGGGAGAATGGCTGCTTGGGATTGGGCGCGGGGTTCTCAATGGGAAAGCGCGCGTTAAGGGCAGCCTGACGGTCGAAAAATGAGAAGCTGCCGTGCCAATCGTCGGTGCCGCGCCGGGTAGTGATGACCACAGAACCGGCAGTGGTGCCTCCGGTGTCAGCGTCTTCCTGAGCGGTTTGCACCGCGAATTCCTGGATCGCTTCGGGAGAAAAGTTTTGCAGGAAGCCGCCGATCCAGTCATCGGAGTTGTCTACGCCATCGACAGAAAGCGCGTTGTTAAGGCCGGAGCTTCCCCCGGTGGACACCGCAGTGATGCGCGCCTTGGTGGGGTCGGAGGGCTCGACCGGCTCGGTTCCTGGGGCTAGATAGGCGATGTTGGCAAAGCTGCGGGCGCTGAGTGGCAGGGTTTCGAGGTCCTGTGACATGACCGCGGTCTGGTGCACGGCGCTGGCTAAATCAATGGCCTGCGTAGTGATGGAAGAAGCTTGCGACTCAACCGTTACCTTTTCGTTGGCC
>Ga0209169_10002105_pt1 | contig 12091 bp, 10 predicted proteins | sample HubBroMetageWRM4_FD_188346 | JGI IMG/M metagenome (GOLD analysis project Ga0209169, IMG submission 188346) | Warmed soil microbial communities from the Hubbard Brook experimental Forest, New Hampshire - Hubbard Brook CCASE Soil Metagenome WRM 4... | ecosystem: Environmental > Terrestrial > Soil...
TGTACTTCTTCACGGATACCTCCGCGGGGAAAAAACCGCGGCCGTTAAGCTACGCCGATGACCCCAAGGACGTGGGCGTGAAGACCCGGGCGGACCTGGTGGCCTTTGTGACCAAGTGCGTGGAAGACGGCGCCGCGGAGATCAAGGCCAAGGGCGACAAAGGCCTGATGGAAACGGTCGATGATGGCCAGCCGCGTCTGGACCGGCTGTACGACCTGGCTTACGGCCTGATCGCGCATTCGAACGAACACTATGGCCAGCTGGTGGTCTACTACCGGATCAACGGCCTGGTGCCGCCGGAATCAAGGCCCAAGAAATAACGAAGTTCTCCGGGTCTCTGAACTCTGGCGTCCGGGCTCGTGCTGGATTAACGCGGTAACCGGACAAGTGAAATCGAGCCGAAAGGCACTTGTCCGGTAACGCGACTTTTCAGGAGTTGGCTGCCATCCGTGGTAAATTCGGCTACGCAACGTTCAGTCAGGTCGTCGAACGCCGCGTGAGCTTTCCGGTGGGCGAAATCTTTTAGGATAAACGGACATCAGTGACATGTTTTGCTCTGTGGGGGCGTTGAGCCGTGGAGCTATACGTAGGCTTGGCATGTCTAAAGGGAAATCCAAACTGTAAAGACTTCCGCCGCTTCGGTGATGGCCGAGGCGCGTACGTTCATCTTTTAGCCTGGGCCGAATCTCCCGAGGCTTACTCGATGCGCGTTCAAACCACCGCTGAAGAACTCGACTGTATTCTGGTTGAGCTCGATGAAGTGGAGCTACTTGAAACCAGGATGGACTCCGGTGATTTCCCTGAGGAATTTTTTGTGATGCGCAATACCGCCGTTCGTCAGCCAAAAGACGTTATTTTTGGGACCTTCCACATTTGGGATTCCGACGAGGCGAACTGAGTTCAGAACCGAGACTCGTCCCAATCAGGCTAAGTCCCGATTACCGCCGTTACCGGACATATGGATTTCACGTCAACAATTTCGTGCTGACCTGCATGCTAGTATTACGCAAATGAGCGAACCGAAACGCATCTTGTACCGTGGCGTTCCGATGATCGAGGGCTGGCCGGAAAAGATATTCGCAGCCCAGCAGAGTCCTTCCTACGCAGTCCAAGGGCGAGATGTTAACCGAGTTCGGTACGGTGACGAGCACGACGATTGGGGTGCCGATCAACAAGCCTGTCATGATTGTCGCGTGATCAAGGGAGAGTTTCACGTGCCGGGATGCGATGTCGAACAGTGCCCGATCTGCGGCGGACAAGTGATCACGTGCGACTGTCCGTTCGACTAAAGCGAGCCAAATCCTGATTAACGCCGAAACCGGACAAGTGGAATCGAACCAAAAGCACATGTCCGGTAACGCGACTTATCAGGATCTAGTCGGAAGACTTCCAGGAACAGGGCGACTATAGGCTATTCATAGCGCAGCGCACGCATCGGATCTATGCGCATGGCACGCCGCGCGGGGAGATAGCACGCCACGAGCGCGACAACGGCGAGTAGGAGCGCAACGCTGGCAAAGGTTAGCGGGTCGGTGGGGCCGACGCCGAAGAGCAGACTGGCCAGGAATCGCGTCAAGATGAGCGAGGCGGCCAAACCAATCGCCAAGCCGGCAAAAATCACGAGCACGCCTTCATTTAGCACGAGGCTGAGAACGTGCCGTCGCTCGGCGCCGAGGGCCACGCGAATGCCAATTTCGTGCGTGCGCTGCGAAACCGAGTAAGCAATGACACCGTAGAGACCCACGGAGCCGAGGACCAGCGCCATACCTCCGGCTATACCGAGCATCACCAGGGCAAAAGAGGCGCGCGCCATCGACCCCTTGTAGTAGTGGTTCATGGTGTAGACGCCGGCAAGCGGCAAATTGGCGTCAACCGACCAAACCGCCTGGCGAATCTGTTTGAGCAGGCTTTCCGCACCGGCCAGTGGGCTTCGTACGACAAAAATACCGGAACGCTCCACGAGCATCGGCTGGCTCTCGAAGTTTGCCGTCAGCAGGGGCCAATAGACGTCAGTGCGCGGAGGTTTGTCCATTCCCTCATCGCGGACATTGCCCACCACGCCGATGATCTCGCGCCAGTCGTCGACATCTCTGATGCGGAGGCGTTTTCCCAGAGCGGCCGCGGGCGCGCCCCAATATTCGCGAGCGAAGTTTTCGGAAATCAGCGCGACCGGCACCCGGTTGTAGGTATCAGCCCAGCTTAGGTCGCGCCCGGCGAGGAGCGGTATGCCCATCGTTTGAAAGTAGCCCGGCGAAACAAACAAAAAGTTCCGAGCCGGCGATGGCGCGCCAGCAACAACGGGTTGGTGGTCCTCGGCGTAGAGGGGGTGCAAATATGTGTCACCGGTCATCGGTACGGCGCTGGACAGGGCGACCGCGGAAACACTGGGAATCGCCGCAAGCTTGTCCAGAATTTGCTGCTCTATCCGCGGGACGTCGGCGTCGTTCGGTACGTCGGAACTCGGAATGGAAATGCGAAACGTTTGCAGCTCAGCCGGGCGCGCAAATCCCGGCTGAACGCGCGTCAGCTTGGCGAAGGTACGCAGCATTAGCCCAGAACAAACGAGCAGGACGAGGGCGAGCGCAACTTGAACGGTGACGAGGACATTGCGCGAGCGATGGCGCTCGCGGCTCAGGCCGACCGTGCGACCTCCTTCGGCAAAGGCGGAACGCGTACGCGAGTATTTCAGAACGGGGATCAGGCCGAACAGCAGAGTGCTGAGCAGCGCGACGCCAAGAGTGAAGTAGACTGCTGGAGGATTGAGTCCGATGTTGCCAACGCGGGGTAGCCCTGACGGTGCAAACGCGACAAGCAGATGCAACGCCACCCAGGCAATTCCCAAGCCGCACGCGCTGCCAAGCACACCGAGCACCGCGCTTTCGTTCAGCAATTGCACCGCGATGCGCTGGCTGCTTGCTCCAAGTGCGGTGCGTACCCCGAGTTCATTCCGGCGGCCTTCGGTGCGCACCAGCAGGAGATTGGCGACGTTCGCGCAGGCGATCAACAAGACCATCCCAATGCCGCCCATCAGCACCCACAGCATGGTGCTGACGTTGCCGATAACTTCCTGCTTGAGCGGCAAAAGGCTCGGAGAGAGCCGGATTTTTTTAATTCCTTCGAGGGTAACTCCGGGTGGCGGCGGGAAACTCGCGAACGTGACGGGAATCAGGCGCGCGACGTCCGCTCTGGCTTGCTCCAGCGTGGTACCGGGATTGAGGCGCGCGATGCCGGAGTAGTTAAAATCCATAAGCTGCGTTTGGTTGCGGTCCAACTGGAGCGGCAGGATCAGGGCGAGATCCCGGGTGTCGAGGAAGCGGAAATTCCTCGGCATCACGCCGATGATCTGGCGAGCGACTCCGTCGACGATGATGGTCCTGCCCACCGCCGCGGGCTCAGCGCTGTATTTTCGCTCCCAATAGCTGTAGGTCAAAATCGCCGTCGGTGCCGCTCCTGGAGCATCGTTAGCGGCGGAGAATGAAGAGCCGAACATCGGCGGAATACCGAGAACGGAGAGTACGTCATATGTTACGTGCAGTGCGTGGACGCGCTCAGGTTCGGCGAAACCGGTCACGTTGACATCGCGATCGGTGTCCGACTCGACGTAGATGCCGAGTTGCTGGAACGTCCCGCCCTGCTCGCGAAAGACGAAGTAGTCTTCAGGCGCCATTCCTCGGAGAGACGCATCCACCGCCAGCGGGCTAAGCTCCACTCCAACGAGTTGCTCGGGGTGCGGATACGGGAGAGGTTCGAGCACGACGCCGTCGAGGACGCTGAAGATCACGGTGGTCGCGGCAATGCCGAGCGCCAGAGTTAGAACGGCAACGACTGCGAAGCCGGGAGATTTGCGCAAGGTTCGCAATCCGTAGCGAATATCTTGGACCAGCGTTTCGAGGAGCAGCAGCCGCTCTTCGGCATAGTCTTGGCGGACCGTCTCCACGCCACCAAATTTCAGTATGGCTTGGCGGTGCGCTTCGGCAGGCGATAGTCCGGTGCGCAGGTTGTCGGCGGTTTGCATGGCGATGTGGTCCGCGATCTCTTCGCGCAGGCGTTCGTCCAGGGTCTCACGCGTTGCGGAATGAAAGAGCCGTGCGCAAAACCGCCTAATTGATTTCATGAGGCAGCCTCCCGTCTAGCCGGAGAGCCAGTCTGAAACTATAGACGCAGAACCGTCATTTTGGTTTCCAACAGGAAGATGCCAGATCTCCATTGGGAAAACAACAGGTAAGTCATGAAGAAAAGTGGGCGAGCAGGAAGTGGTGACGATTCGGAACTGCGCCTGGCTACGGTACGGATGGCTCGTTAAGGCATATGGATCGAAATGATTGGAAGTCGTAACAGGCGGGTTCGAAACTGGCGAGATCGCCCGAACAGATTGAAAATACAAGGTAAAAAAAAGTGGCGCGCCCGGAGGGATTCGAACCCCCGACCCTCTGCTTAGAAGGCAGACGCTCTTTCCAACTGAGCTACGGGCGCGGTAGGGCCATTCTAGAGCTTTTTGGGGGGTAGCAAAAGTGGCGATTCGGCGGGCTGGTTTAGCTTGTCACTGCGTCGCACCCGATTGCGGGAGGCGATTTTAAACCGCGAGCTGATACCAAATCCCTGCGCACCGCTCCTTGCTCTGATCTTCGTGTAGCCTGCCACTGCATCCCGGCGCGGTGTCGATTTAATCTTGGGCGGCGGCGGTGGTGCTGCGCGGTGCCGGATGGTAGTGGCCGGGGACTGCGCGGAAGGCTACCATCAGGCGATTCCAGCAGTTGATGGCGACGATCGCGAGGCTTAGGTTTACGATTTCTTCCTCGGTGAAATGTTGGCGGACTTCGGCGAATGCCTCATCGGGAACGTGACCTTGGTGGAGCAGAGTCAGGGATTCGGTCCAGGCTAGCGCGGCGCGTTCGCGATCGTTGAAGAACGGGGTTTCACGCCAGGCGTTCAGGGCGTAGAGGCGCTGTTCGGTTTCGCCATTGGCGCGCGCGTCTTGGGTGTGCATGTCGAGGCAGTAGGCGCAGGCGTTGATCTGCGAGGCGCGGATTTTCACCAGTTCCAGCAACGTCGACGGCAGGCCGGACGCATTCACGTAGTTTTGCAGGCCGAGCATGGCTTGGATGGCGCCCGGGGCGGTCTTCCGAAGATCGATTCGAGGTTGCATTCTAAATCTCCTTCAGGTACTTCGTTTCCGGTACAGGATACCTCGACCACCGCGGAATAGGGCTGGCGTAAGCCGGCGAATGCCGCAAAAAAAATGTCCGCCGATGTCTTTCTCAATCGTCATAGAGGTGTAGTAACAAAATTATCGAGAATTAAGGAGAAACGGAGATGAGCCAATTTTTGTTTGTCTATCGCAATACGGCGCAGGCGGAGCAAGATCGAATGCACGCTTCACCGGCGGAGATGCAGAAGGTGATGCAGAACTGGGTGGCCTGGATGAAAGAGCTGGGCGAAAAAGGGTATCTGAAGGATATCGGGAATCCGCTGGAGCCGGGCGGCAAAGTGGTGAAAGGAAAACAGAAGTCGATTACCGACGGGCCGTACGCGGAGAGCAAGGACATCGTGGGCGGCTACACGTTGATCGAGGCCAAAGATCTGGCGCAGGCGGCGGAACTGTCGAAGGGCTGCCCGATTTTCGACGCCGGCGGCATGGTGGAAGTGCGGCCCATACAGAAAATGGACATGTAATGGAAGTCGACGAGCATTTATTCCGGCGCGAAGCAGGCCGCCTGGTGGGCACGCTGACGCATCTTTTCGGCGTGCATAACCTGGCGATGGCAGAGGACGTCGTGCAAGACGCCTTCTGCCGCGCGCTGGAGGTGTGGAAATTTCGCGGCGTGCCGGAGAATCCGTCGGCGTGGCTGATGACCACGGCGAAGAACCGGGCGCTGGATATTTTGCGGCGGGAGCGCACGGCGCAGACGTTTGCGCCGGAACTGAGCCGGCTGCTACAGAGTGAATGGACGCTGGCGCCGACGGTGCAGGAGATTTTTGAGCCGAACGCGATCAGGGACGATCAACTGCGCATGATGTTTTCCTGCTGCCATCCGAAATTGGCGGAGGAGGCGCAGGTGGCTTTGGTACTGAATATTTTGTGCGGATTCGGCGTGGACGAAATCGCGGGTGCGTTTGTCAGCGGGCGGGCGGCGATCGAGAAACGAATTTCACGGGCCAAGAAGGTGCTGGCGGGATCGAAAAGACTATTCGACGTCACCGATGCGAAGGACTTCCCCGGGCGGCTAAGCGCGGTGCAGCGGGCGCTTTATCTTTTGTTCAATGAAGGCTATCACGGCGCGTCATCGGAATTTGTGGTGCGGACAGAACTGTGTGCGGAAGCCATAAGACTGACGCAGACGCTGCTCGAATTCCCGGCGGCCGCGACTCCCGCGACGCATGCGCTGCTGGCGTTGATGTGCCTGCACGCGGCGCGATTGCCGTCGCGGGTGGATGAATCGGGAAATCTGACGTTATTTTTTGAACAAGACCGGTCGCAGTGGGATGCGAGGTTGATCGGCGAAGGGCAGCGGCTGCTGGATCTTTCGGCGACGGGAGCGGAGCTGACGGAATATCACGTGGAGGCCGCGATCGCCGCGACCCACTGCTGCGCGGCACGCGCGGAGGAAACGGATTGGGGAAGGATCGTGTGGCTCTACGACAAACTGATGGCGATCCGGCCTTCGCCGGTGATTGCGCTGAATCGCGCGATAGCGATTGCGCAGCATGAGGGTCCGGCGCGCGGATTGGAAGAAATTCACAGCATCGAGAACAGCGAGCGGATCGCTGCGTATCCGTTTTATGCGGCGGCGATTGGAGAATTAGAATTTCGCCGAGGGCGGCGCGTAGTGGCTGGTAAATATTTTCGGGATGCGCTGGCGCTGGCGCGCAGCCCAATGGAAAAAAGATTTCTCGAACAGCGCGTGCGCGATTCGGGGCAGCGGGGGCCGAGCCGGGCGGCTAAAGCGGATAGGTAATCCGTTGGCCGCGAACTTTGGCGAATTTCGTCAGTGAGTGCTTCCTCGCGGTTTTGCCGACGATAATATCGGCAACTTTGATCTTCCGCACCAGCAGCGCATCGGCGATGAGTGAACGGTGGCAGCGCCACGGAACGGCTTCGGCGCACATCAATACGGTTCTTTTCCTTTTTGCCAGTTCGATCGCCCGGTCGAGACCCGCGCGGAATTCTGCGGTCTGCATGTAGTCGGCATACCCGCGAAATGAAGCGTTGCGCCACCCCGCGTTCGGTGAATCGGCGGTAGCGCGGCGGCGACCGCCAAGTTTGCGCAGATGGACATAGGCAATCCGGGCCGCGCGCAGTTTTTTCGGGAGGGTGTCGCGCGCGAACTGGGGATTGTGCCGCGAGCGCGGGATGCTGCGGACGTCGATGACGCGTTGAATGCGATGGGCGCGAAGCAGCTTCAGAAAATCGGACCAGGTGCGATTGGAATGTCCGATGGTGAAGATCTCAAGCGTCTTTTTCACGGATGTCTTTTTCACGGATCTTTTTCGCGCATCTTCGTCACGCACTTTTTCAGCAGCTCGGGCGATACTCGGGCCGATTATTCGGGCGTCCAGTGCGGATGGCTGGTGAAGATGCCGTTGACGTAACCCATCTGGTACACGATGAAAATACCGAAGGCGATGCTGATGATTCCGGAGGCGACGGCGAGGCCGCGATTCAAACGCGCGAAACGCGATTGCGAATATTTGAACGGCAAGGCGATGGCGGCGGTGATCAGCATCATGCCGGCAATGGTGCCGACGCCAAAAACGAGAAGATAGGCGATGGCCCAGCGCGGATCGCGAATGGTGGTTAGTACAAGCAGCGCGACCGCGGCGGAACCGGCAAGGCCGTGAACCAAGCCCACCGCGAGAGGCCGCACGGCTTGATAGAGACCGAGTTGGCCAAAGATTCGATCCATCCAGCCCACGGGCGTGGCATCTTCGGCGTGCCCGTGTTTTTCCGGTTCGTGATGGTGCGGATGGGCGTGGACGAAATCGCCCTGCTGGTGGGTATGCGCGTGCGAATGAAGGTGCGGGTGACCTGGCGCATCCGGCGATTGCGGCGTGAAGGTTTCGGTGATCCAGCGGATGAAACCGGTGAGATTTAAAACGCCGAGAAGGATGAGCATCAGGCCTACGGACAACTCCATGGTGAGCCCGAGTTTGGGCGGAATTACCACGCCGAAAAGGATGATGGCCGAGCCGACCAGGAAAATGGTGATGGTGTGGCCCAGGCCCCAGAGGATGCCGATCAGCGCGGCGTGGCGAATGCTGCGCTGGCGGCTGACGATGGTGGTGACGGCGATGACGTGGTCGGGATCGGTGGCGTGACGCATGCCGAGAAAAAAACCGAGCGCGATAATGGAGAGGAGCGTGATCATCTTGCCGGCGGAACCTTGCTGGGCGCCTAAATATTTTGCCAGGCCACGAACGCGGCCCCAAGCAGCGGACATTCTTCGTTCAAGACCACGTGGATCGGAATATTGGAAAGGAACGCTTCGAGTTTTTCCTTGTGCTTCACCGCCGCGGTGAATTTTCCCGTGCGGATTTTGGGCAGGACTTTTACGGCGATGCCGCCGGCCACGTAAATGCCGCCGCGCGCGACGGTGCGCAGCGCCATATTGCCCGCTTCCCCGCCGTAGATCTCGACCCAAAGGTCGAGGGTCGCGGCGCAAGTGGGACATTCTCCGGAAAGACCCATGCGGGTGATCTCCGGCGCGGGATCGGGACTGCCGGAATCAAACCCGGGATGCTTTAGGTTGGGATTCAAGAATTCGTGGACGCGTTGAAAGCCGCCGCCGGACAAAATGATTTCGGTGCTGACAAATTCGTTGCGCGCTTTCAGAAACTTCCACAAATCGGCTTGCTGTTCGGTATTGGGCGCGAAATCGGCGTGGCCCGCTTCGGTGGCCATGGGTGCGTGACGTTGGCCGTCCCAGAACAAAACGCCCTCGCCGAGGCCGGTGCCGGCGGCGATTACGATCTGCGTGGACTTGGGAGCTTCGACGCCGCGATGAATCGTCTCCAATTCGTTGGGTTCCAAAACGCCGAGACCGTAGGCGGTGGCTTCGACGTCGTTCACCAGGTGCACCTGGTCCAGGTGCAGATGCTTGGCGACGCTCGAACCGTTGATCAGCCAGGGAAAATTGGTGGCCTGCACGCTGTTGTCGACGACGGGTCCGGCAATGCCGAAGGAGGCGGCGGTGATTTTGCCGCTGGCGCCATTTAGAAAATCGCTGGCAATTTCTTCCAGGCCTTTATGCTGGCGCGTGGCGTAGCGCTTATCCGCCACGCGCACGAGCTTGCCCTTCTGCACGTCGAAGAGCCCAAGGTTGGCCTTGGTTCCGCCCAAGTCACCAGCCAAAATCATTCGAATCCTCCAAAAACTTGCACTAGAGCGGACGCCAGTGGCGGCCGTCGGCGCCGGTTAAATCGTCGGCGGCGCGCGGCCCGTCGCTTCCCGCCGGATAATTCGGGAACGGCGGAGCGGCAGCGCCGGCCCAGGTGTTGAGAATGGGGTCGACCAGGGCCCAGGCCGCTTCGACGCTATCGGCACGATCGAAGAGCGTGGCGTCACCGCGGATGCAATCGTTGATCAGCGTGGCGTAGGCGGGGCGCGAGCTGGCGCCGAATGTGTTTTTGTATTGGAAATCCATTTCGACGGGGCGAATGAGCATCTGGGAGCCCGGAGTTTTCGCGCCGAAAGAAAGCGAGATGCCTTCTTCGGGCTGAATATTGAGGACCAACGAATTGGTTTCGGTATTTTCGCCGCGGAAGACCATGTGCGGCGCGCGCTTGAAAAGAATAGCGACTTCGGTGTGCGGTTGGGCCAGGCGCTTTCCGGAGCGCAAGTAGAACGGCACACCGCTCCAGCGCCAGTTGTCGACATGCAGCTTCAAGGCGGCAAAAGTATCGGTGGATGAGGCCGGTTTTACGCCGGGTTCCTGACGATAGCCGGGAACGGGCTTGCCGTTGATCTGGCCGGGGCCATATTGGCCGCGGACCACGTCCTTCCAGACCGATTCGGTGGTGAAGGGACGCATGGACTGCAGCACTTTGATCTTTTCGTTGCGTACGGAAGTGGCGTCGAATCGCGCGGGAGCTTCCATGGCAACGAGCGAGGTCAACTGCAAGACGTGGCTTTGAATCATGTCGCGCATGGCGCCCGCGGTTTCATAGAAGGCGGCCCGGCGTTCGACTCCGAGGGATTCGGCGGCGGTGATCTGGACGCTATCGATGTAATTACGATTCCAGAGCGGCTCGAAAATACCGTTGCCGAAGCGAAAGACCAGCATGTTCTGGACGGTTTCTTTGCCGAGGTAGTGATCGATGCGGTAGACCTGGGATTCGTCGAAGGCTTCGAGAACTTTGGCATTGAGGGCTTTGGCGGAGGCCAGATCGCGGCCAAACGGTTTTTCGATGATGATGCGGGTCCAGGATTTATCGCCTTTGGATTTGGTGAGATTGGCTTGCTTCAACTGCTGAATGACGTGAGTGTAGACTTCCGGCGGCGTGGCTAGATAAAACAGGCGGTTGCCGCCGAGGCCGCCTTCTTTGTCCAGTTCTTCTAAGCGCTTCGCTAAATTCTGAAAGGCTGCGGCGTCGTCGTAATCGCCGGTGAAATATTGCAGGTTTTTCAGGAATTCGGATTTTTTCGCGTCGTCCGCGCCTTCTTCCTGGCCCTTGGGCAAAAATTCGCCGGCACTTTTCCGGAAATCGTCATCGCTCATTTTGGTGCGGGCAAAACCCAGCAAACGGAAACTGGGAGCCAAACAGGAATGAAACGCCAGATCGTAGAGCGCCGGCATCAGCTTGCGGCGAGCCAAATCTCCGGAAGCTCCGAACATGATGATGGCGCAGGGGTCGGAAGGCATTTCGCAGAAGTAAGGTCCGGTCTGAGACACGGCGGCCGGGCTCGCTGCTTGTGCGTTCATGACACGTCTCCTGTGGTCCAGGCCAGGGGCCGTAAACCGGGTCTATGTTTTATTAAAACTTTCGGGTTAGTGCAAGAGCCTATCATAAATAGAAGGATACGCGATTATTGGCACGTTACACGAGAGCCCGATCATCTGGAGCGGACGAACGGTCGAACCGGCGTTTGATTCTTCTTCGGGCATCAACGGTGCCGAAAAAAGACAACCGACCTCAGCTAGTCGGCAGCTGTATCGGCAAAAGAACCGGGTCGCGTTAAGACTTCGAGCACGCCGCGATGGCGTCAACGGAACGGTTGGCCAGCGAATGGCGCAGATAAAAGGCTGGTCAACTTAGGTTGCAAAGTGTAGTGAGTCAATTTCCGATTACCCGACGTATCAGGCATTAGCGCCAAATCATGGTAGCTTCGGCTTTGCAATGTATGGTGTAGCAGACAAGTGCTGGGCAGGAGTCATGAGAACGCTACCAGTAATGTCCTCGATCGTCAGGATCGGTTTGCTTCTTGCAATGTCGGTGTTTTCCGCCTCTTGCCGACGTACGATTCACGTAGACAACTGGGAGTCATTTTCCGTTGTCTTACAACGCACGGCCTGCTTCGGAACATGTCCCGTGTACACAGTCACTATCCGTGGAAGCGGTCTGGTCGAGTACGTCGGGTCATATAATGTCGATGCTCTCGGCTCGAGAAGCGCAAAAATTGAGTCTGATGAAGTGAGGAATCTGGTTCAGGCCTTCAACTCGATTAATTTCCTCGGTCTGCGTGATCGCTATTCCGAGCGTTGTACGGACATGCCAACCGCGATAATTGCGATTTCGTTCGATGGCAAAATCAAGCAAGTGAGTAATTATTTCGGGGGATGCGAGGGTGAAACATCGGGGCCCCAGGTCGATCTGAATAGGCTGGCCCGGCAGATCGACACGACCGCTGGCACCGTTCGCTGGATAAAGTGCGGGCCTGGCTGCGCAACAGGTTCGCCAAACTAGTCGTCCATCTCCTTACAAACGTCGTAACCGGACTTGTGCGGTCCGGCAAGTACCAATGTCCGGTGACGCGACTAATCAGGAGTTAATGCCGAATTGGGGATCGTTTTTGGATAGTGAACCGGCTTGAATATTAGGGACTGAAAATCACGTGGAGTAACAAGGAGAAAAAGCCGTATTTGGCAACGCAATA
>Ga0209169_10002106_pt1 | contig 12090 bp, 8 predicted proteins | sample HubBroMetageWRM4_FD_188346 | JGI IMG/M metagenome (GOLD analysis project Ga0209169, IMG submission 188346) | Warmed soil microbial communities from the Hubbard Brook experimental Forest, New Hampshire - Hubbard Brook CCASE Soil Metagenome WRM 4... | ecosystem: Environmental > Terrestrial > Soil...
CGACGGCATGGCGGTCCGAAGCCCCTGATTGGATCTCCGGGCTGGGCGGGATGCTGTGCACCGAAAGGATCCGGAAGAGGTCTAGAAGATCGGTGCCACCCATTCTGTGGTTTGTGTTGCTTTTTGGGGCTAGCTCAGCGACGCTATGTCCGACGTAAGCATGAGCTTGGGGAGGGTGGGGGTACCAGCGTGAGCTGGGGGATTGCCGCATCTGTCACGTATTGCACGTAACAGGCGGTTGGCACCAGTCATGCCGGAACCCCGGGGGCCAAAACTACAGTCGCCTTTTTTCGCTGGAGCGAAGATCGAGCCCGTGTAGGCCCGAGACTTTTAGGAGAACAGATGACGGATCGTCCAGTAAAGGCTGCCCCGGGGTCGGCGGTCCCGGCGACCGAGGCGGGGCTCAAGCCCAACGCCATCGGTCTGGCCCAGGACACGATCATCGGCATGGCAACGTCGGCGCCGGCCGGTACGGTCGCAGCGACCCTCGCCGCCCTGGCGGCGGCCACTGCCTACGGCGGCGGCGCCGTGCTGCTCGTTACAGCCATCCCGATGCTGGTCATCGCCAACGCCTACCGGCGCTGCAACCTGTGGAATGCCAACAGCGGCGCCTCATTTGAGTGGGTCGGCCGGGCCATCAACCCGTACCTGGGATTCATCACCGGATGGACGATGGTCCTCGGCTACGTCATCACCACCGTTGCCGAAGTCGTGGTGCTTGCCCCCAGCGTTCTTCAGATCTGGGGGTCCAACTCAACGAACACCTGGCAGAGCGTCGGCATCGACGTCGGCCTCGTCCTGGTCATGCTCATCGTCGCTATCGTCGGGATCAGGCTGACGGCCCGCGTGCAGGTGGGCATGGCCCTGGTGGAGTACACCGTCCTGATCGGCCTGTCGATCGCCGGCCTGGTCATCGTGCTGGTCGGCCACCACGCCGGAGCCATGCACTTCTCGTCGAGCTGGCTGAGCGTCAGCGGGATCGGCGGGAAGGGCAGCCTGGCCGCCGGCCTGCTGATCTCGGTCTACATTTACAGCGGCTGGGACGCTTCGGTTTACGTCAACGAGGAGACCAGGGGCCGCCGGGTCAATCCCGGCCGGGCCGTCATGCTGGCCACCGCCCTTCTTGCGATCATTTACATTCTCGCTCAGGTCGGCCTTCAGGGCGTGGTGAAGCCGGCCGCCCTTCAGGCGCACGTCGACACGGCCATGATCTACGCGGCGCAAGCGATCGGCGGCGGGACGTGGGCCAAGATTATGGCGCTGGCCATCGCGTTGTCGGTCGTCGGCGCGACCGGAACCGGGATCGTGATCGTTTCGCGTCTGGTCTACGGCATGTCCACCCGCGACGTGCTTCCGCGCTCGCTGTCCAATGTGTCACCGCGCTTTAACACGCCCGTCCTGGCCAGCGTGATCGCGGGCGTCTTGATCATCGCGGTCATTACCGTGGACCTGACGGCCGCCGGGCTCAGCAACATCTTCAGCGATGTCGTCGGGGTGTCCGGGCTGCTGTTCACGATCTTCTACGTCATGACTGGCCTGGCCATGATGGTCTACTACCGGACCCGGATCTTCGCCGGCGTGGTGGACTTCCTCACCATCGGCCTGCTGCCAGCCGCCTCCATTGTGCTGCTGGGCTGGGTGTTCGCGAAGACCATCACCCAGGTTCCCGTTGGCGAGGTTTACACCGTGCTCGGCGTGCTCGGCACCGGCATCGTCGTGATGATTCTGGAGCGGGCGCTGCGCAACCCGGAGTTCTTCCGTCTGCCGCGCGAGAAGTACACGCAGCAGCGCGGGCAGTCGGCTGGGAGCGCCCAGGGCTGATTGCCGCCTAGCGGAGGGTGCCGGCCGGCCTGGTTTCCCAGGATGTCCAGAGCGGCCGGTATCCCTGCTGGCTCCAGAACGGGACGGACAGCGGATTGGTCTGCTCGTAATGCAGCAGCGTGACGGGCACGCCCGCGTCCGCGATCTCGCGATGCAGCCGCGCTACCAGCGCGGCGCCCATGCCGCTCGCGCGCTCGGCCGGCCTGACGTATCCGAACATCAGGTACGCGGCCGGCGCCCGGGAGACCATCGGCGCGATCCAGCGCGCTGCCTCTGGCCGTTGTGCTGCCACCATGCCGATCACGGTGTCGCTGCGTTCGGCCAGCCACGTCCAGCACTCCGGGCCGGCCAGCAGCCCGGAGGCTTCCCGGCGCAGCGCCGCGACCGTGCTCGGCCGGTCGATCGCGCCAGCGAAGTGTGCGTCAAACCTGATCACTTCCATTCCCAGGCCGACCACCGTGTCGATGTCGGCCGGCGTGGCCCGTCTGATCCGGAGGTCCCGGTGCCCGGTACCGGCGGTGCTTGTACTCTCAGCGCTGCCGTCCGCCGGCCCGGTGCGATCAGAGCGGCGGCCGGTCGTGCGCGCCGCAACGACGCCGAACGGCGCCAGCCCGTGACGCACGAGGGCAGCGATCCCGCTGACGTCACGGCAGGGCCACGTGACGACGGCGGCCGTGTCCGGCAAGGCGGTCCCGGGCACGCTGGCCAGATGATCACGCCACAGGCACAGCAGCTGATCCAGTGCTGCTGCCACGTCCGGGCCTGCAGCCCAGGCCGTCAGCTGGAACCGGCGGGCCGCCCCCCAGGCGAGGTCAAGCTCGTCGGGGCCGCCCGCCCAGTGCTCACAAGCGCCAACGGCCGTCGGCTGCCCATCGGCTCCGGTGACGACCAGCCTGACACCGCACTCGGCGGCCGGTGCGAGCGGATCGGGCAGCAGTGGATCGAGGTCCCGCCAGCGCCGCGCGACCTCCGGGATGATGACACTGCTCGCCGAGTCCCGGGAAGCGGCCGACACGACATCCTCCCGACTGCTTGGCATCCGCGCTGGCCCCAATCCAGGTTCGCGGTGACCGGTAACTCCCCGATGATCTCCGACAGTTTTTCTCTGAGGTTTCGCGCCAGCGGATCGTCCGGCGCCAGGGCCTGCTCGGAGCGCTCAACGGTATCGCGGATCAGCCTCGTCGCGTCGGTCAGCCGGCCCGCCTTGAAGTACACGGTCGCGAGGTTTGCGCGGCGTTCCAGGGTCTGCGGGTCGTCGGGACCGAGGACCCGCGCGTAGCCCTCACAGGCTTGCTCGTAGAGCGCCAGCGCGGAGGCCATCTTCCCGGCCGAGAGGTACGCGGAGGCAAGGATGCCCTGGGTCACGATCGTGTCCATGTGATCGGCGCCGAGGACCCGCTCCCGGTCGGCTAGGACGCGCTTGAGCTGGGAGACCGCGTCCTTGACGCGGCCGCCGGCCAGATAGGTGTCGGCCAGCTTCTGGCGCGCGGTCATGGTGTCGGGATGCCGCGGTCCCTGGATCCGCTCGTGGTCGGCCAGCGTGCGCCGATGCAGCGCGATGGCGTCGTCGGGCCTTCCCGCGGCACTCAGCGCGGCGGCTAGCTCGTCCCGGGCGCGGAGGGTTTCGAGGCTGTCTGCTCCCAGGAGGCGCTCGCAGTCGCCGACAGCATTCTCGAGGACCGGGACCGCGGCCTCCGCCTGGCCGGCAGCGATGAACGCATGGCCGAGCGCGATCCGGGCGGCGATCGTTGACGGGTCGTCCGGCCCGAGCACGCGGCTGCGGCCGGCCACGACCCACTGAGCCCACGCGACGGCTTCCGAGGCCTGGCCGGCCGCCATCAGCGCGGCGGTCAGCTGGCCGCCCGCCATGAGGGTGTCCGGGCTGCTCGGTCCCGCGATCCGGTCGCTGGTCGCCGCTAGCTCGCGCCAGTAGGCGACCGCGGGGCCGGTCAGGCGCGCACCGTCCATGCTCTGCCCGGTCCGCACGAGCAGCGGATGACAGCTGCCTTCCACCCACAGCGCATCGCCGGCCACCTTCTGGAGGCCGACAGCACAGGACCGCAGGTGCGCTGCGATCCATGGCTGTTTCTCATCGGCCGGCCACACCTCGAGCAGCGCATCCGCGGCTGCCTGGGCAGCCCGTTCAAATACGTCCTTGGTCGTTGCGGCCCGGATTGCGGTCTGCACCGTCGGGGTCATCCGGACCGTCGGCGGCGTGGCCGCCGAGTCCACGGTCAGCAGACCCGCCCGTTCGAGGCTGAGCAGCGCGCTCCAGGCGACATTCGGATCGACCGGCGAACCGCCGCCGCCTTCGCCGAGGTACTCGCGCGTGGCCAGCGCCGTGAACACCGCACTCGGGATTGCGTGGCCGTCAAGGAGGGCGGCGAGCGCGAGCAGATACTGGGCGCCTCCGCCCGGCGACAGCCGCTCGGCGTGCTCCACCGAGAGAGTCCAGGTGACCGCGGCCGCAGAGTTCGCGCCCGTCGTGGTCTTGGCCAGCTGGCCGCGCCGATGGTCGAAGTGGCTCTGGTATTCACGGCAGGTCAGGCGCGAAGTAGCGATCATCGCACTCGCCTGCGCCAGCGCCGGGGGCTCGCAGCCAAGGGCAACGACGAGGTCTATTGCGCCAAGGCGCTGATCCGGGTCCGCGGTGAGGCGTCCCATCAGATAGCTCAGGGCCTCGCGGGTGCTGAACTCCGATACCGGGAGAGTACGTATCCGGGGCCGGCCGGACAGCGTCCTGGGATCCGGCGTGGTGATCAGGACCCGGCCCGCCGGCCCCGTTGGCCACAGCCCGTTCAGGTCCTCGGCGTCGCGCAGGTCGTCGAGCACGATGAGCCACGACCGGCTGGTCTCGCCGAGCCACTCGACGAAGCTGCCTGCGACCGACTCGGCGTCGCCCATGTGGTCGGATGCTGTTGCGGCCGCTGCCTCGACAAAGCTGGACAGCACTGACGCCCGCGTTGACGCATCGAGCCATACCAGCAGGTCCGCTTCGCCGGACCGCCAGATCGATTCGGCTGCATACACCGCGAGCTGGGTCTTACCGCACGATCCCAGCCAGTCCGGCGACGCGGTCCCGGCGTTCCCGGCCTGCTCGGTCTCCGCGGCCTGCCGGGCCCCGCGGGCAGGAATCAGTGCCACCGCGGCGCCGGGAACCAGCGTCCCGGCGAGCCCGGGCGCCGTCTCTGGCCTGGCGCTGAATCCGTCAGCGAGTGAGGGCATGCCCAAGCGGATCGGCCATGCCACCCCTCGGCCAGGGGCCCCAACTGAGCCCGTGGCCTGCGATGGGTTGACCATGGGCTTACCCGCCACCGTCCGTTAGCACACGAACCTCCCGCCCACCCAGCGCAAACCCTGACATTACCGCCGATGTGATCGGGATGCCGGCGGATTGGCGCCCATTACTTTGCCCCCACAACATGCCAACAACCTCACCGTGGCGCAATAGGCGCGCCGGAACGCATGTGGAACGGTCGGCAGGCGCCACGGATCCCGGGCTGGAGCGCGGTCAATGTCCAGGCGGCGTTCCCTTTATCCGGCCACATTTGTTACCGCCAGGTTAACTCCGAACGGGGGTGCCGCCCGCGCCTCAGACGTCGCTCGCGGCGTGCTGCTGAGATTGGCCCAGAATGGCAGCGGCCGCAGGTCTGCCGCCATGGCCAGATCGCCATGGTGCGGCGTGGGTTTCCGGCAAATAAACCACTCTCGCCCTAGCCTTGGCGCCCGCCCTCCATCGTCGGCTCCGGCGGGATTCCTGCGTCTCGAGTCCGGCCCGATCCGCCGTCAGGTTCACCGCCCAGTACCAGTAATGGCTTGGCCGCAATCGCCGGGCCCGCTGCCTGGCGACCGTGTTAGCGGTCCCAAGCCTGCGCCCAGGCAAAATGAAGATAACGAACTCCGAACTCCAAACCTGGCAAAACAGGCTCGGTTGCCGCGGGGGGCTTATCGGCTGCCGCGGGTTATGGCCGGTTACCACCGGTGTTGGCCGGTTGCCCTCGGGTGCTGGCCGGTTGCCCGCGAGTGCCTGCTGGTTGCCTTCATGTGCTCGCTGGCGTCCGGGCCGTCGGGAGCCGGTCAGTCGGCCCCTCCTGGCTCGGCCATGCGTGGCCGGACATTGACGCGTGGCACTGGCTCGGTGGGCCCGCCACTGCGCCGGCGGTCGTCGGCAGCCGGGGCGATGCCCGGCGGCGCGGACCGCCCCGTGGGCCCGCCACTGCGCCGGGGCAGTCCCCGGCAGCCGGGGTGGTGCCCGGCGGCGCGGACTTGCCCCGGATATGACATGGCCGTCAGCTTTCGGCGATATGACATAAGCGTCAGCTAATGCTTAGCGGACCCGGCCTGATTTAGGTTCTGGCCTTCCAGCAGCGCACCGGACTGGGCTCAGCCGTATAACACGTTCTACTCGCGGGCGCAAACCCGGCCGGCAAAGTCGACGCGCATGTCATGTGACGTCCATGTCATTTTTGCATTTCAAATGAGTCCTGTGTCCAAATAGAACCCGTGGCACTTGACGGGACCCGGGCAAGCCGGGTGAGCGGTGGACCGCGCCCGGAGGCGCCGTCCGCCGTGGCTGCCACGTCTGCCGCTGCCGTCGACGCGATGGATCCTGGATTCGCGCGTGCCTCCGGCGAGAACTTTCCCGTCGCCCTGCGCCTCCTGCCCACGAGCCGCCGGCAGTACCTGATGGCGGTGTACGGCTTCGCCAGGACGACCGACGACATCGGGGACCGGGCCCCGCCCGAGCAGCGCAGCCGCCTGCTCGATGAGCTCGAGGACGACCTGCGGCGCCTCTATGACGGCCAGTCGGCGGCCGGTGCGGGGCCGAAGACCCAGGTGGTACGCGCGCTCGGGCCTGCGGTGACCGACTGCGGCATCCCCATGCAGCCGTTTGCCGACCTCATCCAGGCGAACCGGCAGGACCAGGTCGTCGGGCGCTACCAGAGCTTCGAGGACCTGCTGGGCTACTGCCGCCTGTCGGCCAACCCGGTAGGCCGCATCGTGCTGCACGTGTTCGGCTGCTTTTCCGAGCGCCGGGCCGAATTGTCCGATTCGGTCTGCACCGCGCTGCAGCTGGCCGAGCACTGGCAGGACGTGGCCGAGGACTTCCGCGCCGACCGCATCTACCTGCCTGCGCAGGACATGAAGGAGTTCGGCTGCACCGAAGAGGATCTGTCGCTGGGCACGGCGCCGCCGCAGCTTCGCGAGCTGATCGCGTTCGAGGCGGACCGGGCCACCGCGATGCTCGACGCCGGGGCCCCGCTGATCGGCACCCTGCGCGGAGCGGCCCGGGTGGCGGTGGCCGGGTACGTCGCGGGCGGCCGGGCCGCGCTGGCGGCGATCGCCGCGGCCGGCCACGACGTGCTGCGCGGCACCCCGGTGCCGCGCAAGCAGCGGCAGGTCGGCGAGCTGCTCCTCGCCTACGTGAGGGGGCGGTGAGCCAATGACGGCCCTGGCGGTGGACGACACAGATGTTCGCGCCGCGTACCGGCACTGCGAGCAGGTGACACGGACGCAGGCGAGAAACTTCTCATACGGCATCCGGCTGCTGCCCGCGCCGAAGCGCCGCGCACTTTCGGCCGTGTACGCCTTCGCCCGCCGGGTCGACGACATCGGCGACGGGACGCTGCCCGCGGACGAGAAGCTCGCCGCGCTGGGCGAGGCGCGGGCCGCGGTCGCCGCCATCGACGAGGCGGGCGCCGACGCGGCAGCCGGCGACCAGGTGCTCGTCGCGCTCGCCGACGCGGCGCGCCGGTATCCGATCCCGCTCGGCGCGTTCGGAGAGCTGATCGAGGGATGCGAGGCGGACGTGCGCGGCACCAGCTACGCGACGTTCGGCGAGCTCGAGCACTACTGCAGGTGCGTGGCCGGGTCGATCGGACGGCTCTCTCTCGGCGTGTTCGGCAGCCGGGACCCGGCAACGGCGGAGAAGCTCGCCGACAACCTCGGGATCGCCCTGCAGGTGACCAACATCCTGCGCGACATCCGCGAGGACCTCGGCAACGGCCGGGTGTACCTCCCCGCGGAGGACCTCAAGCGCTTCGGCACGGAACTGCTGCCCGGCCGCATCGACGACCTGGCCGGCGATCCCGGGCTGGCCGACGTCATCCGGTTCGAGGCGCAGCGCGCCTTCGGCTGGTACACGACCGGGATGCGGTTGCTGCCGCTGCTGGACCGGCGCAGCGCCGCGTCGGCAGGGGCGATGGCCGGCATCTACCTCCGCCTGCTCGAGCAGATCGTGGCCGATCCCGCGGCAGCGCTTCGGCAGCGGCAGTCGCTGCCGGGCAAGGCCAAGGCCATGGTGGCGGTGCGGGCGCTGGCGGGGATACCTGAGCGTATTCCGGCATCGGCCGGTAGCTCCGCCGCCTCAGACTCAGCCGCCGGCGGCTCCAGTGGCTCCGGTGGGCCCGGGGGGTCCGCTGGGCCCGACCTCGGAGGGACGGCATGACCGCGCGGACCGCCGTCGTGATCGGCGGAGGCCTGGCCGGCATCACCGCGGCCATCGAGCTGCGGGACGCTGGCGTCGAGGTCACGCTGCTCGAGGCCAGGCCCAGGCTGGGCGGCGCGACCACGTCGTTCTCCCGCGGCGATCTGACCATTGACACCGGGCAGCACGTGTTCCTGCGCTGCTGTACCAGCTACGCCGAGCTGCTCGCCAGGCTCGGCGTGAGCGGCTCGGTGACCATCCAGGACCGGTTCGACGTCACGGTGCTGTCGCCAGGGTCGCCCCCCGCCCGTGCCAGGCTGCGCCGGTCCGGGCTGCCAGCCCCGCTGCACCTCGGCGTGTCGCTCGCCAGCTACCGCTTCCTGTCACTGCCGGAACGGCTCCGGGTGGGCCGCGCCGCCCTCGCACTGCGCTCCCTTGATCCTGCGCAGCCAGGGCTCGACGCGCACCGGTTCGGTGACTGGCTCGCCGCCAGGGGCCAGGACGAGCGTGCCCGCCGCAAGCTGTGGGACCTGTTCATCGTGTCCTCGCTGAACATCGCGGGCGACGAGGCCAGCGTCCCGCTGGCCGCCACCGTGCTGAAGACCGCGCTGCTGTCCGGCAACGACGCGGCCGACATCGGGGTGCCCACGGTGCCACTCGGCGAGCTGCACGGAAGCGCCGCAGCGAGCCTGCTCGGCGAGCTCGGGGCCGAGGTCCGGCTCGGCGCGAAGGCGGTGGCCGTGGAGCCGGGCACCGGGGGAGGGTACCTGGTCCGGGTCGGCGCCGGTGCCGACGGCGAGGCCGGAGACGACCCGCAGCCCCGCGGCGCCGAGCAGATCACCGCGGACGGCGTGATCCTGGCGGTTCCGGCCGGTCCCGCGGCCAGGCTGGCCGGGGCAGCGGGCGTGACCGGCGCCGCCCGCTGGGACGACCTCGGCAGCTCGCCGATCGTCAACGTGCACGTGATCTACGACCGGCGGGTCATGGATCTGCCATTCGCGGCGGCTGTTGACTCGCCGGTGCAGTGGGTATTCGACAAGACCAGGACGGCAGGGCTGCGCAGCGGGCAGTACCTGGCGCTGTCGCAGTCCGCGGCCGATGGCGACGTGGACGTCCCGGTGGCGGCGCTGCGCGAGCGGTTCCTGCCCGCCCTGGAGCAGTTGTTCCCAGCGGCCGTCGATGCCCGCGTCACCGATTTCTTCGTTACCAGGGAGCGCCGGGCGACGTTCCGCCAGGCGCCAGGATGCAGCGCGCTGCGCCCGGCCGCCGCAACCTCGCTCCCGGGGCTGATGCTGGCGGGCGCATGGACCGATACCGGATGGCCGGACACGATGGAGGGTGCCGTGCGGAGCGGACGTACTGCTGCACAGGAACTGATCCACGCGCTGGCAGCGCAGGCCACGGGCGAGCCCGCGGGTAACGCCGCCCGCCCTGCCCAGGCTGTCCTTCCCGGGGCCAAGGCCAGGGCAGGAAGCGCCGGACCCCGGGGGCAGTCATGACCGCCACGATCCCCGCGGGCGTGGAGACCGCCCGCGACCTCGTCGGGCCGGCGATCGCGACCGCGGTGGACCGGCTGAGCCCCGAGGTGCGCAAGGTCGCCGCCTACCACCTCGGCCTGACCGACGCCGACGGGCGGCCGGAGACGCGCACCGCTGGCAAGGCGCTGCGGCCGGCCCTGGCCGTGCTGTCGGCGCGGGCCGCGGGCGCGGCACCGGAGCGGGGGGTGCCAGCGGCCGCCGCCGTCGAGTTCGTGCACAACTTCTCGCTGCTGCACGACGACATCATGGACGGCGACACCGAGCGCAGGCACCGGCCGACCGCCTGGACCGTGTACGGGGTCGGCGCGGCGATCCTGGCCGGTGACGCGCTGCTGGTGCTGGCCCAGGACCTGCTGCTGGAGGGCCCGGCGCCGCAGGGCCTGTGGGCGTCCCGCTGCCTGGCCGCGGCGGTTCAGCGGCTGATCGCCGGTCAGGGCTCCGACCTGGCCTTCGAGCGCCGCGAGGACGTGACGCTCGAAGAGTGCAAGCAGATGGCCGGGGACAAGACCGCCGCGCTGATGGCGTGCGCCTGCAGCATCGGAGCGATCTACGTGGGGGCGCCGGCCGGGCTGGCGATGGGGCTGGCCGGGTTCGGGGCGCACGTGGGCCTCGCCTTCCAGCTCACCGACGACCTGCTCGGCATCTGGGGCGCGCCGGAGGTAACCGGCAAGCCGGTCATGTCCGACCTGCGGGCCAGGAAGAAGTCGCTGCCGGTCGTGGCGGCGCTGACCAGCGGCACCGAGGCAGGGCGGGAACTCGGCGCGTTGCTGGCCAAGCCCGAGGCGCTGACCGAGGACGAGCTGGCCGACGGCGCCAGGCTCGTCGAGGCGGCCGGGGGCCGGGACTGGGTCGAGGCCGAGGCGGACTCCGCGCTGGCGTCGGCCGAGAAGTGCCTGGCCGAGACCGAGCTGCCGGAGGACGTACGGGCCGAATTCGCCAATATTGCGGAGTTCATTACGGCACGCCAGTGGTAACGCAGGGCGCAGCCCAGCGGGGCCGGGGAGCGGCCGGGACGGTGAAGGGAGCGGGGAGCTGAGGGTGGTGGCGCGATGACCGTGACACAGGCCCGCCAGGGCACGCCGCCGACGGCCGAGGCCGGCCGCGCGGCGCTCGACCGCGCCGTCGGCCACCTGCTCGGGCTGCAGCACGAGCAGGGCTGGTGGCAGGGCGAGCTGGAGACCAACGTCACCATGGACGCGGAGGACCTGCTGCTCCGCGAGTTCCTCGGGGTGCGCACGGCCGAGCAGACCGCGGCCGCCGCCCGGTGGATCCGGTCCTGCCAGCGCGCTGACGGGACCTGGGCAAACTTCCGCGGCGGCCACGCCGACCTGTCCACGACCGTCGAGGCGTACGTCGCGCTCCGGCTGGCCGGCGACGCCCCCGACGCCGAGCACATGGCCCGCGCCGCGGCCTGGATCGTCGCCCAGGGCGGCATCCCGGCCACCCGGGTCTTCACCCGCATCTGGCTGGCGATGTTCGGCCAGTGGTCCTGGGACGACCTGCCGGTGATCCCGCCGGAGATGATCTATCTTCCGGCCTGGTTCCCGCTGAACGTGTACGACTGGGCGTGCTGGGCACGCCAGACCATTGTGCCGCTGACGATCGTTGGCTCTCTGCGACCGGTCAGAACCCTTCCGTTTGGCCTGAACGAGTTGTATTCGTCCGGGTCTGGCCACGTTCAGGGCGCCGGGTCGGCGGGTTTCGACCCCTGGTCGGCGGTGTTCAACGGGCTGGACCGGGTGCTGCATAGGTACGTCAAGCGGCTGCCCCGGATGGCCCCGGCCCGGGCCGTCCGGGCGGCGGCGATGCGCCGCTGCGCCGAGTGGATCATCGCGCGGCAGGAGAAGGACGGGTGCTGGGGCGGCATCCAGCCGCCGTGGGTCTACTCGCTGATCGCGCTGCACCTGCTCGGCTACGGCCTCGACCACCCGGTGATCAGCCGCGGCCTGGCCGCCCTGGACAGGTTCACGATCTGGGAGGACTCGCCGGACGGGCCGGTGCGGCGGCTCGAGGCGTGCCAGTCACCGGTGTGGGACACGGTCCTGGCGATGGTCGGGCTCGCCGACGCCGGGCTGCCGCCGGACCACCCGGCGCTGGTGTCGGCGGCCGGGTGGGTGCTGGACGAGGAGATCCACGGGCCCGGAGACTGGCAGGTCCGCCGGCCGGGCCTGGCCCCGGCCGGCTGGGCTTTCGAGTTCGACAACGACGGCTACCCGGATGTCGACGACACTGCCGAGGTGGTGCTGGCGCTGCGGCGGGTGGGGTGGCCGGCCGCCGGCATCGCCGGCGCCAACGCGCGGGCCA
>Ga0209169_10002107_pt1 | contig 12090 bp, 19 predicted proteins | sample HubBroMetageWRM4_FD_188346 | JGI IMG/M metagenome (GOLD analysis project Ga0209169, IMG submission 188346) | Warmed soil microbial communities from the Hubbard Brook experimental Forest, New Hampshire - Hubbard Brook CCASE Soil Metagenome WRM 4... | ecosystem: Environmental > Terrestrial > Soil...
CAGCACGCTGATCGCTATCTCTTTAGCGTCACAATTGATCATGCCCAGCCGTTACTTACCATTTGCGCGATCCGTAAACTTGCGCGAAATCCAGGGTTCTACGAAGTAGACCGACAGCAAATACGGAACAAAGCCGAAAAAGCCGATGCCGAGTGAGATCCATCCCTTGATATGGGTATGAAAATTAAGGTAATTGCTAAGGGCCCAAGCACCGATGCAAAAAACAATTGTCGCGTTGTGAACCAGGCGCGATTTGGGGTGCGAATTTCTTTGCTGCCTGTAATACCGGCCGTCTGACGCAGATGACGGATCCACTTTGCGCGTGCTGTTCAAATTCCTGTCTCCTTGGAATGACCTAGACAGGCTGAAGTCTGGGCAACCCGCCCGCCCCAGTTCTAGCTAGGCTATCCTGAAATTGAGGATTGCTTTTCGTTTCCACTGACCGTCTTTCAGCTCGTAGACAACCGTGCCACTAGTGCCCCCTTTACCTTGCATTGAGGAATAAACGCAGGCGGCATGCTCATGCTTCGAATCAAAGGCTATTTCGCTGAGTTTAAGACGGTTTTTCAATTCCGGATATATCGGCTTTCGTTCGGCTGCCGCTCGCGTCGTCACGGCGTCTTCGGTCGTCAACTCCATGACTGCAGGTGGCAACTGCCGCGCGCTGTATGGCGGCGTCTGCAGATCCAGTTTCGGCGGATTCGGTTCATCGCCAAAGGCGTAGGCCTCGACGAAGCGCATGGTGTAGTCCTGCATTCCGATCATTTCACTTGGCTGTTCCGGATAGTGAAGCAGGAAATCACGGTAGACGGCGATTTCATCGGCGGTAAAGGGCGGGTCAGGGGCAGGAACTTGCGCCGATGCTGACGCGGGTACCGTAGCAAATACCGTAACGGTGGCCGCAGTGAGAAACCAGATCAGTCTCTTCCACATGGCTTGCGTCTCCCGCATCTCTCGATATGTCGATGATTAGATCTGGTCTCGCCTCGAAACAAGGGCGCGATGCGCAAAGAAATGCAAAGCAAGGTCTCATTAGCCTGCGTTTAGGCCGCCTTCAGCGGTTCGGTTGTCTTTCAGAGTGATGATGCAGCGATCGTGACCAGCGGCGCTACAATGCGAGCACCCACAGTTGCTCGAGGTTGTGAACCCGATGCGTATGCTTTGGTCTGCTGCAATGGTGACGCTGATCTGCGCTGCCGCTCAGGCGGCGGAGCCATCATCGGCAATCTACGATCGCGACCCTGAACATTTGTGGGATCGCCTCTACCGCGCAATCGCCGTTCGGACTGAAGCCGGTGTCGACTTCGGCATGGACAATGCCGAGCTCTATCGCGACAACTTCGACGATTCGAAGCGTCTCATCGCACTATTGGACGAGTTCTTGCGCAAGCACGGGGAGAATCGGGCTACTGGGGACTTGCGACGCGCATTGTTGCTCAACGACGTCTGGGCGGCTTTCGACCTCGCCACCGGTCCCGAAGTCGGACCAGAGGGCACAGCGCTACGAGATCGCCTCGCGCGCGTCATCGGTCGGCTGCGCCTGCGAGGTTCGCGGATCGCGGATCTCCCAGACAACTACGCGCAAGCCGTCAAGTCCGGCACGTTTGCCGCTGACTTCGACCCGGAACAACCCGATCGCGCTTTCTTGCCGCCGGATCTTCTTGACACGAATGGGCAGTGGGTCGAGATCGGCGAGGACGGTTTGGATGTGGCGGCACCGTTCCACGTTGAGATGGTTTCGGGCCGGTCTCTGTTCCGAGTGTTCATCCGCTGCCCGGGCGGCCGCCAGGCCACGCTCTCCTATCTGGAAACTCTCAACCTGTATCCGACGCCCTGGGTGCTCAACCCCCAGGATATTGGTACAAGGTATCCGGACCGCGTCAAGGTGCGCTTGGGCCTCGTGCAATTCAATCCGGCAACTCCACAATTTCTCCCGGGAACGATCGTTGCACTGGTGCGGCAAATGATGGTCATCAATGACCAGATCAAACCTGTGCCCACTTCGATCACACAAAAGGTGCAGTTTCGGGTATTCAAGGATGTTGGCGAGCCGGGCCGCTTAGGCGGCCTTGGGTCGGATTTCAATACTCACCAACTCGTCTATGAGCTCGTCATGCGTCGTCGCGACCTTCTCGCCGGAGAAGCCGGCGGCCTTCATCGCGTGACGCAGAAAGAGACCGAGTATCAGTTGACGACTATATTGGAGGATGGGAATCGCGAGGTGCACCTTCGCGGCCCCGTCGTCCTGGCGACGTGCGTCCGTTGCCATTCTCTCAATGGAATCTTCGCGGTCAATACGTATAGCGGCACCGTCAATGGAGGGATCTCGTCGCGTTCCGTGAAAATCAATCCGCAGCTCCTAGCCACAACGTCCATCGTCAATCAGGCCGATGCCACCGCGGACTGGAAAGCGAAGCAGTTCGATTGGGGATTGTTGAAAGGTTTGCTTGAGGCGGAGATTCCGTCGCCGCCACCGCATTGAAGCGGACAATCAGGTGAGCGCAATACACTAAGAGCGAATCCCGAAACAGTCTATCGGCTATCACCCCGAGGTCGCGTGGTTTGTGTCCGGGCAACGATAGATGACGCCGGTGGACGGGCCGGTACCCCAGGCTTCCTGTATCGACCGGGTCGTGTCCAACACCACATTACCCCCGAGGCCGACCGCCTGGTTGCGAATTTGTCCCACCGGATCGGTACCCTGTTGTTGCGCATTAAGCGCGACGTTACCCACGGGCGAGCAGGAGGACACGGCGGCCGGATCCCGGGTAATGACCACGGCGGCCGCACCCGGCGCCAAAGGCACGCTTACGCATCCGGCAACGAACGCCAAAATCGTTCCCTCGATCACCATCCTTGCCTTTATCTTCATAAACGGGTTTCCCTCGTGATCAGAATCTGTCCGCAAGAATGAGCCACCGCCGGCAACCCGAATCCGCTCGATTGCGCTACGGTTTCGGCAGATCCTATCAGGAATGCAACAAGGAGTCGTGAAGGTGGCATCTCCCCGGTGCGTGAGCTCAGCCGGCCATTTGCACTGGGACGCAACGCGAAAATATATTTTCGCGACGTTCGTAAGAATCCGCGCGGCCCAACGACTACCCATGACACGTAGCACAAGGAGCTGATTGAGATGGCGACAAGGGCGTGAAGCAGGACGATCAGTATGCTCAAGCGGTCGCCTCGTTTGGCCCAGCATTGCAACGATTGGTGCGCGGCTTCGAGGCTGACGCGGACCGGCGTCGGGATTTGCTACAGGAAATCCACATCGAACTGTGGCGCAGTTTGGCTCTATTCGAGGAGCAATGTTCCTTGCGAACATGGGTTTACCGGGTTGCGCACAATGTCTACGCCTCGCATGTCATACGCAGCCGGCGCCTGAACTACGCAGGGGCTGCAAGTTTGGATGATCTCGCGGAGACGCCAGAGCGTGACAATCCGGAAGTGATTGCCAGCGAGCAGCAAGCGGTGGCGTGGCTGCATCAAACAATTCAGCGACTGAAGCCGCCGGATGCCCAGGTGATGTGGCTCTATCTCGAGGACATTGATGCGAGCGAAATCGCGGACGTGGTCGGTATTTCACCCGGCGCCGTAGCTACACGGATTCATCGAATCAAGACGATTCTGGCGCGAATGTTCCAGAACGGAGGGCCTGATGATGGCAAAGTCTGAAAAACCCGACGTCAAGGCAATCTGGGGAGCGCAGGCGGTGGAACCTAATCTCGTGTCTATCGAACAAATTCGAGCCAAGGCCGACAAGTTTCAGTCGGCCGTGCGGCGGCGAAACCGGATCGAATACGTCGCTGGCGTCTTGGTTGTCGCGGGGTTCGGGTGGTACATCTGGATCTTCCGGACCCCACTCATGCGGCTGGGAAGTCTCCTCATCATTGCCGGGACCCTATTCATTATGGCGTGGCTTCATTTCCGTGTGTCCGCAAATCCGATCCCTTCGCAGATATCATTCATGGATTACATGTCGAGGTACCGCGAAGAACTTCGCCGTCAGCAGACTGCGTTGCGAACCGTGTGGCTGTGGTATCTCGGACCGTTGGTGCCGGGTCTTGTGCTGTTCACCATCGGTATGAGTCGATTGGTCGAACACGCGCCGGGAAGCCGACGTCCTATGGGGCCCTTCTTGGTCGTCATGGTCACGGTGTTCGCGGGTGTGTGGCTATTCAATTTATGGGGTGCTCGTAAGCTGCAGCGTCCAATCGATGAATTGAGCCGGCTGTTGGCTTGACGAACAGCCTTCAGCTCGCGCCAATCAAGGCAGGTTGGGTGTAGCCGATCAGAAGCTCGAGGCCTGCCCCGCCGCCAAGCAGACCGCCATCATTTTATTCTCACGCGAGCAAGCACCCCAAAGTGGTCTGACGGCCATATGTCGTCGACCTTTTCGTCGCACACGACGGAACAATGCTCGATCATGCCCGAGCCATCGAGGCGTGGTTGCGCGATGAAAATGTAATCGATGCGCCGATTCGGCCACGGCGCCCAGGCGGCGAAGTCATTGCTCCTAGACCACGTGGTGCCTTTGCCGCCATCGCCCGCATGATCCCAGGCATCGCACCAATAGGCACTCATACCTTCCAAGGACTGAAGACCTTTGAGGTAGCGCATCTCGGCGGACTCGGGATCGGTGTTGAAATCGCCGACGAGGATCGCGGGAAACTCGCCCTTGGCGCGACCGCGAGCGAATTCGTTGAGGACCGGCATCTGTCGCTCGCGCTTGTAGCCGTGGTGCGTCATGTAAAACGCAGTTGTGGCACAGGTAAAGGGGATCGCCCCATAAGGGGAATCCACCATGCCGCGCAGTGCGGGGCCGCCGGTGGACTTATCATCGCCCGGCAACCAGAGCTCCTGCCGATCCTGGATCGGCCATCGTGCGGCGATCGCGATTCCGGAGGTCGTGCCCATCCATGCGGTGTGAAAATCGCATTCGCTCAACAGCTCTTGCGCGTGACTGGGGTCTACTACTTCTTGAAATCCGATCAGATCCGGTTGCAAACGATGGAGCCAGGACCGAATCAGCGACAAACGCCGTGGCCACGGACCTTCGCGGTTCCAAACGTTGAGCGTCAGCACTGATAGCGATGAAATTTTGTCGGTCATGGTTCTGTAGGCGTGGCAGTGAAGTGTTTTTGTATTGCTCACCTACCGCGGGGCGCACGCGGCTAGCGCTGTGAGGACGCCGGCCAAGACGACGACTTTTGTCCAGAAGCGTTTGGTTCGAAGCGTCGTCAGGATTGCGGCAAGACCTGCGATGATTAAAAGAAATGAGATTGCTTCGGCCTGAGTCACGTAAGCGCCGAATACGTCATAGCGCACGTTGACCCGAATCTTCTCGATCACTATTCGCTCAAATCCCGCGAACAGCAGGAAGAGTGAAAATAAGTAGCCGGGTCGATGTTTGTGAAACCGCAGAGTCCAGAGTACCCCGGCTGCGCCAAGCGCCATGCCGATCTCGTAGATCGGCGTTGGGTAGACACCAGGAGGGGTCATGATGAGGCCGGCGATGTTGCCGTCATAGGTTTGAGCCCAGAGCCAGTCGGGTAGCCAATTCGGCTTTAGGGTCATGTTCGCTGCGATGCCCCAGTCTCCATCGCCGGAGAGCTGGCAGCCGAGGCGGCCAATGCCGTAGCCCAGCATGATGGAAGGTGCGGTGGCGTCCAGCATGGGAATCACTGGAATCGAGCGATGTTTGATGAATATCACGCCGGCGATAATCCCGAAGCAGAGGCCACCATAAATGGAAAATCCCGTTCGGGTCAGGATCATGGAAAGCGGATCCGCGAGGAAGCGATCGGTGTTATCAAAGATATCGAAGACTCTGGCGCCGATAATCCCGGCGAGAGTTGACACGATCGCCATATCCCACACGGTGCTGTGAGTTTGGGCCGGTAGTCGGCCTAGGCTCTCGTAGCTGCGAACCAGGCGCGTCGCGATGTAAGTCGCCGTAGCCACGGCAATGGCGACCATGACGCCGAACGTCGGAATCGGCAAATGCCAGTGGGTGCCGAGTACGGTGTTTAATGCGTCGGTGACGTAGGGGTATGACATAGAGCGGGTGATTCCTACGGGCTTTCGGCGAAGTGGCTACTTGGGTTGCTCCGCTTCCCGCAAAGCATCGACTGCCTTCTTTCGAGCCGCTATTTGCGCGATATACGCGAAGGCGAAGACGGCGCAACCTGTGACAGCGCAAAATCTGGCCGCTGCGTAGTCTTGGATTAGATAAGCCGCTCGAGCAAAGAGGGCTTCACATACCGATAGGCCAAGTATGACGCGGATGAGAATTCTGTGGATTCGTACACGCCGCGTCAGTTTCTCGCAACGAGCCTTTAGCGTGGCGGTCGTTGCGGCGACAAACTCGTCGGGTAAATTGATCACTGGATTGGGCATTGGATTGCCTCCAAGGTGGAGCAACGACGATACTCTTTATCGAAAGGATTCGTCTCGATTTGTACAAATACCGCGCGGTTTGCCGGGTATTGACACGCTGCCGCGGAATTCGCTATTCGGCGTTGCCAGGTCGCAGGACGCACTAAATGACATGGTCCGATTGGTTCGCGCGATAATCGACATTCCAAACGCCGGCTGTGCAGCCGTTTGAAAGCAGACGGTTGTCGTCTGCAACACCACGTCGGGCGGATTCAGTATTGAGGTAAAAAGATGAAGCCGGACTACCGGGGCAATATTGAAATGCCCGTCGTCGTTCGTGATGCCCATCGGCCTTAATCCTTGGCAATGGTCATCGCTGTCGAATCCGGACTGCGCCACAAAGACTGTCGCGCCCCTGACCGGCTTGCCGTTGTTGAGCAACACGCCGGATATGGCCGGAACGCGAGTGTACTCGTGCGGGTGGGGATAGCAGGCGAGCAGGCTTAGAGCCGTCAAACCGGCGACCACTATTCGTAGTTGGGCAAAGGCTTTATCCGCGGGCACTCGCTGGTGGTTACGAGTGTCGATGGAAAAATTCCGGGTCGACGCGTGTGGGCGGGAGCAATCCGTGGGTTTTAGCGTACGAAACTCCGGCAAATCCCGCTCCCGCCAAACTTATGCCGCCGGTACCGCTGAGGTAGATGATCGTGAGGACGATGAGAGCGGGCGTTTTGAGTTTTTTGGATTGATCGGGCCAGAAGACCACACTCGCGATGAGAACAAAAAACGCAATCAGGACAGCGCACATGATTGTCGACAATCCTGCGATGAAGCCTGAGGTGCTTGCATCGCGAACAATCGCAAGTCCGCCGAACAAGGCAATGGGTATGGTGACTAGGGCGGTGACGGCAGCCGCCAGCCGCAATAGTTTATCGAGAGTCCATCGAATTGCGGGCCACGAGCGTTTCACGACGTCCCCTACCTTCAAGTACCTGGTTTCCGTTCCGGGCCTTAAGCGAGACAGCTATATTCTAGCGCTTTCGCGGGTGTTGCGCATGAAGGGAGAATTCCGGCCAAACCGACTGGTCGGTTGGAAGCGTGGGAACCGGCTCTACATCTGTCGAAATTGCGCAGCGAAAGAGCGGCTGACCGACAACACTCCTGCCCCTTTCTTGAGGTGTAGTTGCGGGCGACCGAGTACGTTGTGTTCGATACGCTCGATTTCCCTTAGGTTCACGACCACGCTGCGATGTATTTGCACAAACCGTCTTGGAGGGAGCTGCTCGAGCAGCTCTTTTAGCGAGGTTCGGACCAGATGGCCTTCAGTGGCGGTCACGGCCTCGGTATATTTGTCGCCGGCGCGAAAGTACAGCACTTCATTAACGGCCACCAAGCGAGTGGTATCGCCCAGGCGTACGGTGAGCCATTCGAGATGAGACTGTACGGGCTGTTGAGAGAGCAGTGCGGTGAGGGCAGCTGCGTCCATGACGGCGGTGCGGGGCTGCGAGAGTCGGGCGACGCATTGCGCCAGGCGTTCATTGCTCACCGGCTTCAATAAGTAGTCCATCGCAGCGGCCTCGAATGCGGTCACGGCATATTCGGCGTGCGCGGTTACGAAGATGACACGCGTGGTCTGCGCCAGCTTGGCGACTTGGATGCCGTCGAGGCCCGGCATGTTGATGTCGAGAAACGCGAACGCGGGTTGATGAGCGGCAATCGCCGCCGCGGCGTCGAGACCGTTCGCTGCAATCGTGACAACGTCGAGCTGCGGCCATGCGGCGCGCAGCCGTGCGGCGAGATCCTCGGCCAGCCGTGGCTCATCATCGGCAACGATGGCGGTGGGGCGTGTCATGGGTTCATGCGTGTTGCGCCGGCAGGCGAAGTTCGGCAATGACTCCGTGAGCCGAATTGGAAAATAGCGATAGGCGGCCTTTATCGCCGTAGAGGCTTGCCAGCCGTGCGCGCACATTGGATAGGCCCACTCCTTCGGGGGCAGCGCCTGTCAGGCCTTTGCCGTCGTCCGTCACTCGCAGGATCAATTCTCCGCCGAGCTGTTCGCCATCGACGCGAATTTCACCCCCATCCACGGCAGGCTCGATGCCGTGCCGAATAGCATTTTCAACCAAGGGTTGCAGCAACATCGGCGGCAGTTGTACCTCGCGCAATGATGGGTCAACCGCAATACGATAGCGCAGCCTGGGACCTAGGCGCATCGCAGCGATCGCCAGCAACGCCTCGATCAACTCCAGTTCCTCGGCCAAACGGTGTTCACTCTCGCGGCTGCGTCGCAATGTAGCGCGCAGGTAACGAGTCAGGTGCTCCAGCATCGCCTTGGCAACGGGCGGTTCGCGCTCGACGGTACTGAGCACGTGCGCCAGCGTATTGAACAGAAAGTGAGGTTCGATCTGCGCTTGCAGCAGAGCCAGCTCCGAGACGGCTCGCGCGCGCTGGATTTCCGCCGCGCGATGGCGCTCGGCTTCCAGGGCCACTCGATAGTAGGCAGCCCGGTAAAACCGATCGAAGAAAAGGAATGCCGACGCGGCGAAGAGCACGGAGGCTGTGATCCCCGACCAGAGTAAACCTGGATAGCGCATCCAATGCGCAATGAAGTCTTCGCCGCCCAGCAGTGCCGCGGACAATTTATCGCCGATGACCCAGCCGAACGGAAAGGTTATCAGCGAGATCGTCAGCCACCGGATCCGCCCGCGAGTCAGCAATGTGACGCATTGGTCCAAGCCCCAGCAGACAACTCCGATACTGGTAACGGTCTTCAGCAGCGGCAGGAGATCAGACCCATTCGATCCGTTCACCATGGAAATCAGCGTCGAGATGACGGCGGAGAACCCGATCACCAACAGCAGTGCCCACCAGCGCACCTGGGCGTGTGTGATAGGCGTCGCGACAGCAGGAGAGGTGCGGGGTTCTGCAGGCATGGCCATTGCTACTACTCTAGCACCGGCCGCCAATGCTGCCGCCGGCGATGACGCAGGCTGGGGCCAGGCGGAGAGTGCCATCCACGAAACGACGTGCCAACGGCGACAGATTATGATTATGTTGCTGAGGCTCCATGCGTCATGACTCCACATGTCGACTTTTAGGCTAATCTAGCCGGCGGTGCGCATGCTCTTCCCTTACGTGCGACGAACGGCATCAGGGACGAGTCAAGCGTCGCGGAACGCTCTCGAGCGGCTGTCATACGCCAAAAGACAGTAATGCTGTCAACCGGCAAGGGCGGATTTTGTATAACAAGGGTCATGCCGATCGCTAAGGAGTTGGCTCACCTCGGTGCGCGTCTTTTGTAGAATCCGCCGTGTTTCGCGGCTTGAATTTTGCAGTCGTTGACTCTGGCATGGTATGCGCATAGTATGCGCATACGAGGTGTGCAATGAAATCAGACTATGATGCGAGAGCGCGTAAGCGTCCGGTCAACCTGACTTTGAATGAGGATTTGGTCAATCAAGCCAAAGGCTTGACTGACAATTTGTCGCAGGTGGTGGAATCGCTGCTGTCGGGCTACTTGGCCAAAGCTCGCGCGGAGCAGATGGCCAAACATGAGGCGGTGGAAGCCACCGTGAAGGTCTGGAACGATTTTAGTGCGCAGTCGGGTTCCATCGCGGACGAATATTCGTCGCTCTGATGGCGCAGTTCGACGTCCATCGAAATACCGGAAATCACAAGGACAGCATCCCTTTCGTCGTCGTGGTCCAGTCGGCGCAGTTCGACAACTATCGGCGCCGCGTGGTCGTGCCGTTAGTTCGGGCGAGCGCGCTCGGCAAGATCAGTCACGGGAGCTTTAACCCCAGCTTCAAAATCCGCGGCACGTCGGTGGTTTTGCATCCGCTTGAAATCGTGTCGGTACCGGTGGATAAACTGGGAGCCTTGGTTGGATCCTTAAGTGAGCAAAGTCAGCTGATTGTCGCGGCGCTGGATGAGCTGTTGACGCGGGCGTGGAAGTAGCTCGAGGTGACTATGGCACTTAATGTTTTGTTGCTCAGTCGTGAGCGAGCAGCTGATCCAGCTCCTTAATATCGGGCCAGCCGTAGGCCAACTCAATGAGCACTGTACCTTCGCGGACATCTTCTCTTTCGGCAATCACCTTGCCGCCAAAGTGTTCGTAGAAGCGCCTTGCTCTGAAGTTCTCCCGAAGAACCCATAAGGCGGCGGCTTTGAATCCGCGGCGGAGGAGATCCGAAGACATGGTGCAGATGAGATTCTCCCACGGCCCTACGAATGGCGTGGGCGGACTCTCGAAGAATTGCGCCATCGTTGTGCGTTCACGAAGCCATTTTGGCACTTCTGCGCGTCAATTTAATTGACATACAAATGACATACAATTACCCTAAGGCATGGCTATATTAACCGTGCGATTGACCGCTGACGAAGAGCGCTTGCTTGCCAAGCGGTCCCGGGGCGCAGGCATGAAGAAGGCGACATTTGTGCGGCAGCTCATCCGAGAGGAGCCCTTTGTAACTGGCGCCGATGTCTTGAAAGATGCGGAGCGGCGCATGCGTGCTTCCCGCATGGGAGATCCGCGCCTGCGCATTGGCGCTGCGCGCGCCCGTAAATGAAACACTGCCTGCTCGATTCGTCATTCGTGATCGATCTATTGAATGAAATTGCTAACGGTAAAGCAGGTGCGGCGCTGGATTGGTTACGCCGCAACGGTTCGGCGGCATTGTGGATTTCTCCCGTTACGCTAGCGGAGGTATTGGAGGGTGCGGAAGATCCGGACGCCGTCAAGGACTACTTGCGGCGCTATTCGTGGCAGGGCATTCATCGGGTGCATGCTGATTTGGTTGCGGCAAGCCAGCGGCGCGCCTCACGTCGCATGGGCGAAAATGATGCCTGGCAGGCCGCCATTGCGGAGCAGATGGGGGCGATTTTAGTTGGCCACGATCCCAAAGCGTTCAAACGCCTCGGTGCGGCGTATGAGGATCATTGTCGCAAGTAGGTTACCCGACCTTACCCGTTCGAGGCCGTGCGTAGTCAAATGTGACGTTGAACTGTTTGAGGATGCCCATTTCGATGTTGCCCGATACGTAGCGGTCTGCGTCATAGCCGCCGTCTTGTAGCGAAATTCTCGTAATGGACATCGCGAGCGTGTAGCCTGCGGTTAGTCGTGACCCAATCGGAAGCCACCGTCTTACAGCAAAATGGAGGATCCGGTGCGCCGTTCTTGGCCCGAGCCGAAAATCAGCCTGACGTACCCGGTCCCTTCAGAGGGTCTTGGCTGATGATCCGCTGCCAGAGTTCTTCGTATGGCCATGCTGTTCGGTTCCGCGACCCTCCGCTCCTGCTTCGCTGCGGACTGCCACTACTTCCATGTATTAGCGTTCGCCGCGTGCGGCTCACCCTGCCCTCGCATGGCACCGGCGAGTTAGAGGCGTCACTCTAACTCGCCACGGACCGCCGTCCGTTGCGACATCCGGTCGGAACTTTGCCCGTCTAATCTTCCTGGACCACTTTCGCCTGAGCCCGGACCTCTCGCGGCATGAGACGCGAATTCACACCCATCCAACTGACGGAAGGGACGACGCTAACCCAATGGGACGTAAGGCCGCAGACCTTGCAGCGATGGAACTCGAGGCGCCGCGCCGCGCGTTGGTAGACTTCCGTTGCGCCCGGATCGAGAACTCGCACCTCGTCCCTCGGATAGTAGGCCCAGAGCGCTCCGAGTCTTTGGCACCAGGAGCACTGGCAGTCATTCACCTTCTC
>Ga0209169_10002108_pt1 | contig 12089 bp, 6 predicted proteins | sample HubBroMetageWRM4_FD_188346 | JGI IMG/M metagenome (GOLD analysis project Ga0209169, IMG submission 188346) | Warmed soil microbial communities from the Hubbard Brook experimental Forest, New Hampshire - Hubbard Brook CCASE Soil Metagenome WRM 4... | ecosystem: Environmental > Terrestrial > Soil...
CGCGACCGTGGCGTGCACCCTCGGAGTGCTCGCGGTCGGCGGCATCGATACCATCACCATTACCGTGAAGGCTCCGGCGGGTGTCGGTCCGATTTCGAATACGGCGTCGATTACCGCTTCCGCGCCGGCCGATCCCGTTTCATCCAATAACTCGGCGACCGCTATTACCGCGGTGCAGCCGTTGGTCTGCGCGACGCCCGGCAACGACGGCGCGGGAGGATCGCTCAGCGGCATCGTCAACGCATATTATCCCCCGGGCGCCGGGGTTACCGGAGCTGCGGCCGGCACCGCCTCCATTGTGTTGGGCAAAGCGGCGACTGGCGGCGCACAGACGGCAATTGCGGCGGGCGACCTGGTGCTGGTGATGCAGATGCAGGGTGCCACCATCAACTTCACGAACACCAGCTCATATGGCGATGGAGTTCCGGGCGATCCCGGTTCCGGTTCTACAAATCTAAATAACACCGGGCAGTTCGAGTTTGTGGTCGCAACCAGCGCGGTGCCGACGGGTGGCGGAACACTCAACTTCACCGGTGCTGGGGCGACCAACGGGCTCCTGAATTCCTACACCAACACAATCGCGACCAGCTCCCAGGGCCAGAGTACATTCCAAGTAATTCGCGTTCCACAATATGCTTCGGCTACTTTGACTTCCACTTTGGCCGCCTTGCCCTGGAACGGCACCACGGGCGGCGTGTTGGCGATTGATGTTTCTTCGCAGTTGACCCTCGGGGGAACTGTTGCGGTTGATGGCGACGGCTTCCGCGGAGGCGGTGGACGGATTCTAGCGGGCAATGGGACTGGGAAGGCCACTGACTACGTGCAGCTCTCGACCAACAAGGCCAACGGCTCGAAAGGCGAGGGAATCGCCGGAACGCCCGCTTTTATTGCGCCAGCGGGATACACCACAACTACGGCGGCGACAGCAACCAACCAAACGTATGTGGAAGGCTTGCCCTCCGGCAGTTATTCACGGGGCGCGCCTGGAAATGCAGGCGGCGGTGGCACGGATGCGGACCCCAAGACCAACACGCAGAACGACGGCGGTGGCGCTGGTGGCAATGGCGGCACAGGCGGCAACGGGGGATTTGGGTGGAATTCCGCAGGGATCGTCGGCGGGTTCGGAGGAGTGCTTTTCCCGGCGTCGACCGGCACGTTGATCGCCGGTGGAGGCGGAGGAGCGGGCACCACGAATGACGGATCGTGGTACGCGGGCGGCACGGGCGGGGCCGATTGCGGCACAACCTGCACTGGAATTTATAGCAGCGGCGCAGCGGGAGGCGGCATCGCTATCCTGCACGCAGGTTCGGTGACGGGCACTGGTTCCATCACCTCCAATGGCTTGACGGCCACGGATGTCGAGAACGACGGTGGCGGAGGTGGTGGCGCGGGCGGGTCGATTGAAATTTTTGCCAACAGCGGAAGCTTGACTGGGCTAACGGTTCAAGCCAACGGTGGGAATGGCGGCAATACCTGGCTGACCAGCGCTCCGGGCACCCCGTTTCCGGGAAATCGTCACGGGCCTGGCGGCGGTGGTGGTGGCGGCGTAATTTTTCTTTCAGCGGCACCGACCGCCTCGAGTGTGAAGGCTGGCCTCAACGGTTATTCCACGATGGCGAACGATGCCTATGGCGCTACGGTGGGGCAAGCGGGGACGGTGAGTTCAAATTTCACCATCAACGAAACTCCCGGAGCCCAGCCGGGCGCCGAGTGCGCGACCGCAGACCTCGCGGTGACGAACGCCGGCTCTCCCGCCGTAGTGGCCCCGACCGCCAACATTACTTACACCCAAACGGTTACCAACAACGGGCCGCTCGCTGCCGTCAACGCGGTTTTCAGCGAAGCGGTGCCGGCTAACACCACTTTCTTTTCAATCACCCCGGCGGCGGGCTGGGCTTGCACTACCCCAGCAGTGGGCGCGTCAGGAAACATCACCTGCACCAATCCATTGGTGGCGAGCGGCGCCGCGGTGGCGACCTTCAGCGTACAGGTGAAGGTGAATGCCGCAGCGGTTAACGGAACGCAAATTCTGGACACCGACAACGTCACTTCCGGTACCACGGATCCAAATCTCGCGAACAACAGCGCGAGCGTGTTGACGGGCGTAGGGGCTGCCGGAACCGCAAACATCGTCGTCACCAAGACCGCCTCGCCGAATCCGGTGCAAGCGGGTAGTCCCCTCACGTACACCATCGTAGTTACGAACAATGGACCCGCAGCGGCGATGAACGTGAAGTTGACCGATACGTTCCCGAGCAGTGTCGCGGTTACGACAGTCACTCAGACCGGAACCGCCTGGTCGTGTATTCCACCGTTCACCGTTACCCTGCAATGCACGCTGGGGACATTTAATTCCGGCAACACCACGACCTTTACGGTGGTCGGTACGGTTGCGGCGGGCACCGCGTCCGGCACAAAAATCTCGAACACGGCCAGCACGACTTCCACGACTCCGGATTCGAATCCGATGACCAACAGCTCCACGGTAACGGTAACCGTTGCGACCGCGGGGCAGTTTGATCTGATCGACACCATTTCGGGTTCGCCCAATCCGGTCTCGGCGGGGAACAACATTACGTTTTTGCAAACGCTTTCGAATGCGGGTCCGGCGAGCGCGACGAATCCGGTATTTACGAGCTCGGTGCCGGCGAATACAACTTTTGTGTCGCTGGCGCTCCCCGCGGGCGTGATCTGTACCGCTCTTCCCGCGGTGGGTGGAACCGGCGCGATCAGTTGCTGCGCTGGTGCCGCCGGCGTCTGTACCGTGGGCTCGACTTTTCCGGCCGGCACGTCGCTCACCTTGCCCCTGGTAGTCAAGGTCAACGCCGGCACGGCTTCCGGTACCAAGATCACCAATACTTCCAGCATTGCGCCGACCACCAACGACGTGAATCCGGCGAACAACACGGCTACGTCTTCGGTGTTTGTGGGATCTCCCACCCAGTCCGATGTGGCCATCGTTAAAACGGCGGCGCCGGAACCAGTGGATCAAGGCACGACCCTGACCTACACGTTGCAGATTACGAATAACGGCCCCGGCGTGGCGCAAGGTGTGATGGTTTCCGATCCGTTGCCGGTGCCGCAGGTCACTTTCGTCTCCGTTTCCACCAGCCAGGGGATCTGCACGCAGGCTGGCGGGACGGTGAGTTGCAACATCGGAACCGTGAGTGTCGGCGGTTTGGTGACCGTTACGATCAACACCACGGCGGCGATGTTCAGCTCGTCCAGCCTGGCCAGCAATACCGCGACTGTTACATCGACCACCAGCGACCCGAATCCGTCCAATAATTTCTCGACCACGAATTCGACGATCCAGGCGCCTACGGCGGTGCAGCTATCGTCGTTCCGCGCGCAAACGCTGGCCCGCGGCGGAGTCGTGCTGGAATGGAGCACGCGAGAAGAAGTTCGCAATCTTGGTTTTCATGTGTATCGCGAAGATCCGAGCGGGCGCCACCGGCTAAATCCTTCGATGATTGCCGGCGGAGCGTTGACTTTGCGCGGTGGGCGACCGCAGCATGCGGCGAAGACCTATCGCTGGATCGATCCGCAAGGGACGGCGACTTCTTCTTATAGTTTGGAAGACGTGGATATCAGCGGAGTCCGGATGGCGCACGGCCCGGTGAGCCCGGAGGCAACAGCGGCGCCGGAATCAGCGCCGATTGTGCCGGCCGCGCTGCTCAGTCAAATCAACCACCTGGTTTCGAGCGGTGCCGCCATGAGGCCCCGCGTGGGGATACCTTTCCCGCTGGTGAACATTACGTCCGCGCCGGAAGTTTCCAGCGCGTTTCTGGACCAACAGCCGGCGGCCAAAATTTCGGTTCAGGCCGAAGGCTGGTACGCCGTGACCGGAGCGCAACTCGCTGCGGCGGGTTTTGAAGTCGGCGATGCACGGCGGTTGCAGCTCTACGCCGAAGGCGCGCAGCAGCCCATCCTGATTTCCAGCAACCAGTCCGGCAGATTTGGCGCCAACGATTCGGTCGCGTTCTACGGCACCGGCATCGATACGCCTTTCTCCGGCACGCGCGTCTACTGGCTGATTAACGGATCGCAAGCAGGTAAGCGAATTCCGATGGGGCCGGCCGGCGAGGGAGCGCCAAACGTATCGAGCTATTCCGCAGCGGTAACCCTGGAACAGCGCACCACCTATATTGCGGCGTTGCTGAACGGAATCGACAAAGACAACTTCTTCGGCGCGGTGGTCAGTTCCGAGCCGGTGGACCAGGCGCTCGCGATCGATAATTTGGACCCGAACTCGTCGATTCCCGCGGAATTGGACGTCACCCTGCAAGGCACCACCGAGGACCAGCCGCACAGCGTCAGCGTGGTGCTGAATGGCGCGTCGCTGGGCGTGATGAGCTTCAGCAACCAGGCCAACGTCACCAATACATTCAGCGTGCCGCCGGGCGTGCTACAAAACGGGACCAACACGGTGACTCTGGCGGCGCTGGACGGGGAGAACGACTTCAGTGTGGTGCAGTCGATCACCCTGCATTTCCCGCGCACTTACGCCGTGGATTCGAATTGGCTGAGCGCGTCCGCGCCGGCCGGTGCCCACGTGCGATTCACCGGATTCTCGAATTCGCAGATTGAAGTGTTCGACATCACCAATCCACTCGAAATCGAGCAGCTCTCCGGCCCAATCACGATCCAGAATTCGGGTTCGGCGATCGACGTGACCGTGCCGGGAGCAGCCTCCGGAGCGGCGCACACTTTGCTGGCTTTTTCCGCGGACCAGATTGCGGCGCCATCTGCGCTTGCGTTCCATGCACCGGACTCCCTGCTGCAGCAGCGGCCGGGCGCGCAGATTATCATGATCACGAATCCGGCCTTCGAATCGGCCCTGGCTCCGCTGGTGGCGTTGCGAAAATCGCAAAACAAGACGGTCGCAGTGGTGACCACCGACCAGCTATTCGACGCTTATAACTTCGGCGAACGCACCCCGTTCGCGCTGCGCGACTATTTGCAGGCGGCATCGCAGGGCTCGAATAGCAAGCCCCAGGCCGTGCTGCTGATGGGCGATGCGTCGCTCGACCCGCGTAATTATCTCGGCCTCGGAGATTTCGATTTCGTTCCGACGCGCCTGATTGAAACCGAAGCGTTCAAGACGGCTTCCGACGATTGGTTCAGCGATTTCGCGGACACCGGATTCGCCACCATCCCCACGGGCCGAATTCCGGCGCGCACCGTAGCCGACGCCAGCCTGGTGGTTTCCAAGATCGTGAACTACGAAAACGGAAGCAGCGCCGGACCCTGGATGCAGCAGGTGCTGGTGATTGCGGATCAAAATGCCGGCGTCGATTTCACCGCCGAGGCGAATACCGCCGCGTTCACTTTGCCGGCTTCGTTGACCACTACGAAAATTCTGGCCGACGGCTTGGATCCGGCCACGGCTTCGCAGGAAATTATTGCGGGGATTAACGCCGGCGCGTTGCTGGTGAATTACACCGGTCACGGCTCGGAACAGCAGTGGTCCTTTGCGGATTTGCTGGACAATACGTCGGCCGCCGCGCTGACCAACGGCAATCGCTTGCCGGTGTTCTTGATCATGGACTGCCTGAACGGATTCTTCCAGGATGTATACGAAGAGAGCCTGTCGTCGGCGCTGCTGTTCGCGCCGAACGGAGGGGCGGTCGGCGTTTGGGCTTCCTCCGGTTTCACCACCGCGCCGCCGCAGGCGTCGATGAATCAGGCTTTGCTCAGCACGCTGGCCTCGAATCCATCGCAATCGATTGGCGCTGCAATCATCACGGCCAAGGCGGGCATTCTGGATCCCGACGTGCGCCGCACGTGGAATTTCTTTGGCGATCCGGCCATGACCATCGCGTTTCCCCATACGACTGCTACCGGCCCGGCCCATCGTCGCGGCTCAACGCCTGCGCCTCCGCGCTGATCGTCTCTGGTCGTCTCTCATCGGCTCTCGTCGTCTCCCACCGGGGGCGCGACTTGACCTCTAACCCCGCGAATACTACTCTCTCGGCCCAAGGGGAGGCTTCATGTCCATTTGGAGGATCGCGGTTGGGGTGTTTCTGGGCGCCATTGCCGCCTATATTTGTGTGGGAATTTTCGCCAGGGTATCGGCAAAAATCGCGGTTGGCGAACGCGCGCGCGTGGCGCATGTGGTCACAGCGATCAGCCCGGATGATCTGATCGAGCGCTGCGGCAAGCCGTTGAGCGACAAGCCGATCGCCATCGCTACGGAGCGGAAGTTGGTTTACAACGACGCGATTTTTCATTTTAGCGAGCCTTCGGAAGGCTCCAACAAATGGCGCAACGTCGGAGCGTACGACATCACCGATACTCACGAAGTGAATCCCACGGACCTGTTGATTCTGATGCCATGTCTCGAAAAGAAATGAAGCGCGGCGAGCGCGGCCGGTGAAACGCGCGGTGCTCATCGTGCTGTCGGCGCTAGTCGTGGTTTATGCGATCGACTACGCGCTGCTACACCACAAAATGGCCAACCCGGACCAAACCGTAGCCTACGGGACGATCACGTCGTTCTACGGCACCGCGACCAAGGGCGGGAAGATGGAAATCTTCACCGATCAACCGCTGACCGAAACCTGCGTGCACAGCTTGTTTCCGCATTCGGGCTACCGGGCGTGTTGGTACGTCAGTAAGGGCGGAGTGAAGCAGTTCTAGCGGTGGTGAAAACCGCGCGGGGTTTTCCCGGTAAGCGAGCGAAAAACGCTAGCGAGATTTTCGCGGTTTTGATTTGACGGGTTTGATGGCGGCGGCCTGCAACAGCGCCAGCAGTTTTTGCGCTTCGCGGGTCAGCGCGCGATGCCGCGGATAAATCACATCCAGGTTGCGGCCTAAGACTTCGGCGTCCGAAATGTTCACGGCGACCAGCTTGCCTCGTTGCAGTTCGTGGATCACCGCGATTTGGGGCAGGAAGCTCAGGCCCAGTTTGCGTTCGACCATCCGCTTCGCCGCTTCGATCGTTTCCACTTCCAAAACCGTATTCGGCAATTGTCCCACGCGGCGGAAAAGGCTTTGCGTCAGAGTCCAGTCGCTCGAACCACGGTCGAAGAAAATTAAAGGCATGGTTTCGACGTCCTCCAGCCGCACCAGCCGGCGCTGGGCTGCCGGATGTTTCGGATGGCCGACCAGAATCAAAGGATCGTCGCGCAGCGTCATCGTTTCGACTTCCGGATGGTTCAGCGAACGGGCCACGCCGATTTCCGCTTCGCCATCGAGGACCATTTTCAGTACCTGTGCGGAATTTCCGGAGCGCAGGCTGACCATGACCTTGGGATTCGCAGCCTGATAATCCTTCATTACGTCCGGCAAAAAATAAGTGCAGACCGAGAGCGCTGCGGCGATGCCTAGCGTGCCGCCGGAGGAAGGCTGCAGTTCGTGTACGGCTTGCCGGGCTCTGGCAACATCGCGCAGCAGCTGTTCGGCGTGCGGCCGGAGCGCCTTGCCGGCGGCGGAAACGGTGAGCGTGCCGCCCGCGCGAGTGAACAGCTTCACGCCCAGCGAATCCTCCAGCGCGCGGATGCGGGCGCTGACCGCGGGCTGGCTGATGCGCAGGGCCGCGGCGGCGCGGTGAAAGCCGCCGTAGGTGCCCACGGCCAGAAACGTTTCAAGTTGATCGATTTCCATGTGGAGGCCTGGAAGTACCAATTCGCGAAGACCCGTCGGGCGCTAAACCGTGGCGATACTTCACAGCGCCCGTGCGTTCGTACTAGACGTCCCGATAACCATAATCTATCAAGGCGATAATGGCAATTCGTTTGACTGATTGGTGTTCCGGCGGCACACTCACTCGCACTGACGGCACTTTTATGGCCGTGACGCGAGGAATAAATAATGACCACCAACGGCAATCATCAGACCCTGGAACATATTTGGGCCACCGACCCCCGCTGGCAGGGCATCACCCGGCCATACACCGAAAAGGACGTGAAGCAGCTGCGCGGTTCACTGCCGATCGAGCACACCCTGGCGCGCGCTGGCGCCGAGCGGCTGTGGAAATTGCTGCATTCGGAACCCTATGTCGCCGCGCTTGGCGCGCTGACCGGCAACCAGGCGGTGCAACAGGTGGGCGCCGGCCTGCAGGCCATTTACCTCAGTGGCTGGCAAGTCGCGGCCGACGCCAACAACGCGGGACAAATGTATCCCGACCAATCCTTGTATCCGGCCGACAGCGTGCCGAACGTGGTGCGCCGCATCAACCAGGCGCTGACCCGCGCCGACCAAATTCATCACGCGGAAGGGAAGAACGATACCTACTGGTTCGCTCCGATCGTGGCGGACGCCGAAGCGGGATTCGGCGGCAACCTGAACGCTTTTGAATTGATGAAGGCCATGATCGAAGCGGGAGCCGCTGGCGTGCATTTCGAAGATCAACTGTCTTCCGCGAAAAAGTGCGGACACCTCGGCGGAAAAGTTTTGGTTCCCACCGTGGAAGGCATTCAGAAGCTGGTCGCGGCGCGCCTGGCGGCGGACGTGATGGGCGTGCCGACCGTGATCGTGGCGCGCACCGACGCGGACAGCGCCAACCTGCTGACGACCGACATCGATCCGCGCGACCATGAATTCATTACCGGCCAGCGCACTTCGGAAGGCTTTTACCATATTCGCGGCGGCTTGAAATCCGCCATCGCGCGCGGAATTTCTTACGCTCCGTACGCCGACTTGCTGTGGTGCGAAACTTCCAAGCCGCATCTGGGCGAGGCGCGCGAATTCGCCGAAGCGATTCACGCCAAATTCCCGGGGAAAATGCTGGCCTACAACTGCTCGCCTTCGTTTAACTGGCGGAAGAATCTGGACGACGCGACCATCGCGAGATTCCAGAAAGAACTGGGCGCGATGGGCTACAAATTCCAGTTCATTACTCTGGCTGGATTTCACGCCCTGAACCATTCCATGTACGAATTGGCCCGCAACTATAAGGCCCATGGCATGACCGCTTACTGCGGCCTGCAGGATCAGGAGTTCGCCAGCGAAAAAGAATCGGGCTACGAAGCGGTGAAGCATCAGCGCTTTGTTGGCACCGGATATTTCGACAGCGTGCAGCAAGCCATCACCAGCGGAACCGCTTCGACCACGGCCCTGGCGGGATCCACCGAAGCGGCTCAATTTAACGAGCACAAAACGAACGAGCCGCGAGCGGTCGCGGCGGCAGCTCACTAGAAGTGATACATTCCGGTTGGCTGTAAACAAAAGGGGCGGCTCACCGAGGCCGCCCCTTTGACTTTTGTGCGCCGACAAAAATGGGTTGGACGGGGGAAACGCATGCCAGTGGTCGCTGCCGTTGCCGAGTGGGACAATTTGATGCGGCGCTTGAACGCTGCGGCCCCGGAGGCCTTCACATCCGACCAGCGCGCTTTGAATTTAATGGAAGGGGAATGGAAGGATCCTGGGTTCGGCCGCCACTATACCTCCTCCGTCGATGGCCGCAGCCTCGGCCGGATTCCCATGATCGATCTGGAGACGGCGTTGCGCGCGGTGCGCTTCGCGAAGTCCGAAGCGGACGAGTGGTCCAAAGTAAGTCTCGACCAGCGCAAGCAGCGCGTCACGGATTGTTTGGCAGGCCTCCGCAAAGAGCGTGAACTGATCGCGCTGCTCCTGATCTGGGAAATCGGCAAGCCGTACGCCCAAGCGCTCACCGATATCGACCGGTGCATCAGCGGCGTCGAGTGGTATGTCGAGAACATCGACCGCCTGCTCGGCGCGCGCGAGCCCATCGGGCTGATTTCCAACATTGCGTCGTGGAATTATCCGATGTCTGTTTTGATGCACGCCGTTCTGGTGCAGGCCCTGGCCGCCAATTCGATTATTTCGAAGACGCCTACCGATGGCGGCCTCTACGCGCTGACCCTGGCGCACGCGATTGCCCGGCGCTGCGGTTTGCCCGTTTCGCTGGTCAGTGGCTCGGGCGGACAGCTCAGCGAAGCGCTGGTGCGTAACGAACATGTCGATTGCCTGGCGTTCGTGGGCGGCAAGACCAATGGCGGCGTAATCGCTTCCAGCCTTTACGACGATCGCAAGCGCTACATGCTCGAAATGGAAGGCGTGAACGCCTACGGCGTCTGGCAATATTCGGACTGGCCGGCGCTGGCCGCGCAGTTGCGCAAAGGATTCGACTACGGCAAGCAGCGCTGCACGGCGTATGTCCGTTTGGTGGTCCAGCGCGAACTGTTTCCGCAATTCCTGCAAATGTACCTCAGCGTGCTGCAGAGCCTGCAATATGGAAATCCGGTGATGGTCGAAAAAGAATCAGACCCGCTGCCGGTGCTCGATTTCGGCCCGCTCATCAACAGCAAAAAAGTCGAAGAGCTGCGTGTGCTGTACACCGAAGCGCTGGGCAAAGGCGCGGTGAGCCTCTTCGAAGGTGTGATCGCCAGGAACAAAGTCCTGCCCAACCAGGATATTTCCGCTTATTTGCCTCCCGCGGCGCTTTTGAACATTCCACGTAACACCAGGCTCTATCACAGCGAGCCTTTTGGACCCATCGATACCGTCGTGGTGGTCGACCACCTTGCCGAACTTGTGTCGGAAATGAATCTCTCGAATGGCAGCCTGGTTTCGTCCTTGGCTTGCGATGAAGCCGATACCGCAAAAAGAGTCATCTCGGAATTGCGCGGATTCAAGATTGGCTGGAACACAATTCGCTCTCGCGGAGACCGCGAAGAAGCTTTCGGCGGGATCGGCCAGTCGTGGAAGGGATGTTTCGTCGGCGGGCGCTATTTGGTCGAAGCGGTGACCCAGGGTGCGGCGGGAGAAAAGTTGTTCGGAAATTTCCCGGATTATACCCAACTGCCGGATGAGGTCACGGCGAAGGCTGCGATGCGGAAAGCGGGCGCGAAGTAGCCTTTCATTCAGGATTTGCTTAGAACCCGGACGAACTTCGCGGTGGTGATGGCCTGGCCGGCGTGGCGTTGGGTGTGGTCGGCGACGTGAACTAACAGACCGCCGAGCGTCGTGGGCAGCTTCTTCATTCCCACCGCCCGGGTTTCGTTCAAACGAGTTGCGTCAATCGCGCGAATGCGGGACGCCGCACGGGTCAAACTCGACTCAAGCTCGGCGAATAATTCGTCGCGCGTCGCGCCTTCCTGCGCTTCATTCTTCAGCGCCATGGGCACCACTTCGTCCTTCTGGAACGGATCGGAGGGAACAGGAGGCGGGTTCTTGATCACCTTTTCGAACTCCGGATACATGGTTTCCGGGCCGCCCAGTGCCGCCACCAGGGGCAGGTGGTACATGTTCGCGTATTCGGTGATGAAGGGGTTCTGGCCGGGCAGGTAATTCGGCACCGCGCCCCGGGGCCGCCCTTCCACTTCTTCGACTTCTTCGCAAGGATACAGCCAGTTTCCGCCGGCATTGGAATTGATCAGGTAGTCCTCAGACTTGACCAGCGGCTCGGTAAGATACACCGGATCGGTCACGATGCTGACGTGCGTCATGTGTTCACCATGCCGTATGAAGTGTTCCACCAGCGTGGCCTGATCGCTCTCTGGAAGACCATTCCGCCGCACCCAGCCCTGCTTAATGTGCGTGGTGTAAACCGTCAGAATATTGCCTTCCCACTTGCCCGTGGAGAAGCCCATCCAGGTGTGCGCGGCCCAGGCCGGCGGATGCGGGCGGCCATCCATCCAGATGGTGCGCTCGGGCGCTTGCCAGGAAATGTGCGTGTGATAGGCGATCAGCTTCTGCGTGTCATGGTCCACTTCCTTCCAGATGCGCAGGTTCGCGGGGCCACGCCAGGCGTAATCGGAGGGATGGGGGCGGCACTGATTCTCGGGCAGCGTGAGGAGGGAAGCATCCCAGCTATCGCCCCGCAGACGCGCCGCGTTGTCGATCGGCAACCCGAGGTAGTCGCCGATATCGGGCCCCGGGATGCGCTCCAGAAAATCTTCGTCAAACTGGGGCGCCCACTCTCCTGTGGGATCCATCTGCGCGAATCCTATTTGAGATACCCCTGGAACGCCCAGAATCGCTGTCAGCAAAAGCAGCTTGGCATTTCGCATGGTACACACCTCGCGTTGGTTTACATGTTAACACAAGGGTTCGGAAATCAATTGCCAAAACCGCACTTTCGTGAACAGAATCATGACATTGGAAGAGAGCTGAGGGGGGAG
>Ga0209169_10002110_pt1 | contig 12087 bp, 13 predicted proteins | sample HubBroMetageWRM4_FD_188346 | JGI IMG/M metagenome (GOLD analysis project Ga0209169, IMG submission 188346) | Warmed soil microbial communities from the Hubbard Brook experimental Forest, New Hampshire - Hubbard Brook CCASE Soil Metagenome WRM 4... | ecosystem: Environmental > Terrestrial > Soil...
CGAGGACTGCACGTGAATCACCGCGCGCTGAATCACGCGCTGAAAGCCAGCGGTCGGCTTGGCGTCGTCGGCGCCGTCGGTCACCAGATTTTCGAATTCGGTTTCGAGATAGTTGACGAGGCTGGTGCGCAGCTTGTCGAGATCGACGCTGCATGCGCGCATCACGGCCGCCGCGTCGCTGTCATCGATCAGCGACAGCAACAGATGTTCAAGCGTCGCATATTGATGGTGACGCTCATTTGCAATCGCCAGTGCGCGATGCAGGGATTGTTCTAGGCTCTGAGAAAAAGTCGGCATCGCGTCCTCTGTGGCCCCTTGGCCATCATGATCGCCGTTGGCCGGTGAGGCAACAACAACCTTCATCATATATAGTTGCGTACGATCGTGGCAAAAGACCGCCTCGCATATTTCTCCCTGCACGCTCATGTGAGGGACAGATTTACCGGTGATTTTCCGGGTTAACCGAATCTCGCCGATGCAAGACCCGTTCCGATTTCAGGCTATGAAAAACTGGAATAAATAAAAGCCCGGCCTTTTGGCCGGGGGCGCGACGTTACTTCTTTTCCATCACGCATTGCAGGGGATGCTGGTGCTTGCGCGCAAAGTCCATCACTTGCGTTACTTTGGTTTCGGCGATCTCGTAGGTAAAAATACCGCACTCGCCGATGCCGTTATGATGAACGTGCAACATGATCTTGGTCGCGGCCTCGACATCCTTCTGGAAGAATTTTTCCAGCACATGAACGACAAACTCCATCGGAGTGTAGTCATCGTTCAGGATCAGGACCCGGTAGAGATTGGGCCGTTTGGTTTTCGGTTTGACCTTGGTGATAACGGAAGTAGCCGGCCCGCCGGTTCCGCCCGAGCGGTTTTCATCGTTGGCCATTCGGGGAGAGAATGCGACGATCGACGACGGCTGCGGATCAGGGCTGGTAATCAAGCGTAACATGACAGGAGTGTTTTGAAGTCCTCTGGGAAAGCCGAATAACGACCAGACGAGGTTTCCTGGCGACACGAACCGTCGACCAACTCCGAAACACTCTCCTGACCGTCTGCCCCGTGCCAGCGTGGCCCATGGCCGACGGCACGAACAGGAATATGGGTCCGGCCTGGTCCGCCCGCAAGCTCGTAAAATATTCACGGATCGCTTGGCTTGCAGCAAACCCGATTCCCCGCACAACGTTCCCGAACAGACTAGTCAATTCGTTTCGCTTTGACAAAGCAGGTCGCAGCTCACCGAACGGCTCTCCAGCCAAATCGCCGATTCTCGGATCGGTGGTGACGTGGGAATTTGCCGCCACCCTTGGTCGCTTCGGCCGGATTTCGCGGCACGGCCTTTGCGGGCCCGCGCGCGCTCCGGAAAACCAACCAGCGTCAGATATGGCTGTGGATAAGGACCGCTTTGGTGGTCAGCGCCAGCAGGCAGCTAGCGCCGGGGGACCGGCGGTCAAATTGTGCGTTGCACAAGAAGCGCTTGCTATTACATTAAAAGCCTCGAATCCCGTGCTTTCCCGCAAGCCTTCCTTAATCATTTGGAAACCGCAGCCCCCTACCCTGATTCCTCGGGTCTGCCCGATTGAGGGCAGGCTCAGAAATCTGTTTGTGAACAGCGTCTTAGCTAGAATGGCGGACTGTCGGCCGATGGGAGCGGAGTTGAACTCCCGCTGTCGGTTTCTGAACAGGGAAACGTCACCGGGCCGGTCGGGCATAATTTGGCCTCACGAAGCGGTGATCTAGACAGAAAATGGGACGGGAAAGTTCATGCTTCGGACCAAATTGGTTACCTCGCGCCATTGGCGGGTTTGCTCTTTCGGGTTTGTCGCGGTCACAGCCGCAGTCGCCTTCACCACCGATACCGCCGAAGCACGCCACCGGCACTATTATCACCATGCACACCATTCCCACTCGGAGTCGCACGAGGATTACAGTCCGGCGTTCTCCTCGATCATCGTCGACGGTAATTCCGGCGCGACGCTGACGTCGACCAGTCCCGATGCGAGCCGCCATCCAGCCTCGCTGACCAAAATCATGACGCTTTATCTGCTGTTCGAGCGCCTCGACGCCGGCAAGATCAAGCTCGACACCGAAATGTCGGTATCAACGCACGCCTCTGAACAGGACCCGACCAAACTTGGCTTGATGCCCGGCCAGACCATCCGCGTCGAAGACGCGATCAAGGGGCTGGTGACACGTTCCGCCAACGACGCCGCCGTCGTGATTGCCGAAGCGCTTGGCGGCAGCGAAGACGATTTCGCCAAGCAGATGACCCGCAAGGCCCGTATGCTTGGGATGAGCAAGACCATCTATCGCAACGCATCGGGTCTGCCCGACGACGAGCAGGTGACGAGCGCGCGCGATCAGGCGACGTTGGGCCGCGCGATCCAGGATCGCTTTCCGCGCTATTATCGCTATTTTTCGACGGCGGAGTTCACCTTCCGCGGTCATTCGATTGCCAACCACAATCATCTGCTTGGCTCGGTCGAGGGCGTCGACGGAATCAAGACCGGCTATACCCGTGCATCCGGCTTCAATCTCGTGACGTCGATGCGCCGTGGCAACCGCCATCTGGTCGGCGTCGTCATGGGCGGCCGCAGCGGTGGCTCGCGCGATGCCATCATGCGCAACCTTCTGGCGGAAAATCTCGAAAAGGCCTCGACCAAGCGCACCGTCGCCGCGATCACCGAGCGCAATCCGTCAGATTCCAATGTGGACGTCGCCGACGCTGAGGAAGTGGCCCCGACGCCGCTCGCAGCGCAGCCCGTCCAGTCCGCACCGGTTTCGATCGTGCCGGCTCCGTCGCGACCGGCCGCCGCCGCGTCGCTGATGTCGCAAGCCAGGGCTGACGCATCGTCGGTCAAGTCGGACGCCAAAACCGAGCAGGCCAAAACCGAGCCCGCGCCGCTGACCAGCGGTGTCATCCAGGCCCAGGCGATCGCTGCGATCCCCGGCTCATCCGAGCCGATGAAGCCGGTCAAGGTGAAGACCGTCCAGATCAAGGCTGGCCAGACCAAATTGGCGGCCGCCGGTCCGGCCCAGCCAGCTCCGCCGGTCACGAGCGCTATACCGGCACGGACCGATGTCCCGGAGACTTCCAACGCGATCGTTGCCAAGGCCGAAAACGGCAAAGCCGACGGCGGAAAGACCGACACCGGCGCCGTCAACGCCGCTCGCACCGATCTGCCGCCGCAGCCGGCGGGCCACGGTACCGGAAACGGTATTCTCGGCGTATTGCCCGCTTCCAGCCTTTCCTCCGCATCGCCTTCGCAAGCGATGGCCTATGCCGACCCCTCGCCTCGCGCCCAGCCGACCCCGAGCGTCCAGCCGAACAGCGCGAGCAAGCCCGAGGTGACCCATACCGGATGGATTATTCAGGTCGGCGCGCTCGAGAGCGAGAGCGAAGCGCTGCAGCGGATCGAGGCCGCCCGCAACAAAGCGCATGGCCTCCTCAACAAGGCTGAATCGTTCACCGAGCCGGTGGTCGCCAAGGACGATCGGAAGCTGTTCCGGGCCCGCTTTGCCGGCCTCGACCGCGATCAGGCCGAAGCGGTCTGCAAGGCGCTGAAGCGCAGCGACATTTCCTGCATCACGGTTCACAACTAAAGAAAAAAACAGCTAAAACTTCGGACGGGCGGTCTCTTCACGGGGCCGCCCGTTTCGTTTGCAACCTCTCGTCAAGATTTTCCGGTTAAGCCTTAAGAGCAGAAAATCAGTCACGCCGGGTAACGGCGGGCGATCATGGCGTCGGACAGACCGGAAGCACTTCTCGGCTTTCAGCGTTTTGATGGCGTGCCGGAGTTAGTTGTGATGCGTGCGAAGCAGAACCTCTTTGGCCTCGTTTACTCGGGCGGCGAGGTACGTCGACCCCCCTTGGTCGGGATGCAGTTTCTTCATGAGCCCACGATGGGCACGGCCGATTTCATCGCGCGCCGCCCCCGGCTTCAGGCCAAGGATCTGATAGGCCTCCTCGTCCGTCATTTTGCTGCCCGGCGCCGTGCCGCGTTGCCGGCCTGCCGCGTCTCCTTGCGCGTTCTGACGCCAAGCGGGAAACCGGCGGTCCAGATAGCTTTCAAGTAACGGCACGCTCTCGGCATCCAGCTCCCCAAACATCGCCAGGAGCGCCGGAAGATCGAAATCCTCCAGCGCGCGGCCGGCGTGAGCGCCGGAAACGATCGTCCCGGTCAGCGAGTTGGTGTCGTGATCGAGCGTCATCTCGAAAAACCGCGAGCGCACGCGCGAGGCTTGGCCATTCGAGCGCGGCCCGCCGCCCCCACCAAATAATCCGCCGATCTGGCCAAAACCGGGCATTCCGAACGGCGCCCAGCCCAACAGTCCGGCACCGAAGATGCCGAGCGGGATGGCGACCGCAAGTTCGCCCTTCAGGCCGGTAAAGGCGGCCACCGCCAGCGCCAGCACGCCGCCACCGATCTTGACGGCACGGGCAAGCACAGCCGGATTGGCCGCGCGGAACATCTGCAGCAGCATATAGAGAACGATAACGGCGACGGCGCCTGCGACCAGGGTGGGCATGGCTCCAATATAGTTGCAGCCGGCAAAAAAAGCATGCCGGCCTCTCCTTTTGGGAGACACATCGTCAAAAAAGCGCGTTGGCGCGGCGCTACTGTGCCCCTATCATCTCAGGTTCGAGCAACACGACGGGAGCGCAACATGGCGGTGCAGGGTTTGACGACCATCAAAAGCAACCATGCGCCGCGCGAGACCATGAACCGGCTGGAAGCCGCGGTCATCGCAAAGGGCCTGACGGTGTTTGCCTGGATCGACCACGCCGAGGGCGCGACCGCAATCGGCCTTCCGTTGCGGCCGACGGAGGTTCTGATCTTCGGCAATGCCAAAGGCGGTACACCGCTGATGCAAGCTGTGCAGACGGCAGGAATTGACCTGCCGCTGAAGGCGCTGATTTGGCAGGACGCCGCAGGCGACACGTGGCTCTCGTATAACGATCCGGCGTGGATTGCCGCGCGACACGGTGCAAGCGGCGTAGAAGCCGTGGCCGACAAACTGGCCGCCGTATTGGCCGATGTCGCCAAAGCCGCGACAGCCGCGTAAGCGCCGTCACTTCATCTGGCCCAACAATCTGGCCGCCCCGCTATCGTTCCGTGACATCAGCAGCAGCGCTTCGCGCCCTCCGGCCGCATAAGCCGCTGCCGCGCGCAGCAGTTCTCGCAATTGTGCGGCAGCGCCTGGATCGAACCGCGACCACGCCCCGCCTGTCAGCCGCGCGATTTCCCGAAATGCCTGCTCGGCCACCGGATCGTGCCCCTCCTGAAACATGAACACGGGCACCTTGAGCAAACCCAATTCGCCCGCTTTCACGCAGAGGTCGTCGACGTTTTCCTCCATGGCGTCGCCGACAAACACCACGGCCCGTACACCGGACGCCACCGCTTCGCGCCGCGCCTCAGACAATACTTTGCCGATCTGGGTGTTGCCGCCGCGGCAATCGATTTTGCCCATCAGCTTCGCCAACGCGGCGCTGTCGGAGATCCAGCCGGAGGCACGGCATTCATTCAGGCCTCGATAGTAGACCAGACGGATGTCGAGACTGCCGATCGAGGCCGCCTCCCGAAACATGTCGGCTTGCAAGGCACACGCCATGTCCCATGTCGGTTGCCGGCTCATGGTGGCATCGAGCGCGAAGACCAGCCGTCCCTTACCGCCGGCCGTAAAGGGCGACATCGCCTTTGCCTTGGCGACGAAAGCCGCAATGTCTTCTGAGGTCGACGACTGCGGCTCCGGCAACGAGTTGCCCTCGCGGTCGCGCACACCTTTTCCGTCGGATTTCGAGTTGTTGGGCTCGCCGGCCATCACATGCTCCCGCACCCCAATGTGGGTTGCGGTCTTGAGCCGGTCAATGCGCGGCAGTGCCCGGACGAAGCCTAGGAGAGGCGCCGATCAGTTGTGCGCGACTGGCGCATAGGGAGCGACCGGACCGGCATCGGTCATGATCGGCGGCGAACTGGTTTCAGCCGGGCGAAGATCGCTGTCGTCATCGAGCATCTTGTCCAGCGTTTCCTGAATCGTCGTCTTGGCCTCGTCGGAGCCGGTATCGCGCATGTCATTGTGCTGGAACGAGGTGCGGACCACCGTGATCCCCGCCTTCGCACAGATGTCGTCGTCCGGAATGACGCCAGGATCGGGCTTGAAGACGGGATCTTTCGAACGGAACGAAATGATCTTGAACCGGCCATCGGTCATGAACGGCACACGCAGGTTATCCAGCGTGACGACTTTCTTGATCTGCTCGGGGTACATCTTGGCGAAATACATCGAGATATCGCCGCCGTTGGAATGCCCGACCATGGTCAGGTGATCATAATCGGCGTTGGGTTGAACCGTCTTCAGCTGTTCGATCGCAAAGCGGATGTTGGCGACACCCCGGTGATATTGCGGCAGGCGCCCGACATAGAGCTCGCCGACCTTGGTCACAAGCGGCGCATCGGTTGCGAGGTCGTGCTGGATGCTGGCGACCATGTAGCCGCGGGCGGCAAAGAGATTTGCCAGGAAAGAGTATTCGGTGAACTTGACGGTGTTGCCGTGATTGAGGATCACCACCGGCAGCTTGATCATGCCGGCATTCGCCTGCAATTCACGGTCGCGACGAACAGCAACGTCGATTTCAACCGGCCGATCGCTGCGCGACGTATCATGAAACATCAGCGTTTCATGGCGGATCGCCCACTTGCTTGCGGTGAAATAGCCCACCGCAACCAAAGCCGACAGGGAAAGTAGAACGGCAATTCCACGTTTCATGTTCGCCCTCTGCGGGACCGCATCGACTGCCTGGACATAACGTCCAGAACTCTCGCTGGATCACACATTTTTATTATAATTCACACTGCCGTGACGGAAAGACCAAATATTGGCACTTTGCCGCCCGATCATTGTGCGGCGCACTATTTCCAGAGCACAGATATCCTTGGAAACGCCCCCGCCCAACGCGCGCAGAGATGGACGTCCAAGGTCAAAAGCAGGTTCAGACTTTGGGTAAATGCCCCGTAAAACAAGGCTTTGATAAACCGGCACTGAACCCGATCCGGAACATTTTACGGAAATTCGAAAAGCGGCGTTGGTCATGCTCCAGGCCGGCATGATCTCAGGCGCCGATGATGTCGTGGAGTTCCAGCGGCTTGTCGACCTGGCTAAACCACTCGGCACGGTTGGCGGCGCGTCGGCGGCCACGTTCGTCCAGAGGCAACTTGAGTTGGCGCAACAGGCTCGTGACTTCCTCGCGCGCCGTCACGTGCCCGAGGTTCGGACGGGTACCCAGCGTTTCCTCATCGAGGTCGTCGAGTGCGGTCAGGCCGCGCGGGAAAAATTCGCGATACACCACCCGCTCGGCAAACCCGTCAATCGAACGAAAGCCGAGCCGTAACGACAACTCTTTCAGTCCGTCGGCGACAAGCTGCTTGTTTCGCGATCCCAGCATCGACAGGCGGTTGCGAACGACGATCCAGTCGGTGCTGACGCCGTCGATCTGCCGGCGTCTGCGCCGCATGTCGCGCACCATCTCGGAATAGTGGCTTTCGCCGGTGACCGAATAGGTTTCGGGATCGACGGTTCCAAGGACGTCGAAGTCGAGGAAACTGTCGTTGATCGGGGTGACCAGCGTATCGGCCATCGAATGCGCCAGCCGCATCAGATAGCTGTCGGAACCCGGCGTATCGATCACGATAAAATCGAAACAGTGTTCGACCGCCCTCACCGATTCCTCGAACTGCTCGAACTCGGTCGTCTCGTTTTCGGCGATTTGCATGGTCTGGCCGAGTTTGACGCATCGGTGCACCGGAATCTCGAGATCGATACCGGTCCGGCTCGCCCATGCCCGGCGGTTGTTGATGTAACGGGTAAAGCTTTGCTGGCGGCAATCGAGGTCGATGGTGGCGACGCGCTGGCCGGCCTTCAACAAAGCAACGGCGATGTGCAACGCGGTAGTGGACTTGCCGGAGCCACCTTTTTCGTTGCCCAGCACAACGACATGAGCCGAGCCTGATTGACCCTGACTAGTCTGCAGCAACATGCGTTCGACCCCCCTTTCGTCATCTTCAAATTACGCGCGAGCGCGGTCAAGTTAAATGCGCAAACGTCTTCGCAAATCGCAGCCAAGCCTGCCGTGATGGTGAATCGCGTGCGTCCCGCATCCGCGTCAGGCAAAAGTTTTTCGGAAAGCGCCGATCGCAGCCGATGCCGCTCGACCTTTGCCGCGCTTGGCGACTGGCCGCAGAGCTTGGTAGAGTCGGCCGCTGTTCCGCTGCCGCGAAACCGTACCCGACGCCTGCCGCACCCCTCCCCCGAAGATCGAGACCCGATGCCGTCACGCCCCATGATCGCCCGCACAATCCCCGCGCTGCGCCGCGCGCTCGATGGCCTTCGTGCGAGAAAAGCCTCGATCGCGCTGGTGCCGACCATGGGAGCACTCCATGACGGCCATGTGTCGCTGGTTCGACTGGCAAAACAACGTGCCCGCAGGGTCGTGGTATCGATCTTCGTCAATCCGACTCAGTTCGCGCCAACGGAGGATTTCGGATCCTACCCGCGAACCTGGAAAACCGATCTCGCCCGGCTGACGGCGGAGGGCGTCGATCTGATCTGGAATCCCGACGTCGGAACCATGTATCCGGACGGTTTTGCGAGCCGCATTATTACGGATGGCCCGGCAACCGTGAGCCTCGAGGATCGCTTCCGGCCACATTTCTTTGGCGGTGTCGCCACTGTGGTCGGCAAATTATTCACGCAATGCCGGCCCGACGTCGCCATCTTTGGCGAAAAGGATTTCCAGCAGTTGCGGGTGGTGGCGCGCATGGCCGCCGACCTTGACCTCGGCGTCAAGGTGATCGGTTCCAAAACCGTGCGCGAGCGCGATGGATTGGCTATGTCGTCGCGCAACGTCTACCTGTCGCCCGAGGAACGCCGCGCCGCGCCGGTCTTGTTCAAGGTCATGAAGGAAACAGCGCGCCAATTGCGCGCCGGGGAGGATCTTCAGGCCGCGCAGGCCAGCGCCGTCGAGACCATCACCGCTGCGGGATTTGCCGTGGACTATTTCGAGACGAGGCACGCCGAATCGCTGGCGCCGGTCACCTCGATCAAGGACGGCCGGCTGCGCATTCTGGTCGCCGCCAAGATCGGCACGACCCGGCTGATCGACAACATCGCCGTGTGACGGGAACCTAGAGCAGCCCGAGATCGCGCAATTCGCGGCGCATCGGCTCGGGCATGGCGGCAACACTTGAAGCCGCCGATTTGGTGAGATCGGGCGGCGCGGCGTCCGCCTCGAAGTAGCGCCAGCCCTGGAAAGCGCGCATCGGACGCGGCGAAACCGAAATTAACTTCGGTTGCATCACCAGGCGGCATCGGCCGATGCCGTCCTTGTCGCGAAACGGCTCGATGGCGATCAGCTTTTCGCGCGCGGCGATTTCGCCGCGAATGACCCAATAGATCGAGCCGCCGGCCAGCAGTTCCTCGACGCGTTTGGGCGTCATCCGCGTGATGTGGATGTGATGGGCCGGCTGGCCTTTGCTTTTGGCGACCTTGATGCGATCGGCGATCCAGCCCTTGAGATCCTTCACGGATTCGGCGCCGACGGAAAGCTTGATGAGATGGAGCGGCATGTTTTTATATCGGGCAAACACTGACTAAGTTGACCTTCGCTACTTGCCCGGCCTCAGGTTCGTCAAGCGAATGTCAGAAAACCCTCAGAACTAGCGGGGGATCATTCCGAGGAAGCTGAAGGCGCCGACGCGGCTGGTGCCGGAGATGTGGCCGGCGCAGGTGTCGCTGTGTGCGCGGGTTTTGGCGTCGGCGGTTTCTTGGCAGCTGCGACTGTCGGTGATGCCGGTGCCGTCAGTGACGTCGGTGCGCCGGGCCGCGGGGACGCCGCGCTAGAGGTAGCCGTCGAAGGCGAAGTCTGGCGCGATGCCGATGCCGTCGCGGGTTCCGGCGTCATGATGCTCACAGGCGGCGTCGAAGACGCGCTTGGGAATTCGGCATTGGTTGGCTTGCCTGTCGGCACGCCCGGGATGAGGGCAGCAACCGGCGCCACGGCGGGCGCCGCCGGCGCGTTCCAAAGCACCGAATACCGCCCAACCATCCCGTCATAGGTCCGCTCTTCGATATTCGACGCGACCCGGGTGCGGTCGGTCAGGGATCGGAACGCGGCACAATCGAACGGCGTGCAGTGGTCGCGAACCACCAGCACCTCGGCCATCAGCCCGTACCGGTCCTGTTCGACGGCACGGCGCAGCGCCTCAAGCTCCGGCGTCATATTCCTGTTGGCAGCCGCCACATCGCCAAACCCCGTGAGGCGGTTAATTTGGCGGGCGGCGTAGGACAGCGCCGCGGCGGTTGCCTCTGGCGAGGCGAACACGGCTTTCTCGCAGGCGGTCAGAACCGCCTCGCCGGCGAGATCATCAACGCAGGTGAGCGCCGGCAGGCTCACCACCGCCGCCGAAGAGCGGCCATCCTCGATCGCGCCGGAGCCACCTGGGCCGAAACCGCGCATGGTCGACGTGAGAGCGATCCCGACGGCCAACAGCGTGATCACCGTCAGCGCGCCGTTCGCCACCGACTTTTCGGCCCGCAGCAGTGTGATAAGCGCGATGACGGCGAAAAATCCCGCCGCGGCCAATGTCAGCCACATCGGAAATACGGGAGAACGCCACATCTGATCGAGCGTACTGGCCCAGGCCCAGTTCATGCGCGATGTCCCTTAACGCGATGTCCGTTAGCGCGGCAACGGCGCATTCGGCGTTTGCGAGCTTGCGAATCCAAGGACACGAGTGTCCCGATTCCGAAGTTCGTAGCCTTTGCGGAGCAACGTTTCGAACTTCGGAATCGAAAGGACACTAGCAAACCTATGGATCCAGTGTGGCTTTGGTTCAGAAGTCCACATAGCGAACCGGCGGCAACAATGATGCGGACTTCTGAACCGCCACACTAGCAAGAAAAAACCTGGCATGACTTTGATTTAGAAATCCGCGTGCTGTCATGCGGCCAAAGTGTGTTTCCAAAGACCGCCACGCGAACTCAAACAACAGCTTATTTCTGCGAACGGGGCCTTTTAACGGCGGCGGTGAAACGCAACATCCGTTCCACCCTGATGTGTCAGATCAGGAAAGCGCGAGCTGACTTTCCTTGGCCACTCGCTCGAACGCCTCGGTCGTGCTCTTGATCCGATACTGACAGTCATCTCCGTCGGTCGGAAGCAGACGGATCACCTCATAGGTTCCGCTCGCGGCCGGACGTGCGATATTGCTGGCGGTAAAATAGACGGACTCTCCAACCCTGTATTTATGACTCAACGCCCTCTCCATCACGCAAACATCAGCTTCGGCGCTTGGTCCCGCTTGCGTTAGCTGACTGAAACTACAGCCTTTATATCACGCAGTCTGACTTTTTGGCCAGCGTGATCCGAACATGGCAAATATGACGATCTTGCAGGATTTTCAGTTAGATAAAGGGCCATCGCGGGCCTATCGGCCGACCTGAAGTTGCCGGCCTGGTTAGCCAGAAAGTCGGCCTCGGAACCGAGGTTCCGGCAAGCAAATAGTACCGCCGGGGCTCTATCCCGGCGGTCAGAAGACGGTTTCGCCGAGATCAGGCCGTATGCGGCAGCTTGCCGTCCGGGCTGGCATGGTCGACGGCGCTCGGAAGCTGCTGCGCCAGGATCTGGGTGATCTGATCGACCGGGATGTTGTACTTGGCGGCGAGTTGCCGAACGGTATCGCTGCCCAGCACCTGTTGCAGTTGTTCCGCGGTGATCGGCAGGTTCTGGCCGTTGCCCAGCCACGACTTCACCTGATCGCCGAGACCCGCCTGCTGCAACTTGGCAACGATGGCGGAAAGTCCGCCCTGACTGCCGCTACCCAATACCTGGCTCAGCACGACCGGCAGAACAGCGCTCTCCAATTGTCCCAGTGCACCCTTCAAAGCGGGTGAATTTTCCAATGAATCAAGAATTCCCATGACCGAACCCCTTTTGGGTTTGTGAGCGACGTCGGTTCCAGATTCAGACTGCTTTTGCTTAAGGAGGTCAAGCCGCCAATTCGGCCCTTGAGCGCGTTTTGACATCACGAC
>Ga0209169_10002111_pt1 | contig 12081 bp, 11 predicted proteins | sample HubBroMetageWRM4_FD_188346 | JGI IMG/M metagenome (GOLD analysis project Ga0209169, IMG submission 188346) | Warmed soil microbial communities from the Hubbard Brook experimental Forest, New Hampshire - Hubbard Brook CCASE Soil Metagenome WRM 4... | ecosystem: Environmental > Terrestrial > Soil...
GCCTCGAAGTGAGCATCGTTCGCGACACACCTTGGGCCACTCATCCCCCCGTCGGGGGATACGTGGACGTGATGTCTCTCAGTATCGTTGGTCTCATAGCGCAATGCGGAGCATGAGTTGTGGACAGACGAAATTTCCTGCTGGGCGCCGCACCGGCCGTCGGCCTCTCGACCCTCGTTTTAGCGAGTTGTGAACAAAGCTCGCTTACTGATCTGCCCCGAGAAAACACGTGAAACATCAAAGGGTCGCACCCGCGTCTGCGATGGTCGATATCCCTAAATCGCCCGATGCCAAGCTCACGGTGGAGCGGGCAGATCGTGCTCATCGGCATCAATCGACCCCAAATGTTCAACCGTATCGATCCAGACACATTTTACGGTTTGACCAAGGCCTACTGCGACTTCGATAACGATTCCACGCTCCGGGCCGCAGTCCTCTTTGGCCACGGCGATAATTTCTCCCGCGGCAACGACGTCGAGGTATCGACCCACGCCCCCGACGGCGCGCTCCACGCACTCGTCGGACTCGCCTTCGGAGGTTCGCTCATCTCGATCTTCGCGCGACTCGGCGGCGGCATCTTCACGAAGGGTGCCGATGTTGGCGCCGACCTCGTCGGCAAGGTCGAGGCGGGAATTCCGGAAGACGACCCGCGCAACCCGGCCGTTATCGCGGACAACGTCGGCGATAACGTCGGCGACTGCGCGGGCATGGCGGCCGACCTCTTCGAGACCTACGCCGTCACGTTGGTGGCGACCATGGTGTTGGGAGGACTGTTGTTCGCGAACCAGGGTGAGGCCGCGTCACTGCACGCGGTGATCTACCCGCTCGCGCTCGGCGCCGCATCGATCGTCTCGTCGATCATCGGCACATTCTTCGTGTCGATCGGCAAGAACGGCGGCAAGATCATGAACGCGCTCTACAAAGGCGTGATCGTCTCCGCCATCGTGTCGGCCGTCGCCTTCTACTTCATCACCCATCAGCTCATGCCGACACAGGCCAGTGCGTTGTTCGGTTGCTCGCTCATCGGCCTCGGCCTCACGGCAGCGATGATCGTGATTACCGAGTATTACACCGCGACGGAGTACGGCCCGGTGCGCAAGGTCGCCGCGGCATCTCAGACGGGTCATGCCACGAACATGATCGCGGGCCTGGGACTCTCGATGAAGGCCACGGCGCTGCCGGTGCTCGCCGTATGCGTTGCCATCTGGGGCGCCTACCAACTCGGTCAGGAGTACGGCATCGGACTGTACGGTATCGCCACGGCTGCCACGGCGATGTTGTCGATGACCGGCATGATCGTAGCGCTCGATGCGTACGGCCCGATTACCGACAACGCTGGCGGTATCGCGGAAATGGCAGGCCTGCCGAAAGCGATCCGCGACATCACCGACCCTCTGGATGCCGTGGGCAACACGACGAAAGCGGTGACGAAAGGCTACGCGATCGGCTCGGCCGGCCTCGCCGCACTCGTGCTGTTTGCCGACTACACCCACAACCTGGAGGCGGTCGGGAAGCTCGTGGAGTTCTCACTCTCGGATCCGGCCGTCATCATCGGACTCTTCATCGGCGGCATGGTGCCCTACCTCTTCGGCGCGATGGCGATGGAAGCTGTCGGCCGCGCAGCGGGCTCCGTGGTGACCGAAGTCCGACGCCAGTTCCGCGAGATCAAGGGCATCATGGAAGGCACAGCCAAGCCGGACTACTCGCGTGCGGTGGACCTTCTCACCAAGTCGGCCATCCGCGAGATGATCATCCCGTCCCTGCTGCCCATCCTCGTGCCGATCGTGCTCGTCTTCGCGATGAACGCCGCCATGGGACCGGGAGCGGGCATCAAGGCACTCGGTGGCCTGCTGATCGGCACCATCGTCACAGGGCTGTTCGTGGCGATCTCCATGACCACCGGCGGTGGGGCTTGGGATAACGCCAAGAAGTACATCGAGGAAGGCAACTTCGGCGGCAAGGGCTCGGATGCCCACAAGGCGGCCGTCACCGGCGACACCGTGGGCGATCCTTACAAGGACACGGCGGGCCCGGCGATCAACCCGCTCATCAAGATCATCAACATCGTGGCGCTGTTGCTGGTGCCGCTGCTTTAGATTGGCGATGGTGGTCTGCGGCTTTGGCCGCAGACCACTGCTCAGGTCGGATGAATGCCGCTCAACAGTCGATGTAAGACCGAAGGCGAGGCCGGCTTCACCAGGTGATGATCGATGCTCGCCTCGCGCGAGCGGCGCCGGTCGGCTTCGTGGCCGAGCCCGGTCAAAGCAATAATCGTCGTAGAGGTCCCTTCCGGCATCGAGCGGATCCTTGCCGCCGCCTCCAGTCCGCTGAGCTCCGGCATGCTGATGTCCATGAACACCACGGTCGGCCGTACCTGGCGAAACTTGTCCAACGCCTCGCGCGGGCCGTAGGCGGTGTGAACGTCGTGACCCATCAGCGATAGCATGAACGCGACAGCGTCGGCCGAATCCGCTTGGTCGTCCACGACCAGTACCTTGAGCGGTGTCTCGGCGTGAGGCACGTCTTCCATCATCGTCTCCCCTGCTTCCCACACGGTTCTAGCTAAAGCCATAAGGCTGCCTAGTAGCAAGATTTGTGCGTGCGCGGGAACGCGTTTGGCGCGTCCGCAACAGGTTATGTCAAAGAAATATCGGGTTTGAGCGCAGCGCGCTGCGCGCAGACAACCTACCACAGACCTAGGTCTGACTGGTTCCTACGCCCGGCCGGCGCGCGACTCGGTAAGAACGGCACTGACGAGCCGATTCAGCCGGGCGCAATAGGACGCCACGGGGCCCGCGGCCTCGGCTTGCTTGCCGACCAGGGCGAAGGAAATCTCGGTGAGGCGGCGCTCGATCCGGTCGTCAACGATCATGGAGCGGCAGATGAGAGCACTGACGCATGCGTTGATCTCGGCATCGAGGGTTCGGGCATCACTGCCGGCAATCTCGACACCGGCTAGCTCGCTGGGACAACCCGCGGCCAGATGCTCACGCCACAGACTGGAAAGCTGCATACGCTCGGTATGGCCCCCGCTTATGACTCTTAAGCTGTTTGATACCCGGCGCCCTTCTTACCACGCCTGTAACGCCCTTGCACGGCCCGGGCGTGACCGCAACTCGCTGTTGATTGTTGGTGTTTCACCCTCGGCGCGCGGGCAAGCCCCTCTGCGCCACGCGGAACTCATTGATCTGCCAAGCTTATTCGGCGGATTGAAATGTGTTGTAGGGTAGCCGCGCCGGACGGGCGGCGACATCGTAAGGAATTGTCAGGACTTTCGTGGTGTTCCGGCCGGCCCCGGACCATACGGCTTGTAGGACTTCTCCTCGACGAGCCGGGAACCGAGTTGCAGGTTGATGCGCTTCTTGATGGCGGCGCGCTCGTCGTTGGAAACATAGACGGCGCGTGCCAACTCGATGAATTCGCGGTCGAAGGTCTGTTTCGCCTCCTTGTCGCGGATCAAGTCCTCGACGTCCCAGAGCCGCTCGTTCACCTCCTGGAGGGCGCGCTCGTCACGTGCTACATCGAACGCCGCGCAGCCGGAATCGGTCCAGGTTTTCTCCAGCAGATCGAGCTCCAGGCGCACGTTCGCCACCTTGCCGGCGTCCACGATCCGGGCGACCTTGATGCGCAGGATGGTGATCTTGTCGAGCAACTCACCGGGGGAGATGGGCACCAGGATGTCTTTCATGTCCGCCATCGTAACAATTCGTCGAGCTTCCCGGTGACGTGGTCTACCTCGATGAGGTCCATCACGCCGCGATGCTCGATCTTCTCGGTCCAGGGAAGCTTCTCGGGGGTACGGCCGCGAAATTTGCGGGCGGCCTGCGCGTAGGCATCCACACACCACAGGCGCGAAAGATAAGGACCGCTGCGTGCGGGGTTCGTGGCAGCGTACAAACCGACGACGGGAGTGCCGACCATCGTGGCCATGTGAGCAGGACCGGAATCCGGGGTCACCAGGGCGGTCGCACGACCGAGCAGCGCCAGGAGCTGCGGCAGTGTGTCGCGGCCGATCTGGTTGATGACTTTGGCGCTGGCGGCCTTTTCGATCGCGGCCCCGGTCTCGAGCTCCAGCGTGCTGGGTCCACCGCACAGAATCACTCGCATGTGGTGCTTGCGCGCCGCGTAATCGGCGACCGCGGCATAGCGCTCCGGCCGCCAGTTACGCAGGGTGTGACTGGAGCACGGGCTGATGACCAACGTGGGTTGTGAGTCGGGAATGAGCTGGTCAGCGTAGGCCCGAGCGTCCTCCGGCAAGGGCACGTTCCACTCCACCAGCCGGTCCTTGATGCCGAGTGCCGCCAGAAAGCCGAAAAAACTGTCGAGCACGTGCTCGCGCGTACGCGGAGCCACACGCGCGTTCGTAAACATCCATTGCAGATCACGCGCCCGTGCGCGATCGAACCCCAGTTTCACCGTCGCCGCCACGTTGCGCGCGACGAGACTTGCTCGCAGGGCAAGTTGCATGTGAAGGAGGACATCGAACTGGCGGCCCCGGAGCTGTTCCCGTAGAGCGTGACGTGCTCCGAAGCCGGCGCGCTTGTCTACGGTGATAAACTCCACGCCGTCGACGAGACTCATGAGACGCGCTTCCGCCTTGCCTATGATCCATGTCAGCTCTGTCCCAGGCCACGCGTGCTGTAACGTCCGGATGATCGGTACGACGTGGCAGGTATCGCCCAGCGCCGATAGTCTCAGGATGCAGACAGAGCGTGGCGGTTGGGCGAGCGGCAGCAGCATGATTGGGGAGATGACTCGATGAGCGGACGTTGGCCGCTCGGCTCGGAAGTGAAACACACCGCCGGCGGCGGCGGCGCAATGCTATATGACGCCTCACGGGTGAGCAATTTCGCGCCCGCCTGGTTCGACCCGACCTACTGGAAATCCCGCGGCGAGCTCGACGGCAGCGCGCAGGGCCGCGGCACCACGCACTTTTTCAAGACCGCCGGCAAAAACCTGGTATTGCGCCACTATCGGCGCGGCGGCCTCGTGGCGCACCTGTCGGCGGATAAGTATTTCTGGCGAGGCGAAGACAACACACGGCCCTTCACGGAGTGGCAGCTCACCTATCGCCTCCACCGCGCGGGCCTACCCGTTCCGGCGCCGATCGCGTGCCGTTATGTCCATGACGGTCTGACGTACACCGGTGACCTCATCACCGAACGGCTGCCGACGGTGGGATCGCTGGCGGAGTGCCTGAGCAAAGGCGCACTCTCCATCCTGACGTGGATATTGATCGGACGATGTGTGCGCCGATTTCATGACCTTGGCGTGTGTCACGCGGATCTGAACGCCCACAACGTCCTGTTGAGTGAAGAGACCGTCTACGTGATCGATTTCGACCGCTGCGCGTTGCGCAAAGCGGGATTCTGGCAGGACGACAACCTCGTACGCCTGCGGCGCTCCTTGGAGAAAACCACTTACTCGTTACCGCGCGACCGGTTTACCGAAGCGGATTGGCACGGACTGCTCGACGGCTATCGGCAATTCTCCGGCGAACAGCCGCTGACCCAGTCCTGACTGCACCCGATTGCGCTACCTCTACAGCTTTCTAACCTTTCTCGCGGCACCGCTCTTCAGCCTGGTGCTGTTGTTCCGTGGGTTGCGCGACAGGACTTACTGGCAGAATTTCGGCGAACGGTTCGGGTTCGGGCCGGCGCTGCCGCAGCCGTGCATCTGGGTGCACGCGGTGTCGGTCGGCGAGGTGCAAGCCGCCGCCGCGTTAGTCAACCGTCTGCGCGAGCTCTATCCTGACATTCCGATCGTCGTTACAACATTCACTCCTACCGGTGCCGGCCGCGCACGCGCCCTCTTCAAGGACCGGGCGCACGTGCGCTACCTGCCGTTCGATACTCCGGGCGCCGTCCACCGTTTCTTCAAACGAATCCGACCGCGAATCGCGGTGATCTTCGAGACCGAGCTGTGGCCGAACCTCTATCACGAATGTGGCCGCCGGCGTGTGCCGCTCGTGTTGGCCAGCGCGCGCCTCTCGGCCCGCTCCGTCGGCCGCTACAGTCGCCTGGGCGCGCTCTTCAGGGAGACACTCGCGCAGGGCGTTGTCGTCGCGGCGCAGGGCGAGGCTGACGCGACCCGCTTCAAGGCGCTCGGCTCAGATCCCGGCAACACCCACGTGACCGGCAATCTGAAGTTCGACTTCTCGGTGCCGCCCGATACCGCCGAGCGGGGCCGGGCTCTGCGTGCCTACTACGCCCCTGGTCGTCCGGTCTGGGTTGCCGGTAGCACCCATGGGGGTGGCGAGGAAGAGGCACTCATCGAAGCCCAGAAGATCGTCCGCGGCCAACGTCCCGGGGCTCTCCTGGTGATGGCGCCCCGGCATCCCAACCGGTTCGGCGAGGTGGCCGCGCAGTTGGTGAGCCGGGGGGTGCGCTTCGTGCGCCGATCACAGGTACCCGCCGCGGGCGCGATCGTAGAAGCGGAGATCCTGCTGCTCGACTCGCTGGGCGAGTTGCTCGATTTCTACGCGGGCAGCGATATTGCCTTCGTCGGGGGCAGCCTGGTGCCGATCGGCGGCCATAACCTGCTCGAGCCGGCGGCCCTGGGCCTGCCGATCCTGACGGGTCCCAACACTTCCAACAGCGCCGACGTGGCGCGGCTCCTCATCGAGCGAGGAGCCGCCGAAGTAGTCAGGAATCCGCAGGAGTTGGCGGATAAAGTCGCGGCGCTCCTGGCCGATCCCGCGGCGCGGGCCCGCATGGGAGCGCAGGGGCGCGCCTTCGTCGATGCCAACAAAGGTGCGCTGCAGAAACTCCTGGGGCTGGTCGTACCGCTGATCGAGCAGTAAGCCCCTACGGGTTGCGCGGTGTACGGCCTGCGGGTTGCGGAGTCCCCGGGGGCGGCAACACCGACTGCGGAGTGACCGGCGCGGTCGTCGTAGCGGGCGGCAACTTCGGTGTCAGGCTCTCCGGTGTTTCCACGGGCGGCGACGTGGGAGCCTGCACCCCCAACCACCCGTTGATCTGCGCCAACTGCACGCGGTCGAGATTTCCGGCCGCGAGTCGCAGTTGGATGATGCTCACAATGAAGTCGTACCGGCTGCCCGAATAGTCCGTTTGCGCCTGCACCAAAGCTTTGCGCTGGTTGAGAACGTCTACGGCGGTGCGCGTACCGACCTCGTAACCCGCTTCGGTTGCGGTCAATGCCGTCTGACTGGATTGGAGCGCCTGCTTCAAGGCTTGCACGCGTGCGATTCCGCTTATAACGCCCAGGTAGGCGTCGCGCGCCTGACGCTCCGCCGCGCGCGAGTTCTGCACCACCTGCTCTTTGGCGGCAACCCAAAGATACTGACTCTGACGCACCTTCGATTGGGTGAGTCCGCCACTGAATATCGGTACCGTGAGCTGCAGCGAGATGCTTCGGTCGTTGATCCGGCTGCCAAAGTTATCGATGGGCGTGCCATCGTAGATGTAGTTGCCGTACTGGTTGGTGTACGTGCGTCCGGCCACCAGATCGAGCGTGGGCAGGTGCCCACCAAAGGCGACTTTCACATTGTCCCGGGCGATATCGGCCGCGAGGCGGCTCGAAATCAACGTCAGGTTCTGGTCGAGCGAGATATTGACCCAGCGCTCCTCGTCCGCGGGCTCGGGCATGTTGAGCGGCATATCGGTGCCCGGCTTTGAGAGCGCGTCATACTTCTCTCCCGTGATCTCCTGGAGCTGGTCTTCCGAGGTGGCGAGCGTGCGTTTCGCGGCAATGACGGCCGCGGACGCCGTGTCGCGGGCCGCTTTCGCTTCCTCCACGTCCGTAATGGCGATGAGACCAACGTCGTAGCGCTTGTCGGCCTGGTCGAGTTGGTGGGCGATGGCCTGGAGGGAGGCCTGCTGCGCTTCGAGATTGTCCTGCGCCGACAGGACGTTGAAGTAGGCCTGGCTGACCCGGAAGATCAGATTCTGCTCGGCCGCGGCGTAGGTCGCCTCAGCCTGGGCCACCTGGCTGTTCGAGGCCTTCAAGGTCTCCCAGTTCTCCCAGGAGAACAGGTTCTGGCGCAGATTCAGCCCCCACTGTTTTTCCCCGGTGCCGGCCGTATAGGGCAGCGGCGCGGCGTAGGCGACGCTGTTGGGGGGCGGGGTCACGTCGATCTGGTCTTGGTTACCGCCGTTGTGATCGCGGGTATAGGCGACGGTGCCCGAAATCTGCGGCAGCAACGCGGCCAACGCCTGGGGACGCGACTCGCGCGAGGCCAGGCGATTGGCATCGGCGGCGCGGATCTGCGGATCGTTTTTCACGGCGTCCTCATAAACGCCGATCAGATCCCTGGCCGCCGCGCCCTGCGCCAGCGCGCCAGCGAGCAGCAGGCACCCCAACCCAGCCAGAAATCCGTAGTGCTGCCCACGGCGCGGACGCCGCCTTTCACACGATTCGCTCGTCCCCCCCGGGACCGGCACAGTAGGGTTCATTATATTCCCTTCAAATTCAACGCGTTATAATCGAGCCCAGGCGCCGAGCATGGCTAACCCCGGGCGCGGCGACCGCAGGGGCCGCGCGCAGTTGGAGGCTGTATCCGCCTCTAGGGTTGGAACCGGGCGCGGACTAGAACCTGAATTCCGGCAACCGCTGAGCGTTCACCAGCGGATCGACCACCGTCTCGAACAGACTTCCATACGACCAGCTTCCCTCGCCCGTACGACGAATGAGGCGTGCATCCATGACCGGCCCCTCGCCCACGATCACGAACAAGCGGCCGCCGATCTGCAGTTGCCGCTCGAAGCGCTCGTCATAGACCGGCACAGAAGCGGTAATGGCAATCGCGTCATAACGCGTGCCCGTATCGAGCTGCATGGCGTCAGCGGTCACCACGTCGACATCGCGCATTCCGATGGAATCGAGGTTCCGCCGCGCCATGTCGGCGAGCGCGGGGAAAATCTCGAGGGAGCGCACCTTCGCGGCCGCTGTGCGCAGACAGGCGGTGATAAAGCCGGATCCTGCTCCAATTTCGAGCACGCTCTCCTTACCGACGAGCTCGAGCGCCTGTAGCAGACGTCCGACGACACTCGGCCGCAACATGTTCTGGCCGTGAGGCAGCGGGACCTCGGCGTCAGCGTAGGCGCGGAAGCGTTGCTGCTCCGGTGCAAACTGCTCACGCGGCACCTTCCGAAAAATATCGAGCACGCGCTCATCCAGCACATCCCAGGCGCGTACCTGCTGCTCGATCATCTGTTCGCGGGCATCGGTGGTCAGCATCGTCGTGGCACTCCGAATTGGACTTAATGCGGTCGTCTCAAACGCGCCGGGTGACGTTAAGGGTTTTCCGCCGGCCTGCCAAGCGACGTTGCGACGAGATATGGTCAAATGCAGGCAGAGCGACAGGCTTGCTCGGTTATGCTGTAACCGCTTCGCGTCCGAGACAACAAAATGAATTAGAGTGGTCTCGAGTTGCGCCCATAAGCTGAAGGCTTAAGAACTTAGATGTCGATCGTCGGGCTGTTGTGCCTCCTCTTCGCGCTCGTCGCCACGCTGCTCTTCGTGCTGTACTGGCTGCAGCGGCGCGAGTTGGCCAGCGTTGGCGAGCTTTCCCAGCAGTTGCAGCGGATTGCGATTGGCGGGCGGCTGGAGGGACGTGTCGACCTGCAGACCGACAAGGCGGAAGTCTCGGCACTGGTCACCGCTGTCAACCACCTGTTGACCCGCGCCGCTCCGAAAAGCGAGCGCGACGGCGCGCGCGCCTCGCCAAAAATGTTCGCCGATCTGGGCGACCGCATCCACGAGGCGGTGCTCGTCCACCGCGACGTCATTCTGTATGCCAACCGTCAGTTCGCAAGTTTCGTCGGTGTCGACCGGATCGAGCTCGTCGGGCGGCGTCTCGGCGATCTGGTTCCGCCGGAATATGCGGAGCTGGTAAACGAGAACATACGGCGCCGCCTGGGCGGTGAAGAAACCGCCACGCGCTACGAGATCGAGATGATCGGCCTGCAGGGCCAGGTGAGCCGCCTCGAGATCACCTCCGGCCTCGTCGAGTACGAAGGCGCGGACGCGCTGTTGATCACGGGTGTCGAGATCATTCCGACTCAAACAGTGCGCACCCTGCGTTTGGACAACAACCCCGAACCGTCACCGCACCTGCTGGCACTCAACTCGCTCGCCGAGGCCATCATCACGACGGATGCCGAAGGCCACATCACCTATATGAACCGCGCGGCCGAGCTGCTCTCGGGCGGTGTCGCGGAGCAAGTGACAGGCAAAGTCCTGGAAGATGTGGTGGGCCTCGTCGATGAGACCGACCGGCGCCTGCTGGCGGACCCGGTGAAACAGGCGCTCACCAGCGGCGCGCCGGTGAACCTGAGCCGCCGCGCCCTGTTGGTTTCGCGCGCGAACGGCAGCGAGCGCTCGATAGAGTTGTCGGCGTCGCCGATCCGTAACGAAACGGCGGAGCTCGTCGGCGCCGTGATTCTGCTCCACGACGTGACGGAGCTGCGCGGGTTGGCCCGCCAGATGTCATACCAGGCGACGCACGATGCGCTCACGGGACTGGTGAATCGCCGCGAGTTCGAGCGGCGCCTCGAAGAAGCCATCGAGAGCGGCCAGCGCGGCGATGGACAACACGTCCTGTGTTATCTCGACCTCGACCGCTTCAAGGTCGTAAACGATACGAGCGGCCACCTGGCAGGCGACAGCATGTTGCGCGAAGTTGCGAAGGTACTGCGCGACGCCGTCCGCGATAGCGACACCGTCGGCCGCCTGGGCGGCGACGAGTTCGGCATGCTGCTCATGGGATGCCCGCTCGAGAAAGCGCGCCAGATTGCGGACGACGTGTGCCGCGCCGTCGGCGACTACCGGTTTGTCTGGAAGGACAAGATATTCAACATCGGGGTCTCTATCGGCCTGGTGGAGATCTCGCGTGAGAGCGGCGCCCTGGAAGAGCTGCTCGCGGCTGCCGACTCCGCCTGTTATGTAGCGAAGAAACAGGGCTCGGGTCGCGTAGTTGTTTACTCGGCACGCGATGAGGCGCTGGCGCGGCATACCGGTGAGATCCAGTGGTTGCAGCGCCTGCAGAGCGCCCTGAAAGACAACCGCTTCCAGCTTTACCACCAGCCGATCGTCCCGGCCTACGGCGTGGACGGCGGCGGCCCCGCCATGGAAGTGCTGGTGCGCCTGCAGGATGAGGCAGGACACGAAGTACCCCCGTCGGAATTTGTGAAGGCCGCGGAGCGCTATCGGCTGATGGGGCTCGTCGATCGTTGGGTGGTGCAGACGACACTCGCCGCGTTGGGTCGCGGCGCTATTCCGGTCCCCTCCAACCGAAGCGTGGCGATCAACGTCTCCGGGCAGACGCTCAGCGACGTGCAGTTCCTCGAGTTCGTCGTGGAGTGCCTGGACAGCACAGGTGTGAACCCGCAGCAGGTGTGTTTCGAGATCACCGAGAGCGCGGTGGTGGCGAATCTCGATCACGCACGCCGCTTCGTCGGCGTGTTGCACGGCATGGGCTGTCAGTTCGCGCTCGACGACTTCGGCTCCGGGGTGGGCTCGTTCTCCAACTTGAAGAACCTGCCAATGGACTACCTGAAGATCGACGGGTCGTTCATGCGCAACCTGGAAAAGGATTCGGTCAACCAGGCCATGGTCACCGCAATGATCAAGCTGGCACGCACTTTGAACTTCAAGGTCATCGCCGAGCAGATCGAGGACGTGGCGACGCTCGATACGGCGCGCCGGATGGGCGTCGACTACGTGCAGGGATATGCAGTAGGCAGACCGCAGCTTCTGTCGCTGGCGGCCTGAGCTAGCGCCGTAGCGTGTACTCGGCCCCGCAGTAAGCGCATTTCGCCCAGCCCGTGGCCTCGATCGGCAAATACACCCGCGGGTGTGAATTCCACAGGTACATCTGCGGCATGGGACAGGACAGCGGGAGGTCCTCGGCCGTCACTTCGTACTGGTTCTGCGCGTTCGGCTGGATGAGCGGCTGGGTCGCGGCCATGGGAGAACTTCGGAGCGGTTGAGGGGGTGGCGGGATTATACGCCCATCGCTTCGTTCCAGATGCGAGTGACTGCAGCCCGCTCGGCGACGAACTCGCTCTCCGGAACGATAGCGCCAGCGCCAGCGAGAGAAAGGTGGTGCGAGCGCCCGCG
>Ga0209169_10002114_pt1 | contig 12067 bp, 8 predicted proteins | sample HubBroMetageWRM4_FD_188346 | JGI IMG/M metagenome (GOLD analysis project Ga0209169, IMG submission 188346) | Warmed soil microbial communities from the Hubbard Brook experimental Forest, New Hampshire - Hubbard Brook CCASE Soil Metagenome WRM 4... | ecosystem: Environmental > Terrestrial > Soil...
CCCATTCAACCGCCGCACCAGAGGTCAGCTCGCCTGGCTAATCCGATTCCGACACACCGCCACCGGTTTGGTGTGGCGTCTCAGCCGTAAGTTCCTGCCTCTCTTAATCTGCGCGACCCTTCCTGTCACCTTTACTGCGCAATCCAAACCGCAGACACATCTCACGGTTGATGTCCAGCTCAGTCGACAGGCACATGGAGAGCTGGCCTATCTCATCTTTGCCTCGGCCTCTGGGTTTCCTGATGATCGCGCGAAGGCGGTCCGCCGCGGCTTTCTTCCCATCCCTTCAAACGTGCATCACCTCCGCATTGAGACCGAACTCCCACCCAGAGTCTATGCTGTCAGTGTTTATGACGATCTCAACAGCAACCACAAGCTTGATCACAATTTCATGGGCATTCCACGCGAGCCGGCTGGTGTGTCGAACAATCCGCCTGCGCGCTTCGGTCCTCCGCTCTTCGACCAGTGTTCTTTCCACTTGGGAGACACTGATCAAACCATCACCGTCACCTTGGTCCCCGCATCATGAGCGGTGCCGAACATAGAAAAAGCGTGATTGTCATCGGCGCTGGGCTCGGCGGCATGTCCGCAGCCATCATGCTCGCTCGCGCTGGCTTCCAGGTGACTCTTCTTGAGAAGAACGCGCACGTCGGCGGCAAGCTCAATCAATTGCAGACCAAAGGATTCAGCTTTGACCTCGGGCCTTCGATATTCACGCTTCCTGAGATCTTTCGGCCTGTGTTCGAAGGAGACGGCAGGCGACTCGAAGACTATGTGACCCTCCAGCGCGTCGACCCGCAGTGGCGCAATTTCTTTGAAGATGGAGTCGTCGTCGATCTCTGGGAAGATCCCGAAAGAATGCATACGGAGCTCGAGCGCTTCGGCCCACAGGTCTTCGGCGAATACAAGGACTTTCTTGCTTACTCTCGCCGCCAATACGAAATCCTTGAACGTGGCTATCTCCGGCATGGCTTCGATACCCTTTTCCAGTTCTTCCGCTTTTATGGCTGGAAGGAGGCCCGCGACCTCGACTACGTGCGCTCGATGTCCGGCAGCATCTACAACCGTCTGAGCAATCGTTATCTTCGCGATATCTTCGAATACTTCATCAAGTATGTCGGCTCCAGCGCACTTGACTCGCCCGCTTTCATGAATCTCATGCCGACCATTCAAATGGATTTTGGTCTCTGGTATGTTGCTGGCGGCCTCTATCAGTTGGGTCATGCATTCCGCAGGCGACTTGAAGAAACTGGCGTCACATTGTGCCTCGAACATGAGGTCCAGCGCATCGAGTACTCAGGTAGCACCGCCACTGGCGTGCAATTCCGCGACTCTAAGGGGGATCTTCGCACCTTAGCTGCTGACTTCGTTGTGTCCAACATGGAAGTCATTCCCGCGATGCAGAGGCTACTGCGCTCTCCTGCTTCCGTCATGAAGAAGCTGCGTCGCTTCGAACCATCGTGCTCCGGTATCGTTCTGCACCTTGGACTGGACCGTGTGTATACGCAGCTCGCCCATCACAATTTCTTTTATTCTGCAGATCTCCACGAACACTTTCGGCGCGTTTTTCGCGACAAGAAGCTCCCGGACGATCCAACCATATATGTCGTCGCTCCTACCCGCAGCGATCCTTCCCAGGCGCCGGCCGGCTGCGACAACATCAAGCTCCTGCCTCACATTCCGCCACTCGATGAGCGCAACCTCTACACGCAAGAAGATTACATCGCTCTCAAAGAACTCTGTCTAGACAAGCTGGAACGTATGGGCCTTACCGATTTGCGGCGCCATATCGTCGTCGAGGACTTCTGGACCCCATTCGACATCGAAACTCGCTATGCCTCTAATCGAGGCTCGATCTACGGCGTGGTCTGCGATCGACGTCGTAACTTCGCCTTTAAAGCTCCAAAGCGAAGCCGCCAGTTCCACAATCTGTTCTTCGTAGGCGGCAGTGTCAATCCCGGAGCGGGAATGCCCATGGTCACGCTTAGCGGCCAACATGTCGCACGGATGATTATCGAGCAGAGCGCGAAAGGAAAGTCGTGATCGTACCCACCCTCCTCTGCGCTGCCGGGCTCCCGGCCGGCTTCCTCCTCATCCACTATGTTCCCACTTGTCCGACCGCTCAGCCGGACATCGCAATTAGTCTCTCCATCATCATCCCCGCGCGCAACGAGGAACATAATCTTCCTCGCCTTCTTCAATCGATCACGTCGTCCGCGGCGATCCCGGCAGAGATACTAGTCGTGGATGATGCTTCTACCGATAACACCGCGCAGATTGCGGAAAGCCTTGGTGCAACCGTCCTCGCCTCTGCCCCTCTACCCACCGGCTGGACCGGCAAGGCATGGGCCTGTCAGCAGGGAGCTCAACGTGCCATCGGAGACAATCTGCTTTTCTTGGACGCGGACACGTTCTTTGTCGAGGGAGGTCTGGACCATCTCGTTGCACGCTGGCTTCGCGAGCGGGATCCGGCTCTAGTCCTCTCGTTGCTGCCATACCATGTCATGAGTCAGCCATACGAACAGTTCTCGCTCTTCTTTAATCTCCTCATGGCTGCCGGTGCCGGTGGGTTCGGTGTGGTTTCTAAACCCCGGCTCTTCGGCCAATCTCTTTTCATCGCTAAAAAGACCTACTTTGCTGTTGGCGGTCACGCTGCGGTGCGCGGATTTGTCCTCGAGAATCTCAATCTCGCCCAAATCATGCGCCCCTATGGGGCACACATCCTCTGCATGGGAGGACGCGGCACTCTTCATATGCGAATGTTCCCGGAAGGCTTCAGCCAGATGTCCGATAGCTGGGCAAAAGCTTTTATCCACGGAGCCGCCACGTCGGACGTCTTTGTTCTTATGTCAGCCGTAGTGTGGATTTCCGCTCTCTGGTCCACTGCGCTGCTCCTGATGCTCCCCCGTGACTACGGTCGTCTGAGCCTCACTGTCGTCTATCTGATGTTCGGCTTGCAACTTGTCTGGCTCGCTCGTCAGCTCGGCAGTTATCGTTTGCTGCCCTTGCTGCTGTATCCGCTGCCTCTCGCATACTACTGCGCTGTGTTCGCTCGCTCTGCCGCCCGCCGCGCCTTCGGCCACAAAACGCTCTGGCGTGGGCGTGAAGTATGAGCCGGGTAGTGTGGGCGGCGAACCTGCTCGGTTGGCCCATTATTCACCTAGCCATCGGCTTTGTGGCTCTCCGCGTCTCATCGCAGGTCTTCGCGCGCGACACCTGGCTCACGACCCCGCGCCCTTGGGAACAAGATGGGTATTTGTATCGACGTTGGCTCGCCATTCGGAGATGGAAATTCCTGCTCCCCGATGCTGCGCCCTTGTTTGGCGGCTTCGCTAAGAAGAAGCTTCTCGAGCGCAACCCCACCTACCTTGCACAATTTCTCATTGAGACTCGCCGAGCCGAGATCGCGCACTGGTGCATGCTGTGCTGTCTCCCCCTTTTTCTTATCTGGAATCCCCCGTGGGCGCGCTGTGTAATGACTGCCTACGCCCTCGCCGCCAACCTACCTTGCATCTTTGTGCAGCGTTATAACCGCTTCACACTGAACCGGATAGTCTCAACCGGGCGCCCCATCTCGGTGCTCCAATGAGCCGACCCGGACAGAAAGGCAATCTAGGCCCCCACAGACGACGCTACGTGATCCATCTGTCTTGCGCGAACGACGATGTTAGCCTTACCGGCCACTACATTGCTCGCATCCGGCTCTGGAGCGTCCGAAGTGGCGCGCATGAAAAGACTCAAGAACATGCCTTTATGGACGAATACGAACTCATCGAGACTATCAACCCTCTGCTTCCACATGGCTCCGATGTCCGTGATGTTCTCAGCCATGTGGAGAGCCCGGACGGCTTTCTTTATCTCCTCTATCTCAGCTCGGAGGAAGCGGGCAGTCTAGGGTGGCGCGAATAACTCGTCAGGCTTCGAATGTCTTGGAGCGCTTGCCGAGCACGCTGGTGAAGCGGGAGAGCGCGACCGCGTCACTGACTGAGATCCGGTCGAAAGGTCCGTGGCTGGCGTTCATAAGATCCACTGTCGCCTGAGACGAAGGCGGGGCCGATAGATGCCGGGTTGAGGGAACGACAGAGAGCACTGTGCCCGATGGGCTCAGGGCCGGTCCCCCAAATTGCCCGACGGACGAGGTGTCGCCGGATTCTCGTTCAGGCTTGTGGCGGCAGGCCGGTTGCCGGAAGGAGCTTGAACTCAGGCACGTAAGAGCCAAGAGGGAAATCGATCTGGACTCCCTGCTCCGGCCCGCGCTCGTGGTAAAACTGAGCGATTTTCTTGCAAATCTCGACCGAGGTCACTCGAACCACAAATCCGCTCCGGGCCGGTAGAAATCACGCGCGGACTCTCTCACCTACTTGGTCGGACGGGCCGGAGTTAGAGAATCGGAAGATCGGCGGATAACGATCCTCTCGAAGCATCAGCCAGTTCTGTCTCCAGGCCCTTCGAGGCTTTCACCCACCGCAAACCGACAATCAACAGAGTCGACTTGGCTATCATCATCTACCATCTCGAAACTGTCTCTCTGTATGGACAAATTCGCGTGTCTTTTCCTCGGTGTACTTTTGAACGATTCTGTCTTACTCAGGCTTGTATACCAGGGGCCTGAGAATGGTAAGGCGTAGCAGATTCGTAACCTCAGGGTCGCTCGATCGCGCCATTTCCTCGAAAAAGCCGAACAATCGTGTCAGAGCCTTTTCATCCTGCTGACTCAAGAGGATTCGAAGCATATATTCACGTACGACATCTTCAAAAAGCGGATACTCGCCCGAACTCTCCGCTCCTAGTCCTGTCCGAATTTCTCCTCGAATGGCTCCCAGACTTCAGGAACCCGTTCGAAGAGCAAGTTCTGCACAGCATCGAACTTCATAGGATCTTTACCCTTCCAGCCTTCTCGCCCATCGGATTTCGAATTACAAGAAGCTGCTATTTGCCGGCGACGGCATTTCTCAAATCTTGCATGATCGCCCTCGCAATTCGCAGATCGCGGCCCAACCACTGACCTTTCTGAATCAATCTTTCTATTTGCCTCGCTCTTTGCGTGGCTTTGGTCGCATGCCACAATCCTTTTGTGGCTTGACCGGTCGCCACCTCTTGCCGTACTGCCCAGCTGTTCCTCCCGGCATTCGCAAGTCAGTCTACGTGACGCCCTCTGTGGCGTCGGACCGGAGGTATGTGCCTCAAAACTAGTGCAAGTTGTCCTTTGCGTTGTAAATAGGCGAAGATAAGGCGAAATGAAGAGTCGCACCCAACTTGTCAGTCAGGCCGTGGAACAAGCACTAGCGACGCGTGTGCAGGCTCCGTTTGCCCCTGTAGCTCGCACACTCGAGCGGGCGTCGTTTGGGATTGCAGCTATAGACCACATCGTGGAGGGTGGCGCACCACTGGGAGCGATTACAGAGCTGGTTGGTTCTCCATGCTCGGGCAGGACGACGGCGGCGCTCCATCTGCTGAGCAGGTTCATGGCAGAGGGAAATGTATGTGCGTGGGTGGATGTAGCCGACGCCTTCAATCCAACCTCGGCAGCTGCGAATGGGATTGATCTGCGACGGTTACTTTGGGTGCGTTGCGGAGGTTCGGAGCTGAACGCCGCTGTAAGCGAGATGTATCCAGAGGTATCGGCTGCGAGTGTTGGGTGCTCTTCGATGCAGCCAGGGAGTGGCAATAGTCCTCACCCAAGGACGGAAAGCCGGAACATGCCGCAGGCAATTCAAGCGATGTTAGGTGCGCATGGCGGTTTGCTGGAGTACCAGATGCGCCGCGAGCGCAAGTTCGCCGGAACGCCTGGTGCTCCGAACCGGCCTTTGACGATGCGTGCCGTCGATCGTCAGGAGCAGACTCCTACGGATCGTCTGCCGCCGCGACGGGATGCTGGGGTTGGCGTTAGAGCTCGTTGTGCAGAGCCGATGCTTCGCCGGGTGATTGCCCTGCCGAATGCGAGATACTCGCGTGCAGGAAAGTATGACGAAAGGCACGCGATGCATAGAGCTGCGAATTCAGGCACGCCCTGGAAGGCGATGGATCAAGCACTCCGCGCGACAGATCTGTTGCTGACAAACGGCGGCTTTGCGGCGATCGTGCTCGACCTGGGAAGCACGCCTCCGGAGTTTGCGTGGCGGATTCCGCTGGCGACGTGGTTTCGTTACCGCGCAGCCTGCGAGCGCAACCGATGCAGCCTGGTTTTGCTGACGCAGCATCCTTGTGCGCGCTCCAGTGCTGGGCTCGTTGTGCGGATGCAGTCGGCCGTTTTCGAAGCCGATGGGGCTGTGGTAACAGGAGTGCATTTTCAGGCAGAGGCCGAACGAAGCCGCTTTGCAGAACGACATGCTCACATGATTTCGATTCGAAAGCCACCTCAGGCCGAGCGTGCAGGGTGTTGGAAGAGTGAGGCTGTATGGTGCTGACGGCGGTTTATGTATGCGTTCATGTGCCGGAGTTTCCGGCGCAGGCGTTATTGCGTTTGCGTCCGGAGCTGAAGGGGCGCGCAGTTGCGGTGATAAAAGGCGATCCTCCGTTGGAGGAGGTGTGCAGTGTCAACCGGCTGGCGTTGCGGCTGGGTGTCGCGTATGGCATGACGAAAACGGAGCTGGAGAGCTTTGCCGGTGTTTGTGTGCTGCGTCAAGCTGTGGTGGAGGAACGCAGCGCGAGAGACGTCGTGATGGAAGCCGCGTCTTCGTTTACGCCGCGCATGGAGGTGCAGCCAGCGCGCGGTTCGGCGCTTGATGTGGTGCTCGATATGACTGGCACCCGCCGGATCTTTGGTGAAGTGCGTGAGGTCGCAGCGCGGATTGAGCAGACGTTTCGAACACTCCAGTTTGGGGTGCGTGTCGCTGCCAGCGCGAATCTCCATACGGCTTTGTGTCTTGCGCCTACCGCGGCGAAGCCCATTGTTGTGCCGCAGGGGCACGAGAGTGAGTCTCTGGCAGAACTTCCACTGACCGCGCTTCCAATGGGGGAAGAGCAGGCTGAGAGGCTGGAGTTGTGGGGACTACGTACGCTTGGCGAACTCGCGAACTTACCCGAAACAGAGTTGGTGGCTCGCCTTGGGCAGCAAGGGAAAAGGCTTCGCTTGCTAGCGCGGGGTGAGCATCCGCACCTGATGGTTCCCGAAGAGGCTCCTTTCACGCTTGCCGAGTATATTGCGTTGGATTCACCGGTCGAGATGCTGGACTCTTTGCTCTTTGTTCTTGGGCCGATGCTGGATCAGCTTGTTGCGCGGGCACAGAATCGTGCGCTGGCGTTAGCGAGCGTTACGCTGACACTCGGGCTGGATGGAGGCGGGGAGCATGTTCGCACGCTGAAGCCGTCTTTGCCGGTGGCGCAGCGTGATGTGCTGTTGAAGTTGCTGCATCTGGATTTGCAGGCACATCCGCCGTGCGCAGGTGTGATGTCTGTTTCGGTGAAGGCGCAACCTGGCGATCGCAGCAAGGTGCAGCTCGGGTTATTCGCTCCGCAGACACCCGAGCCGATGCGGCTGGATGTGACGCTGGCGCGCATTGCTGCCCTAGTAGGAGAGCAGCGCGTGGGTCGTGCGAGGCTATGTGATTCGCATGCTCCTGAGAGTTTTTTGGTGGAGCGTTTCAGTCTCGTCGATTCTGCGGTTGCTAAGCCAAAGGAAGAGAAGTGGTCGACTGTCGCGTTGCGGCGATGCCGTCCTCCTGTGCGCGTTGCGGTGCGTTTTGATGGGTCGCGGCTTGCAGTGTTTTTCTTTGCGGGAAAACGCTATAGCGTGCAGAAGGCGTTTGGGCCGTGGCGCAGAAGCGGAGATTGGTGGTCGGGTTCAGTGTGGTCGGTTGAAGAGTGGGATGTGTGTGCCGTCGCGGATGGAGATACATTGCTTTGCATCCTGACGCACGATCTTCTTCGTCATCACTGGCGGATGGAGGCGTTGTATGACTAAGTCGAATGAGTATGTCGAGCTTCACGCGAGCAGCGCCTTCAGTTTTTTAGAGGGCGCTTCGCAGCCTGAAGGCCTAGTGCGCGCGGCTGTAGAGACGAACATGCCGGCGATGGCGCTGCTGGATCGCAATGGGTTTTATGGCGCGGCGCGCTTTCACGGTTCGGCAAAGCAGAATGGCGTGCGTGCGCATATTGGAGCGGAGATCGCGGTTCGTGATATGAGTCCGCGTGTGCAACCTCCGGTGTGGTTGCCTCATCAGTGCAAGCCAGATCCTTCGCGGCTGTCGTTGCTGTGCATGTCGCAGGTGGGATATCAGAATCTTTGCCAGCTCATTACGCGCTTCAAGATGCTAGAGAAGACAAAGGGTGAGGGCGCGGCCGCGCTGGATGATCTGCGGGAGTTTTATGATGGACTGCTTTGCTTTACCGGGGGTGAGGAAGGACCGCTTGCCGCGGCTCTGGCTGCAGGTGGTGAGGCGGCTGGGCGTGAGTGTGTCGAAGAGTTGGTCCGCATCTTCGGACGGCACAACGTCTACGTCGAATTGCAACGCCACGGATGTCGCGCAGGGGAGCAACGGAATCAAGCAGCGGTACGTATTGCAAGCAGCCTGAGACTCCCGATTGTTGCGACAAATGGCGTTCGGTACGCCACGAAGTATGAGCGCGAGATTCTGGATGTTCTGACGGCGATTCGGAATCATGTGCCGCTAGATGCGGCTGGGAGGTTACTACAAACCAACTCACACCGGTATGTGCGGAATGCGCGAACGATGGCGCAGCTTTTCAGCGATCTGCCGGAGGCTATCGAAAATACTGTATTGGTTTCGCAGCGGCTGCAGTTTGAGTTGCACGATCTTGGCTATGAGTTCCCACGCTATGACACACCAACAGGTGAGCCGATGGATGTCTTTTTGCGAAAGCGTGTGGCGGAGGGAATTGAAAACCGGTATGGGCCGAAGCACGACCCTGGATTGCATGCGCGTGCCAAGCTGCAGTCAGAGCGAGAGCTCGAGCTGATCGAAAAGCTCGGGTTTGAGGGGTACTTTCTCATCGTGTGGGATATCGTTCGCTTCTGCAAAGACAATAACATTCTGATTCAAGGGCGTGGGAGTGCGGCGAACTCGGTGGTCTGCTATGCGCTGGAGATTACAGCGATCGATCCGGTGGGAATGGATCTGCTCTTCGAACGGTTTCTCAATGAGAACCGCAATGAATGGCCAGACGTTGATCTTGACTTGCCTTCGGGTGATAAGCGCGAGCAGGCGATTCGGTATGTGTACCAGCGTTATGGCGAGCTTGGCGCGGCAATGACGGCCAATGTCATTACGTATCGCGGAAAAAATGCGGCGCGCGAGGTGGGCAAGGCCCTTGGATTTGATGAAGAGACGCTGGAGAGGCTGTCGGGGCTGATTGGGCATTGGGAGTGGCGCAAGCAAGGGGAAACAATCGGAGACAACTTTCAGCATGCGGGCTTTGACATAAATCACTGGCGCATCGCGAAGTATGTCGAGCTGTGCGAGCGGATGCAGGACCTTCCGAGACATCTTGGGCAGCACTCAGGCGGTATGGTGATTTGCCAGGGTCAGCTTAATAAGGTCGTGCCACTGGAGCGTGCGACGATGCCGGGACGCAGTGTGGTGCAGTGGGACAAAGAAGACTGCGCCGATCTGGGGCTGGTGAAGATTGATCTGCTTGGCCTAGGAATGATGGCAGTGATCAAGGATTGCCTGACGCTTATCCCGGAGCATTATGGTGATCCAGTCGATCTGGCGCAACTGCCGCAGGATGACGAGAAGGTGTACGACACCCTGTGCGAGGCGGATACAGTGGGGATGTTTCAGGTGGAAAGCCGTGCACAGATGGCGTCGATTCCTCGCAATGCGCCGCGGAAGTTTTATGACCTGGTGGTGCAGGTGGCGATCATCCGTCCCGGACCAATCGTCGGCAAGATGATGCATCCTTACATGCGGCGCCGGCAGAAGAAAGAGCTGGTGACATATCCGTTGCCGGAACTGGAATCGGTGTTGGAGCGCACGTTGGGAGTTCCGTTGTTTCAAGAGCAGCTTTTGCGCATGGCGATGGTGGTCGGAAGATTTTCCGGTGCGGAGGCAGAGGAGCTGCGCAAGGCTGTTGGGATGCGCCGTTCGTGGAAGCGGATGAAGGAGCTGATGGTGAAGCTCCGCGCAGGCATGGAGGAGAACAATATCCCGGCTGCGACGCAGGATGAGATTGTGCAGAGCATTCAGTCGTTCGCGCTGTATGGGTTTCCCGAATCTCACGCGGCGAGTTTTGCGTTGATTGCGTATGCCTCGGCGTATTTCAAGGTGAAATATCTCGCGGCGTTCACGTGCGCGATGCTGAACAATCAGCCGATGGGTTTCTATTCACCGGCGGTGCTGGTGAAAGATGCTCAGCGGCATGGGTTGCGGGTCAAGCCTGTGGATGTGCAGAGATCGGATGCGTGCTGCGCGGTGGAGCATGAGCAGGATGGTTCACTTTCGCTGCGGCTCGGGTTGAACTATGTGCGTGGGCTGAAAGCGGAGACGGCGGCTGCTGTTGTCGAGGCACGAGCTCAGAGAGGAAGGTTCTGCAGCATAGAAGATCTTGCGTGCCGCGTCCCCTCACTTAACCGCGGTGATCTGGCGCAGCTCGCACGGATTGGTGCCTTGAATTGGCTGGATGGCGTTGGGCATCGGCGCGATGCCATCTGGCAGATCGAGCACGTCAGCAGAACAGCAGGGCCTCTGCTGAAACAGGCAGCAGGAATAGAGCTGTCAGGAGACTCTCCATTGAGGAGGATGCTTGTGGAAGAGCGGCTGGTCGCGGACTACGGAGGTACGGGGCTTACGACTGGTCATCATCCCATGGCATACAGACGTACAGAGCTGCGGCAGATGGGAGTTCTTTCTGCGTGCGAGTTGCGACAGCATCCTGATGGAACGTACGTTCAGGCGGCCGGGGCCGTCATTGCGCGACAGAGGCCGGGGACTGCTCTGGGTTTCATCTTTCTGTCGATGGAAGACGAGACGGGCATATCGAATGTGATCATTCACCCTGACCTGTATGAGCAGGATCGCAGGATTGTGACGAGCGGCAAATTCCTAAAGGTGTATGGCAAGTTACAAAATCAGGATGGCGTCGTGCATGTGAAGGCTGAGCGGCTGGAACACTTGAATGTTCCGCCTATTGCGCTTCAATCTCATGACTTTCACTAGGGGATCAATCTGAACCGTAAAAAGTCTCAGATCTGCTGAACACCATCATCCATTTTCTTTCTGTGCGCGGTGAACCCGAAAGTTCTTCCTAGGGTGGTTGTGCCGTTCATGAGTCTCAAGCGAATGGCTGAGTTTCTCGATGCATGCCTAGCTTGGCAAACTCCTGAATTGGTCGTGCACGCCTCTCTAGGGATGCTTATCGACGAACCGTTCTCCTTCGACTTGACTGTTTGCCCGGGCAGAGCTCACTGTGTCTACCGCGAGAGGAATGCGGGAGAATGGAAGATTCACTGGGGATTCGGGAAAAGGTGCAAGCCGTCGCCCAGACGGGGCGACCCGGGCTAGTATCCGAATGGCAAGCCCAGTTCGGTTCACCACCTCTACCCAAACTGCGAGTGGAGTTAATGCGGCCGGTCCTGATCTACCGCATCCAGGAGAATGCCTTTGGGCTATCCGGGCCGAGACGGAAAGGCCGCATTCAGGTCTCGCTTCCGATGCGAATCGTCGCCACTCAAGACAGGGACAAAAATCATCCGCGAGTGGAAAGGCAACTTCACGAGGTCGCGGTCACAGCCGAGGGGTACATCTATAACGGTGAGTACCCACACTTCCAAATGAAGGGTACCCACGAATGTACCCACACGCAATGCTGGCTTGTACTGGACTTCATTGGACCCAGAGAGACGACGGGCAAGCGAAAACCCCAGCGTTTGCTGGGGTTTTTGGTGTTTCCTAAGATTTCTTTGGACTCTATCGGAAGAACTTGTGGCGGTGGATGCAGTCGGCAGCTAACTCGTCTCAGCGATGAATTCCCTGGTATCAGGGAATTTTGCAGGGAAATGCGCCTACTTGCAGCGTCGCGCAGCCGCAAATAACCCCGAAAAATCTGAGTGTTTCGTGAAACAAGGATGTTCCTGGCAGGGAATTTGAATGGGACCGATCAGGGAAAA
>Ga0209169_10002118_pt1 | contig 12053 bp, 9 predicted proteins | sample HubBroMetageWRM4_FD_188346 | JGI IMG/M metagenome (GOLD analysis project Ga0209169, IMG submission 188346) | Warmed soil microbial communities from the Hubbard Brook experimental Forest, New Hampshire - Hubbard Brook CCASE Soil Metagenome WRM 4... | ecosystem: Environmental > Terrestrial > Soil...
CGGCCAGCACGATCGTGTCGTTGGGAGCGAGAGTGATGCGATGGCGGTAAACTTCATAGCGCCAGACACTGATTGCGCTGACCGCGAGCAGCGCGCTCACCGCCAACACTGGCCACCTCCGACGTCTGGCTGGATCGGCCTCCGCGGTGACTTCGCCAGGTCGGGTTATTGGCGCTGACTCTGGGTATTCGATGGCTGGCATGAATCGATATCCGCGCCGTCCCAGAGTCTCGATGTACCGGGGATTGTCGGCCGAATCCCCAAGGGCACGGCGCAGGGCCTTGATGGTCGCATTGATGCTTTGGTCGAAATCGACGACCGTATCATCAGCCCACAGCCTGGCCTTGATTTGCTCACGGGTGACAATCTTTCCTTCGCGTTCAAGGAGCATCCGCAAAACCTGAAACACTTGTTCTCTCAGCAGAACCTTATTATTAGGGCCGGGATGGTTCGGACCTGGCGTCTCCGACGATCGCAGTTCGCCAGTTGTGAGGTCGAGCTCGAAGGCTCCGAATCGAACGCGCGCTGAGGGAGGGGTGTTCATGGGGAACCGCACACAAAATAAGGATCAAGAGACTGTACCAATGCGACCCTGGAATTGTCGAACAAAGCGCACTAAGCCGTCCGAATAATGTCCTGAAGAATCAATCATTTGCCGATTTCACTCCGATTTCATCGCTAGGTCACCGCTGCTCTATTTACACCGGTTTCGCAATTGGAGTAAACAGGCGAGCATCGCGGTGATTGATCCAAACGATATGGGGTTGGCGCCATGCCAAGGGGCCAAACGTCCAAGGTTATTGCCATCATCGATGACGATGAATCGATGCAAGACTCGTTACAGGACTTAGTCGAGTCGGCTGGCCTCGAGGCGCGGCGCTTTGGATCGGCGGAAGAATTCCTTGGATCGGATTTGCATTGTCGCGCCGCATGCGTGATCGCCGACATCCGTATGCCGAAGATGTCTGGGCTGGAGCTGCAGGCCAGGCTTAAAGAAGAGGAATGCGATATCCCGATCATCTTCATTACTGCTCACGGAAATGCCAGGATGCGGATCCAAGCGATGAGAGAGGGCGCGGTCGAGTTCCTCGCGAAACCGTTCGATCATCAATTGTTGCTCAAAACGGTCCGAGCTGCACTGGATATGTGAGCAAACAGGTTATAGCGATCGTTTGCGACGCCAGGGAAGGAGTATTTTGTGGCAGATTATGCAACAGTTATGTACCCTCCGGGGAACCGGGCCGAACGAAGATTCGATCGGATCATCGGCAAAAGCGCCGCTCTGGAATGTGTTCTCGACCAGGTGGAGCAGGTTGCGCCCACCGATTCGACTGTCCTGATCGAGGGGGAAACGGGTACAGGAAAAGAACTCATTGCTCACGCCATTCACAACGCCAGCCAGCGCTGCGGACGGGCTTTCATAAAACTGAGTTGCGCGGCCATTCCGCCGGATCTTCTGGAGAGCGAATTGTTCGGTCATGAGAAGGGAGCCTTCACTGGAGCCATCGCTCAGGAGATTGGTCGCTTCGAAATGGCTGACCAAGGCACGCTTTTTTTGGACGAAGTGGGCGACATCCCGCTTGCGTTGCAGCCGAAGTTGCTGCGCGTGCTGCAAGAACAGGAGTTCGAGCGGCTGGGCAGCGGTCGCACCCACAAAGTGGACTTCCGGTTAGTGGCGGCAACCAATCGGGATCTGGTGAAGATGGTCGCTCGCGGGCAATTTCGCAGTGACCTTTACTATCGCCTGAACGTGTTTCCAATCTTTGTCCCATCGTTAAGAGAGCGCCGTGGAGATATTTCCGCGCTCGTGACACATTTCGTGAAGCAATTCAGCCACCGCATGGGAAAGCAAGTCGACAGCATTCCTCCGGAAACCATGGCTGCCTTTCAGTGGTATTCCTGGCCGGGCAACATTCGCGAGTTGCAGAACTTAGTGGAACGCGCCGTTATCCTTTCGCGGGACGGCGTGCTCCCAAACCCCTTACACAGAAGGCGAACCGAGGTAATGTCCCCCACTCAACATCGATTCCCCGCTGCTCCATCATCGATGACGTTGGAAGATTCAGATCGTTCCTTGATCATGGAAACGCTGGAGCGGGTCGGCTGGGTCGTTGGTGGACCACGCGGCGCGGCGGCCAAATTGGGACTGAAGCGCACCACCCTGCTGGCCAAGATGAGAAGGCTGGGGATCTTCCGACCTATCCAGCCCGAAGACACAGACATGCTCGCCATGGCCCCTCCAGGCACAAGACGAGAAGATGCTCGTCTTTGAGGAACCGTTATTCGGGTGTTCGGCCAATCGCATTCAGGAGTTCGTCGTTGGCTTGCAAGAAATCCAGCTGTGACTGCAGCAGGAGCGCCTTAGCATCAAATTGTTGGGCGGTTGCGTTAGCCGCCTGCGAATTCAGCGCGGCCCCTTGCAACAGTCTCTGCTGCATTACGCGGTTAGACTCGTCGCGAAGAGCCACGACTTCTTCGGAGACCTTCAACATCTGCTGCGTCCGGTCAAGCTTGTTGTATGCCGTTTCGACTTCAAGCTCCACCTCATCCGTTAGTCTCGCGAGGTTCTCTTTCGCTTGGGAAAGCTGCGCCTGATGTTCGTGAACTATGGCATTCTTGCGACCTGAGTCGAACACGTCATAACCGAAGTGAACGCCAAACGTACCGAAGTTGCGCGCCAGGAACGGGACATTTTCCTGGTAGCTGTAGCGGGCAAAGGCCTCAACATCGGGCACCCACATATCTGTCTTAGCCAAGCGGACTGCGGCTTCAGCTTTTTGCACCTCAGCACGAGCCGCAAGGATTTCCGGATGTGACGCCATTGCCGCAGTAACACACTCCTCGCGCGGACAAGGCTGCTGAAATTGAGGAACCGCAGGATCCAGATCCAGGGCGGTGGCCAGTGGCAGACCGGTCAAGTCGTTGAGCTTCAGCGTTAGATCTGACAGTTGAAGGTCCGTAGTCAGTATTTCTTGCTTGGCCTGCAAGGATTGCGCGCGACTGTCAATCAAATCTTGTTCCAACGTACTCCCGAACTTCACCTGCTCGACGCGCTCGCCCTGGAGATCCTCGGACGCCTTTATTCTCGCCTCGGTGGCGCTACGATGCGCCTGAGCAATCAGTATCCGGTAATAGACCTGATGCACCGCAAGGGCGACGTCGTTTCCGGTAAGTTGTGCCTGCGCGCGCGAGGCTGTTAACTCGGCCTGGGCCAGATCGTTTTGCCGTCTGATCTTGAGCAGAGTCGTCAACGGCTGGGTGATCTGGGTTCCACTGGTCGTAAAGTTTTCGCCGCCCTGGTTGATGATCGCGTTCGCAGGTGGAATAGCCGTTCCGCCGGCGACGCCGAGGCTACCGGCCTTAATCTCAATCAACTGAGTATCCGTGACGTGCATGAAGCTGCTGTCATTCCGTATCGATGGGAAATACGAACTCTTCGCAGCTTCCTTCGCGTGCTGTTTCTCCTCGACCGTGTAGCCGGCAATGCGGATGTTGTGGTTGTGGTGGAGCGCCAATTGAACAGCTTCCTGAAGTGTGATGTGACGTGGATGCGCGGTATTGCCTGTTTCCTCGGCCGCCGCAGTGCAGGTGAAGAACGCCATCGCCATGAGTAGTGCCGTTGGTAGCGCCGTTCGTAAAAAGAGTGCAGTGTTTCGTTTCATTATTTCGACTCCTTCGCGGAGGCTGGTGCCGGCTGTTGCGCGCTCAGGTCGCCATAGTCCAACGGCGATTTGCGCAGCAGCGCGACAAAGATCAATGCGCATGCGCAACTCCAGGCGATGAGCAGGAACCCGTCGTTGATGCTCAAGCTATACGCCTGTAGACGCAGCCGCGCCGAAACCAGATCGATGGCGCGCGCTCCTGCCGCAGCCACGCCGGACGATTTGGCGTAAAGACCCGCGGTCATGGCGTGAACGTTTTGACTGGCGATCCAGTCGCCACTGCTGACGTGGAGTCCCAGGAGGTTCGAGTGCAGTTTTTCGCGTTGCGCCACAAAATGGCCCATGTAGATGGCACCCGCGGTGCCGCCGAATATTCGGATGACGTGAAAGTAAGCCGAAAAGGTTAGTACCCACTCAGGTTTTGCCAAGGCCCCAGCGAAGATTGCTTGCAGCACGATGCACCCCACCAGCCCGATGAAAGCGAACGCCTGTCCAATGCCGGTAAGCAATTCGGTGCGGTAGAAGTTCTCGGCTGCCCACGTGCTGCTGTACTGAGAGTTCAACCAGGCAGCGAAGGCAGTGCAAGCCAGACCGATAGCGAAAAGAAGACGCGGATCAAATTTTCGCAGCAGCAAAAGCGCAGCCGTGAACGCGAGGGGAATAAGTGGAATCGCGCTCCAGATGATCGCAGGTCCAATCTGGTCGGCTTCGAAGCCGCGGATGGCTAGCGCCTCCGGGACCAGAATGATGGTTGTGCAAAGAGTGAAGCGGAACCAGAAGAGCAGGATTCCCAGTAAGATGGTGTTCCATTTCTGCAGGTAGGGCAGCGCCACGAGAGGATTTGGACCGAGCAGCCTCCGAACCAGCGCGCACAGCAGGAAGAACGTCCCGCCCGCGAACAATGCGTTGAATACTCCAGAGCGCCACCAGTCGAGCCTTTCCCCTTGTTCGAGGGCGGCCAGCAGCATAGCGAGACCCGCGCTGGCGTACAAGAATCCTGTGAAGCTCGGCGCGCTTCCGGATTTCTTCGCCGAGGCGGCCTTAGGTATCCCGTAATAGATACAAATCATCATCACCGGCGTAATGACCGCCGAATTCCAAAACATCCAATTCGAAGAAAGATTGTCTCTGTACCAGCCGTAGAGCGTAGGTGCAATGTTCACCGCACCATCCACGAAGGTCGCATACAAGGCGATTGTGAAAGGAAGGTATCGAAGCGGAATATTGCGCAGCGCGAACGTGAGCGTGAGTGGATAGAATGTGCCAGAGGTCAGGCCGCTCAGAAGCACCATCGCGATCACCAGGCTGTAACTGTGGACCAAGGGCAGAAAGATAAGCAGGACGGTGAACAGCGCGGCGGCTGTGAGCAAGATGCGCCGCGGTCCCATCAAGCCGCCGAGATACACGGTGAACGGGCCTATAAACATCAGGCCGATATCGAAGGCACTCCCGATCCATGCGCCCTCGTCATAGCTAAATCCGTGGACGCCCTTGAAATCGGCCAATCCGAGGGAGATCATGCGACTGGTGAGCGTGACAACTCCTGCGCCCGTAACTACGCCCAGAATCCCCACCAGCGGCCGGGTCGAAACCTCCGCAGGTATTGCGGCGGCGGCAGCGCGCGCGATCTGTATAGGAGACGGACGAACTGCGATGCTCGAAGCTGCCATAGGCCCTAGCTCACTGTCTCGTGCGCACAGTTGCAATCACCGAAAGTCCGGGGCGCAGTTTCGTCGCGAAGGTTTGATCGTCCAGGGCGATCTTGACGGGAATACGCTGCACGACTTTGGTGAAGTTGCCAGTGGCGTTGTCGGGGGGCAACAGGGCGAACTGTGATCCGCTGGCTGGCGCTATCTCGACAACTTTGCCGCGAATGACTTGCCCCGGATATTCGTCGATACGAAGTTCGGCAGCGTCGCCGACCTTCACGTTGGTCAGCTGCGTTTCCCGGTAGTTCGCCTGCACCCATTTTGTGAGAGCAACGAACGAGATCACCTGCGTGCCGGGAGAGACAAGCTGTCCGGGCCGAACTTGGCGTTCGCCCACGGTGCCGTCGCCCGGAGCGTAGATCTTGGTGTAACCAATGTTCACCGACGCCACCGCAAGGTTCGCCTGCTTCGCGAGCAGGTCGGCCTGAAGTTGCATCTCCTGCGATTCGAGGACGGCTTTGCTGCGGCGTTCGGCTTCGGCACCGAGTTCACTGCTGCGCAGCGCGGCTTGCGCCTGATTCAGGTCGGCATCTCGGCTGGCAAGCTGGGCGGAGAGGTTTCCTTCCGAGGCGACGGCGGCCTCGAGGGTCTGTTGAGTAGTCGAATGAGTCTGATAAAGACCTTCCTGGCGTTTACGTTCGGAGCGAGCACGAATCAGCTCAGCCTGCACAGCATCCTTGCCAGCTTCAGCCGCCGCAATCTGCGCCTTGGCCTGATCGATGCCGGCCACCGCTTTATCGATGCGAGCATCCTGCAACTGCCGCTGGCGAAGATTCTCCTCAATGCCCGCACGCGCAGCCGCAACTGCGGCGTTGGCTTGATCAACCTGTGCCCTATAGTCATCGTCCTGCAACTCGACGAGCAGATCGCCTTTGTGAACCTGTTGGTAATCAGCCACCTCCACCGCCCGTACGATTCCCGCCACCTTGGTGCTGAGCGGGGTGACGTCGCCGCGAACATAGGCATCATCCGTAACCTGTTCGACCTTGCCACCTTCCCACGCATTCCAGTTCCGCGTGATCGTAATCAAAACCGCCAAAGCGAGAAGCACCACGAGAATTGGCGTTAGATAGCTCTGCCACCCACGACCTCGGCGAGGAACGGCCTCATCTGTACTGACTTTTGGGGGGACCGGTTGCGATATGGGTGTCGCAGATCCAGGGGATACTGGCGAGGTGGACATTAAACCTGCTCCTTCGGCAACAAGAGATCTCGGAGCGCGCGAGTTTCCATAACTCTTGTTCGAGCAACTGCATTTCCAATCGCAACGGGGGCCCTCATGGTCGAAAGTAGGTGACTTTGCGCTCACAATCGCAATAAATTCGCCGTTTGCGCTTGAAACTGGCGATGGTACGTTCAATTACCTGACGGCCGTGACACCTGACACTTGACACTTGACACCGTGCAACGGTGGACTCGGTTTGGGCGAAGTTTTGCTGGGAAACGAACTCCTTCAATCGCTAGCGACAACGACTACGGCTCAAGAACAATCTGCTGTTGGCAATTCAAGTGCTTCGTATCGCGGATTCACTATCGCTGAATAGAAAGCAAAGCCCCGGTCGTCTTAGAGAGAAGGGAAGTTCATGTCTCAAGAACCGAGTCACGAGAGCGCGGCCCGTGTCTAGGAGTCGGTTGGCAAGAGCGCGACTCCCTCTCCGCGTGCTCGGAGCCATCCTTGGGATTCTGCTCTTCATCCATCTGATCCACCGCGTCGGTCCGACCACGCTGCTCGCAAGCCTGGTTGCTTTGGGTTGGGGACTAGCGTTGGTGATCGCCTGGGGTGGGGTCGGCCACATTCTCAAGACTTGGGCCTTGCGGATTACCCTGCTCGATGGGAAGTACCAGGTATCGTTCGCGCGCATGCTTGGGTTGCAGCTCAGCTCTGAGGCGATCGGGCAGTTTGGCGGCCTCGCCGAGTGGTTCGGCGAAGGTCTGCGCGTGTCGCTGCTGGCCCCGGCAATTCCACTCAAACATGGTATTGCTTCGGTGACGATCGACCGTGCGCTCTTCATCGTCAGCGCCGCCGTTGTGACCCTACTCGGGCTCTTGGCGGTCCTGGCGGTATTACCCCTGCCTCACGATCTCATTCCTTATGCAATCGCCTTTGCCTGCCTTCTTCTGGGCTTCGTTCTGCTAAGTGCGATTGTCATACGAAACCGCTGGCCGCTGTTTTCACGAACCGGTCAGTTCGTAGGCCGGATTCACTACCTTAGGCCGATGATCGACCGTAAGCGCATGCTGCTTCACTCGGTCGAGGAGAGTCTTCACGACTTCTATCACCACACGCCCAATGCGTTTTGGGCGAGCCTTCTGCTGAACTTCGCATACCACGCTGCCGCGATCGCCGAGGTCTATCTGATTTTGTGGCTCATGGGCACCAAACTCACCTTGTTCGGCGCGCTCGCAATCGAGTCCTTGACCAAGTTGGTCAACATTGCTGGCACATTCAATCCAGGGAATATCGGAACCTATGAGGGCGGGAGCGTGCTGATTATGAAAATGTTCGGCCTCACAGCCGCAGCAGGTTTGACGCTAGCCTTTGCTCGTCGACTGCGCGCTCTCTTCTGGTCTGCTGTGGGTATTCTTTGCCTGATCATTGTGTCGAACCGTAAGAAGCGGGAGGAGATCCGAGAAAAGATCAATCAAACGAACGAGGACATTACGCAGATTGCGCCCGAACAGATTTCTTCAGGAGAACTTCGAAGGACTTCTGCATCGGAGCTCCCCCCTCCCGTGAGGTGGTTCGTTCACAGCGTCATTCTGTTGACTTTGGCTTTCCTGTCACCGTCATGACACCGGCCGTTTCCTGTCCGCGTTGGATTGCTCAGTTCTATGTCGAGGCGATCGCGGCGTAAATCCGGGCCTCAATATGGACTTTCATTCCGCCCGCGGCCCAGGTACCAGTACTTCGCGATGGCAGTGAGCTTGCTTGTCTCGCGGGTGGCAGTGCTCCGAATGTCGGCAGGCGCACGGGGTGAATGCAAATTCGTCGTTTTTTACAAAAACATCGACGTGCAGAATTGATTGAGTTACCACCAACGCGACATCAATATAAGGAGAACTTACATGCTAAAAGGCTTCAATTATCCGCTCACCCCAAAAGGCAAATCGACGCTTAATCCAACTCCGCCCTGGTACTACTCTTCGGATTTTCTCAATATTGAATTCTGGGCGCAGCCTTCTGCGGTGGAGGCGGTGTTACCTCCCGGACTCGATCCCGACCGCTCCGCCAACGGTCACGCCAATGCTTGCTTCTACGATTGGCAGTTCACCGGGAACGACGACGAATATCTTGACCCCGCGCGTTATCAGTACCGCGAGTTCTTCCTACTCGTGGACGCGTCATTCCAGGGCAAGCCGGTGTCGTATTGTCCGTACATTTTTGTGGACAACGACGCGGCTATTGCTCGCGGTTGGACGCAGGGCTATCCCAAGCGTCTCGCCCAGGTGTTCCAGACCAGGTATCACGCTGCGACCGGAAAAGCGGGACCTTCTCTCGCTCCAGGATCCAAGTTTGCCGGATCAGCAACGTCGGCCGGGCAACGGCTGGCGGAAGCTCTTGTCACTCTGAGAGAACCGGTAAACGACTTGTCGCTACTGAAACAGAAGCCCGTCGTCAATCTTCTCCACACACCGCGTCTCGCGGCTGACAAACAGGACCAGCCCGCCGTTCACGAACTGGTCGAGAACATTCCTCACGACATCAAAATCGAGCAAGCGTGGATCGGCGAAGGTTCTTTGACGCTGCCGGTGTGCAGAAACGAAGAACTTTCCGACCTGGCACCCGTCCGTTGCGGAAAGGGCGTGCGGGCTTCTCTGGCATATGTCGTCGACGATCTAAAAACACTGAAGGATTTGAGAAGGTAATGCTCGAACTGGCATAATTTTTGCCTCTGTTTTCAGCACAGCTTCGGGATCGGGAAAGGAATGACAATGGCAAAGAGAGTGGCTGATCTGCTGATAGACGTCTTGGTAGGAGCAGGCGTTGAGCGAATTTACGGAGTCCCGGGCGATTCGCTCAATGGCATCACGGATTCGATTCGCACTCGCGACAACATCGCATGGGTCGGCATGCGCAATGAGGAAGCAGGCGCATTCGCGGCCGGGGCTCAGGCACATCTCACCGGCAAATTGGCGGTATGCGCTGGAAGCTGCGGGCCTGGAAATATGCACTTGATCAACGGCCTCTACGACTGCCAGCGCAGCCGCGTTCCCGTCCTCGCCATCGCGGCGCAGGTTCCGAGCGCTGAAATCGGGAGTGGATATTTTCAGGAGACGAATCCGGTACAGATCTTCGCCGGGTGTAGCCATTATTCCGAGCTGATCTCGCAGGCCGACCAGATGCCGCGTGTCCTCGAGATTGCGATCCAGACTGCGATTTCAAAACGTGGCGTCGCTGTCATTGTGATTCCCGGGGATGTGGCCTTGCGGGATGCGGTTGAACAAAAACCGCGTTTGGTCTTTGCCGAACCGAAACCCACGGTGTGCCCGTCCGATGACGAACTGAGTGAACTTGCGGAAGTTCTCAATCGCTCAAAGAAGACCACCATTTTTGGAGGCGCCGGGTGCGCAGGAGCTCATGACGAACTGATTGGACTTGCGGGGAAGCTACAAGCTCCCATCGTGCATGCTTACCGCGGCAAGGAATTCATCGAGTATGACAACCCGTTTGATGTCGGCATGACCGGCTTGCTCGGATTCTCATCCGGTTATCACGCCATGATGAGCTGCGATACGCTGCTGATGATCGGCACCGACTTTCCGTATCAGCAGTTCTTTCCGAAGGACGCGACTGTGGTACAGATCGATCTTCGAGGCGAGCAGATCGGGCGTCGCAGCAAAGTTGACTATGGATTTGTGGGAGATACAAAGGCCACGCTGCGAGCGCTATTGCCAAGGCTGCAGCAAAATCAATATGAAGCGCATTTGAAAGAATCTCTCGAACACTATCGTAAGGCACGCCAGGGTCTGGACAAGCTGGCAACCGGCGACTCCAGCGAAAAACTTATCCATCCACAATATGTCGCAAGCGTGATTGATAAGCTCGCATCCCAGGATGCGATTTTCACCTTCGATGTCGGAACCCCAGTCATCTGGGCGGCGCGCTATCTTCGAATGAATGGCAAGCGCCGGCTCGTCGGTTCTCTCAACCACGGTTCCATGGCCAACGCGTTACCGCAAGCTATCGGCGCCCAGGTCAGCCACCCCGGCCGGCAGGTGATCTCCATGTCGGGAGATGGCGGCTTGTCGATGCTCATGGGCGAACTGCTTACCTTGCATCAACACAATTTGCCGGTGAAGCTGGTCGTTTTCAAAAATGACGCACTCTCCTTTGTGGAACTGGAAATGAGAGCTAGCGGCTTTCTCGATTTTGCCACCAACCTTAAGAATCCCGACTTTGCGAAAATTGCGGAGGGAGCTGGCATTCTCGGCCTGAGAGCCGAAACTCCGGACCAGGTGGAACCGGCGATCGCACAGGCTCTTAAACACGACGGGCCGGCGTTAGTCGAGGTTCATGTGTCACGCGAGGAGCTATCGATGCCTCCAACCATTACCTACGAGCAAGTCAAGGGCTTTGGTATTTTCATGCTGAAGGCTGTTCTTAGTGGACGCGGCGACGAAATCATCGATCTCGCGCGAGTGAACCTGCTCCGCTAGCTGATTTGGAGTCTCGGGGCTATCTTGTCGGGGAGAGTCTCAATAAGTAATCCATCTCCAGCTCGCCTTCATAAGTCTCGGCGCCGACTTTCAATACTTCCGTCACCCGCGCTTGCGTCACCTCGCTAGCGACACTCAAGTCGGACTCATGGGCTTCAACCAGGAGCCCCTCTGCCATCGAACTAAATGCTCCAGTATCCACGGCCGCCTTGGCATGAGCGATGGCATGCGCCGGAAATGAGGCGATGCGGTGAGCCAACTTCTCGACAAAAGGTGTTAGTTCGTCCGCTGGCAACGCTCGATTGATATAGCCGTAACGTTCTGCCATTTCCGCCGAGAAATCATTGCAGCCCAGGAGCACCTCCAACGCGCGTCCGCGCCCCAGGAGCCGTGGCAATCTTTGCGTTGAGCCCCCGCCCGGAACCAGCCCAATCGCCACCTCTGGTTGGCCGAAGATCGCTTTGCCCAAGGCAGCAAAACACATGTCCATGGCCAGTGCGATCTCACTTCCTCCGCCCCGGGCCCGGCCTTCAACTTTGGCAATCGTTGCCTTGGGCATGTTCCTGAATCGTTCGCCGATAGTCTGCGTAAGGCGAAAGCTACGTGAATGGGACACCACTTTGGAAGCGGCTCCAACCCGGCCCAAACCAGAATGGGCTATAAAGAAATCCGGAAGCGCGCTCTGCACGACCACAACCCGGACGCTCTCATCGGTCTCGAGTTCCCTGCCGAGTCTGTCGAATTCCTGCGACAGAACTTCATCAAGAAGATTTATCGGCGGGTGATTGATGCTGACGAATGCGACTCCAGAATCAAACCTGAATTGGAAATATTTGTAATCGGAATATGCCAAGGAGTGGCTCCATTTCGCTTTCTCAGTCGTTCTCCACGGGGTTGGTCAGGATACCGATCTTCTCGATTTCCACTTCGTAGATATCGCCGGCCTTCATGAAAACGGGTGGTTTACGCGCCGCTCCGACGCCACCTGGCGTGCCGGTGATGATCACATCACCTCGTTCCAAGG
>Ga0209169_10002122_pt1 | contig 12041 bp, 8 predicted proteins | sample HubBroMetageWRM4_FD_188346 | JGI IMG/M metagenome (GOLD analysis project Ga0209169, IMG submission 188346) | Warmed soil microbial communities from the Hubbard Brook experimental Forest, New Hampshire - Hubbard Brook CCASE Soil Metagenome WRM 4... | ecosystem: Environmental > Terrestrial > Soil...
TCGTACCGTAGAGGTTACCCGCGCCATCCTCCACCAAGCCAGCGAACGGATGTCCGCCGTCTGCCTGACCTGTGAAAGTGTAGAGCAGAGAGAAGGTCTGGGCCTGCGCTGTAAGCGCGAAAAGTGTGAATGCCAAGGTGCCCAGAATGAGCGTATTGAAGCGCACTTGAATGTTTCGCACGAAACACTTCCTCAGTTCAGAGTTCAGAAGTTACTCAAAGCCGGCTGGCACAAGGGCCAGCAGCAGGCTCTGGGTGCACAGCGGGGGAGTGGCTTCACAGTCGGGCGCAGGGATTCTCTCCCGACTGCGGAGGCGAAGTCAAGCAGGGTTTGCAGGTGAAAAAGTTTGCATCACCCTGTGGCTACAAACGGTACCCCTTACTTGAGTTTCTTGAGGAAGGTCAACGGGCTGTGTAAAGTCAAAGTATTCATCCCATCAGGACCAATTCGCGGTTCTGCCGGCCGGTTCTCGGAGGGCTGGTATTGGTGTTGTTTCTGATCACTCACCATGCGGCCGCGCGGACAAGAAAGCCTGCTAATGCAACTCCCCAGTTGGCCCGTCTCGACGGGATCATCGAAGATGCTATCCGCGACGGCCAGGTTCCAGGCGCGGTGCTGCTGGTTGGGCATGACGGGAAGGTGGTGTATCGCAAGGCATTCGGCAACCGCTCGCTGGAGCCACGCCGTGAAGCCATGACGGTGGACACGGTGTTCGACATCGCGTCGCTCACCAAAGTAGTGGCTACGACCGTGGCGGTGATGCAACTGGAGCAGAAGGGCGACATTCGGTTCAATGAACCGGCAGCGAAATATATCCCGGAGTTCGCACAGAATGGCAAAGAGGACGTCACCATCCGCCAACTGCTTACTCACTTTTCAGGATTGCCTGAAGATCTGGATCTAAAACAGCCCTGGCAAGGGCGCGATACTGGGCTACAGATGGCTTACGCGGAAAAATTGATTGCTCCGCCAGGGTCGCGGTTCCTATACAGCGACGTCAACTTCATTGTGCTGGGTGCGCTGGTGGAGCGGGTTTCTGGAGCGCCGCTCGAGCAATATTGCCGTCAGCATATCTTCACACCTTTGGGGATGACCGAGACACGGTTTTTACCGCCGCGGTCGTGGCTGATGAAGATCGCGCCCACGCAGTTTGACGAACAGGATCACATGCTGCGCGGGCAGGTTCACGATCCCACCGCGCGCCGGGTGGGCGGGGTAGCCGGGCATGCGGGAGTGTTCTCAACTGCCGACGACCTTGCCAAGTTTTCGCAGTTCCTGCTCGATGGCAGCAGCGTGCTCTCGCCGCTGATGATTGAGAAGATGACAACTCCCCAACAGCCGCCCACGGCCCAGGTGCTGCGCGGATTCGGCTGGGACATTGATTCTCCCTTCTCAAGCCTTCGCGGGGATCTTTTGCCCGTGGGTGGGTTTGGCCATACGGGTTTTACCGGAACTTCGATCTGGATCGATCCCACAACCCGCACTTACATCATCCTGCTGACGAATGCGGTGCATCCGCGCGGGAAGGGAAGTGCGGTGGCGCTGCGCTCGAAGCTTGCGACGGCAGTCGCAGCGGAGTTGGCACTGACGGTCACAGAAAGAGACGAGGCCCGCTGGAAAAGCATTACCGGTTACAACGAGCCGCAAACCGCCAGCCGTCGTCTGGCAGTGAGGAACGGATCAGCGAGGGCTGGAATCGATGTACTTGAGGAGCATGATTTCGAGCCGTTACGAGCTAAGGAATGGAAGAAAAGGATCGGGTTGCTGACCAACCAGACCGGAATCGATTCCCAGGGACGCCGCACCATTGACGTGTTAGCTCAGGCGCCGGGGATTTCTCTGGATGCGATTTTCAGCCCCGAGCACGGGGTCACGGGAACGCTCGACACCACCGACATTGCAAATTCCAAGGATGCTGCGACCGGTATTGCGGTTTACAGCGTGTACGGTGGAACCGACGCGGCACGGCGGCCTGCCCCCGAGGTGTTGAGGAACCTTGATGCGATCGTGGTCGACATCCAGGACGCCGGGTCGCGTTTCTACACCTACGAAACCACCCTCGGATATTTCCTGGAGGCTGCTGCCAAGGCGGGAATCGAGGTCATCGTTCTCGACCGGCCTAATCCGATCACGGGATCGTTCGTACAAGGGCCGGTCTCCGACCCTGGACGCGAGAGTTTCACCAACTATTTCGAGCTTCCGGTGCGTCATGGCATGACCATGGGGGAACTGGCGAAGCTGTTCAACGGTGAGCGCAATATCCATGCGCGCCTCACGGTAATTCCCATGGAAGGGTGGATGCGTGGCGACTGGTACGATTCCACCGGGCTGGTGTGGGTCAATCCGTCGCCGAATCTACGGAGCTTGACGGAAGCCGCGTTGTATCCGGGAGTGGCCCTGGTCGAGGGAACGAATGTTTCGGTGGGGCGAGGTACCGATACACCCTTTGAGTTGATGGGAGCGCCCTGGATCAAAGGCCGGGAATTTGCCCAATATATGAATGCCCGCGAGATTTCTGGAGTGCGCTTTGTGGCGGCCAGTTTTACTCCCAGCGCCAGCAATTACGCAGGGCAGAAATGCGAAGGCGTCAACATCCTGCTGACCGACCGCAATGCGTTCGACGCTCCGGAGTTAGGGGTCGAGTTGGCGTCTGCGCTGCACAAACTCTACCCCGAGCAATTCCACCTGGAGCGGATGATCGATCTGATAGCCAATCAGTCGGTATATGACGCCACCGCAGCCGGAGAAGATCCCCGTCGCATCGCTGCCGACTGGGAGGAGCGATTGGGGAGATTTCAACAGATGAGACAGAAGTATCTAATCTACAAGTGACCACATGGGCTAGAATGGTTGACCGAGACCGGGGAACCCAGACCGGCGGATGGAGTAGCCATGGAATCTTTTGAACGCTGTGCCGGACCCAACTGCGGACAACTGAGACAGTCCACCGATCGCTGGTGGCTGATGTGGACTTCGTTCGGTGAATTCAATCGCCCGGTCCTGTATCTGGCGCCTTGGGATGAGGACATCGCCAAGCGCGAGGGAACCCTGCACGTGTGCGGCGAGTTGTGTGCGCAGCGCTTGCAATCTCATTTCATGGGAAATGTGCGGACGAATGAGGTTACGCGCAGGGTCGCGAGTTGAAGGGTGTCGGCCGGCGTCCCGCGCAGTAACTTTCCTTCCGAGGCTGGCATCCTACTTCAGGTAAGGTCTCGAGCCGTATGCCGAAAGCCCTCTAGATTTGGAGGGGCTATGCGATTCGTCGTCCCATGCCTGCTGGTGATGTCGGTTCTGGCTCAAACTAACCCGAATCCTGGCGCAGGCGCGCCCGTGACCGCGGCTGGGGCTAAGGAACTGTCAATTCCCGCAGGAACCAAGGTGCCATTGGAGCTAAAGCATGCCATCTCGACCCATAGCAGTCGCACCGGCGATGCGGTCTACGCGGAGACCACGTTTCCGGTGGTTGCTAATGATCGCGTTCTGATCCCTGCGGGCACGTACGTGCAGGGCAGGATCAGCCAGATCCAGCGCGGCGGACGAGTCAAAGGACGAGCGCAGGTGTTAATGCATTTCACCAGTTTGATCTATCCCAGTGGCTACACCGTGCTTCTGCCGGGGGCAGTGGAAAATGCCCCTGGAGCCGATAAGACCGGCGTCAAAGACCAGGAAGGAACGCTTCAAAAAGATGGCCAGACCGGCTCGAAAGCTGGAACGGTAGCGACTGCTGCCGGGACCGGAGCGGTGGTGGGAGGGCTCAGCCGGGGAGGCGAGGGCGCGCTGATTGGAGCCGGGGTTGGCGGCGCTGTCGGCACCGCCATTGCCATGTTGACCCGCGGTGATGATGTGAAGCTGGATGCGGGTAGCACTATCGAAATGGTGGTGCAGAGGGATATTCCCCTAGACGCCTCGCGAGTGCCGAACGTCACCAAGACCCCGTCGTCAACTCCGTAATCAATTCGTCATTTCAAGGTAAACACGGCGTTCACGTGGGCAGTGACGGTTATCTTCTCGGGAGAAAATTCTTCGCTTGGAGCGGGCGCCGCCTGGAGCTTTGCCATCTGCTGTAACCCCGTGTGCATCGGCTGCACCCGCACATTCTCGAACGTATCCACCGAGGCGTAAGACAGCTCTCCCAGCGTGCGTCCGCCAGCTTGAGCAACCGCAGCAGCGGACAACCGGGCGCGGCGGTAGGCGTCTTCGACGGCTTTGGTTTTGGCGATGTCCATTTCTTCCAGCGTATAACTGACCGACTGATTGCCAGTCACGTCCATATCAGAAAACTGCTGCACGATGGGTGCGATCTTAGTGAAGTCCTTCAGCTTTAGGGTCACTTCGGCGTTTACGCGATAGGCCACGAGTTTCGGCTTGGCGTTGCTGTAGTCGTAAATCGGTTGAACAGAGAAAGCGCCGACTTCCGCAGTCTTGGGATCAATCCCATTAGAGCGCAGAATCTGCCGCACTTGCTCCGCGGCTTGTGAAGCGCGTGCGTAGGCCTCGCTGGCCTTATCCTTCTGAGCGGAGATATTGAATTGCACGACGGCGGTATCCGGATTCGCCTCGAACTTTCCATCGGCGGAGACATAGACGGTGTTGGGCTGGGCGGCAACCGTCGGTCGATCCTGTCCGAAAGCCAGCGGCGTGGTTGCCAGTAAAACTGCACACAGAGCACAGCGGAGTCTCATAAATCCTCCTCAGCAAAGTGTATACGCATGACTGCCGGCAGAATTAGAACGCTGTGAGGGGCGGAAATTGCGGACAACGATCTAGACGCCGCTCTTGGCAGCGGAGTAGGCGAAACGGTAGATCTGGGCGTCGATTTCCTTGCGCAGGTCGGACCAGATGTGTTCCTTCATGGATAGGAAGACCTTGACCACATTGGGATCGAACTGGCGTCCGGACCAGCGTTCAATCTCCTCGCGCGCCGCTCTGACGGTTTGCGCTGCGCGGTAGGGGCGGTCGGAGGTGATGGCATCGAGCGTGTCTGCCACGGAAAAGATCCGCGAACCTATGGGAATCTCCTCGCCTTTCAGCCCACGCGGGTAGCCGGTGCCGTCGTAGCGTTCCTGATGGGAGTAGACGATCTCGGAGGCCTCCGCCAGAAAGGTGATCCGTTTGAGCAATTGATAACCGCGGTAGCAATGCTCGCGCATGATGGTGATCTCATCTGGAGTCAGCGCGCCCGGTTTGCGGAGAATGGCATCGGGAATCGCCATTTTGCCAATATCGTGCAGGAACGCGCCGCGGGCGATGACCGTAATCTGCTCCTTGGGCACCTCCATGGCTCGGGCGATGGCAATGGTGAATGCGGTGACGCGCTTGGAATGGCCTTCGGTCTCGGCGTCTTTCAGGTCGAGCGCGTCGCCCAAGGCTTCGAGCGTGATGTCATAGGAGCGCTCGAGGTCGTACATCGTCTGCTGGAGTTGTTGGGTGCGGGCCTCGACCTGGGCTTCCAACCCGGTTTGGTAGGCGCGGTTTTCCAGCTTCAGGCGGCGATTCTCCAGCGCGCGGCGCACCGTAGCCAGCAATTGCTCACGCTCAAAGGGCTTGAGCAGGTAGTCGTAAGCGCCGTTGCGAATGGCTGCCAACGCCACCGAAATGTCGTGCACCGCCGTGACCATAACCACGGGCATGTCGGGGAATTTTTCCTTGGTGCGTTCCAGCAGACCAATGCCATCGAGGTCAGCCATCATCAGGTCAGAGAGCATGAGATCGAACGTCTCTCCGGACTCGAGGATGGCGAGCGCGGTCATGCCAGATGAAGCCTGGCCGCATTTGTAGTGCGCGGCTGCCAGCATGGAGCAGACAATCTCGCGGATTGCTTCCTCGTCGTCAACCACCAGGATGCGCTCGGAGGGCATAACCACACTAGTCTACGCCGAAACCGCTCCCATTTACGGGTTCCTAAAGTAACTAAGGAGTGTCGGAAAGCCGGTTGGGAACCGTGCCCAACATGGTATCTAAAGTGGAGCACCCAAAAACCCTTGATTGCGATGAACAGCTATCTGTATGGCGGCGGGTCCGCCCTGGAGCTGGCCGTCCCCAAGATGATGACGGTGGAATCGGCCACCTTAGTCGTCCTGGCGGCCAGCCTGTTGGTATTTCGGACCTTTCGCGAGCGTTACCTGTTGATCTGGATCGTAGGATGGCTGGCCTACTTCGTTTCCGGTTGGACTCTGCACAACATCATCACTGGCGTCAATGATGGTCTGCTGGTCGCGATATCGCAGGCGCAGTTTGTGTTGGCGGTTTCGCTGTTCGGCTGCGCGGTTTTTGTGTATTCCCACGCTCGCAAGTTGTTAGTTCCCCTGCTGCTGTATTCCATCCTGCTGATTACTTATGCGGTCACACGGGCCTCCCTGTGGCCGGACTCGTTTGCGCTGCGAGTTGGTCTGGAGGTGGGTTACCGCGTCATCACATTTGCCGCGGCCATTCAACTGGTGCGGTTTCGCTGGGCGCGATGGGAAATTGGCCCCTGGCTGCTGACCGTGAGCCTGTTGATGGTGCATCTGGATTGGGAACCGTTGAGCGTCTACCTGCCGCCGGGCTTCGGGCTGGTCACGGATCTGCTCTTTGGGGCAAGTCTGCTGATGGTAGTACTGGATGATTCCAGACTGCGCACGCGCCGCCTGGGTGTGGTGAACGCTCTCACCAACAGCATCAGCCGCGCGCAGCAGCACGGGCCCATGATGGCTACGGCTTTGGAAGAACTGAAACGCCTGATGCGCGCCAAGGCGGCATGGTTCCGGTTGTTTGAAGGCGACCAGATGGTGATCGTGCAGCACATCGGGCTTTCCCAGGATTTTCTTCGTGACCGGGGGGTAGTGGCTACAGATGACAAATTCGAGCGTACTCTCAGCGGCAGTTCCGCGCTGGTGGTTCCGGTTTCCGCCTCCGACGATTCTGTCCGGCCGTTTCTGAAAAGGGAAGGTTTCGACCATTGCGTGCTGGTGCCGGTGCTGGGAAAGAAATCGGTGATTGGAGTGCTAACTCTGGGCAGCGGGCACCGGCTCTCCTACACTCCGGACGATCTGGAGTTCCTGAGCACCACCGCGCATCAGTTGGGGCTGGCGGTGGAGAATCTGCGGCTGGTGGAGCAGATTGTGCGTTCTCACCGGCAATGGGCGAACACTTTCGATTCGATCCAGGACCTGGTGTTGGTTCACGACTCCGAATTCCGCATCATGAAGGCCAATCAGGCCTTGCTACAGCACCTGGCGCAGGCGCCCGCAGATGTCGCGGGGCAGCCCTGTGAAGCAATCCTGCCGCATATTGCACCCTGGAGCGGGTGCCCGTATTGCAACCGCAGCGGCGACGGGTTTCATGAAATTCCCGACCCGTGTTTTGGCGGGTTTTCCATGATTTCGACTTCGACCTACAACGAGCAGGGCAGCAGCCAGAAAGGCACGATTCACGTGGTGCGTGACACCTCTGACCGGCGCGCTGCGGAGGAGAAATACCGACTGCTGTTCGAGCAGGCGCAAGAAGGAGTGTTCGTAGCCACCCCCGAGGGAAAACTTCTGGATTGCAACGATGCCTTCGTCCGCATGCTGGGCTACCCCACGCGTGACGAATTGATGGCGGTGGACCTGGATACCGAACTCTATGTCTCCGCCGAGCAGCGGGACGCATTCCGGCGTGAGATTGAAATCCACAACTTCGTGCGGAATTTTGAAGTCACCTTGCGGCGAAAAGATGGAGCCATTCTCACTGCACTCGAAAGCAGCTTTGCCACACGGGATTCGAAGGGCAAGGCGGACCGTTATCAGGGGTTCCTGCTGGATATTACGGAGAAGAAACGAGCCGAGGACGAAGTTCGGAGGCGCAACCGCGAATTGAATGCGCTGAATACGATGGCGGTCATCGCCACGCAGTCGTTCGACCTCGATGAAATATTGAATTTGACGCTGCGGCAGGTGATTTCACTGCTGGGAGCCGAGACCGGGTCCATCTACCTCGCGGATCTTGACGGGGCCACATTCCGCCGGCGCGCCTCCTGGGGGCAGAACAGCGCAGAGCGCATGCGCTGCGCTGAGGTGCATCTGCCCGACGGTTTCGGCGATCTGGTGACGCGCTCGCGAGCCGAGGTGATTACCGAAGAATACTTGCCGCATCTTCCCGCGCTGGCTGCCGATTTCATCCGCGCGGACGGAGCCAGTTCGTGGATCTGGGTGCTGCTGTGGAGCAAAGACAAACCCATCGGAATCATGGGCATCAGCAGCCGCAAAAACCGTGAGTACTCCAGCAATGATGAGAATCTGCTGGTGGCGATCGGCCGGCAATTGGCCACCACCATCGAGAAGGTCCGCTTGTACGAGGAAACCAGCCGGGCCTATGAGGATTTACGCAAGACCCAGGAGCAGTTGTTGCACAGCGAAAAGATGTCGGCGGTCGGGCAGTTGATCGCGGGTGTGGCCCATGAACTGAACAATCCGCTGACCGCAATTCTGGGTTACGCCCAACTGTTGGAGAGTGAGGGCTTGAGCGAGCGCGCCTCGGAGTTTGTGAGCAAGCTGTTCAAGCAGGCGCAGCGCACTCACCGGGTGGTGCAAAACCTGCTGTCCTTCGCCCGCCAACGGAAGCCGCAGAAACAGCAGGTGGACCTTTGCAAAGTGCTGGACGAAACGCTCTCACTGCGCGATTACGATTTAAAGGTGAACAACATCAAGGTGGAGCGCGAGATCGACTCCTCCGTTCCGGGAGTCACCGCGGATCCTCATCAACTCGAACAGGTATTCCTGAACATCATCAACAATGCCGTTGATGCCATGCTGGAGAACGGCCAGGGCGGCAATCTGCGGGTGCAAGTGTATGCGAAGGATGGACATTTGCACGCCGAGTTTCAAGATTCGGGGCCGGGGATCAAGGAACCGAATCGAATCTTCGAACCGTTCTATACGACCAAGAGTGTCGGCAAGGGAACGGGCCTCGGCCTGAGCATTTGCTATGGCATCATTCAGGAGCATGGAGGAAGCATATCGGCCCGCAACCTTGAGGAAGGTGGGGCCGTCATCCAGGTGCGATTGCCGGCGGCGGGCGCGACCGTGGCCGTGGAGAACGCGCCGCCTGCGCCACGGCGGGAATCGGCGGTTGAAGGACGGATTCTGCTGGTCGAGAATGAAGAGGCGGTGCTTGAGTTCGAACGCGACGTGCTGTCCGGCGCCGGCGCCGAAGTTGTCACTTGCATGGGCGGAGAGGAATTAAGGTCATTGCTGAACCAGCGGCCGTTCGATGCCGTCATCATGGATGGAAAGATGCCGGGAAACGCCAGTGTGCTCGAAGTCCATCGCTGGATCGCGGAGAACTTGCCGGGTCTCGAGAAACACTTGTTGGTTACATTCGCCAGCGTCGCCGAGCCTGAGGTTCGCGACTTTCTACAGAACAACCAGGTGCCCTACTTGGTGAAGCCGTTTGAAGTCGGCGACTTGATCGGACACGCGCGCCGGTTGCTGCAAAAGGTTAGCGCGGCGGCGGCAGGGTAGCGCGGGCTAAAGGCTTCGCCGCAGTTTTCGAGTAAATGCGTTCAGTGCAGTTTCATTCCTCCGATACCATCTCCACAAACCTTCTTTTCTTGCCTCCACCAATCCCGCTTTTTGCAGGACCGCCATGTGATGGGAGATCGTCGGCTGCGAGAGGCGGACCTTCATTTCGATGTCAGAGGCACAAAGCCCCGCATGCTCGCCAGAAGATCCCTTCTTTAAGACTTGCAGAATCCTGCGGCGCGTGGGGTCGGCGATGGCGTGCACTACGCGATCGAACTCTTTTTGCGATTCGGTCATGGCAGATAGAAATAGACTGAGAGATTGACCGGTGTCAATGTGGCCACATGTACGGCGATCCGAGGAACGAACAGCGGTTTGGCGGATAGATTACGCCCGAATTCGCCTACTGACGCGGCCTTTGGAGACAAAGCACCAATTCCTGGCTTAAAATTCGTGATAGAATGGCGCGATTTTCGAGGTCGACAATGACGCGTCAACGGGTTTTGCTCAGCGTATTAGTGTGTGTTCCCGCGTTTTCCTATGCTCAGGGTGCTGCCGCCTCCGGTTGGGAGAGTTTGCCGCCCGCCGCGCGAGCCAGTATTTCGGCCGCGATGTCGCGCCATATTCCACCGATCAAAATGGCCACGCTGACTGCCTCGGATGGGGAAGCGAATGACACATTGGGCTGGAATGTCGCGATCAGTGGAAACACAGTCGCAGTTGGGGCGCCCGGCGCAACCATCGGAGCCAACAGCGATCAAGGGGCAATCTACATATTCGTGAAGCCAGCAAGCGGTTGGGCGAACATGACCCAGACGGCAAAGCTCACTGCGTCCGATGGGCAGACTTATTCCTTGTTTGGTCGAGGCGTGGCCATTAGCGGCAACACGGTAGTGGCAGGAGCGCCGGGTCAGTTCGGGAACCAATTCGGCGAGGCGTATGTATTCGTCAAGCCGGCGGGCGGTTGGACCAATATGACGGAGACGGCCCGCTTGATGGCGAGCGATGCGGTGGAGGATAACCAATTTGGCTATTCCGTCGGCATCAGTGGCAATACGGTGGTGGTGGGAGCTTTTGGCGCTCTGAATCTGCAAGGCGCAGCGTACGTATACGAGAAACCCGCGGGCGGATGGGGCGACATGACGCAAACCGGCGAGTTGACAGCCTCCGACGGAGAGCCAGGAGATCAGTTCGCCGATGCCGTGGCAATCAGCGGCAACACGATCGTCGGCGGAGCATTCCTCGACAACGGCTCGGTGGGTCCCCCTTACGTTTTCGCCAAACCGGCAAGCGGTTGGACGAATGGAACCGAGACGGCCAAGTTGACGCCCTCAGGCGATGCCCCCTACGCCCTTGGCCTCAGTGTTGCTGTCAGCGGCAACACCGTGGCGGCCGGCACATTTGACTGGCCGGGGAATGAGTCTTTTGAGGGGGCAGCCTATGTATTCGTTGAGCCGCCGGGCGGATGGGCGAATATGACCCAGACGGCCATCCTGACCGCCTCTGACGGCGCGGCGCAAAACCAGCTTGGCTATTCGGTTGCGATCAGCGGGAATGTCGTTGTCTCCGGCGCGGAGGGCTGGCAGGACGGAGGAAATGCAGGCGCCCTTTATGCGTATGTGAAGCCGGCAGCGGGTTGGAGCAACAAAACCGAGAGCCTCAAGCTGACCGTGTCAGATGGCGCAGAAGCGCTCGGATATGCGGTCGCCCTTAGCGGTACTACAGGCGTGGGCGGAGCACCCTTCGCCACGGCGAATGCGCATCAGAATCAAGGCCTCGCATACGTGTTTACTGAATCGCAGTAACCTTGGTCGCCAGCTTTTGCTTTCCGCACTACACTGTTGCGGCGGAGCCCACATGACCGACCATTCTTCGTCGTATTCTTCGTGCTGTCGTCATCTCTTCACGCACTCGCCCAGCAGAGTCAGCCTTCGATTGAATGCCCTGCTACAGAGCAGGCCGTGCGCGAAGTAAGCCACCAGATTTGGGCTGCGGTCCGCAGTCGCGATGTAGCCGCGTGGGACAAACTGGCAGACGATAGCTTTATCTCTACCGACGACGGCGGTGTGCGCAAGAGGAAGCAGGAATGTCTTGCCGAACTCAGGAAGCCGAAGGCAACATCCACACCGATACCGATGAGCAGCCCGGAGATGTTCAAGTGGCATTCACCGGCGGCGTCGCAATTGTGAATCAAACGAAACAGTGGACCGACTACGACAAGAAGTCGGGGATCAGTTGGGGCGCTACCTCCCGGACCACGCGTGTACTAACCTGCAAGAATGGCGCGTAGAAGCTGGTGGCTTTCCACGAAGCCGACATCCCGAACAAGAACCGGAAGCCTTCCCCAAACGGCCACTTGGATGATTATGTCGGCCACTATCGCCTCGGAGAGAATGGCGACAAAGGCGAAATTTCCGTGGTTCACAAGGGCGATAGACTCTCCGAGTTCTCTGAGTCCTGGGGCGAGGAAGCCATCGAACTTCTTCCGGGCAAGTACGACACGTTCTTCAACCGGGAGGACGGTTGGGTGGAAAGGTTCCTTCGGGATAAATCCGGCAAAGT
>Ga0209169_10002124_pt1 | contig 12039 bp, 7 predicted proteins | sample HubBroMetageWRM4_FD_188346 | JGI IMG/M metagenome (GOLD analysis project Ga0209169, IMG submission 188346) | Warmed soil microbial communities from the Hubbard Brook experimental Forest, New Hampshire - Hubbard Brook CCASE Soil Metagenome WRM 4... | ecosystem: Environmental > Terrestrial > Soil...
AGGTCACCAGCGGTTGCCCGAGTACTCGCTTGGATCGCTCGCCGGGCGAACCATCCAGATGGACTTTGTCCATGACCACATTGGCAACCTGCTCTCCGATTACGTTTCCGGCCACCATGTCGTCGCGGAAGTGGACGCCGGCCCATACGCGTGCGTTATTGACTTCCGGAATCAGATATTCGTATTCTGAGCGCTCATCAGGAAAAAACTCTTGCAGCACGGTAACCGCTGCGCCGACATAGGTTCCGTGCCCAGCCGGGTACGAGGGATGCTTCGGCGTCAGAATGACAGTTGGAAGACCCGGCTCGAGGAGCGCCGGCCGCGGACGAAGATAACGAAACTTCTCATGCCATGTCGTCAGCAGCGAATCGTACATGGCGGCGTATAGAATCGCCTCTGCACGCGCGATCGTAGGGGCATCCCAATCGTACCGGCTCATCAGCCCATCCATGATCTCGGCAGGCCAGCGACCCGGTTGTTCGTTCGCCCACTTGAAGGAGATGAAGTCTGTGTAGCAGGTACGGTTGTTCAGCGCGGCAACGATCTCCTCCATGTCATGCATGGTCTGGGCGGAGCTATTCGCCGGGGGTGGCGGAGCATGAAACAGATCGGTGCTTTCCAGGATCAGCGGCTGCCAACTGCCTGCGGTTGGGTCCACGGGCAACGCCTGGTTCCAAGGCGGCAAGTCCCCGTACGTGACCCCCTGTCGCAGGAGAGGAGTCGTCCACTTCACCGAGTCATCGTATTCGGAATGCGCAAGTTGATAACGCACGCCGAGCCTTACGGTTTCCGGTGCGGCAGGCTGCTCCCATGGCATCTCCTTCGCGAAGACCAGTTGGGTCGGGCGTCGGTCCCGGGCAAGTACGGAAAGCACTTCCTCGGCAACAAGGTAGCCAAGCTGACGGCCCGCTTCGCAGTCGCTCTTCAGATAAAGCCCTGAACTTTCTAGAGCGCGCATCGATTCATCTGCCAGAGCGTTGATTTGGCCGGCAGCTTCCGGCCTGACGAATAGCAAAATTCGTTGCGCGGCCCCTGTTTCTGCGGCCAGGTCGGAGGGATAAGCGTGTGGACTTAAGCGAGCGACAAGAGCGTGAATGCTGGAGTCAAGCTCGCCTGGGTGAGGTCTGCGGTAGGCGCGTTGTCGATTCCGCGCTGCCACCTCCGCATCGGCGATCGAAATATGCAGCGCAGCATAAAGCCGAAGAGAGGAAGGAGCTCCGGCGAGATTGTGCAGCGTCAGCTGATCGAGAGCCTGACGCCACAACTTTCCCTGATTCGTTACTACCCATTTATTAACCAGGGCCCGCTGGTGCGGTGTGATGGATTGCAGCGCCTTGCGGAGTTGTACAAGTTCGAGTTGGATGTCTTTCGAGTCGACCGGCTCTGGTGGTGGCACATCATTCGCGGTAGCGGATTCCAGCAGAATAGGCTCCCAATCGGCGGGATCTAAATTCTTTGCTGATGCGCCTCCACTCGTGGCCTGCGCTGGGGCAGGGATGGCGTAACAGACCGTCATCAGAGCGAGCGCAAGTCCGATGAAAGGATTCCGTGACGGTGCCATCATTTGTCTAACCTCCCATCGCTATGTAACAAAACCTAGAACGGAGCCAATCCGGCGCCAACCCTCGCCGGATCGGCTCAATTGGGGTTACGACTCTACAGAAAGCGCCAAACGATCGGGCAGTTCACAATCAGACCCGTGGATCCAAATGCGCCTCCATTAGGCCCGGTGATAAAACCTTTCTCAGCGAAGTCGAGGATCTGGAACTCCCCCAGCAGTCTTGAGCGGTAGCCCTTATCGATCGACTGCTTCGTCCACACACCAAGGTTCAAGTCCCATAGCGGACTGTAATCTGTGGCCACCGTGGGAATTCCCCCCAGCACGTTCAGAGGCGAAAGCCCGTCGCTGAGGGCGCTATTCAATCCTTGACGTTGCGGATTGTCCTTTCCTGTAGGGCCGTTTGCAAAGAGAAAGATTCTCTCGATTGCACTGAATGCGCCATCGTCGTGTCCGACGGTGATGTCTTTCAGTGCAGGGGCCAGGGTCACTCCCTCCAGCGCGGCAGGTACTGCGTCGTTTGCATCTAAGCTGAGGTAGAGCACGGGTCGCGCGAAACTGAATCCCTGCGTAAGTTGAAGAGTTACAGTCTCAGCCTTTGGACAGATGCGAACCACCTTGTCATGCACCAGAGAGTAGTCAGGATTTCCCTGGCAGAAATCGATCTGGCTGGCTTCCACGTTGAAGGCAATTATGGGCGCGTTGTAGATAGCCCCGCCGACGTTATCGATAGTTACTAGAGGAGAGTAATCCTGATCGCCGACTGAGCCCGGCTCTGCCACTTTAGGTGGAAAGAAATTCGGCGCTTCCCCAGGTAACACGCGCCTCTTTGGTGAGAAGTCCACTGTTCCACTCTCGAAGGTAAGGGTTGTGTCTTTTTCGAGAGTGGCGTGACGGGCGGCGCGACCGACTCTGGCATAATTCAGTTTTGCGGAATAGTTCAAGCCCAGAGCCGCGGCATTTCCAGCATCCGTAGTATCGGTAAGGACGTACCAGACCTTGCGGCCGTCTTTCATTTTTCCCAGATACAGCGGCAGAGTAATGGTTTCAGCGCTGAAGTCAATTTTGCCTGACTTGAGTAACTGGTAGGGACCGACGTACTCGCGCTGTACCTCGGAAGGTGCCGGTCCGAAGTAGGTAGCGGGTACCGTCGCACCGACAGATGGCGGCGGTGGCGGAAATTGTGCTTGAGCCGGTGCGGCAAACGTTATGCAGAGTAAAGCCCATACGAATGGACTGATTCCGCTGCTAATAACCCCGTTGATATTTCTCATGTTCTTTATCCTTTTCGTAAATGAGTAGACAGCTTGCATCCTTCTCACCACTTGTCGAGGAAGTCTTTCATCGCGGCCGCAATTTCTACGACGTGTGTCTCAATCGCGAAATGTCCTGTATCAAGGAATTGGACCTTCGCGTTCGGCAGGTCTTTTCGAAAGGCCTCTGCTCCGGCGGGAATGAAGAAAGGATCGTTCTTGCCCCAGATCGCAAGCAAAGGCGGTTTGGATTTGCGGAAATATTCCTGAAATTTGGGATAGAGCTTTATGTTCGATGCGTAATCCAGAAACAAATCGAGCTGAATCTCTTTGTTCCCTGGCCGTTCGAGCAAAGCCGTATCCAGCGTATATGACTCAGGCGGAACAGCCTCCGGATTCGCTACGCCTTGCGTGTACTGCCAGCGCGTTCCACCCGCGGTCAAAATACTCTGGCGGAGTATGTCGCGATTCTCTGCTGTGGGCGATGCCCAGTACTTTCGGATCGGGCCCCACGCTTCACCAAGGCCTTCTTCGTACGCGTTTCCATTCTGCGAAACAATCGCCGTGATCCGCTCGGGGTGAGTCATCGCCAAACGGAAGCCGGTTGGCGCGCCGTAGTCGAACACATAGATTGCGTAGCGGTCGATTTTCAGTGCCTCTGTGAAAGAGTCGATGGTGAGCGCCAATCGATCGAAGGTATACGAATATTGCCGTTCAGACGGAACGTCCGTGAACCCGAAGCCGGGAAGGTCAGGCGCGATTACACGGTAGTCATTGGCCAGACGCGGAATGAGTTCGCGGAACATGAAAGATGATGTTGGGAATCCATGCAGTAAAAGAACAACGGGCGCGTTTACTTCGCCGGCCGCGCGATAGAATACCTGCACGCCATCGGCTTCGACCCTCTGGATGGATGTAGTAGGTACGGTGCTTCCGGCGTCGCCCTGACTCGGAACAAAGCGTTTGGCCGCTGTTCGTGACGTTGCATGACTCATAAGATCGTCCCCTCACTTTGATCTTCAGGGCAGGTGGGATACCAAAAGAATCACCGATCGTTCGAAAAAACATATTCAAGCCAAATCACTCTGGGGGCTGAGGTTTGGAAGGAAGGAGCTTGGCCAAATCTTAAACAGTTGCTGACGAACTTGTGACGGATGTTTGCCGCTGACGGGTTTCCGTCGGATTCACTGTCACTGGTAGTTGGTTCTCTAGCGAGGGCCGGGAGACTCAGTTGGCAGGAGCGCTTCCGCTGCGTTTCTGTGGGACCGCAGCAGACCGGCAAATGCGAAGCTTCTTCATCCTGTAAGCCAGAGATGTTCGCTTCATCCCTAAACGCGCGGCTGCGACACTGATCACCCCGTTGCTTGCTTCGAGCGCACGAAGGATGTGATCGCGCTCTACCTCCGCGAGACCATTCATAGGCGCACTCGATTCCTTGTGAGGCGGGAACGGCTCCAGTTCGGAAGTTGGTGCCCGTAGTGTCGATTGCGGTGAGAGAATTACGGCGCGTTCAATAAAGTTCTGCAATTCGCGAATGTTTCCTGGCCATTGGTATCGCACCAACGCCTCCATCGTCTCCGGAGGAATTACGTCAATTCGTTTGTTCATGCGCTGAGCGTAGAGTGCCGTGAAATGCCGCACCAATCTCGGAATATCCTCGACACGTTGTCGCAGGGGTGGGACCTGGATCGGAAATACTTTCAGACGATAGTAAAGGTCTTCGCGAAATGTCCCTTGTTTGACCATGGCGGGCAAATCCCGATGCGTGGCCGCGATGACGCGGACATCAACCTTATGCGTGCGGTTGCTGCCGAGCCTCTCGAATTCCTGCTCCTGTAAAACGCGCAGCAGTTTCGCTTGAAGCTCCAGAGGTATATCCCCGACCTCATCAAGAAAAAGCGTACCTTTGTCCGCGAGTTCGAACCGTCCGGTTTTTTGCGCGATGGCGCCCGTAAACGCTCCTTTTTCGTGTCCGAAAAGCTCACTCTCGAGGAGTCCAAGAGGAATTGCGGCGCAGTTCAGTTTCACGAATGCCTTTTCGCTGCGATTGCTAAGCTTATGTATGGCGCGCGCGGCGAGTTCTTTCCCGGTACCCGTCTCTCCCAGAATTAGTACGCCGGAATCCGTAGGCGCTACGACGGATACCATGCTCAGCGCGGTCTTCAACGCCGGGCTCTCTCCGACAATTTCCCCCAACTCGGCACGAATTTCTTCTTCGAGGTAAAGTCTCTGTCTGGTTTCTTTATCTAGATCCTTTGCCGCCTTCTCATATTCCAAGGTGTTCTCAACAGCAATCGCCACCTGACCGGCCACCTGCTCGAGTAAGATGACGTCGTCTTTCTCAAAATTATTGTTCGAGCGCCTGGAGAGCATCAGAACGCCAACCACGCGATCACGACCGATGAGCGGAAGATAACACCCGGTCCTGAGGCCTTCCTCGATCACGCGCTCATAAAGAAGCCGGCCGTCAGGATTCCCATAGATTTCAGGATCCTCGCGAACCTGTTCGAAGCTATCGATCCGAATGCTCTTGGCCGTCCGCAATACCTGACCCGAGATCGAGCTATTTATCGGCACTAACGAGCCTTCACGGAAGGGTCCTCTCGCGTCGCGATTGTGGAGGATAGTGACACGCAAGGCGCCGTTTTCGGAATCGGGTAGCAGCAAGGCGGACACGTCACATTGCATTATCCTGAATAGATTCGTCGAAAGCGCATCAACCATTTGCCGGAGGTCCAACCTGGATGTGACGCTGCTTGTGATTTCCAGAAGCAGCCGCAGCCGATCACGTTCACGCCGCAGCGCTTGTTCGCTCATGTGCCGCTCAATTGCGATCCCGGTGATGTGGCTGGCGTTCTCGATCAACTGGAGATCATTAGCAGAGGGGCTGCGTGGTTCACGATAATTGATAGAAAAAGTACCGAGAGCTTTGCCTTCGCTGGTGAATAGCGGGCGAGACCAAACGGAACGAATTCCGTACGGCAACAGGCGGCCGCGATAATTTTCCCAGATGGGGTCGGTCAGGATGTCGGTTACGTACACCGGTTCCTTCCGATAAACCGCTGTGCCGCAGGATCCGCCTTTCGGACCAACAGACATGGTTCCCACTCGAGCGCTGAATCCTGGAAGGCTGGGCGCAGCAGCACAATGAAGTTCCTTCCCGTCTTCGTCGGGAAGCCAAATGGTGCAAGACAGGCCGTCGGCTTGCGATTCAACCAACTGAGCAATGTTGGTGAGAACTTCGGACAGCGGAGAGCCAGCAAAAATCAATTTCTGCAGATTGAGGACAGACTCGGTCGAAAGCAGCTCCGACTTGTGTTCCGGCGGTCTCTCCCGCGATAGGAGTCTCGCAGGAAACTGGATTGCTCTCTCCATGAATTGTCCTTTCCCGGCCTATTAGATTCGCCTGGTTGAGTTTTGATACCCCACACTGCGGAAAAAAGGATGGCGAGAATTCTTCCGGCGCTCGAGAGTCAAGCCGACCTCGACGACGGCCCGGGTGCGTTGCCGATCCTTATCAATATATCTTGATTAATATATCTTGCCGAGGTTCAGGAGAACATCGGTTCTGGTCACCGAATGGCCTACGCCATCGTGGGCAGCGGCGACTTTTGCATGGACGCGTCGTTCGAGGGCGAGAGCCTCACTCGAATTCCAGAACTACAATCTCGGGATTCGATCCCAGTCGCAGCGGGGGGCCCCAGGTTCCTGCGCCGCTTGAGGTAAAAACTTGCATTTTTCCGATGCGGCTCAGGCCATAAACAAACTGCCGATAAATTCTCCGCGCCATCCAGCTCCAAGGTATGAACTGTCCAAGGTGTGTATGCCCGGATAGCTGCAGTGAAACGCCCGCGGCCTCTGCGACTTCAGGATGATCAGGGGCATGCGTCAGTAAAATGCTGGCGCGATTACGATCTAAACGCACGTCGTGTAAGACTGATGCGAGATGGCCGTCCTGCGTCGCGTTTCGGTAGGGCACGCCCACAATCTGCAAACCGTCCACTTCCACTTTTTCATTGCTGAGGACGCGCACCCCAGCGGCCGCGATGGCATGCAGATATTTGCTGTCGTCCCCAAATTGCTCGTGATTCCCGGCGACAAAGTACACGCCATGCGGGGCCGTTAGCTTGTTCAACGGCTGCGCGGCACGCCCGGCGTCGATGGCCGTTCCGTCATACAAGTCGCCGGCGATAAAGATTGCGTCTGGCCCTTCCTTCAAAATTTTCGCAACCATGCGCCGCAGAAAACTGCCGTTTCGGACATGCCCCAGATGCACATCGCTGATTAAGGCCGCTTTCCTCCCGTGCCATGCTTCCGGCAAGTTTGCGAGCCGTACCGTAGTGCGTGTGATTCGTGTCCAGTTTGCGTTGAAAACTCCGTAGAGTCCGGCTAGCAGCGCCAGACCGAATAGCACTTCCACCATCCGATGGAAGTTCAAATCGAGCCCGGCGAGCCGTGCGATGCCAAAAATAATCCAGGAAAAAGCGGCCGCAAAAAAGATGAAAGTCAACAAACCTAACCAAACCGCAGCTGCCCGGTAAAACGCGCGCAGCGCTGGGTTGGTGTAGCGAAAGGCGAGGAGAGAAGCGGCCACGAAGCTCACCGACAAAAGCCCGAGCGCGAGCTTGATCCACAGCAGTTGCGAAGAATCATTCGCCGCGGATGAAAATGTCCACGTTTCGTAAAGAAAAAAATGAGCCGCAAAAAGCACGGACTGAAGAACTAAGACGAACCCAACGAAGCGCACACGCATGAGACATTAGATTCCATTCCTGAGCTGTAAGCTTCTAAGAGTTGTAGCGATATTCCCGTGTCCGCCCATCAAACAAAACGCAGGTCTCCTCAAACAAAGATGCAGCGCAACAAACCGAAAATTCATCCAACGGCTTAAGTGAAAGATTTGCGGTGTTTAAGCCGCAGAAAAAATCGCGGGGAGGAAAGTCGTGAAAGCGGATGTCCGTTTCTATGCTTTGGTCGTGACAGGGTATGCCATTTTATGTATTTCTCTCGCTTCGACGCTGTCTGCCCAGGACGCGCACTTTCATAATGCACCCACGTCCAGTTCGCAATCAAAAAATCCATATGCAGGACAACAGTCAGCAATTGCGGCCGGCGCAAAACTTTATACAATGAACTGCGGGGCGTGCCACGGAACTAATGGACGCGGCACGGGGAACATTCCTGCCTTATCCCAGGGCGCGACTCAATCCGCGCCGGACGGAGAGGTTTTCTGGTTTATCACCGTGGGATCCGTTAATAATGGCATGCCGTCGTGGGCGAGCCTGCCTGAGGCAGGACGATGGCAGATTGTCGCTTACTTAAAGTCGCTTAAGGACTCGGCGAGCGCGACAGAAACCGAATCCGCATCCGGCAATCTGAAACCGGTTAAAACGAATGCTCCGCCGCCGCAGGCTCCATTTACTGATTTCCGCTTTGAAGAACCTGGGAAAATTCGCAAGATTACAGCGCAAGACCTTCCGGCGCCGTATGCCACCGATTCGGCGGCCAATGGACCAGACGTGATCGCTCGTCCGCGTAGCGCGTGGCCGAAAGCTCCGGCGGGATTCAGCGTGCAGCAGTACGCCACCGGATTGGACAATCCGCGGTTGATTCGAACTGCGCCCAATGGCGATATCTTCCTGGCGGAAAGCAGCAGCGGGAAAATTCGAGTTTTCCGCGGGATCAGCAGCGACGGCAAACCGGAGCAGACGGCCGTTTTCGCTACCGGTCTCAAGGAGCCTTACGGTATTGCTTTTTATCCTCCGGGAGACAATCCCCTATGGTTGTATGTGGGCGACACTAACGCGGTCGTGCGGTTTCCATATCAAAATGGTGACTTGAAAGCGAGAGGGTCCGTGCAGCACATTGTGGACCTGCCGCACGGCCAGGGGCACTGGACGCGCGACATTCAGTTCACGGCAGATGGCAAGAAGATGTTCGTTGCCGTCGGGTCGGGATCGAATGTGGACGACCCCGACACCACGCCGGATGAAAAAAATCGGGCCGACATCCTGGAATTCAATCCCGATGGATCTGACATGCGGATATACGCGTATGGGATCCGGAATGCGGGCGGCGGGTTGGCGATCAATCCTAAAACCGGCGAGTTATGGTCTTCGGTCAACGAGCGGGATGGTCTGGGAGACAATCTCGTGCCTGACTACATCACGCATGTCATTGAAGGCGGCTTCTATGGCTGGCCCTGGTGGTACATCGGCGCTCATCAGGACCCGCGTCACGAAGGCAAGCATCCGGAGTTGAAAGACAAGGCAATTGTTCCCGACGTGCTTTTGCAGCCGCACAATGCTTCACTCGAGATGACGTTTTATGAAGGCGCACAGTTCCCGGCGGAATATAGAGGCGACATTTTCGCCTCTCAGCATGGTTCGTGGAATAGATCCGTACGCGGTGGATATGAAGTGATCCGCGTGCCTATGCACCAGACAAACCGGGCGAGCGGTGAGTACGAGGATTTCTTGACCGGCTTTGTGTTCGACAACGGGCACGTCTGGGGAAGGCCGGTCGGCGTCACCGTGGCTCAGGACGGATCGTTGCTGGTCACCGACGACGGATCGAACTCCATCTGGCGCGTTAGTTACAGCGGTAGCGAAAACGCGAAGAGCCCGCAAGAGCCAACTCATGCAAGTCAATCTACGAGGAGCGGAACTAAGTAAGCTGTTGCTCGGCGTTATCGCGGCGCTGGTGTTCTGCGCTTTTCAATTCGGAGATCGATACGGGTTGAACAATATGCCGTTTGCGCGAGTGCAATCCATGGTCTCCGACCTGGCGAAAGTGCGGCGAATGGCAAAGCAAGGCAACGTCGATCTGCTGGCAGGAGAAACCATGCCTGGGCAACCTGTCACCCTCCGAGGCGAAGTGACCGACGCAAATTGCTATCTTGGCACTCACACCCATGCGTACGATCATGCCTTCTGCGCGAAGTTCTGCGTAGCAGCGGGCGGTCCGCTGCTGTTTATCCCTGACCAAGGCGGACCGGTCTATCTTGTCGTCAGCGAACAAAATGGAGTACCAATTCCAGAGAACATTCTCGACCGGATCGGTGTACCAGGGATCGTGGTTAAGGGCAAAGTGCTGGACGCCGACGGATTGCATGCGTTGGCGGTTGAGGCATTGGCCCGGTAGACTGCTCGGCTTGGATTAGTGTTCTATCGTCGTGTCTGCCTTGGGCGGTTTCTCCGTCACCTGATGCGGGGTCGGCAACTGCGAACGATCCCATCCTCCGCCAAGAGCCTCGATAAGCGCCACAGCGTAGGTCATCTGTTCAACCTGAAGATTGTTCAGGGTTTGCTGGTTTGAGAGAAGCGTGGTCTGGGCGATCAGCACATCGATGTAGGGATCGATGCCAGTTTCGTACCGGCCTTGCTCGAGTTTTAGAAAAGTTCCCGCCGAATTCACCGCTTGTTGCTGTTGCTGAATTTCCTTCGATACAATCCGGACTTCCGCAAGGCCATCCTCTACCTGTTGGAATGCGGTGAGCACCGTCTGGCGGTAGCCTGCGAGATCCGCATTGTAGGTCGCGACGAACTGCTGGACCGTAGCACGGCGCAGGCCGGCGTCGAAGATGGTCTCCGAGAGAGTAGTGCCTACAGACCAGAAGCGGCTTGGCCAAGAGAGCCACTTAGTGAAAGTAGAACTCTCAAAGCCGCCTTCCGCGCTCAAAGTCAGCGTCGGATAATAGGCCGCATAGGCGATGCCGATCGTCGCGTTGGCTTCAGCCATGGTGCGTTCCGCGGCGGCGACGTCCGGCCGGCGTTCGATCAGTTGGGAAGGTAGACCGATCGGAATCGGCGGCGGAGCGGCGGTCATCGGCTTCACGGGGATGGAAAAATTCGTGGCCGCTTTGCCGACCAACATCGCGATCGCATGCTCATATTGAGCACGGGCAATTCCGACGTTGGTTGCTCCCGCTTGCGCGCTCTGCAGCGTGGTTTCAGCTTCGACCACCGAGATCTGATCGTCGATGCCAGTCTCGTAAAGCGCACGAGTGAGGTCGAGCGTTTTCTGGTCTGCCGCGACGGTATCATCAAAAATCCTTTGTAACTCGTCCTGGCCGCGGATCTCAAAAAAATATTCCGCAAGGCTGGCTTGCTCGGTCAGACGCTCGTTCTCCAGGTCCGCAGCACTGACTTGCGCGGCGTACTGCTCCTCTCGTACCGTATTGCGGACCTTGCCCCAAAGGTCAGGTTCCCAGGAAGCTTCGAGGGGCAGGGAATATATTGTGCTTTGAAGTTGCGGTCTGGGAGCGGCGGTGCCTGTCGTATTGACCGGAGTGGTGCTCAAGGTCCCTGAGGTTCTCGAGCGGGCGAAAGAGGGTGCAACCGCCAGCGTCGGGAAATATTGCGAACGGGCCTCGCGCACTATGGCGCGAGCTTCCATGAAGTTCTCGAAGTATTGTTTTATGTTCTGATTGTTAATATCAAGTTGTTCTTCGAGGGCATTCAGTTCGGGATCGTTGAAGATCTCCCACCATTTGCCGCGCAGCATGGAGTCCGAAGGCTGCGCCACCGTCCAACCCTCGTTTTCTTTGAATTGGGTTGGTGATTCCTTGTAGACGGCTGCCGGCGGTTGCGGCGCGGGCGGATGGTATTTCGGCCCGACCGCACAGCCCGATAACATTCCCAATAGCATTAACGAGAGCGCAGCTATGCACAGCTGAGTCCGGCAACCCATCGATTTACTCTGAAAGATCGTCATAACATTTCTGCCTAACATTTCAGTCCTCGCTAGGTAGCCTCCGGAGTTGGAGACGGAAGCGCTCCGTGCTGTTGGCCTTGGAGCCGAAGCCGCCAGCGATCAAGGAATAGGTACACCACGGGAGTGGTGTATAGCGTGAGCATCTGGCTCACAATCAATCCGCCTACGATCGTGATCCCGAGCGGCCTTCGCAGCTCCGATCCAGTCCCGGTGCCGAAAGCCAACGGCAATGCTCCGAACAGCGCAGCCATCGTCGTCATCAGGATTGGACGGAAGCGCAACATGCAGGCTTCGAAGATCGAGTCCCGCGTGCTCTTGCCTTCCTGGCGTTCTGCGACCAGCGCGAAGTCAATCATCATGATGGCATTTTTCTTGACGATGCCGATTAACAGCACGATTCCGATGATGGAAATTACATTCAAGTCAATCTTGAAGAGCATCAGCGCCAGCATGGCGCCCACACTGGCTGAGGGCAGCGTCGAAATAATGGTTATCTGATGCACCAGGCTCTCA
>Ga0209169_10002126_pt1 | contig 12030 bp, 8 predicted proteins | sample HubBroMetageWRM4_FD_188346 | JGI IMG/M metagenome (GOLD analysis project Ga0209169, IMG submission 188346) | Warmed soil microbial communities from the Hubbard Brook experimental Forest, New Hampshire - Hubbard Brook CCASE Soil Metagenome WRM 4... | ecosystem: Environmental > Terrestrial > Soil...
GTACTGGCCGCCGCCGTCGTGGTGGGCCACGGTCTCGAAGCCCAGCGACGCATAGTGAGCCAGCGCCGCACCGAGGTCGCGCACCGGGAAGATTGGGCAGAGACGGCGGAGCTGGCGGGGCTGGCGGGCTGGCGGACGCCTGCCCGCTCCGGTGCCGACGGCGGTGCCCTTGATCTCGGTCAAGGCGATGAGCGCCGATCGCATCGCGTCGACCTGTTCGGCTGACACCCGCTCTGCCAGCAGGCGGTCTACCGCCTCGATCCCGCAACGCACGGCGTCGACGGCCTCCTGGCCCCGGTCGGTCAGCTCGAGGACCACCCGGCGGCGGTCGCCGGAGTCCGGGTTCCTGGTGAGGTAGCCCCGGTTCACCAGGATGTCGATCACCTGATTGACCGCCTGTTTGGTCACGCCAAGCTCGGCGGGCAGGTCGTGCCGCGGCCCTCCCGAGGCGTCGATCCCCGCCAGGATGAAGGCCCCGTTCGCCGGCAGCTCGTCGATGCCGATGAGCTGCAGCTGCGCCCTGATGGCCTGGGCATATACGCCCCGGGCGGATCTCATCAACGCGGGCATGCCGTACTGGCTCCGGTCCAGGTCCGCCCTGCCGTCACCGCGCCCGCCGGCGTTCGCCATGCCGCCGACCATATCGACAAGTTTCTTGCTAGTCAAGCATCTTGTCCATATGTCCCGATGGCGTGCGAATTCCGGGGCCCGCACGCCGGGGCTGTTCATGATCGTGGCCAGTTTTGGTCAAATAGAGCTGAAACCTGGCCACGATCATGATCCACGCCCGAAATGCCTAAAGTTGAAGTTGCCGCATATATGGATATAACGGGCACGGTCGTGCGGCGGGGCAGCGGGCGGATGCGGGCCTGGCTTATGGTGCGGTCTGCAGCTTCTCCTCGGCCAGCTGGCGGAGCCGGTAGCGCTGGGTCTTGCCGCTGATCGTCTTTGGCAGCTCGGCGACGAACTCGATGACCCGCGGGTACTTGTACGGGGCGATGGACTTCTTCGCGAAGTCCTGCAGCGCGATGACCATGGTCTCATCGCCGGCCACGCCCTCGCGTAGCACCACGTACGCCTGCACGATCATGCCGCGGCCCGGGTCGGGCGCGCCGATGACGGCGACCTCGACCACGTCCGGGTGGCCGAGGAGCGCCTCCTCGACCTCGGGACCCGCGATGTTGTAGCCGGCCGAGATGATCATGTCGTCGCTGCGGGCCTCGAACCAGAAGTAGCCGTCGGCGTCGCGGACGTAGGTGTCGCCGGTGATGTTCCAGCCGTGCTGCACGTAGACCCGCTGTCTCTCGTCGGACAGGTAGCGGCAGCCGGTGGGACCGATCACGGCAAGTCGGCCTGGCTGTCCGTCGGGGGCCTCGTTCCCGTCCGGGTCCAGGATCCTCGCGCGGTAGCCGGGTACCGCCTTCCCCGTCGAGCCTGGCCTGATGTCGCCGTCCGCGGACCCGATGAAGATGTGCAGCATCTCGGTCGAGCCGATGCCGTCGAGGATCGCCAGGCCGGTGGCGTCGCGGAACTCCTCCCACACCGACCGCGGCAGGTGCTCGCCGGCCGAGACGCAGCGCCTCAGCCCGGTCAGCGACGGCGCCTTGCCCGCGGCCAGCATCGCCCGGTAGGCCGTCGGCGCCGTGGACAGCACGGTCACCCCGTGAGCCGCGATCGCGTCGGCCAGCTCGGCCGGGGTGGCGCGCTCGATGAGCAGCGTCGATGCGCCTGCCCGCAGCGGGAACAGCAGCAGGCCGCCGATCCCGTAGGTGAAGCCGAGCGGGGGAGTGCCGGTGAAGACGTCGTCCCTGTGCGGCTTGAGGACAAGCGCGGAGAAGGTGTCGCAAGTGGCGAGCACGTCCCGGTGGAAGTGCATGGCCACCTTCGGCTGGCCGGTGGTGCCCGACGTCGACGCGAGCATGGCAACGTCGTCGGCGGCGGTCTGAACTGCCGTGAAGTCGCCGTCCTTCGCCGCGCACCGCGCCTCGAGGTCACCGGCAGAGCCCCCGCCGTAGATCAGCGTGGCCAGCCCCGGCGCGCCGGCGGCAAGGTCCCCGGCGAAGCGGTGGTCGCAGATGGCGAGGCTGGGCTCGGTCAGCCCGGCGATGGTGGCGATCTCCCTGGGCCGCAGCAGGGCCATCGTGGTCACCGCCACCCCGCCGGCCTTGACCACGGCAAGCCAGGACGCGGCGAGCCAGGGGTTGTTCGGGCCGCGGAGCAGCACCCGGTTGCCCGGCCGCAGGCCGAAGTCCTCGGTCAGCACCCGGGCCAGCTGGTTCGTCCGGCGGACGGTCTCGCCGTAGCTCCAGGTCTCGGTCGCCGACAGCAGGCACGGCCGGTCCTGGCCGTAGCGGGCGGCGGTCGCGTCGAGCAGCTCGGCCGCGCAGTTCAGCCGCTCTGGATAGCCCAGCTCCGGCAGGTCGAACCGGAACTCGGGCCACTGGTCCTGCGGCGGCAGCCGGTCACGGCAGAAGGTGTCAAGGTGCGCTGAGGGGGAGAGCCGCATCTGGCCGCACTTCCTTGCTCGGGTAGATCACCAGTATTTATCTTTTGTGACGACAGTCAAGAGCCCGCGATACCATGGCGAGATGACCCCGTTCCGAGCCTCGGCACCGCTGACCGACGACTGGCGGCACTTCAGGTTCTCGGTCGCCGACGGCGTGGGCACGGTGCTCCTCGACCGGCCGGACAAGCTCAACGCGCTCACCTTCGAAGCGTACGCCGACCTGCGTGACCTGCTCGCCGAGCTGCCGCAGCGAGGCGACGTCCGGGTGCTCGTGGTGCGGGGGAGCGGGCGCGGGTTCTGCTCCGGCGGGGACGTCAACGAGATCATCGGCGCGACGCTGTCGATGGCGCCGCACGAGCTGCTGGCCTTCACCCGGATGACCGGCGAGGTGATCAGGGAGATGCGCGAGTGCCCGGTGCCGATCATCGCGGCCGTGCACGGCATGGCGGCCGGGGCCGGCGCGGTGATCGCGCTCGCGGCCGACTTCAGGGTCTGCACCCCGGCGGCCAGGTTCGCCTTCCTGTTCACGAAGGTGGGACTGTCCGGCGCGGACATGGGCGCGGCGTACCTGCTGCCGCGGCTGGTCGGACTCGGCCACGCGACCAGGCTGCTGATGCTCGGGGACACGATCTTGGCCGAGGAGGCCGCCCGGATCGGCCTGGTCTCCGAACTCGCCGACGACGACGCCTTCGACGCTACGGTGAACGCGCTCGCCCGGCGGCTGGCCTCCGGCCCGGTCCAGGCCTACGCGCAGACCAAGGCCCTGCTGACCAGGGAGCAGGACATGAGCCTGGCCGCCGCCCTGGAGCTCGAGGCGACGACGCAGGCGCTGCTGATGAAGGGCGAGGACTACGCCGAGTTCCACGCCGCCTTCACCGAGGGCCGCCAGCCCCGCTGGCAGGGCCGCTGACACTCGCCGCTGACACTCGCCGCTGACGCTGGCGGCTGACACCCCGCCGCTGACGGACAAGGGCCGGACTTAATCCCCCCGCCCGTAGCGTTAGATTGATGCGGGTAATCGTCGATCCAGGAGAGGCCCAACCGTGACGCTGCCCTATGATTCCGCCGCCAAGTTCCAGGAATACGCGCATCCGGAGATGATCGTGTCGACCGAGTGGGTGGCCGAGCATCTCGATGACCCCGGCCTCGTGGTGGCCGAATCCGACGAGGACGTGCTGCTGTACGAGACCGGCCACATCCCGGGTGCGGTCAAGCTCGACTGGCACACCGAGCTCAACGACCCGGTCACCCGCGACTACGTCGACGGCGCGGGCTTCGCCAGGCTGATGTCGGAGAAGGGCATCGCCCGCGACACCACGCTGGTCCTGTACGGGGACAGGAACAACTGGTGGGCGGCGTACGCGCTGTGGGTCTGCTCCCTGTTCGGCCACCCCGACGTGCGCCTGATGGACGGCGGGCGGGCCAAGTGGATCGCCGAGGGCCGCGAGCTCACCACCGCCGAGACCAAGCGCCCGGAGACCGCCTACCCCGTGGTCGACCGCGACGATGAGCAGATCCGCGCGTTCAAGGACCAGGTCGTCGCCCACCTCGGCCAGCCGATGATCGACGTGCGCTCGCCCGGCGAGTACAGCGGCGAGCTGCTGCACATGCCCGACTACCCGCAGGAGGGCGCGCTGCGCGGCGGGCACATCCCCGGCGCCAAGAGCGTGCCGTGGGCCCGGGCGGCCGCGGAGGACGCCACCTTCCGCACCCGCGCCGAGCTCGAGGCGATCTACCTCGGCGAGGCCGGCCTCACCGAGGAAGACGACGTGGTCGTCTACTGCCGGATCGGCGAGCGGTCCAGCCACACCTGGTTCGTGCTGCAGCACCTGCTCGGCTTCCCGCACGTGCGCAACTACGACGGGTCATGGACCGAGTGGGGGAACAGCGTGCGGGTCCCGATCACCCGGGGCGCCAACCCGTGACAGCCGGCACGCTCAACCCCCGGCTGCAGGAGATAGCCGACGACTTCAACGCGATGCCGGGCAAGGAACGGCTGCAGCTGCTGCTGGAGTTCTCCGCGGAGCTGCCCCCCTTGCCCGGCCGTTACGCCGCCGACCACGACCTGCTTGAGCCGGTGCCCGAGTGCCAGTCGCCGCTGTTCCTCGCCGTCGAGGTGGACCCGGACGCCACCGTCCACCTGTTCTTCGACGCGCCGCCCGAGGCACCGACGACCCGCGGCTTCGCCGGCATCCTGCACGCCGGGCTTGACGGGCTCCCCGCGGACGAGGTGCTCGCCACGCCCGGCGAGTTCACCAGCCAGCTCGGCCTGCAGGACCTGGTGAGCCCGCTGCGGCTGCGCGGCATGGCCGCGATGCTGGCCAGGATCAAGCGCCAGATCCGGGAACAGCGCGGTTTAGCCACAGCGACGCGCGCCATGCTGGCCGCCGGTAGCGTGCGGTCATGACGATCGCGACGCGCCCGCTCGGACGCACCGGAGTCCAGGTGACCGTCCTCGGGTACGGCGCGATGGAGCTGCGCGGCGCGCCGAGGGGACCGGCGATCAGCGATGACGAGGCGGGCCGGCTGCTGCACGCGGTCCTCGACGGCGGCATCAACCTCATCGACACCTCGATCGACTACGGCCGCAGCGAGGAACTCATCGGGCGCTACCTGGCCAACCGCAGGGAGGACTTCTTCCTCGCCTCCAAGTGCGGCTGCCCGCATGGCAGCCGGCTGACCCTGCGGGGCCGGCAGATCCAGCAGGGCAGGCGGATCATCAGCGGCCGGGCGCACGACTACCGGCCCGCCAGCATCAGGGCGGGGACCGAGCAGAGCCTGCGCAGGCTGCGCACGGACCGGCTGGACCTGCTGCAGGTGCACATGTCGCCCAGCCGGGCCCAGCTGGAGGCCGACGACACGCTGCAGACGCTGCTTTCGCTGCGGGCGGCGGGCAAGGTCCGGTTCATCGGCATGTCGGGACAACTGCCCCACCTGCCCGATCACATCGCCATGGGCGTCTTCGACGTCTTCCAGATCCCCTACTCGGCGCTGCAGCCCGAGCACGAGGACCTCATCTCGGCCGCGGCCGCGGCGGGGGCCGGCACGCTCATCCGCGGCGGCGCCGCCCGCGGTGCCCCGGCGCAGGATAAGAACTGGCAGGGCGGGCCGATCGGGCTCACCGAGGGCGAGGGCCGGCGCCGCTGGCAGGCCTCTGGCGTGCAGGACCTGCTCGGCGGGATGAGCCCGATGGAGTTCGTGCTGCGGTTCACGCTCAGCCATCGCGGGCTGTCAAGCACCATCGTCGGCACCTCCCGGGTCAGCCACCTCCGCGCCAACCTGGCGTTCGCCGACCGAGGCCCGCTGCCCGCCGGCCTGTACCACGAGGCAAGGAAGCGCCTGCGCAGGGCCGCCGAAGAAGCCGCCGAGCAAGCCGCCGTGCACCCTGGCGGCTAACCCTCAGCCGAGGCGCTTCACCAGTTCGGCGTGCTGCTCCCAGAGCCGGGCGGGCAGGTGGCTGCCGAAGGTGCGGAAGAACTCCGGCATCTGCTCCGCCTCCAGCCTCCAGGACTGGGCGTCGACGGTGAGCAGCAGGTCCAGGTCGGCCGGGCTGATGTCGAGGCCGTCGAGGTCCAGCGCGCCGGGCGCGGGCAGGTACCCGATCGCCGTCCGCTCGGCCGCGGCGTCGCCGGAAAGGCGCTCGATGACCCACTTCAGCACCCGGATGTTCTCGCCGAAGCCGGGCCAGACGAACTTCCCGTCGGAGTTCTTGCGGAACCAGTTCACGTAGAACAGCCGCGGCAGCTTGGCCGGGTCGGCCTTCGCGCCGGTCGCAAGCCAGTGCCCGAAGTAGTCGCCCATGTTGTAGCCGCAGAACGGCAGCATCGCGAACGGGTCGCGGCGCAGTTCGCCGACCGTGCCCTCGGCCGCCGCGGTCTTCTCCGAGGCCACGTTCGCGCCGAGGAACACGCCGTGATCCCAGTCGAAGGACTCGATCACCAGCGGCACGGTGCTGGCCCGCCGGCCGCCGAACAAGATGGCGGAGATCGGCACGCCCGCCGGGTCGTCCCACTCGGGCGCGATGGTCGGGCACTGCCCGGCCGGCGTGGTGAACCGGGCGTTGGGGTGTGCCGCGGGCTCAGCCGAGCCCGGCGTCCAGTCCCGGCCCTTCCAGTCGGTCAGGTGCGCGGGCGGCTCGTCGGTCAGGCCCTCCCACCACACGTCGCCGTCGTCGGTCAGCGCGACGTTGGTGAAGATGCTGTTGTCGGCCATCGCCGCGACCGCGTTGGCATTGGTCTTCAGGCCGGTTCCTGGCGCGACGCCGAAGAACCCGGCCTCTGGGTTGATCGCGTACAGCCTGCCGTCCTCGCCGAACCGCATCCAGGCGATGTCATCGCCGACCGTCTCGACCTTCCAGCCGGGGATAGTCGGCTGCAGCATCGCCAGGTTGGTCTTGCCGCACGCGGACGGGAAGGCCGCCGCGACGTATCTGGGCTCGCCGGCCGGAGGCGTGATCTTGACGATGAGCATGTGCTCGGCCAGCCAGCCCTCGTCGCGCGCCATCACCGAGGCGATCCGCAGCGCGTAGCACTTCTTGCCGAGCAGCGCGTTCCCGCCGTACCCGGAGCCGTAGGACCAGATCTCCCTGGTCTCGGGGAAGTGCGAGATGTACTTGGTCGTATTGCACGGCCACGGCACGTCCGCCTGACCGGGCTCGAGCGGGGCGCCGACCGAGTGGACGGCCTGGACGAACGTGCCCGCCTCCTCGATCGCGCGCAGCGCCGGCGTGCCCATCCTGGTCATGATCCGCATCGACACGACCACATACGGCGAGTCGGTGATCTCGACCCCGAGCTCGGAGATGCCGCTGCCGATCGGCCCCATGCAGAACGGGATCACGTACATGGTGCGGCCGCGCATGCAGCCGTCGAAGATCTCCGCGAACGTCGCGCGCATCTTGCCCGGCTCGACCCAGTTGTTGGTCGGACCCGCGTCCTCTTCCCGCTGGGAGCAGATGAACGTGCGGTCCTCGACGCGGGCCACGTCGCCGGGGTCGGACACGCAGTAGAAGCTGTTCGGCCGCAGCGCCGGGTTCAGCCGGGTGAAGGTGCGGTTCTCCACCAGCAGGCTGGTCAGCTGGTCCCACTCCTCCGGCGAGCCGTCGCACCACACGACGTGGTCAGGCTTGGCCAGCAGCGCGACATCGCGGACCCACTTGGTCAGCTCCTCCAGGCTTGTATGCGCTTGATCGGCAAATAGATCCGGGTCGAACATTGCTGTCACTCTCTCCCGCCTAGGACTATCCGGGGCAAGTCCTGGCCAACGGTTGCGCTAATAAATGGTCTAGTCCATTATCGCGAAGCGACAATGGACCGGGCCAACCCGCAAGACCCAGGTCCGGGTCGCGGTGACCTGCGGTTATACCTTCGTCACCAGCGACCATGCAGGTCTGGCCATTCACGCTCCACGAGGTCATCGTGCATTCGTCCATGGCAAGCGTGTGACCACCCTCGGACGGCGTTTGCTTTAAACCGCGTCAGTCGTGATGAAGTCTTTATCTATATTACCGAACGCACGGCAGTGCGGTCCCGGCGAACAGACTGTGATGCTCGACACCCCGCGCAGCGTCATTACTCAGCGGTATAGCTCGCGCGCGATGATCGTGCGCTGGACCTCCGAGGCCCCCTCGTAGATGCGCGGCGCGCGCACCTCGCGGTACAGGTGCTCGAGCAGGTGCCCGCGGCGCAGCGCGCGGGCCCCGTGGATCTGCACCGCCGCGTCCACCACGAACTGGGCCGTCTCGGTGGCGAACAGCTTGGCCATGGCCGACCTCGCGGCAATCCCCCGCGCACCTCCGCTGCCCCCCTCACCGCCCGCGTCGTACGCCGCGGCGGCCGCGTAGACAAGCAGCCGGGCGGCCTCGGTCCTGGTCACCATCTCGGCCAGCAGGTGCGAGACGGCCTGCTGGTCCCGCAGCGGGCCGCCGAACGCGGTCCTGGTGCCCGCATGGGCGACGGCCGCGTCGATGGCGGCCCTGGCCATGCCCACCGCGAACGCGCCGACGCTGGGCCGGAACAGGTTCAGCGTGCGCATCGCGACCGAGAAGCCGCGGTCCTGCTCGCCGAGGAGCTCGGCCGCCTCGACCCGTACCCCGTCGAAGGTCAGCCGGCCGATCGGGTGCGGGCTGACCATGTCGAGGTGCTCGCCGCCCAGGCCGGCCCGGTCGCCGGGTACCGCGAACGCGCTAACGCCGCGGGCACCCGCAGCCAAAGTCGTCCGCGCGAACACGGTGTAGACGTCGGCCTCCGGCGCGTTGGAGATCCACATCTTCTCCCCGGTCAGCCGCCAGCCGTCGCCATCGGGCTCGGCCAGCAGCGACAGGGCCGCGGCGTCGGAGCCCGCCTCGGGCTCGGTGAGCGCGAACGCCGCCACCGCGTCGCCCGCGGCCACCGCGGGCAGCCAGCGGCGCACTGTCTCCTCGGTTCCCGACTGCAGGATGGGATACGCGCCGAGCCCCTGCAGGGCCAGCGCGGTCTCCGCCTCGGTGCTCTGCGTCGCCAGCGACTCCCGCAGCAGGCACAGGTCCATGGCGGCCACCGACCGGGGGGACACTGCCGTGGACGCCCCCGTAGGGCCCTGGCCAGGGAACAGCCGCGCCAGCAGCCCGAGCCGTCCCATCGCCTTGACCAGCTCCCTGTTGACATGTCCCGGTGCCCCGGCCGCGGCGACCGGCCGCAGTTCCCCGGCCGCCAGCGCCGTGACCTCCCCGACGAAATCCTGCTGCTCGGCGGTCAGCTCGAAGGCGGTCACCGCGAACCCCCCGGCTCGCAAGACGGCCGCCAGCGGGCGTGCGCGGTCCGCCGCGTGCCCTCGCGGATCAGCTCGAGCCGCGGCTTCGGCCCGTCCGTGCGCCCCGCCTGCGGCCTGCGGCTGCCCGCCGCGAACGGCAGCGGCCAGGACACCTCGTATCCCTGCTCGGCGGCGGCGTGCAGGGTCCACTGCGGGTCGTACAGGTGGCTGCGGCCGAGCGCGCACAGGTCGGCCCGGCCCGCCAGGATGATCGAGTTCACGTCGTCGTAGGACGAGATCGCCCCCACCGCGATCACCGCCACGCCGTACTTGCGGCCGATCTCGTTGCGGATCCGGTCCGCGTACGGCGTCTGGTAGCTGCGCCCGAACGCGGGCCTCTCCTCGCTGACCACCTGCCCGGTCGACACGTCGACGCCGGCCGCCCCGTGCTCGGCGAACGCCCTTGCGATCTCGACCGCGTCCTCGATACCCAGCCCGCCCTCATGCCAGTCGGTCGCCGAGATCCGCACGGTCATCGGCCTGTCCTCCGGCCACACTGCCCGGACCGCGTCGAAGACCGACAGCGGGTAGCGCAGCCGCCCGGCAAGCGAGCCGCCGTAACGATCAACCCGCCGGTTCGTCAGGGGCGACAGGAACGAGGACAGCAGGTAGCCATGCGCGCAGTGCAGCTCGAGCACGTCGAAGCCGGCCCGCGCGGCCGCCCGCGCCGCCGCCACGAACTGATCCCTGATCTCGTCCAGCGATGCAGCATCCAGCTCCCGCGGCACCTGGCTCTGCGCCCCGTACGGGATAGCCGAAGGCCCGCAGACCTCCCAGTTCCCTTCGGCCAGCGGCACGTCCATGCCCTCCCACATCAGCCTGGTCGAGCCCTTGCGGCCGGAGTGGCCGAGCTGGATGCCGATCTTGGCCGCACTCCGCTCGTGCACGAACGAGACGATCCGCCGCCAGGACTCCTCCTGCTCGGCGGTGTAGATCCCGGTGCACCCCGGCGTGATCCGGCCCTCGGGGGACACGCAGACCATCTCGGTCATCACGAGCCCGGCGCCGCCGAGCGCCTTGCCGCCCAGGTGCACGAGGTGGAAGTCGCCTGGCACGCCGTCGCTGGCGCTGTACATGTCCATCGGGGACACGATCACCCGGTTGGCAAGTTCCAGCGGGCCGAGCCGGAATGGCTGGAACATCGGCGGCCTCGGCTCGGTGTCAAGCCCGCCGCCGAACCAGCGGTCCAGGTCGGCAACGAACTCGGGGTCCCGCAGCCGGAGGTTGTCGTAGGTGACCCGGCGGCTGCGCGTCACGATGTTGAACGCGAACTGGTGCGGGTCCTGGTCGGCGTACTGGCCGATGTTCTCGAACCACTCCAGGCTGGCCTGGGCGGCTCGCTGGGTCGACGCCACCACCGGGCGGCGCTCTTGCTCGTAGGCCGCCAGGGCGGCGCTGACGGAGGCCGGGCCAGCCGGGACCTGCTCGTGCAGGCAGGCGGCCAGGGCCAGGGCGTCCTCCATGGCCAGCTTGGTCCCCGAGCCGATCGAGAAGTGCGCGGTGTGCGCGGCGTCGCCGAGCAGCACCACGTTCTCGTGCCGCCAGGTCCGGCACCTGACGGTGGTGAACGTGGTCCAGCGGGAGTTGTTGGCGGCCAGCGGGTACCCGCCGAGCACGTCGGCGCACAGCTCCCGGATGCGCTCGAGCGAGGCCTCGTCGCTCTGGCCCGGCGCCAGCCCCGCGGCCTCGGTGAACCCGGCCCGCTGCCAGACGTCCTCGTGCATCTCCAGGATGAAGGTGCTGGCCTGATCGCTGTACGGATACCCGTGCACCTGCATGATCCCGGCCGGGGTGTCCAGGATGTAGAACTTGAACGCGTCGAAGACCAGGTCCGTACCCAGCCAGATGTACTTGCACCGGCGCCGTTCCAGATTTGGGCCGAACGTAGCGGCGTACGTCGCCCGGGTCAGCGAGTTCGCTCCGTCGGCGGCCACCACCAGGTCGTAGCCGGCGGCCAGGGCCGCCACGTCCGGCGCCTCGGTGTGGAACAGGACCCGCACGCCGAGCTCCGCGCAGCGGGCCTGCAGGATGGCCAGCAGCCGCTTGCGGCTCATCGCGGCAAAGCCATGCCCGCCCGAGGTGAACGTCGTACCCCGGAAGTGCACGTCGATGTCGTCCCAGCGGGCAAACTCGTGGCGCATGGCCTGGAAGATCTCGAGGTCGGCATGCTCGATGCCGCCCAGGGTCTCGTCGGAGAAGACCACGCCGAAGCCGAACGTGTCGTCGGCGGCGTTGCGCTCCCAAACGGTGATGTCATGCCGGGCGTCGAGCTGCTTGGCCAGCGCCGCGAAGTACAGCCCGCCCGGGCCGCCGCCCAGGACCGCGATCCGCACGGTACTCACTCCTTCCGTGCTGTCGCCCCCGCTCCCTAAGCCCCGATGTTATGCCGGATCTTCTACGATCGTCAACAGAACGCAATATTCGCCCCTGGCTACCGTGTCCACAGCTCGAGGTTCTCCGGTCGGCTGTCGTCGCGAACAGGGCCAGCTACCGGATGACGCGGTAGTCGACAAGCAGATGGCCACTCGGTGAGGTGGAGCTTCGGATCGATTCGAGCTGAATCGACGGCAACCCGTCGAGTAGCCTTCGTCCGCTGCCAGCGATCCTCGGTGCGATCACGAGCCTGAGCTCGTCGACAACGTCTGCGGCAAGCAGTGCCTGGGCCACCGAGATACTGGCGTGGACTCCGATGTCCCCTCCCGGCCGGACTTTCAGGTCACGGACGAATTCGACCA
>Ga0209169_10002127_pt1 | contig 12027 bp, 7 predicted proteins | sample HubBroMetageWRM4_FD_188346 | JGI IMG/M metagenome (GOLD analysis project Ga0209169, IMG submission 188346) | Warmed soil microbial communities from the Hubbard Brook experimental Forest, New Hampshire - Hubbard Brook CCASE Soil Metagenome WRM 4... | ecosystem: Environmental > Terrestrial > Soil...
GTGCAACGACGATCCGCTGCTGCGGCGGTTGTTGCCGGAAGTGCAGCGGCGGACGGTGACTTATGGGACGAAGCGCGGGTCGGATTTTTGGATCAAGTCGGGCGAGACTGGTGCGAACACGGGAGCCGGGAGCGGCGATTCGCGGCCGCTGAGCCGCTTTCGAGTGAGTTATCGCAAACAAGACTTAGGTGAATTTACCCTGCATGTACCGGGCATGCACAACGTCCTCAATGCGACAGCGGCGATTGCGGTTGGCGTGGGGTTGGATGTTGGTCTCGAAGCGATTCGCGCTGCGCTCGACCAGTTCCGCGGAGTCGACCGGCGGTTTCAGTTGCGGGGGCGAGCGGCGGGCGTTAGCGTGATCGACGATTACGGGCACCATCCTACGGAGATCAAGGCGACACTGGCAGCGGCACGGTCGTGCGGATTTCGCAAAGTTCATGTGGTGTTCCAGCCGCATCGCTACACGCGCACGCGCGATCTACTGGAGGAATTCACTGCGGCGTTTGGGGATGCTGACTCGCTGTTTGTGCTGGACATTTATGCGGCGAGCGAGAAGCCGATTGACGGGGTCAGCGGGGAGGCATTGGCGCGAACCATACGCGAAAAGGGTGGACGCAGCGCCGAGTATGTGGGGTCGTTCGCGGATGCGGTTAGTGCGCCTGCTGCCGTGGCGCAGGACGGGGACATGATTCTCACCCTCGGTGCGGGCAGCGTTTCGCAGTTGGGGCCGATGATTCTGGAAAAGCTGAAAGAGCGCGTGGAAGTAGGGAACTAATTTCCAGATGGCCGCGTATTCTCTATTGCTAACGGATTAGGGCGAGGTTCGTCCAATCTGGCAGACGGGGTGATGGCGATGAAAACTACACAGGGTTGGGGATGGCTGGCGGCTGGGGTGCTGGCGCTGGGATTGAACGGCGTTTATCAGGATGGCGGCTTGGCTCGGGCGCACCAGATTATCGATACGGCTATCGAACGGGTTGCTGACCGGTCGGGGACTCTTATTGACTTGGCCTCGGAGCGGGTTGACCGATTCGTGGAAAACGCCGACCTTGTTGTGGCGCGGGACGAGACTGCGTCCTGCCGTTTGGCTGCCGCAGTGGCGCGGTTCCAGGGCAAGATTGCACGGACGCAGAGCGGGATGGTCCGCATTGAAGCCATGTCGGTCCGGCAAGAAGCGGCAATGGCGCGAATGGAAGCGCAGCGGGCGCGGATCGAGGCGCGAATCGCCCGCGTGCACGTGATGCCGGTGGCATTTAACACTTCAGAGATTCCGGTGATGGCTTGTCCGCGGGTGCGGGTGAATGTTCCCCGCGTAAGGGTTCCGCGTGTTCCCATGATTCCGGCTCCGGTGGTGAGGGTTGAGACCGGCGGTGGACCGATTTAGAGTTTTTGTTCTCCGGAAAGGCGGGCGCGGCTAAACGGCTGCGTCCGTTTTTTTTGCCGGCAGGGTTGTGCTGGGTGCGGCTGGGCTTCGCCAAGGCCGGACAGTCGAGGCGGCCATCTCCGCATGATTCTTTTCCAACCCTCAGTTTTCTGATTCTCCTCGGTGATACCCACTCCGATTCCCTCCTGTGAAAAAGAACCAACATTTTGTCTATCTGAAATCACAAAATGAAGTTATAGTTTGGAGGCTCAGCGATTCAACAGCGACAACTGACCTGAACTGATGGCGCGGAAGTCCGGTTCCACCATCTTGCAGGAGGAGTTGTACCCACCCAGCGCTGAAGCTGTGCGCCAGGGCCTCCATGATCGAAGCAAGTACGATCTGGAGATGGACGACGCGCGTCTGATCGACCTGGATGTAGACGAGGAATCTCCGTTCCTGCGCGGGCAAAAGCGGGTCTCCGCCCGCAGAAGCTCTTTTCCGCCAAAAACTGCGAACCTTTTGCTCCGGGCTGCCGTGACCGCTGCGGTGTGCTGCGTGGCGGCGTTGGCTGCGGCGTGGCTGTATCACTACGGCGAGCGCTCCTGGCGCTTCCGCGTGGAATCGAGCGACAACATCGAAGTTGCGGGAATGCAGAACGTGACCAAGGCGCAGATCATGGAAGTGATGGGCGCCGACATTGACCGCAACATCTTTTTCATTCCCCTGGCCCAGCAGAAGGCGCAGCTGGAGCAGATTCCGTGGGTGGAATCGGCCAGCGTGATGCGGTTCGTTCCCAACCGCCTGAAGGTGGAGATTCACGAGCGCACGCCGGTAGCATTCGCCCGCGTGGGGCCGCGTATGTCGTTGATTGACGCGGGCGGGACGCTGATGGAATTGACTGCGAAGCGTCGTTATTCCTTTCCGGTGATTCTGGGAATGAATCCGGGCGAGCCGGTTTCAACGCGGGCCCCGCGCATGAAGACTTATGAGGAGATGGTGCGGGACCTGGATTCGGGTGGCGCGCGCTATTCCCAGGATTTGAGCGAAGTGGACCTCACTGACCTGGAAGACGTGAAGGTGCGGGTAAATGATCCTGCGGGCGATGTGCTGGTGCATCTGGGATCGTCGGACTATCTGCGGCGCTACAAGATTTATGTAACTCACGCGCAGGCCTGGCGGCAGCAATTTCAGAAGCTCGAGTCGGTGGACCTGCGCTACGACAACCAGATCATTGTGAATCCCGAAATACAGCAGAGCGCGAAAGCCGTGCCAGCGTTGACCCCGGCGGTTGCGAGAGCGGCCGCAGCGGCGGGAGTGAAGCCGGCGGCCCTGGTGACTCGCTTGTCGCCGCACGACCGGACCCTGCCCAAGCCTGCGTTTGAATTGACCGAAAAGAAACTTGATCCTAAGGCTGGGATTGGGGGAAGCAAGAACGCGGCCAAAACCAAGGTCAAGAGGATCGTCGCGAAGACGGGGAAAGCACCAAGCACGAAACGGATGACGCCGGCGGGGAAGCCAGAAACGTCTGCGCCGACGAAGAATGCAGTGGCGAGCAAGGCGAGCGCACTGCCTGGCCCTAACCATGGCTCTGACAATGGGGCCCGGCATGCGGCGGCCACGAAACCCCATCCATCGCCTTCGTCGAAGCCGATGACTAAATCTTCCGGCACCGGCGGTCAGAAGCCGAGTCCGGCAATCGCTAGGAGTCAGACGAGCCAGGGGCCGGGGGAATGAAAGTTCGACGAAAGAACAGTTTTTGGAGATTCAGGTTGAAGCATTTACTTAGGGACTAATTAAAGAATGGCGAATCAGCAAGGAAATTTTCTGACGGCGATCGATGTGGGCAGCTCGAAGACGTGCGCGCTCATCGTGGAGGTCACTGACAGCGGCCTGCGATATCGCGGGCATGGGATGGCCGAATCCCGGGGTTCGCGCAAAGGCGTGATCGTGGAACTGGACAAGGCGGTTGCGTCGATTCAGAAGGCGGTGGAGGCAGCCGAGGACGTGGCGGGGGCGGCGGTTGAGCATGCCATCGTGGGCATCGGCGGAGCGCACGTGCGCGGCGTGAACAGCCATGGCGGCATCAGCCTGGGCACTCGTCCGCGGGAGATTGGCCGCGACGAGATCAAGCAGGCGGTGGAGCGGGCGCGGGCGATTCCGTTGCCCGCCGATCGCGAAGTGCTGCACTTGCTGCCTCAGGAATTCATTCTGGACGATCAGGCCGGGGTGCATGATCCGCTGGGCATGATGGCGGCTCGGCTGGAGGTGAGAGTGCATCTGGTGACGGCAGCGACGAGCGCGGCGCAGAACGTGATTACGGCGGTGAATCGCGCCGGCGTCCACGTGGACGACACCGTGTTTGAGCCGCTGGCGGCGGCCGATTCTGTTTTGCGCGCCGACGAACGAGAGCTTGGAGTCTGTCTGGCCGACATCGGTGCGGGCTCTACCGAGCTGATCGTTTTCCTACAAGGCGCAGTGGCTTATACGGGAGTGATTCCAGTTGGCGGCGACCACTTCACGAGCGACTTGTCGGTGGGCATGTGCACGCCACTGGCGGAGGCGGAAAAAATCAAGAAGGTATACGGCAATGCCATCGTGACCTTGATTCCGGAAGGGAACGAAGTGGAAGTGCCGTCAGTAGGTGACCGGCCCTCGCGTTTGCTGCCGCAACGATTGGTGGCGGAAATTCTCGAGCCGCGGGCCCGCGAACTGTTTGAGATGATGCGTGAAACTCTGCGGCAGAGCGGAATGTTCGAGGCGTGTTTGGCGGGCATTGTGCTAAGCGGCGGAGGGTCGCGGCTGCCGGGAATGTTCGACGTGGCCGAATCGGTGCTGCGGCGTGCGGTGCGCTTGTCGTGGCCTACGCCTCTGGCAAAAATGCCGGCTACGCTCGCCGAGCCGGAGTTTGCCACGCTGCTGGGCATGGTGGCGTACGGGCAGAGAGCGCGCTTAGCGCGCGGGTTTCAGGGAGATCGGTGGGGATCGAGATTGAAGGCAATGCTGGTGGGGTAAAAACAGTGTCCAGGGATCAGTGGCCAGCGGTCAGTAAAGTCGGAATCACAACACATCCAAGGTCTTACTGGTCACTGACCACTAGACACTGAGCACTTCTATGCAGTCGGTACACAGATGGAGACGAAATCTACACTAGGGTGGACAAAATGAAAAAAGATTCGAGCATTCGCATCAGCTTTAACGAGGAACCGCTCAACGATGCCAAGATCAAGGTGATCGGCGTGGGCGGCGGCGGCGGCAACGCGGTGAACCGCATGATCGATGCCGGAGTCGAGGGCATCGAGTTTGTCGTGGCCAACACGGACTTACAGGCGCTGCGCATGTCGCGTGCGCCGGTGAAGCTGCAGCTCGGCGTGAAGCTGACGAATGGGTTGGGCGCGGGCGCGAATCCGGAAGTGGGGCGCAAAGCCGCGCTCGAGGACTCCGACAAAATCATCGAGGCGCTCGAGGGCGCGGACATGGTGTTTGTGACCACCGGCCTCGGCGGTGGCACGGGCACGGGCGCGGCTCCGATTATCGCGTCGCTGGCGAGCGAAATGGGAGCGCTCACCGTAGCTGTCGTCACCAAGCCGTTTTCTTTTGAAGGCAAGCGGCGCATGACGCAGGCGGAAAAAGGAATTGCCGAACTGATGGAATCGGTGGACACGACGATCGTCATCCCCAACGAAAAGCTGCTGGCAGTGGCCGAGAACGCAGGGTTCTTCGAATCGTTTCGCATCGCCGATGACATTCTGCGGCAGGGCGTGCAGGGAATTTCCGACATCATTACGATTCCCGGCATCATCAACCGTGACTTTGCCGATGTGAAGACCATCATGGCGCGCATGGGTTACGCGGTCATGGGAACGGCAACGGCAAGCGGCCAAAATCGTACGACGGAAGCGGCACGGCGGGCCATCGCGTCTCCGCTGCTCGAGGCTGGCGCGATCGACGGCGCACGCGGCATTCTGATCAACATCACGGGCTCGGCTTCGCTGAAGCTGGCCGAGGTACAGCAGGCTTGCACTATCATTCAAAGCGCAGCCCATGAAGACGCGAATATTATCTTTGGCGCGGTGATGGACGAGAAGATGAAGGACACGGTGAAGATCACCGTAATCGCCACCGGCTTCCGCGAAGTGAGCGGGTCGGGTGTCAATCGGGCACACCAGCGGGCGGAAGCGCACCACTCGTTTGCAGCGACACACGATGATGCCATGGGTTTCTCTAATAACGATTTTCCCGACCCCGTAGGTCCGGCATCAGCCGCTTCTTTTCCCGAGCCGTATCGAGGGACGACGTCCGAGCTGAGGATGGATGAGGCGAGGATGGATGAGGCGAGGATGACAGAGTCGTCCCCGGTTGCGATCGCGCAGGTTGCAATCGGCCGTACCGCGCTAGCCCATGCTGGCGGCGAGGTGATTTCACTGGACGGGATGCGCAGCGCGATGGTCGCCAACTTCGAGCAAGACGATCTGGACGTTCCGGCGTTTCTCCGCAAGCGCGGCGAAGTCATGTGAAGGCAGCGGCCAGTCATCAATTATCAGTGATCTATCAGTGATCGGTGGCCAGTAAGAGCGTGTCTGCTTGATGTTGTTTGCTGACCACTGCCAGAGGAAAAGCTTTGCACAGCGGGCCGTATCTTTTCAGTAATCAGGTAACCTGTTACTGTGGGCTGTGGAACCAAGGTAATTTCCATTTAAGTGCCTGTTCCGTAATGGGTTAGATCGAAATTAATGTTTTATGCGATAGAAACTTTTCTATTGCCTGGAACGCTGTAACTCCCGTAGTATCACGAAATTGGCCGAAGTTACCGTCAAGACCGGCAGACTGGTACGCTTCGTGCATCTGTTCAGGGAATAAGGAAAGCCGGGGATTCGAGGAAACGAAACCAAGATGTTTGAGTCGGGAACGCGCTGTCTTCGTCTGGTAGTGATGGTAGGTGGGCTTCTGTTTGCGCCGGCAATGTGGGCGGCGCACGTCAACCCGCACCCGCTGAATACCAGCAAAACGAAATCCAGGAAAGTGAGTGAGAGCCAGCGCACGCGGCGACGCATGCGTCATCTGGCGAGCGGCCGCAGCACGGCGGTTCGCAGGGCGACGAGCCTTAGTAGCGCTAGCCTGGGTACGACCAGCCACAGCGCCGGTACTAGCAGCCACAGCGCCAGCATGGGCACCCCGATGGCAAGCTTGAAGCGGGCATCGGTCAGCGCTTCGCATCACCGATATCACGAGCGCTTCTTTGTCAGTTCGTTCGCCGACGACATCGCCGCCGGCGATCTCACAGCAGGGGAAGATCCAGTTGTGCGCCAGGCTGCGATGGATGCTCTGGGCAACATGAATGGCACGGTGGTGGCGATCGAGCCCACCAGCGGACGCGTGCTGGCCATGGTGAATCAGAGGCTGGCGCTATCGAGCGGCGCGCAACCGTGTTCGACCATCAAGCTTTCAGTGGCGCTGGCGGCGCTGAACGAGGGCGTGGTCTCGAAGGAAACCGAAATCTCGCTTGGCGCGCGCAGCCGCATGAATCTCACCGAGGCTCTGGCGCACTCCAACAACGCATATTTCGAGGCATTGGGACGGAAGCTGGGATTCGAGAAAGTTGCCTACTACGCCCATCAGTATGGCTTGGGCGAGTTGGCGGGCTACGACATACCCGGCGAGCAGTTGGGAGAATATCCTGACGAGGTGATTCCGCAGAAGCTTGGCGGCGTGGGCAAGATGTGTTCGTTCGGCGAGGGGATTTCGATGACGCCCCTGCAGTTGGGCGCAATGGTTTCTGCAATCGCCAACGGAGGCACGCTTTATTACCTGCAGCATCCCACCGCGCCCGAAGAAGTCGCGAATTTCCAGCCGCGCATCAAACGGCAGCTTGATATTGCTCCGCTGATTCCGGAAATCTCTGACGGCATGGCGGGGGCCGTGCAATACGGCACGGCGCGCCGTCTGGGGCTCAACTTTAGTGAGGAAGAGATTCTGGGCAAAACCGGAACCTGCTCCCACGCCGGCACTCGCTTCGGCTGGTTCGCTTCCTACGCGAACACCAGCCAGGGACGCATCGTAGTCGTGGTCTTCCTGCAGGGCGGGCGCCCCACGTTTGGTCCGAAGGCAGCCGAGATTGCCGGGCTGATGTACCGCAATCTTTACGATCACAACTTCTTCATTGCCAGCACTCCTACACCGGCAGATGCTACCGCATCCGGACCTTCAGGCAGGACGCAGTAATCGATTCCTAATCACCTCTCAGCAAGGCCTCTCGGCGGAGAGGCCTTTTGGTTTGCGGCCTCACTGACAACGACTGGACCTGCCCGTCACGGAATCGGCGGCTTCTGCCGATAGATAGCAAAGAGATTTGGCAGAGGCGCCCGGGAGAATCCCGGCTTGTCTCATACGTATTAGGAGTTGTGGGGTCGGAGGGTTGTTGGCCGCGATGAATTCGATTGCCGTACTCAGCGCTCCCTATGACTACAGGCTTGTCGCGCTTTCGATCGCATTGGTGATGCTCGTCTTGATTGCCGCGCTTGCCTTCGCGGGTCGGCTAACGTGGGGGCGAGCCGTTGCTTCATCGCTCCTTGGCGGGCTCAAGGCGTTGCAGAAAGGCGATCTCAGCACATCGCGGGAGCGTGAGTTGTACTTCCAAACAATGGCGGAAGCGGTACCTGAGATTATCTGGACCGCCGACCCGAACGGCATGGACGATTTCTTCAACCAGCGGTGCTTTGACTACACGGGGCTGACACTCGAGCAATTACGCGGAGAGAGTTGGCACGCGATCATCCATCCGGATGACTTGGACGGTTGCGTGTCAAAGTGGAAAAGTGCGCTGAGCACCGGGGATCCGTACGACGTCGAATACCGACTGCGTGGCAAAGATGGAAGCTTCCGATGGTTTCTGGGACGAGCTAATCCCATTCGGGACGCGAAAGGAGAAATTGTCAAATGGTTCGGCACCTGTACCGACATCGAGAGTCAAAAACAGAATCAGCAGATTCTCGAACAACGGATTCTGGAGCGGACCATGCAATTGGCTGACACGAACGCACTGTTGCAGGAAGAAATGCTGGAGAAGGATTTTGCCCGTAGAGAACTCGATCAGCAGAATGAACGAATGCTGGAAGAACTTAAGAGGCGCTCAGAGCGAGCCGCCATGCTGGCCAGGATGGGCGAACTTCTGCAGAGCTGCGTTAGTCGGGAGGAAGTGTGCGCGGCTGCGCTGGGCTATGCGCCCAAGATATTTTCCACGGTCCCCGGAGCCATGGCGCTGCTGGATGCTTCGCGCAACATCGCCGAAGTGATCGGCTCATGGGGTGACTGCTACGTGCCCGCGGCCGTATTTGAGCCGGCTTCGTGCTGGGCGTTGCGCACCGGGCACCCACATCTGGTATTAGCCGGCGACTCCACGGCGCCCTGCGCTCACGCGACCAAGGTCAAGAACACCTACTTGTGCGCTCCCATCATGGCCCAGGGAGAAACTCTGGGGACCGTGCACTTTCAGGCTACGGATGTGGCGCCGCAAATGGACGCATCTGAACTCTCGTTCAAGACAACTTTTGCGGCGCAAGTTGGGCTGTCGATTGCCAATATACGATTGCGCGAGGCGCTGCGAACCCAGTCTGTGCGCGATGCTTTGACCGGTCTCTACAACCGGCGGTATCTTGAGGAAACGTTGGAACGCGAGATGCGGCGCGCGGCCCGGGCGGCGCAGTCGCTTGGAATCCTAATGATCGACCTGGATCATTTCAAGAAGTTCAATGACACCTATGGCCACGATGCGGGTGACGTGGTGTTGCGCGAGACGGGAGCGTCGCTGACCAAGGGCATTCGGGCAGAGGATTTCGTATGCCGGTTCGGAGGCGAGGAATTTGTGGTGATCCTACCCACGGCCGACCCGGAAACATCGCGCGCGCGAGCCGAGAGGTTGCGAACGAAGATGAGGGAACTGACCATTATGTATCAGGGCAAGTCGCTGGGGATCATTACGATTTCCGTAGGCGTGGCGGCGTTTCCTGCGCACGGTATGTCGCCCAGGGAATTGATGGGGGCAGCCGACGCTGCTCTGTATGAAGCGAAGCGTGGAGGCCGGGACAAGGTGGTGGTGGCCTCGGCGCCGGCGATGGATGAGGTGTCGATACCCGGGTCAGGCAAATCGGACGGCAGTTGGAGTTAGTCCTCCAAACGTCCATGAGCGGCGATCGGCTTAGTCCCAAACTTTGAAGTGCGGCCACGCTTCCGCCAGCGGCTTCTTGAGTCCGTGACAGGTCAGGACGGTGTAGTGTTCCCAGCTCATAGTGTAGGGATCCGCCATTTTCGGGCCTTCTTCGACACTGTTGCACCAGTACTGGGCGTCAGCGAGTTGCCAGTTGAGCATGATCAGACTCTCACCGGTGTATTGGCGGAATCCCCAATAGTAATAATTCTGATGAGCGCTAATGGATGGAGGCAGTCCGTAGCGCGGGCCGAAAAAATCGATCGCCCCGGCAGAGCCATAATTTCCAGCCAGAATGGCGGTCTTGGCACGTTCGTCGGCGGGCATCGCGTTGTAGATCTGGGCGACCTGCGCGACCATCTCCGGCCAGCCGAATTCGTCCGCGAAATGCTCCGGCAGAGTGCTGCTCATGTGCGTCTCAGTGCGAGGCGTAGCCACGCCCAGCTTCTGCATGTAAGGAACGATTTTATCGGGAGGAAGAATTGGAAGAACGAGCGGAAAGGCGATAACACCCGAGACTATCAGCACCCGCGGCAGCACAGCTTTCACCCAGCGCAGCCGGGAATGTGCTGCGATTAAGTTCTCCCAGAACACTCCACCGGCGGCGAACAGCATGGGATAAATCGGAGCGAGGTAGTAATTCTTGCCGTGGAGAGCCATCATGATCGCCAGGAATGCCACGTAGGTCGCGCCCAGAACGCGGTAGCGCTTGCCTTCGCCGTGAAACAGCAGGAAGCCGAGTCCTGTGATCCAGATCAGCGCGTTGAGCGGCTGCAGCATCATAATCTGCTCTTTCAAGAATGGTAGCGGCGGCAGTTCGATGTTCTTGTGAATCTTTTTTACATTGCTCAAATCAACCCAGGTGGGGAATCCATGTCGGTATTGCCAGATCAAGTTAGGTAGGGCGAGCAGTACGATGATGCCGGCAGCAATCCAAAGCCATTTGCTGCGGAACAGACACCGTTGAGAAGTTGCCAGCAAACCCACCAGCAGGGCGATCAGGAAGAAAGCAGTGGAATGTTTGTTTTCCAGTCCAAGCCCCACCAGCACCCCTGCCCACACTAGAAATTGCGGCCGATCACGGTTGATTGCGAGAAGCAGAAAGTAAATCGCACCCATCCAGAACAGCGGTTCGAACGGATTCATGGAAAAGCGCGCGGCGTTGGCGAGGATTACCGGAGCTACAAGCACTCCCAGGCAGGCCAGCAGTACCGCGAAGCGCCTGCCGCCAAGTTCCCGCGTGATCAAGCCGGTGATGAGAATTTCAGCGCCTAGAGCGAGCGCCGGCAACAGCCGAAGCGCATGCAAGGAATCACCGAACAGCACGCGTCCGATGTACGCCACCAGCGGCGCCATGGGAGCAAGGTCTACATATCCCCAGGCCAGGTGATGCGAGAGAGCCAGATAGTAGAGTTCGTCGCGGAAATATCCGTAACGGCCATTGGTCGCCATCTGCAGCGCAAACGCGACGGCCGCCACAAAATAAGCGACTGCGATGTCAGTGGAAAACCAGGACTCGTATGACCCAGGGGCGTGGCTCGAGGCGGCACTTGGCAGACCTACGAGCACTGTCTGTCGCGGACTTTCCATATTTTACGAAGAGGCTATTTCTTGCGCTCGTCGCGCTCGACCACTCCGTCCTTGATGTTCACCACGCGGTGAGCGTACTCGGCGATGTCGTGCTCGTGAGTGACCAGTACGATGGTGTTTCCCTCGCCGTGCAGGCGGTCAAACAAGGCCATGATCTCGTTTCCGGTCGCGGAATCGAGGTTGCCGGTAGGTTCATCCGCCAGGATGATCGAAGGCCGATTCACAAGAGCACGAGCGACCGCGACGCGCTGACGCTGGCCGCCGGAAAGCTCGTTGGGCTTGTGCGTCATGCGCGATTCCATGCCGACGGCCGTCAACGCGGCTTTGGCGCGTTCGATGCGCTCTCCGGTCGGAATGCCGGCGTAGATCAGCGGCAGTTCCACATTGTGCAGAGCCGTGGCGCGAGCCAGCAGGTTGAAGGTCTGAAACACGAAGCCGATTTCCTTGTTGCGGATGCGCGCCAGTTCGTCGTCGTCGAGCTCGCTCACCAACTGGCTATTGAGCCAGTATTCGCCCTTGGTCGGCGTGTCCAGGCAGCCGATCAGGTTCATCAGCGTCGACTTGCCCGAGCCCGAGGGTCCCATGATGGCAACATATTCTCCGCGCTCGATGCGTAGGTTGACCCCGCGCAGGGCGTGCACCTGCTGCTCCGAGCCCATGTCGTAGGTTTTCCAAAGATCCTCAGCCGCGATCATGCAGGACTGCGGCGGTGGCACTGAAACGGCGTTGGTGGGCATGCTGATGACTTCTGCGGCTGCCATATTTTTCTCCTGCTCCGGTGCCACTGGGTTCTCCGAGATTAGATTCGACTCCGAGAGCTCCGTTTTGTTCGAGACCCGTACAGGCTTCTCCATTGGACGGATGAAGC
>Ga0209169_10002132_pt1 | contig 12015 bp, 9 predicted proteins | sample HubBroMetageWRM4_FD_188346 | JGI IMG/M metagenome (GOLD analysis project Ga0209169, IMG submission 188346) | Warmed soil microbial communities from the Hubbard Brook experimental Forest, New Hampshire - Hubbard Brook CCASE Soil Metagenome WRM 4... | ecosystem: Environmental > Terrestrial > Soil...
CAGTCATCGGAACAGCGAAGGACGTATTCAAAGTGATGATTCGTCTAGCGGACGAAGCAGTGCGCCTCGAAGGTGAGAACCGGGCGGCTCATGTCTTACACGAATGGTGCGTCGGTATGGCGAGCAGCGCGCTTCGGCCCAGTACGGCGAAGGTTCTGAAGCGCAGAGATTCCGCCGAGAATGCCGTCAAATGGGTCTTGGCACATCGCCGAAATGAACTCCCTAATACGAATGCTGCCGTCAACACTTGGCAGCCACTCGACCTGGCAGAGATGAATGTCCCAAAGAGGTCGCGCATGGTCTATGAAGCTCTCGTCCAGTACGTCACCGCCAAGAGACTGAACGCGCATTGCTTCGGCATGGACTACAGTCGGCTTGCAGCGGTATGTCAGTACCAGGACGCGAGTGCCGCAGGCAAGGCCGCAAATGTAACAGAGGACTTCGGATTGCTATTCCGCCTTCACAGTGGCCGCAAGCGCAGCAAGGGCGAGGACGGACTGCTAACGCTCTGGTGCCTACGAGGCCAAGAAGAGACTCTCCAGGAGGCCGTCGATGACGGGATGCAGAGCGAGATGTTCCAGCAACGCCTAGAAGACGCCGGAGAGCCGTCCATTCGACTTGTGAGCGGCCGAAAGGCTCAGTCTGATACACCCCTTGCCATCGCCGCCTAGCGGAATGGACATGTTATCTCCCACCTCACGAATGGGTTATCTAACATGTCCATTCTCCGGTAAGTGCGATGGGTTAACGTGTCCATTTTGGAGCAGGCCACATTCGGAAGCCAAAAATACCCCCTCACTGTGCCGTATATGTAGAAGGGGAAATCACAGCGCGCTCGCGACGTTTGTCGCACGGTAGCCGCTTTGCAGAGTACCGACCCAAGAGTCCCCGAGCGACGCTTTCAAGCCGCTCTTCCTAATCATTGGAGTCCCAGATGGTCCAACTCACTTTGAAATCGCGTGAGCATTGCGGTTTCGAGTTTCCCTGTGACGACACAGTCGAATCTCTGTCCGTGCGCGCGATTGGGGGAAAATGCATTGTCGCCATTCAGAGTAGTCGCGATGGTCTGACGTGGAGTAGCCCTGTTGCTCATGCACGGCTTGGCTCGGAACCTACTACCGTCAGGTTTACGGTTCCCTCGGGAACGCTGAAGCTTCGCGCGCTTGTTGAAAACACGTCGCACCGACCTGCACACGTCGAAATCGACGACCCGTCCGAGAGTGACGACGATGTTGACAATGCGACGCCTGAGAGTCATAGCAAAGTTTCGCACTAGCGGCGGAACCGTCGCGACGGTCATCGCGGCGGAGACGGGGGCGGTGCAGGCTTCGCATCGCTCCCGCAACTATTACAAGGAGCGCCAACATGGGCGAACAAATCTACCAAGGAAGCATCGCCGCAAACGGCACCCAATCGGCAATCGTTGCCGTTCCCGCTGAGTTTAAGTCGCTCGGCGTGTCTATTTTGTCGTCGTATACCGCTACCGGCTCGACGACCGGCGTTAAGTTACAAATGGGCGTCTCTATCGACGGAGGCGCGACGTACAGCGACTTAGTTACAGTCGCAACTACCGCACCGGCGACCAGTTCCGGTAATCCGGTAGCCTCTCAGCAGTTCGTTGAACTTGATTCCTACAAGAATGCGACGAACTTCTCGTTCAAGCTAGTCAATCTGGACGGCTCGAACGCCGCGACAGTCACATTGACGTTCCGCGCCGCGGAATAGCCTTCGCTTCGCCTCAGATAAAGAGGCAAAGCGCAAAATCTGCCGGGTGGCCTCGGTCCTGGGGCCGGGTGACCCTTGTCCTGGGCACCTCTGTCCCCGGCTGAAACAAGCGACGCGTAAGTCCCGTCGCTAACGCAAGAACACTCCGTGCGCGTCATCATGTCGAGCGCGCACGGAGTGTTCTGCAACTTTCGTAACGGAAGACAAACAGTGTTCAAATGTGAAGCCATTCTGGACCGGGAGTCTTCAGCGGACGCAGTGGACCACGCAATCGCGTCGGCTAAAAACCTGTACCTCAGTTGCATGGAGGCAGGTGCAGGCACTCCTGGCTTGGGTTTAGCTCTAGTTAATCTAGCAATCCGATATCAAACGGGCGCATTCGGCGACGACATTGGGGCATTTAACCGGCGGGTCGCAGACTTACTCGCGGAGACGCGTCAATCGAACGAATCTTAACAACTCGGTTCCGCTCTTTCAAAACTTAATCATCGCGTCTTACTGACGCTCCTTTTTATTTAGGAACAAGCTACAATGAGCGACTTTCTCTTTAGTATTGGCGCTGATTCAGCGCAGGCTGACGCTGCCGTACAGGAGTTTGTAAAGCGGTCCAATGCGACCCTTAACAACATTCAGAAAGTCCAGTTTGCTTCGAATGCAGGCGCAAAGCAGGCGCTTGAGAATCAGCAGCGGCTCCTCTCCTTAACGCAGCAGCGTCTCGCGACTGAAGAGAAGATTGTCGCTGCGCAGTCCCGGAACAGAACTTCAACTATCGGCGCAGTCTCCGGTGGAGGCGGCGGAAGCCTGCCCGACATCTCAGGTATTGCATCGCGCAACGCCGGAGCTATCGGCAAGCAGAAGGACGCGCTCGACTTCCTCAACCGTATCATGGGGAACACCGTCTTCAAGTTCGTCGAGTACGAACTGGTAATGAAGGCGTTCAATAGCGCGGTCGGCGAGGTGTTCAACTCGCTCAACGAAGCGTCGAACGTCCAGATGGAAATGGTGCTGCAGCGTCTCTACAACGCGCAGATTAACACCAACCTTGCACTTAAAGACTCCATCATCATCGCCAAGCAGTGGGGCTCGGACATTACCGATGTTCAGCAAGCCATCGGCTTGTGGACGAAGCAGACCTCGCAGATGCACGACGCGACGGGCAAGCTCGTCGATTCGCAGACGGCGCTCGCTGCTGCGGCAAAGCTCGCGGCCGATGCTGAGAAGTTCCATCGCGCGTCGGGCATTGAATCGCTCGAAGTTTACCAGAAGTCTATTTCCATTTGGCACGAGCTTGGTCTGAGCCTCGGACAGATTCCGCATCTCTATGACCAAATCGCATTCGCCGCAACCAAAATCTCGCCGGTCCTCAAAGCACAGCCTGGAGGCACTTCCAAACAAGAAGGCATCAAGGACATCTTCGAGGGCATGGCAGAGTCCGGTGCGACGCTGCGTGCGCAGGGCATGGACGACTCGCTCATCATTGCGACTGTCGCCAAGCAAATCGAGAACCTCGGTTCGACCGGCGCGAAAGTCGGCAACCAAATCTCGACGATGTTCGGCTCGCTCAACCAGGGCGGTAATCAACTTCGCGAGTGGGTGAAGATTCTTGGACCGGATGCGTTCAAGGATTCTGAGTCCTTCATGGACGCGGCCATTGCTAAAGTTGACCAACTGAAGCAGGCTCAGGCTGACGGCGCATTACACGTCAAGCCGCAAACTATCAACACTTGGCGCACCTTCATCGAGACGCTGTCTCAGGTGAAGGAACTCGCAGACCAGATTCGAGGTCATTCGTCCGGTACGCTCGACATCATCGCGAGCGCGCAGATGAATACCTACAACGGTCAAGTTGAGCGTTTGAAGGCATCATTCCAGGAACTAAACCTCGCCCTCGGTACGCAACTGCTGCCGACCATGACCCATTGGATTTCGTTCCTATCAGGAACGATGTTGCCGGTACTCTCCAAAAACTCCAGTGCTATCGCCGGTATGGCGCAAATGGGAGTCGAGCTTGCCGGTACTTATCTGCTCATGCTCGGCATTACGAAGGTCGGAACGGCGTTAGGTGGATTCAGAACTGAACTTCTCGCCACGTCTAACGCCGAAGTTACAGCAGGTATCGTAGCGCAGCAGTTCAGGAATGCGCAACTCGATACCGTCGCAGGCATGGATGCAGCGACCGCTGCGATGAATCAGCAGAAGGCCGCGCTCGCGCAGCTTTCTGACATGCAGAAAGTCGCATTGTGGAATGCCGAAGGATTGGCAGCGCAGTGTAAGCTCCTTGGCATCACTGAAGCCGAACTTGCTGAAATCACGGCGACTCGACTTCCGAGTGCGTTCGCTGCAGCAGGTACGGCTCTGTCCGGCTTTGCTGCGAGAGCGGCAGCTACACTCGGTCCGTTAGCTGCACTCTATGCCATCATGTCGGGGTTGCAGAACTTCGACAAGACGGCGAGAATCTCTGCGGCTGTCGATGCAGGCGTACACGAACAAGAAGGCGGAGCAAAGGGAATCTTCGACACGGTCGGAGACATGGTCAAGAGTCCGCTTCTGGTACCAGACGGCGGTACTGCTAACTCATTGGCTGCTCGTATCAAGGCCAACGGCGGTGCGCCAGCGCGTCAACTTAACGATGCCCAGTGGACACTGTTTAACAATCCGAAGGCAACGAACGACCAGAAGACCGACGCTGGAGAGATAATCAAGACTCTCCTTACCGACGAGTACAACAAGCTCCACGGCAGCGGCGATGTCAAAGGCTACGACAAGCTAGACGACATCCCCAAGCAACTGCAAGCGATTATGAACCGCGCAATGGGCGGTACGCCTGCAGGTATGACGATGCCCGGCCCTGCAAAGAAGACCGGCCATAGCGGACAAGCCACTGAGCAGCAAATCGCAGCAGAGCAGACGAACAAAGACAAAGCCGATGCAATGGCAGAAATCTCCAAATGGAGAGATACTGCTAACGCGGCTGCCTCCTATGCCAAGACGTTAATGGATGTCGGTAAGGCTCAAGGCTTTACCGCTGACATGGTTGGACGTTTGGCAGGTCATCTCCGCGACCAGAAGACGGCGATTCAGAACGGCGAGAGTGCCGCGAAGGCCGAAATCACGACGCTTGAAGCGCAGCAGAAACACCTCGAAGCTCTGCTGAAAACGCATGGCGCGGTGGTCGATGCGAAAGGCAACGTACACGGTGGAGATAACTCGGCCGCTGTATATGCTGAAGCTAAGTCTTGGCGTATGGCTGAAGAGGCCATTACCAAAGCACAAGGTGCGCTCAAAGGCTACGAAGCACAGAAGGCTAGGCTCGCGTTCGACGGTTCGCAAATGCTCGGCGAAGCCAAAGCATGGGCGGCAATCTCTGCATCCGTTCCAAAGACGATTACAGGCGTTGTCAGTTCAACGAAGGACCTCTTAGGAGATACTATCGTTGGACCGGGACAGTCGTCAGCAAATCCGCTGTCTTCGCCGGATGCTTTGAAAGCATACCTAAGCAACGTCAACAACTCTCTGAGTTCTGCCGCTACTGCTTCAGGTAAAGAAGGCGCTGCAAATGCGTCACTGATGAGCCTCAAAGACCTCACCAAAGCTGTCTACGACCTTTACACGCAGACCAAAGACCCGGCTGAACTACGCGCGTTCTCAGAGGCGCTCGTTGACATTCGGAAGGCAGGCGGAGAAGCGCAGAAGGGCCTGGTCGAGGCTCAGAAAGCTACAGCCGACTTCGAGAAGAATCTCGACAATCTCATCGCCAAAACGGCGACAACCGATGCAGAAGGTATCGGCAAGCTCCTCGGTCTTTCACAAGGAGACATCGACGCACAGAAGACGTTGATTGACGGCTACAACTCCATCAACGACGCCTTCGCGCAAATCAACCAGTGGGTTACGCAAGAAGCTGGCACCTACGCGAACCTGACCGCCGCTGATAAGCAGCGCGTTCAAAGTGCAGTTGCTTATTTGGACATCCAACAGCAGCTAATCCCGCTCCTCGCTCAACAGCAGACCATTGAATCGTCGATTGCCTATCAGGCAATGCAGACCACGCTTGAGAAAGCCGGTCAAACGCAAATCGACGAAACGATTAACCGGCTGATGGGTACGCAGTCGAACTCGAAGGTTCGAGAGTCACTCTACCAGGCAGCTAAAGACGGCACTTGGATGAGTCCTTCACAAACACTGTTGAAGGATTACATGACCAATACCATCGGCTCTTGGTGGAAGCAAACTGTTCAGCAGATGACGCAGACGATGTTCGGGGACCCGGCCTCACAGGCACGGCAACTCGAAGCAACGATGCTCAAGCAGAACAGAGACGGCCTAACGCAAATCGTTCAGAACGAGAAGACGCAGGTCGTTGACGGTCTTAATCACTTCGAGCAACTGTTTGCTGCCGACGTAGCTAAACTCGTCAAAGCAATGAACAGCGGAGGTTCGTCAAACCCGAATAGTCCAGGCGGAGGCGGCCCTTCCGAAATCCCCAACGGTTGGTATTCAACTCCTGGCGGCGGTATCGGAATCGGTGACCCAGGACCTAGCCCAGGCGGCCCGAGCGGTGACTCTCGTGTTCGCACGAAAGACCGCAACGCATTAGGTACAGAAGGTAATCCGACGTTCATCGCCGCGCACGGAGATGGACCGGAAGGCTTCCTGAGTGGGCCGACTTCGCAAAGCAACATGGCAAATGCTGTGGCGCAAGGCGTTGACCAGTCCGCTACGATGCAGAGGGTTGCTGACAATACCGGCGTCACTAACGACACGACGCAAGATGCAGCGAACAACGTCACGCAGCTTATACAAGGCGGCGCGTCGCAAAGCTCGTCTGGCGGCGGAGCGGGTATTCTCGGAGCACTCCTTGGCCCGCTTATGCAAATCCCTGGACTGTCGAAATACCTAAGCAGTAGTAGCGGTTCGTGGATTGGAGGTCTTGCAAACGCAGCAGGCAGCGGCGCAGGCTTCGGTGCAGCGTTCGGCGGCGCAGGCAGTACGAACACTACTTGGGGCGCGGTTGGCGGTACGCTTGGGTACGGTTTAGGGACTGCATTCGGCGGTCCTGTAATCGGACAGGCTGCGGGTATGGTCGGCGGCATCTTAGGAGGCTTGTTCGGCCATCACGACAACCCACTCGACGAACCCGACGTGTACGACACGGAGAACTACGGCAAGTTCGTAGCCAACGTGAACGGCGCAGGCGGTACGTTCAACGGTACGTTCATCGCTCCTGACCCACAGTATGACTTAGCTGACGGCGGTACACCGCTCGACCAGTTGATGATTCAGTGGGCGCAGAAAAACCCGACCAATCCCATCGCCAAGCAAATCATCGCTCTTGGTCCTCGTCTCGACATCGCGAGCGAGTATCAAGGTATGTTCACACTCGGCAGTGGTAAGACCATCTCAGTTACTGCATACGAACAACTCGTTCAGCAGTATCTGTCAGCAGCCGGGAATCAGCAGAACGCACCAATCGTTTCCGTCAACTCCTACGGTGGCGGCGGAGCATCCGGTGCGTACAACACTCCTGGTATGGACTCGGCGACGTTTATGGCCGAAGAGACAGCATGGGCGCAAGGCGTCAATAAAAGCTCTGGCTATAATAGCGGAGGCGGTCCGCTCATGGGTGGCGGTGGCGGAGCCGATGGTATCCTAGGCGGAAGCTCAGGATTCGCTTCGGGGCCGAACATCTTCAACAATCCGAACCCAACCTCGACGCCGGGCTACGGCGGAAGTGCAATGGCGCGAGCCGTTGGACCGGGCGCAAGCCTCACGAGCTTGCAGCTTCAGTTCTCGACGCCTGTGTACTTGGACGGCAAGTTGATTACTCAAATCGTCAACGCCTACAACGCACAAGCTCGCACGAACAACGGCATGAACGCTAACCCGATTTACGCCGACCAGTAACGACCAATAAGAAGGGGCTGCTAACAACGGCCCCTTTAGCGCGGACGCATAAGCGTCCCGCTATTTATTTTTACACAACACTGCTGCAATAATCCGCATCAGTAGCTTTCATGGATAAACATGCAAACCAAATCGAGAACACTTCTCGCGCTCCTTGTAGAGTGCGCGAACAAACCCGCTTTTGAGGTCGCTTCGGACCTGGGTATTTCATCAAGCTCTCTCACGCGGCATTGTCAAGGCACACTGCGCAAACCTGCGGTCTTAAAACGCGCAGCGGCCTATTTCACGAAACTTGTTGGCGGCGAAATCCCCGTTGACGACTCATTGCTGATGGTTCCTTTAACGCCACAAGGGCTCATATATACTGCCGGAATCGCCCGCACGAACGCTCTCAGGAGAGAAGAATGAATACCGAACTTAGCCGTGCGGAAACTCTCGCCGCCATGAAGAGATTCGTCGGTCTTGGGCTCGACGTAGCGACCGTTCCGGTTCTCAGTACTTCTCACGCCGGACAAGTGTGGCAAAACAAAGTTGAAACTGACTCGCTCGCCGCCTTCGCAAATGTGTGCGTTCGTCCCCGGCCAGACGCAATGGGCTCATTCACTGCGTTTGGCATACGTGTTGCACCGGACCCGTATGCTCCGACGCCACTAGAGGACGTGCCCGCCTTCCAGTTCCTGAATGACTTCAATACGCTGCGATTCAAAGCCGGAGGCGCAGAGGTGGTCTTCGCGTTCGCGTGCGACGCCTTCGTTACCGTTACCGAGGGACTCGAATACCATGACCGTGTTTTCGCACAGCCTTTGAAGGGCGCGCGATTTGTGACGGCGACCGGCTGGTGCGGCTACGGCATGTCGTTCGACAACAGCGGTCGCTCCGTTATGGTCAGTTGTCAAGGCGACAAGCTCGCGAATGTGCGGGACCTGCCAGTTTTAATCGACGCACTCAAGCTCACTGGGCGAGTTCAGGTGCGAGCAGACATCCGAGTTGGTCCTATATCAGGGCCGCCGTTGCTTTAGAAGTGTTGACATGACAGACACGTTGAAAACTATTGTCGAGCAGTTACAGCAAAAGGCTCGCGAGCACCGACAAGAGGCGCGACGGTGCGATGCTGCGGTGAGGGTGCTTCTTGAACCGCAGCGGTTACAGGGACGGCCCGTGAACCCCAAGCGCGACTTGTTCGAGGCGTTTCGAAAAAGCGGTTTGACCTATAAAGAACTGGCCGCGAAACTCGGCGTTGGCTACCGCTACATCAGTTGGGTTGTTCGCGGAATCGACAACAAGCCGGAGCTTGAGCGTCGCATTAGAGAGATTCTGTCAACTCACGGCAACGCTCAAAGCGTCACCGACGCTACTCTCGTTTAGCTCACTTCTAGCGACGCATTGTCGCTATAACAAAAAGGAACTCAATGTCACGGAAAACCTCATCGACGCTCTTAATAGAGCGCCTCCGTACCTTATTGGAAGAGCGCAGGAGTCTTCGGTCCCTGTTCCCTCGTTATCGAATGTTCGTGGATTTGCGAAACTTCACTAGCGAGCGAACTGAACTTGAGAACCAAATCGCGCAAATCATCTCAGCGGGTTTTAACGAGCAAGAACGTCACTACATGCCGCAAGCAGCGCATATCGCTGAATGCGCTTTCCATCTTCGGGCATCATTCAGTACGGCAAGTCTACTCGAACAACCGGCTCTTGTTTGGAATCACAATCCCCTTCCCGGCGTATTAACGACGCATTGGGAGCCGGGGTTGAAGCAACGGCTTCTAGACCTCTGCGGGCCGTTAGACGCCACACTTGAACGGATGCTTGCGCAATGAACAAGCCGAGACGGTGTGTCCGGTGCGGCTGCAATCGTCTGCATCATACCGACACGGGGTGCTCAACGCATGTCAAATGCCGCACAAGCATCGTAGAGTCAAAATACTTCAGTGAACGCAAACGCGCTACTCGGGCACTGCAGCTTGCCGACCATCAACTGAAAAACGCGGAGACAACGTATGCCACGATTGACTGAAGAAAAGAAAGAACTACGAAGCGACAGAGCCGAGCTTCAAGAAGCAGTCGGAGATTTTAGACGCGCAGCGACCTCTACAGAGAAAACGGCCGCAACAGACCGCGTCCTCCGAGTCGTGCTAAAGAAGACTGGCCTTAATCTCACAGACGACAAGGGCGACAACGGTCGTGAACATTTCGCCTCGGTCGTAGCAAGCTTGAATCCCGGCCAAGTGCTCAATATGGGAATCGCACAAACCGTTGAATCGAGTCTTCGAAAGACCGGCGAGTCATTCGAAGTCCCTGAGTCGGTACTCAAGCGACTCGATAAGCTCGTCTAGGAAACGAGCAGGACCCCTGAAGCCGAATCTCGCGTAAGGGCATACGCGAACGACACCGCCCGTGAGTGCGGCACACTGAAAAGTACCTTGAACATCGAACGACGCTGCTCTTACATGCAGTGTAATAACGTCATTGCAAAGTCGCGGCCGCGAAGCCGTTACTGTACCACGAAATGTAACTACCGAGCATATTGCTACGCTAACCGCGTAAAGCGTCGCGCGAGGATGCGTGTCTATGGTGCGGAGCATCGCGAGCGAAAACGTGCTTACGATGCCGCACGGCAGCTACAGTGGAAAAAGCGACTTAGCCGCCTGAAGGCCAGCGGGTGCGTAACGTGTGGGAAGACGTACCCGCCGCGCATGCGCCACTTGCTGGACTTTGACCACTCACCTCACCTTGTTAAGCGATTTGGAAAGAAACGGTTCAACATCGCAAACGGCGCGATGCGCTCGCCTGAGGTCCTTGCGCTTGAGCTTAAAAACTGCCGCTTACGATGCAAGCCTTGTCATCGGGCAGTAACCAAAGCGCGTCGTACTCGTCAGGCAAAGAAGGCCGCATAGAGCGCCGCTCATGTCAACACCCATCTCGATATCTGGTCTTTTTTAACACGTTACCAAATACGAAGGGAACTTCTATCATGGGAGGCTCTTGCTCTTCGAGAGCCTTCCTAAGGATAGTTCCGGCGGTCTTGGCCGCGCGCTTCTTCATATTGTCGAGAACATGCGCGTAAGTGGTCATAAGAAGTTTAGTACCCTTATGGCCGAGAAGATGCGCGACTGTCACCAAGTCCTCTCCATTGAACAGCATTTGGGTCGCAAATGTGTGCCTGAAGTCGTACAGCGTCATGCTTTCAATGCCCGCCTTCGTTGCGACGGAGGACAGCACTCGATTTAGATTCCGTAAGTTCACGGGCACTGGAGTCGCATCTTCGCGCGACTTCACCGCAAAGACGAGCCCTTGTGTCGGTTTGCCTAATACCTTCCAGCGACGTTTCAAGAGGTCAACGGCCTCAACTTCGACTCCGAGCGTCCGCGCAGAAGCTACCGTTTTCATTGTCTTGCGTACCAGTCGCGCACTTTCGGCAGATTCGCGTCCAATGCTCGCTCGAAGCGAAACGCTGTTCGCGGAAAAGTCAATGTCGTTCCATCGCAGCGCGCAAAGCTCTCCTGGCCGTCCGCCCGTTGCGAGAGCGAGTCGAAAGAAGGGCTCCCACTTGTTACCTTTAGCGGCGTTGAAGAACCGAGTCAGTTGAGCCTCAGTCAATGCTCGCACCTCCTTGACATGAGTGACGCGCTCAGGGGCTAGCAGTTCGACGGGGTTTGAATCGAGGAGCTTCTTACGAATCGCGGTACGAAACATCAAGTGAAGAACAGACCGAATCTTCTCGCGACTGGCGGGTCCCATTGAAACAAAGTCGCCGTCTTTGACGGGACGCACGTTCATCTCACCAAAGGGCCTAAGAACAATCCGAAGGTCTTTATCGGTTATCGCGCGGAGGGGCTTGTCCGTTAGTCGCTTGCAATGAATGTTGATGACGTTCGCTCGACTGAGGTACGTCGCTGGAGCAACTCTGAGGCGCTCCGATTCAAGCCATTCAGTCGAGTACGTGCCGAACGTCACGTCAAGCTTGGGCTCTTGCTTCGATTCGGACTTGTACTCTTCGACAGCTTTGAGAACAGCAGTCTTCGTACGTCTCGTGATTATCTTCGGCTTCGCGCTGCCGCTAGGAATACGCGCTTCCCAACGACCGTCTACGCGGTGACGCAACGTGCCTTCGCCCTTCGTTCTTCGTGCCATTAGCGGCGTCGATTCGCCCAAGGCGTGGGGTGAAGCCTGCGGGATAAGTGGTCAATAAGTGGTCAAACGCAAATCGGGTCGGTCAATAAGGAAGCGGTCATCCTATGAAAAAAGACCTGGATTTACAGGCCTTTTCGATGGTGGGCGGTACATGGATTGAACATGTGACCCCTTCCGTGTCAAGGAAGTGCTCTCCCACTGAGCTAACCGCCCGCGCCGACATGCTGTGGAACGCTTTTTCGAGTTCGCAGCGCG
>Ga0209169_10002133_pt1 | contig 12008 bp, 5 predicted proteins | sample HubBroMetageWRM4_FD_188346 | JGI IMG/M metagenome (GOLD analysis project Ga0209169, IMG submission 188346) | Warmed soil microbial communities from the Hubbard Brook experimental Forest, New Hampshire - Hubbard Brook CCASE Soil Metagenome WRM 4... | ecosystem: Environmental > Terrestrial > Soil...
CGGACGCATCTGCGCTCCCGTGTCCGTATTGATACCCACCTACCTCATCCTGGTGATGTCGGGTACGAAAGGGGTTCGCGCGGTATGGCCCGCCACCGTGGTCTGCGGCGTCTCTTTCGCGATCACCCAGTTCATGGTCTCGAACTATATCGGCCCGTACCTGACCGACATCCTGGCCTCCATTGCTGCGCTCCTGTGCCTGGTGCTGTTGTTGCGAGTCTGGAAGCCGCGCGACGACCTCGTCGCCCGTAGCGATTCGGGGGTGCCGACCGGCGTATTGCTCAAGGCATGGTCGCCCTACATCCTGTTGGTCGTCTTCGTGTTGCTGTGGGGCGCGGCACCGGTGAAGGCGATCCTGGACAAAGCCACCATCGTGTTCGGCTGGCCCGGCCTGGATGGCATGATCCGCCGGCTGCCGCCAGTCGTTGCGAAAGCGGCGCCCTACCCCGCGAAGTTCACATTCAACATGCTGTCCGCCGCCGGCACTTGCGCGCTGTTTGCCTGCATCGGCACGGGATTCCTGTTGCGTATCCCGGTCGGCCGGTGGGTGGCCACCGTCGGCCAGACCGCCCGCGACCTGTCGAAATCGATCCTGACCATGGCGGCCGTCCTGGCGCTGGCCTACCTGATGAACTACTCGGGATTAACGGCGACCCTGGGCCTGGCGTTCGCGGCCACGGGGGTATTCTTCCCGTTCTTCAGCAGCCTGTTAGGTTGGTTGGGTGTGTTCCTCACCGGCAGCGACACATCGGCGAACGCCCTGTTCGGCAACCTCCAGGTCGTCACGGCAAACAAGCTCGGACTGTCGCCGGCTCTCATGGCGTCGGCGAATTCGAGCGGCGGCGTGATGGGAAAGATGATCAGTCTGCAGAGCATCTCCATCGCCGCCGCCGCCACCGGACTGCCCGCCGCGGAGGAGGCGAAGCTGTTCCGATTCACGCTCAAGCACAGCATCCTGCTGGCTTGTGTGATCGGGCTGATCGTGACGTTCTATGCTTACGTCATGCCGGCGTGGGGCGTCTGACCATTTGATCAAACCCGCCGCAATGCCGGCGCCGGCGGCGTGTACTGGTAGAGCCAGGTTTCCGACAGGGCCTGGCCGTCTGCCGACACGAACAGTCGCAGGTTGACAGGCTCCATGCTGTCGTCCAGCAGCGCGAGATCAAACATCGCGCGATAGCCGTTGATGGAGCGTAATGGCCGTACGGAAGTGATTTCCACGCGGCCGCGTGAAGCCGAGATGACGGGGACGAGCTTCAAGTTCTCTCCCAGTCCCGGCAACTCGCCGCCGGCGAAGTCCACTACGAAGCGCCACGAGAAATACGTCCGCTTCCGGCCGATGATGCCGCCGATCCCCGTACGCGTGGCATACACCCGCGCGAGATCGACCACTACCGGATTCTCCCGGCACCAGTTCAAGCGGTAGGCGTACAACAACTCCTGCCCCTTCTGCGGCTTATCGGCCGGACTCCAGAACGCAACGATGTTGTCGGACGTCTCGTCCTCGGTGGGGATCTCGACCAACATGACGGCGCCCTTGCCCCAGTTCCCTTTCGGCTCGACCCAGACATCCGGGCGCTTCTCGTAGAACACCCCGTCATCCTGGTACTGCTCGAACCGACGCTCCCGCTGCATGAGGCCGAAGCCGCGTGGACGCTCATCCGTATAGGAGTTCACGCGCAGGCCCGATGGGTTCATCAGGGGCCGCCAGATCCACTCACCGCTGCCGCTCCAGATCTGCAACCCGTCGGAGTCATGAATTTCCGGACGCCAGTCGTTGTCGACGCGGCGGTCATTCTTGCCGACCAGGAACATGCTCGTGCACGGTGCGATGCCCAACCGCTCGATCTGCTTACGGGGGTAAAGGGACGCGTCGATATCCATAGTGAGCGGCTCGCTCGCATCGATCACGAACCGATAGGCGCCGGCCACACTCGGAGAGTCGAGGAGTCCGTAAATGGTGAGCACGCTGGAATCTTTAGCGGGCTTCTCGAGGTAGTACGCTACGAAATCCGGAAACTCTTCCGGTGTGGAAGCGCCGCAATCGATGGCCAACCCACGTTGCGACATCCCATACTGCCGATCGATGTCGACGGCGCGAAAGTACGAGGCGCCCTGGAATGCCGCGAAGTCGCGGATCCAATCCGTGTGAAACAGCAGGCGGAAACCCGCGAAGCCCAGATTGCTCGGCACGTCGCTGCCCTTCAGACCGCTGTTGCCGTAGTCGAACATCGCAGGGTCGTAGAGAATCTCCTGCGCCAGGCCGCCATCCACGGAGAACAGCCGCACCGGCTTGCGGATGCGGAAGCCGAGATGGAAAAAGCGCACCTGGAAGCGCAAGCCATCACCCACCCAGAGCGAGCGGTCGTCACGAAATCGAATGGCCTGCCAATGATCCCAGTCGAGGCGCTCGACGGCCGGGGGTAGCTTCTCCGTCGGCGCTTGGTAAGGGGCCGCTGCGAGCGCGTGCGCTATCCCCTTCAGACGCGCGTAATCGAACGGTGTACGCGGAGTCGGCGGCGGTGTGCGCGCCGCAGCGGCCTCACTCGTCGCCAGCCAAGACAGCGGAGTTGCAACGGATAACGCCGCCGCGGTGCTCTGTAGGAAGTGCCTGCGTTCGGTGGAGTCCGGGGTTGGAGTCTCGGAATTGTCTTCTTTGCTCGCCATTGTGGTATATATCCATCAGACTTTAGCCTTACGGTCGGCCCGTTGCCTTCATTATCACACGCTCTTTCTGACCTAACCGCTTCAATCGCACGGTGAGCATGGACTCCGTGACGAAGGACATCGGGGTCCACTGGGAGAACGGCGAGCCCGCCATTCTGTTCAAGAGCCGGCGCAAGGACTCCGCCCGGCGCGACGAGCTCGCCTCGGTTACGGCGCTTCCGTCAACCGAACTGCCCCCGGGGACCAGCCGACTGCGTTATGCGGACCTGAAGCAGGTCACCGACATAGAGCCGTTGTTCGCTGAGCTGGACGACATCCTGCATCGCGCGGGTAGCGTCCGGGAGGCTCGGCACACCATTCTCCTAAAGCTCCTGTTGGTGAAGCTGTACGACGAGGAGCGTGCCCAGGAGCAAGACAATCACGGGCAGTACATGCTCATCCAGGACTTCAGCGCCGTGGACGAGGCGTGGGATGGAGCGGTGGAAAGGACTTTCACGTCTGCGTTGCATGCAGCGCTCGGGCTTTATAACGGCGTGTTGGCGCAGGCGGTGCCGCGAACGATCGGCTGCTCAGCCGAAGTGCTACGCGAGGCTTCCGGGATTCTGTGCGGCATCCGGCTGCTGGGCGCGCTGCCCCAGGTCATTCAAGACCTCTTCATGTATTTCGGCCGATTCCACTACCGGGTGGACCTCGGGCAGTATTTCACGCCCTGCGAAGTGATCCGGCTCATTGTCGAGATCGTCAACCCGCGTCGCGACGAGCGTATCGTCGATCCGGCGTGTGGCACGGCCGACTTCCTGGTGGGTGCCAAACAGGTCGCGAGCGAGCGCCACGGGTCCGATATCTCGGCCCACCTGCACGGCTATGACATCGCGCCGCTCGCGGTACACCTCTCGATCTTCAACATGTTGCTGAACGGGGATCGCGGGCTGGCGGACATCGAGACGCGCGACACACTGCTCGAGCCTCTCGAGCATGAAGGGCACTATCACATCGCGTTGTGCAACCCGCCCTTCGGAGCCCGTATTGTCGAGAAGCGCGCCAAGGCACTCAACCGCTTCAATCTGGTCAGTGCGAAAAAGACCGGCCTCGGGCTCATGCCGAAAGCGCAGGAGGCCGGACTCCTTTACGTGGAGACCTGCCTGCGCGCCGTCGCGCCGGGCGGCAGGGTTGGCATACTCGTCCCGAACGGGTACCTGGGAAATCGTAGCGAGCGTTATTGCGAGTTTCGACGTTGGCTGTTGCGCAACGCGCGGGTCGCCGCCGTCATTGGTTTTCCAAGGTTCACATTCAAGAAATCCGGCGCGGACGTCTCGGCGTCGGCCCTGATCCTGGAGCGGCGGCTCGAGCCGCTGTCCGACCTGTCGTGTATGCCGGACCACCCGATCCACTTCAACCTCGTGGAGAAGGTGGGCTGGGACCTGCAAAGCAAGCATGCGAACCGCATCTTCAAGCGGGATCCTCGCGACGGGACGGAGCTGCTCGATGCCATGGGGGCGAGAATCCCGGATACCGACTTCGAAGCCGCGCGGCTCGATGCACTCACGTCGGCGGCCGTCGATGCATTTCCCTGGATGGCGCAAGGCGAGCGACGCGCCCAGAGTATGGACCAGGGTACGCAAGGGTGGAGTGTCATGGCTTCCGACATCGGCGCGCATTCGGACCTGTGCCTCGATCCGAAACGGTGGTGTCGCAAGCATATCGGGGTGCTTCGGTCGATTCGGGCGGTTGCGCACCTCGAAGTGGGACGCGTGATCAGACCGGTGTCGCGCTCGCTGAAGAAGAAGTCTGAGACGGTGTATCGGTACGTTGAGATCGAGAAGATCTACGAGGCGTTCGGCGCCTATGTGGCGGATGAATGCTTCGGCTGGGCACTGCCCGACCGGGGGCGGCTGATAGCTGCGCCGGGGGATCTTTTCATTGCCAACATCTGGTCGAGTGCCGGGAAGTGGATGATCGCGGGTGATGAGGCACACGATGGGCGGCTGATCGTGACCACGGGCTGCACCCACTTCGAGCTGATCCCGGGCCAGGAGAGTCTGCTGGCGGACCTGGTGTTTGGTTTGTGTTCGGAAGCGTTCAAGGTACAAATGCGCGCCCTGGCAACAGGGTCGGATGGACTGTCGTCCATTTGTACCACGGACATTTGTTCCATCGTCCTGCCGCGGATGAAGTCGGAAGCGCTACGGGGCCAGATCGAGCGCCGCATCCTCGAGGCTCGGGCGGGGCAGCTCGTGTTGCCTCGCGTGGTTCGCGATGAGCTGGCGGTCGTGGCGCCGGAGACGAACGTGCCGTTGAGGTCGTCTCATGTGGTGCAGGTGTAGGGGAGAGGCGGAAGCGCTCGCGTTACCGTTGTCGCACCTGGCGCTATTTTAGCGCCATCTCCACGCGTACGTTGCCGCTGTCGTCTGTTTTGGCCGGCGCGTTGATGATGAATACTCGCGAGGCGTCGATGCCGCCGTCGGCCAACAGCACGTCTTGGATCGCGCGCGTGCGCCTCTTTCCGAGCGCCTGCTGCTCGACATCAGGAACCTCGATCTGGCCGATGAGCGCGGCTTCTAGCTCGGGGATCGCGGTCTCGACGGCGGGGGCGTCTTTTTTGTTTTTAGCGTTTTGGATGGCGGCTGCCGTTGGGGGGAGCTCGGTGTCTTTGCCCATCTCGGCTTGGAATTCGGCTAGGAGCAGGCGGTAGTGCTCTAGCGGGTTGGCTAGGGCGGGGTCCACAGGGGCCGGCGGAGCGGCCGGCGCGGGCGGCGGGGTGTTGGATGCTGTTGATTGCGGGGTTCCGCCCTGCGCTACGGCGGCCCCCTGCGCAGTTGCGAGTTGCGACGCGGAGGCTGGCGCTACCGCCCCTTGCGACGGAGCGGCGCCCGGCGCTGCTGAGCCTTGCGACGCGGATGCGATCGCTGGTGCCGCGGCGTCACCTTGCGCGGATCCGACTTGCGCGGCACTAGCGCCCTGCGCTGCTGTCCCTCGCGACGCGTCTCCGAGTTTGTCGGGCTGCGCTGGCTTGTTTGAAGCTTGCGCCACCTGCTTCTTGGGCGGCTTATCTCCGTGCGCGCGGGCGATGAGCTTCTGGTCGAGTTTCTGTTTGGCGAGCACCGGTCCGTCGAGCTCCGGCGAATACACGAGCGGCACGTCGAGCTGGAGTTGGGTGTGCTCCTGCAGGGCCTTCGTTAACCCATCGAGCTTCTGCTTGGAGGATGCGTCGAGTTCCGCGCTACCGGGCGCGAAATCGATGAATTTCATGTCCTCGCCGTGGCCTCCGAACAGGCGTCCGATCGCCGCGAAGGGCGCCGTCACCGCCTTCTCCAACAAATTCACCAACGCATGCCAGATGATAGGCCCGATCTTGAATTGCGGATCATCGAGACTGCCGGTAATGGGTAGCGGCAAGTCGATCACCCCGTTGCGATCCTTCAGCAGCGCGACCGCCAGCTTCAACGGCAGATGCACGGCGTCAGGACTCTCCACCGCCTCACCCAACTGCAGTTGGTCGATCACAAAGTGCTGCTCGGCGTCCAGCTTGCGCTGATCGACCTTGTACGACAGGTCGACGGACAACTTGCCCTTGTCGATCTTGTAGCCGGCGAAGTGGCCGGAATACGGCGTCATGGTCGTGAGCTCCAACCCCTTGAAGCTCATTTTGATGTCCGTGTACACGGTGGCCGCCATGAGATTCAACTCGCCGTTGATGCTCACCGGGGCGTAACGATCCACCTTGCCTTCAAGCTTCACTTTCGCGCGTGACTTGGGATCAGAGGACAGCCCGTCAATGGTGCCGTTCAGTTGCTGGATACCCACGGCGAAGTTGGGTTGGATCCAGAAGTCGGCATAGTTCACCGATCCGTCGATGACGCGCACACTGCCAATGGACATCGGCATGGCGGGCGCACTGGACTGCGCGGATTCAGGGGCACCAGCCACTGTCGCGTCGCCCGAACGAGAGCGCGACTTGCGCCCACGGTGAGCGCCCCTCGTAGCACCAGCAGCTTTCGCGTTCGCCGTCGCGTCCGATGCTGACGCAGCCGCGTCGGCGAGTTTGGCGTTCGCGTCTGCCGCAGCCGCCGTCGCCGAAGCAGCGGCACTGGCGACGCCAGCCTTGGCGTCCGCAGCGGCAGCAGGTACAGCCGCGGCGGGTGCAGCCGCGCTCGCACTCGTAGCCTTCGCGTTAGCATCAGCCGCAGCGGCTTGAGTTGCGGACGCGGCGGCCTTGGCATCCTTTGCACCAGCGTTGGCATCCGCGGCGCCCTTCGCGCCATTGCCACCGGCGCTGGCATCCGCCGTAGCGGCCTCTGCTGCGGACGCCGCCGCCTTGGCTCGTTTAACGTCGTCCTGCCCCGGCGGGCCGCCCTTCACGCCAGCCACCGTCACACCGCCGGCCTTCGCATTAGCGGCGCCGAGTTGGGTTGCGAGGCTGGCGCCGCCCTTGCTCGGCCCGGCGAGCACTACCTGCACATTCACCGTGCGATTCGGCGCGATGATTACGCGCGCGTACGGCTCACGAGCGGTAATGCTGGCGATCTGTAGAGACGCTGGCTGCGATGTGTACTGCATGCCGGCGACGCGCAGGTCCTTCCACTTGATGAAGGACTGCTGCAGCTCGTCCACCGACTTCAGGCCAGTTACGTCGACGTCGCCCTTCACCCCTAGCGTGCCATCGGCCCCTTTCTTGATATCGAGCTGCGTCGTGAGCTTCCCGCCCTGCAGAGTCATCGCCGTCCGCTGCGCGATGAACGGCTGAAACATCGGGAGATCGAGCTGTGCGAGATCGACATGCGCCGTAACGTCACCGCCGGCTGGAGAAAGTTGCGCCGTCGCGTTGAGAGTCGCGCTGCTATTGATACTCGTTTTCGCGGTAATATCGAGATGCGCCGCCGGTGTGGTGTTGTATCCCGCGACGTGAATGTTGATTGGGTTCAGCACCAACGCGAGAGCCGGCGTAACCTGCCGGTCCTCCGCCGAGACCTTGAACCCGTCAACAGTGATGTCCGGCGCAGAAACGGTCCAAGCCGGCGCGGACGCGGGCGCACCAGAGGGTGAAGTCGCACTTCCGGCCGTGCCGTTGGCCGGCGGAGTACCTGACGCCGCAGTCACCCCACCAGGCGCTGGTGTTGGACCCGAAGTCTGGGCCACGGTCGCCGACGAACCTCCCGCGCCCGCCGCGGTGGAAGCTGACCCTGCAGTCGCGCCCCCGGGCGTGCCGTTGGCCGCCGATGTTGGACCCGAAGCCTGCGCCACTGTCGTCGACGAACCGCTCGCACCCGCGGCGACGGAAGCTGACCCCGCAGCCGCGCCGTCGGGCGTCCCGTTGGTCGCAGTCGACGCTCCGGGCGCGCCACCGGACGCCGATGTCGACCCCGGCCCAGGCGCCGCCGCAGCCGGCGACCCGCCAGCACTCGCCGCCGACCCACCCCCCGCCGGCGTCGTCAACTCCAACAAATTCAACTGCCCCTGCGCACTAAGCCACGCATTCACCTCGCCGCCGGTGAGACTGATCTTCCCGATCTCCACCGCGCGCTTGGTCAAATCGACCTGCGTCTCCTGCACATCGAGCTTTCCCAACACGACGTAGTCCATCGTCCCCTGCCGCGGCCGGAGCCGCAGGTCCGATACGGTCGTGTCGTGGACGTTGATCTTGATCGCCGGGGCGTCGCCGGCAATGTCGAAGTTGTACTCGCCCTTCACGGCGATGGTGCCGGCGGGTATTTCCAGCGGCAGCGGCTGTTGGAGGTAACTCCAGATCGTGCTCGCGTGCAGGTCGGTCACGGCGAACGTGCCGTGCGACGACAACGGCTCGAGCAGGAATGTGCCGTTCCAATCGAGGCGTTCGCCCTCGGGCGAGGCGGCCGTCAGCGAATATTCGTTGCCATTGCCGGTGTTGCTCTTGGCGCGGGTACTGAAGTTGTGCAGTTCAAACGCGATGGGCTTGAACTCGGCGTGGAAAGGCGTGGCGTGGCTCAGATCCTCGAACGTTCCACCGCCAGCAATCACCGCGAATCGATCGATGAACAGCCGCATCGGCTCCGACGGCTTCGGCGGCGGCTCTTTCGGCGAAGGAGGAAACCCCTTACCCAGGTCGGCGAGATTCAGACTCCCATCATGGCGCACCACTGTGCGCACCAACGGACGCTCCAGCACGATCTCGCGGAAGCTCGGTCCGAGTCGCCACAGGCTGACAATCTCCAGGTCAACGTGCAGCCGGCCGAAGGCCAGCATCGGCTCGCCATCACTGTCGGGAAGCGAGAAGTCGGCGACATCGAGCGTGAAATTGTAGGGATTGAAGCGGATGTCGCCGAGAGCGACCTTACGATGGTAATGCGTGTTGACGAAGTCGGTCAGGCCGGAGCGCAGGAAATGCGGAACCGCCCAGAACCCCGCCACCGTATACAACGCAACGAGGAACACCACGATGGAGAGCGCGATGACGTAGCGCTTTGCAGTACGCGTAAGCATTGGCCTCCCCTTGCATGGGCAGGTGTGCCCTGAGCCGGTCGCTGCCTATCGTAACCGTAACCAATCGTAAAAGCCGCAATCGGATGGCGAGCCCCGCGCAAGCGCCTGCCTGCCGATCACTTTTTCGCAGAAACCGGCACCGGCGGCGGATTGATGGCGGCGAATTCTCGCTGGTGCCAATAAGGATAGATCGGCCGGACCTCACTCGCCTCATCGAGCCGGGTCATCTGCGCGGCATCCAGTGACCACCCGACGGCTCCCAGATTCTCCTTCAACTGGGCCTCGTTCCTGGCACCCACCACAATGCTCACGATGCTCGGACGTTGCAAAACCCAGCGCAGGGCCACCTGGGAAACGGTCTTGCCGGTTTCGGCCGCGATCTGATGGAGCACGTCGAGGGTATCGTACAGCTTGTCGGACCGGGCGCCGGCCAGGAAATCGGCATTCGCCAAGCGGCTGCCGGAGGGAGCCGCCTGTCCCCGGCGCAATTTCCCGCTCAACGCGCCGCCGGCCAACGCGCTCCAGACAACCGTCCCGACCTTCTGGTCGAGCGCCAACGGCATGAGCTCCCACTCAAACTCCCGCGACGCGAGTGAGTAATACGCCTGGTTCGCAACGTAACGCGACCAGCCGTAGCGCTCGGAGATCGACAGCGACTTCATGAGGTGCCAGCCGGAAAAATTCGAGCACCCGATGTAGCGGATCTTGCCGCTCCGAACGAGATCGTCCAGCGCGCTCAGGGTCTCTTCAACGGGCGTGGTCGCATCGAAACCGTGCAAGTAATACACATCGATGGTTTCGGTGCCCAACCGGCGCAGGCTCGCCTCGCAAGCGCGAATCAGTGAATAGCGCGACGACCCGATGTCGTTCGCCGCCTCGCTCATGGGGAATGTCCCTTTCGTACCGATCAGGACTTCATTGCGGCGGCCAGCCAGGGCCGCACCGAGGACTTCCTCCGAACGGCCTCTCGAATAGACGTTGGCGGTATCGAAAAAGTTGACGCCATGCTCGAGGCAGACGTCGACGAGACGTTTCGCCTCAGCAACCTCAGTAGTGCCCCACGCCTTGAAGAAATCACCCACGCCGCCAAACGTGGCCGTGCCGAAGCTCAATACCGGCACCCTGAGGCCAGACCCACCGAGGTGTTTGTAGTCCACGCGCATCTCCTGAGAATTGCGCCAATCCTAGCGGCGCGGGCGCTGCACGACATCCCCCAAATGAAAGACCGTCGCGGACTCGTGTGAGAGGGCAACGGGGCGTCAGCCCGGATGCGGCGCGGTGCATAGCGTCGCTCCCGAGAATGGACGGGCGGCCGCCTCTAATGCGCCGGTGCGGCCCCGGAAGTCGGCGCGGGCCCAGGCTCGGGTGCCGGCAGACGCGCCACCCCCGCAATAATCCGATCGCTCAACTGCCCCAGCGCAATGCTCATGGTCCCAGGAAGCGTAGCCGTACAGGTCCCACTCGAAGGCACCTGGATCTCCTCGTTCGCCGGCTGCGCAATCCCCGGAGGCGACTGCTTGAGCGTCCAGGCAGCACGCAATGTCACGTTGCACGAGCCATCGCCGTAGAACTCGTGAATATCGACCGACACGGAGTATTGTTGGCCGGGCGAAGGGTTGGGGACCCGACGCGAGATGTCATCCGACAGCGCACGCCGAATAGTCTGATCCAACGGTGCCGCCCAGCGATCGAACCCGGCGATGCTGAGCTGGTTAGGCCCCATGCGGCGAACCAACTCGGGACGATCGATCTCACCCGGGATCGTGACGCCCACGATGTGCACCCAGCCGACTACAGCCGGCGGCGTTCCCTCAGGAGCCGTATCGCTAAGCGTGTAGAAGCGCGTCGGCGGACTGGAAGAGCACGCGCCAATCAACACCAGCGCCGCAAAGGCTGGCAGGCCCGCAGCCGCGATGCGGCTCGCCTTGTTGATGTGGCCTGCACCACTGCCACCACGCGCCGCGATCGCCGGCAAAACCACACCCGCGGCGCGGCCCGACGCACCGGCGCGCCCCACCCCAACCGCCCCTCGCAAAACATCCCGCCCGCTCATTGCTTCTCCTCTTTCCGACCGCGCAACAGCGACTCTGGGTGGCGATCGAGGTAGTCAGCCAGCACGCGTACGGAGCGGGCGGCATCCTCCAGCTCCCGCATGAGTTTCGGCAGGTCTGTGTTTGCCGGGTTGTTGGCGTTGCTGCCCATCATGCCTTGCACAGCCGACAGCGTTCCTTGGGCTGAATCCGCAGTGTCACGCAAGCTCTTCACAAGCGACTTGATGTCAGGCTCAACATCCCGGGTGAAGCCATCCAACCGCGTCAGTGTGCTATCGAGCGACTGCAACGCGTGCCCGAGCTGCGGCCCGGAGGTGGCACGATCGAGATTCTTCAACACGCCGCGCACGCTCTGCAGGATCTCGGTCAGATCGCCCGAAGAGGTGGCGGGGAACTCGATCTGTTGGCCAACCTGCTCGATGCGCGCCGGCGGTGCATTCGGAGCCATATCGAGGGCGAGGAGTTTCTGACCCGTCAGGAAGCTCGCCGAGGCTACCTGCGCCCGCATTCCACGTGACACCAAGGTCTTCAGCCAACCCCCAACGACCTCACGCGGGTCAGTGCCGGCCGCACCAGGCATGCCATCGATCTTCACCCGCGCGGGATCGACCGAAAAGGTCACCCGCGTCACTAGAGTGTGGTGAGTCGGGTCATATCTCAGATGAGCCTCCTTCACCTCGCCCACCTCGTCACCATCCAGCTCGACAGGAATACCCGGCTCGACCCCGCGTTGGTTGCCCTGGAAGTCCGCCAGATAGACGATCTCCGGACCGCGGGGCGCCCGCAACGCGCTTTGCCTGTTGTCGTACAGAGTGAAGTCAGCGTTGGGTGGAC
>Ga0209169_10002134_pt1 | contig 12005 bp, 8 predicted proteins | sample HubBroMetageWRM4_FD_188346 | JGI IMG/M metagenome (GOLD analysis project Ga0209169, IMG submission 188346) | Warmed soil microbial communities from the Hubbard Brook experimental Forest, New Hampshire - Hubbard Brook CCASE Soil Metagenome WRM 4... | ecosystem: Environmental > Terrestrial > Soil...
CTGCCCGGATTTTCCACCGCGGAAAAAGTGACGAACGTTTCCGGGCGCGGCGTTGGCATGGACGTGGTGAAGACGAACATCGAAAAAATTGGCGGCACCGTGGATTTGCAGTTCAAGCCGGGGCAAGGCTCAACGGTGCGCATGAAAATTCCGCTGACGCTGGCGATTATTCCGGCGCTGGTAGTGACGAGCGCGGGCGACCGTTACGCGATTCCGCAAGTGAGCTTGCTGGAGTTGGTACGCCTCGAAGGCGATCAGCTGAAGACGGGAATCGAGCTGGTGCTGGGCGCGCCGGTATATCGCTTGCGCGGGCAGCTGCTGCCGCTGGTGTATTTGAATCGCGCGCTCGATGTAGAAGCCACGCAGAAACCGAACGGCGCGGTAAATATCGTCGTGCTGCGCGCGGATGAGCGCCAGTTTGGGCTGATCGTCGATGAAGTGAACGACACCGAAGAAATCGTGGTGAAGCCGCTAGGCAAGCAGTTGAAATGCGTCAACACCTTTGCGGGGGCAACGATTATGGGCGACGGACGCGTGGCGCTGATTCTGGATGTGCTCGGGATCGGTCAGCGCGCCAACGTTTTATCTGAGCTGCGCGATCGTGCCGTGGTGGAAAACCACGACGCTGCGCGGCGCAACGATGCAGAGGGCGACCGCGAGACGCTGTTGCTGTTCCAGTGCGCGGGCGAACAGTTTGATGGTGCTGCCGCTGTCGATGGTCTCGCGGCTCGAGGAATTTCCGCGCGCGGTGATCGAGCGAACGGGTCAGCAGGAAGTGGTGCAGTACCGCGGGCAGATTATGCCGCTAGTGCGTATTTCACAGGTTGTCTATCAAGCGGAAACAGCCGCCGGCGAACAGCAGAAGGCTCTGCAGGTAGTTGTGTATTCCGAGAAGAATCGCCGCGTCGGCCTGGTGGTCGATCGCATTCTGGACATTGTGGAAGAAAATTTGGTGATCGAACAGCTGGCGCCGCGGCCGGCAATTCGAGGGTCGGCGGTGATTCAGAAGCGAGTGGCGGATGTGCTGGATGTGCAGGGAGTGGTGCGTGCGGTGCATCCGCAGTTTTTCGAATCGCGGCCGGCGGCCTAAGGAGTGCGAAGTGAGCGAAACCCAGCAACTGTGCACATTTTTTCTCGACGGGCGTTTTTTCGGCGTGCCGGTGCAGCAGGTGCAGGAAGTGATTCGCTATCAGGAAATGGCACGCGTGCCGCTGGTGCCGGCCGTGATCAGCGGGCTGATTAATTTGCGCGGGCAAATTGTGACGGCGATCGATTTGCGGCGCAGGCTCGGAATGGCGGAACGCGGCGAAGGGCAGCTGCCGATGAATGTGGTGGTGAGGACGGATGATGCGGCGATGAGTTTGCTGGTGGATGAGATTGGCGACGTGCTCGAAGTGGACGATGACACGTTTGAAAGGCCCCCGGAAACGCTCGATGCGCTCTCTCGCGAAATGGTGCGTGGAGTGCACAAGCTCCCCGACCGGCTGTTGCTCGTGCTCGACATTCAGAAAGCTGTGAATTTCGGGGAAGCGAATAGCGCTCCAGCGTAAGCGAGGCGCGCTGCATGAAGGTTTGATATTGAGGGAGGAGGGCCCGATGGCCACGAAAGTTAGAAACGGAAACCTCGCCGCGGCGCAGGCAGCGGACGAAACGACCGAACTGTTGCGCGGCCTGGAACAGGCGAATGCCAATACGCGCGCCGTGGTGCAGGTGGTCGCGAGCGTTGCGTTGGCTGCCACCGTGAACGAAGCGGCGAAAGGCGCGCTCGATACAGTGAAAGACGCATTTGGCTGGGCGTACGGCTCGTACTGGGTGCGCGACGAAAAGGAAAACGCGCTGAAATTCGCTGTTGAGTCGGGCTCGGTGAACGAGGATTTTCGCCGGGTGACCATGGAAGCTCGCTTCCGTGAAGGCGAGGGCCTCAGCGGCCGCGCGTGGAAAGCGCGCGACCTGTTCTTCGTCGCCGACCTTTCGGAGATGAAAGATTGCAGCCGCGCGCCCGTAGCGAAAAAGGCCGGCGTGAAATCCGGTATCGCGTTTCCGATCATCCTCAAAGGCCAAGTGGAAGGGATGATGGACTTCTTCGCGCTTGAAACGCTGCAGCCAACGCCGGAGCGTCTCGACGCGCTTCGGAATGTGGGGCGCATTGTGTCCGATGCATTTGAGCGTATCGCAAATAATCAGCGGCAGGCAGAAATCGCGGCGAATACCGAGGCCGTGAATCGCGTGCTGCAAGCCGTGGGACGTGCGGAAACGATAAACGAAGCGGCGAAGGGCGCGCTTGACACGGTGAAGGAAGCTTTCGGCTGGGCGTACGGCTCGTACTGGGTGCGCGACGAAAAGGAAAACGCGCTGAAATTCGCCATTGAGTCGGGGTCGGTGAACGAAGAATTCCGCCGCGTCACGATGGAAGCGCGTTTCCGTGAAGGGGAAGGCCTCAGCGGCCGTGCGTGGAAAGCGCGGGATGTGTTTTTCGTAACCGACCTTTCGGAAATGAAAGATTGCTGCCGCGCGCCGGTTGCGAAAAAGGCTGGCGTGAAGTCTGGCGTCGCCTTTCCGATGATCGTCGATGGGCAAGTGTACGGAATGATGGACTTTTTCGCGCTAGAGACCCTTACGCCGTCGCCTGAACGCCTGGACGCACTCAGAACCGTAGGACGTCTCGTCAGTTCCGCGTTAGACCGCATCACGAAGGACGAGCGCGAGCACCTGGCGCAAGAAGAGCTTCGTACAAAAGTCGATCGCATGCTGAACGCCATCACTTCGGCATCGAAGGGAGATCTCACCGTCGAGGTTGGAGTCAGCGGCAAGGACGCCATCGGGCAAGTCGGTGAAGGTCTCACGCGTTTCCTCACGGACATGCGCGCCAGCATCTCGAACATCGCTGAAAACGCGCAGTCGCTATCGAGTGCCGCCGAAGAGCTCACCGGCGTAAGCCAGCAGATGAGCGCGAACGCTGAAGAAACCTCGGCGCAGGCGAACGTCGTCTCCGCCGGCTCCGAACAAGTGAACAAGAACCTGCAAACGCTCGCGACCGGCACGGAGCAGATGGACGTGAGCATCAAGGAAATCGCAAAAAATTCAAACGAGTCCGCAAAAGTTGCTACTGCAGCCGTCCGAGTCGCTGCGACCACCAATCAAACCATCTCGAAGCTCGGCGAATCGAGCGCTGAGATTGGACAAGTAATAAAAGTCATCACGTCGATCGCGCAGCAGACCAACCTGCTCGCGTTGAACGCGACGATTGAAGCCGCGCGCGCCGGAGAAGCGGGAAAGGGCTTCGCGGTCGTCGCCAACGAGGTGAAGGAGCTCGCAAAGGAGACCGCAAAAGCTACCGAGGACATCAGCCGCAAAATCGAAGCGATTCAGAGCGACACAAAAGGGGCCGTCGAAGCGATCGGAACCATCAGCACGGTGATCAACCAGATCAACGATATTTCCAGCACGATCGCGACGGCCGTCGAAGAACAGAATGCCACCACCAATGAAATGTCGCGCAACGTAAGCGAAGCAGCCCGCGGCGGTGGGGAAATCAACCGCAACATTTCCGGCGTAGCCGAAGCGGCGCAAAGTACCACGCGGGGCGCGGCCGATACGCAACGCGCAGCGTCCCAGCTTTCGAATATGGCGGTCGAGTTGCGCAAATTGGTTTCGCGATTCCAGTATTAGCGCACGCGCGATCACACGCGTCTGCCGCGTTTCGCAAATTCTCTTGTGGAGCAGAGTGCCGGATATGCCCGCACTTCGCATACTCGTGGTCGATGATTCGGTGGTCATCCGCCAGATGACGTCGCAAATTCTGGCCGAAGATCCCGAGCTCGCCATTGCCGGAGTCGCGGGTGACGGCAAAATCGCGCTGGCAAAGATCGACCAGGTTTCGCCGGACCTCGTCACGCTGGACGTCGAAATGCCGGTGATGAACGGGCTCGAGACGCTGGCGGAAATCCGCAAGCGCCAACCTAAGCTGCCGGTGATCATGTTCAGCACGCTCACCGAACGCGGCGCCGGCGCAACGATCGAGGCGCTCTCACTCGGGGCATCCGATTACGTCACCAAGCCCAGCAACACGATGAACCAGGAAGAAGCGCGGCAGCGGATTCGCGCGGAGCTCATTCCGAAGATCAAGGCGCTCTGCCGCGCGTCCGCTGGCAGTACTTCTCCGCCGCGCCCGGCAGACGCGACGGCCCCGCGTCCGCAGCTCTTACAGATGCCGAGGGCGAAGTCCACGCCAGCGGCGCATGCATCTCAGCGAAAAATCGACATCGTCGCGATCGGCACGTCCACCGGCGGACCAAACGCACTGGGCGTGGTGATTCCGGCGTTTCCGAAGAACTTTCCGGTTCCGATCGTAATTGTGCAGCACATGCCACCGATCTTTACGCGCATGCTGGCGGAGCGCCTCTCTTCGCGCAGCGCGATTCCGGTACGCGAAGGTGCAGAGGGCGCAGCGCTCGAGCCTGGCGTCGCGTGGATCGCGCCAGGGGATTTTCACATGACGCTGCAGCGCCGTACCTTCGGCCTGCGGCTGCGGCTGAACCAGGATCCGCAAGAGAATTCCTGCCGCCCGGCGGTGGACGTGCTGTTCCGGTCGGTTGCGGAAACGTGCGGCGCAAACGTGCTGGCCGTGGTGATGACGGGAATGGGTTCAGACGGCGTGCGCGGCGCCGAACGCATTCGCCACACCGGGGGCGAAGTGATCGTGCAGGACGAAAAAACTTCCGTCGTGTGGGGCATGCCCGGCTTCACGTACAACGAAGGCCATGCTGACTCGGTTTACCCGCTCGACCAATTGCAATCGGAAATCACGCGCAGAGTTCTCGCGAATCGCGGCGAGCGCGGCGGCCTAGACCACAAGCCCACGGCGAGGGTGATCTGACGACATGATGCTACAAGCCACAGCCGAAACTCCGCAATTCGCGATGGACGCCAAGGGACAGCCGACCGATCCGGCGTTCCCGCAGATCCGCAACGTGATCTACCAAGTCTCCGGAATTTATCAGGCGGATTCGAAGCTGCACCTGCTCGCCGATGCGTGCGGCAAGCGCATGTCGGCGTTGAAATGTGCCAGCCCGCGCGAATATCTGGAAGTGCTCACTACAAAAGTCAATCGCGAGTCCGAGCTGCGCGCGCTTCTGAACGAAGTCACCATCGGCGAAACTTTTCTTTTTCGCAGCATGCCGCAGATCACCGCGCTGCGCACCATCATCCTCCCCGAACTGATGAAAGACCCGATCAAGCAGCTCACCAAGCGGCTGCGGATCTGGAGCGCCGGCTGCTCCACGGGCGAAGAGCCGCACACGCTCGCGATCTGCTGCCTCGAAGAACGAGAAAAACTTCTGAAAGGCTGGAACATCGAGATCATCGCCACGGATTTGAACGACAGGTCGGTGGAAACCGCTTCGGCAGGAATTTACGGCGACTACGCGATGCGCTTTGTAAGCGATCTGTACAAAGCGAAATATTTCAAGCCAACGCCGGACGGCAAACGTTACGAAGCCCGCGAAGAAGTGAAGCAGCTGATTCAATTCAAGCGGTTGAATCTGCGCGAGGACGCGAAGCTCGTTTTCATGAAGGGCATGGACCTGATCTATTGCTGCAACGTGCTGATTTATTTTGACAGCTCGTCGAAATCGCGCGTGATCCAGCACTATTACAACAATTTGAATTCCGGCGGCTACCTCTTCCTTGGCATTTCCGAATCGCTGTACCAACTGAACGATCAATTCCGGCTGGTTCACTTTCCTGGCGCCTTCGGCTACTGGAAAGCGCCGCCAGGAGCCGCGAAGACATGAGCCAATCAACCGCACAACCGCCGTCAGTGGCTGCTCACTCGGGCAAACACGAATTGCCAGAAGCGGCGAGGCAGAAAATTTCAAACGTCAAAGCCATTCCGGCGATGCCCGCGATTTTGATGCCGCTTCTGGATTTGCTGCAGAAGCCGGCCGAGCAGGTGCCGATTGACGAAGTGGTGCGCCTGGTCTCCTGTGACAAAACGATCGCCGCGCAGTGCATTCGCATCGCAGGTTCGCCTCTGTTTGGCCTTTCACGCGCGCCGGAAACGATCCGCAGCGCTGTGATCAGCATGGGCATCACGCGTATTAAAGACGTGGTGCTCACATTTTCGTTGGGCCAAATCCTGCCTGCCGAGAAATTCGTCATCGATCCGGGAGTTTTCTGGCGGCACTCGCTGGGCTGCGCGCTGGTGTGCAAGAAATTCTGCGAGATCTCCGGCGCGCTGAGTCCGGAGAGGGCGTATCTTGCGGGATTGCTGCACGATCTGGGAATCATTGTGAACTGCATGGTGTTCCCGAAGGAATTCGCGGCGGCGATTGAACAAGCGATGCGAGAGTGCATCCCGCTCGACGAAGCGGAGCGTGCGACGATGGGTTTCTCCCACTGCGAGACCGGTCGCGTTCTCGCCGAGGCGTGGCGCCTGCCGGACGACATGCGCGAAGTGATCGCCTGCCATCACGATCTGGATATGAGCGCGCAGTCGGCGCCGCTGGTCGCCGTCGTTCACCTCTGCGATTTGCTTTGCCGCATACGTGATCTGGGCTACGGATACTACGAATCGCGCCGCATTGATTTCATGCACAATGCGGCGTGGTCGATTCTGAGCGCAACAGACAGCAAGATCCGCACGATGGACCTGGAACGTTTTACGTTCGACATGGACGAAGCGGCTGCGGAAGTGGCAATCCTGGTGGACAGCGTGTTCGCTGGTAAACGCGCCTGATCGGCGACGCGGGTACGGCCTCGCTTGGGGCGCGTTATTCGGGCCGGAATTTCGGCGTGCGTGCGCTCCGTTTTACTTCATCATCAGTGAGCGCGGAATCGGGCGGCGGGTAGAGAACCGAGCCGCGCATCTTCGAAATTTCCGCGGGCGGAAAATCAGGGAAGGGTAGCTCGTGCTCTTCGCGCCACTCCGCGACCACGCGCTCCGCACTTTCCGATTTTTTCGGGTCCAGTCCCGGATCGCGCGAAATCAGTACGTTGCGCGAAGGCGACGAGAAGCTCGTTCCCGAATCATCCACGATCTGCATGATGCGCAGCAGCACGTCCTCGCGGATCGCGTTGAATTCCACACCATCTCTCGTCGTAACGTAGCAGAACAATTCCATGTCCAACGAACTTTCGCCGAAACCGACAAAGCGGATTCGCGCCGTTCCCGCTTCAATGCGCGGGTGCGAGTAGAGCAGCTTGCGGATTTCGGCGAGCACGTAAAGAAGCTGGTCGCGCTGCGTATCGCCGCGAAGGCCGAGCGTCTGCTGCAGCAGGAATTTATCCCGACGCGCGAGATTTTCGAGGTTCATTGTCGCTAGCGCGCCGTTGGGAATCGAAAGGTCGATGCGTTCCTGGGTGCGAATGCGTGTGGAGCGCAGTCCGATGTCTTCCACTGTGCCGATCGTATTTCCGAAGCGGCACACATCGCCTACGTGAATCGCTTCATCGGCAAGCACCGAGACGCCGCCGAAAAGATTTTCGAGCGTTTTTTGCGCGGCGAAGGCGATGGCGATGCCGCCGATGCCGAGGCCGGCGAGAGCTGTGGTCATGTTGAAGCCGAAATTGCTGAGGATCGCCATCACGCCGGCGACGACGACCAGCGCTTTCAAAATGCGCTGGCCGAGGAGCACGAGCGAGCCGATGCCCATTTGGCCGGCAGTGACGGCGCGGCTGCGGAGCCGCTTCGCGAGCCAGCCCACTATGCGCGTGAGAAGCCAGGTGATGCCGACGAGCAAAAACATCACGGCGATCTGGCCGTAGTAGTGGCGGGTTAGCAGCGGCAGGCCGAGCATCCGCACCGCGACCATGTGCAGCACTGTCGCGATGATCACCCACAGCGGGCCCGACACATCCGCCTGAAATTGATAATCCACTTTGCGCTTGCGGATCGCCGCCACCATCGCGCGAATGCCGCGTGCGATTTGGAGCACGATCCACGAGCCGAGCATCGCGAGCGGAATGAGCAGCAGGATCGCGAGCCACTGCCAGAGCGGCAGGCCCGCGACGATATTTTTCACCAGCGCTTCGGGCAGTTTGGTCTCGACGCGTTCGACGGCAATCTGGTCGTAAAGGTCGGGAACTTTCGCGAGCGATTCGGTGGAGAAAAGCCATACGGGGCCGTATACGGGATCGTTCACGCGGACGAGAATCAAGTCGGCTTCGTCGCTGTTGACGACGAGCTTTCCGACGCGCTCTTGCTCCGGCGCCAGGCCTTCTTGCGGCGTGCCTTCGGCAAGGTCAGTGATGCGGTTGATGTTGCCCACATAGGCGCGGTCCATCAGCGCTTTCAATTGAGTGACGAGTTCCTCTTCATTTGCAGGGTGGCGCGAGCGCGATTGCTGAAAATATTGCGCGGCGGATTGCCAGTGCGAAGATTGTGCGGCTTGGAGGAAGCCGATCACGGTGCCGCGCGGAGTGGTGCGGCCGAGTGGATCGGGCGGAGGCGTGTCCGCGGGCTTTGTGGCGGCGGGCGCGGACGGCAGCAGGGGATTTTGCGGGCGAGCCGAGACTGCCGGCGCAGCGGCGGCCGCGAGCGCGAGCAGCAAAATGGAGAGTAGCGCGCGGCGGAGCGACGCGGTGTTCGTAATGGTTCGAGTGCAGCTCATAGCGGCGTCAATTTTTGCACAGGTCGAGGCGCCACGGCAGCGTTCGATTGCGAGCGCTGGCTCGTCGCGCCCGATCGTGCGACGAGTAGCATGGGCAATCTTGCCGGTGTGGGGTGCGGGCGCGCGCCTGAAGCTCTCGTCAATCCACTCGAGGACGAAACGGCTTGTCGTATCCCGTCAGCTCGAGGTATCCGGCGCCTTTCACCGGCGCGCCCGCTCGATCGCCCGTGATGCGCACCGCGCCTTCCCAGTAGCTGGGAATGATCGGCGAGCCGCTGAAGATTTCCTGCTGCTTGAGCGGAGTTGTCACGTCGAAAGTGAGCTGTAGAGGGCGCACGGCAACTCTCCAATGGATCGGGTAGGTCGCTTTGCTGTCGGCGCTGGTCCACGTATCTGACGGCGTTGCTGTGAAATCGAAATCGCTCAGCGCAAGATGCGTCGGCTTGCCGTCCGCGTCGATGTAGGTGCCCGATGAAAAGGGATCGACGGTGCCGTCCTTGTGCCGGATGCGGTAGAGCATCAGCTCGGTGTTGTCGTCGAGTTGGACGCTGAGCCAATCCCATCCGACTTGATTGTCGCCGAGCTGCTCGGTGAAAAATTCGTGATCCATCCAGGCGAGACCGGTCACGTTCACGGCTGCGCCTTCGATGTTGATCGCGCCGGTTACGGCGAGGCGCGTGAGCGAAATGTACTGCGACGCGCGACCCGCGCCGGCGGCCTTCTGGCTGACGCCGTCGATGCCGTGAATCACGGGCGGTTTTTGCGAGCTGAGATCGAAATGCAGCGCGAACGCGTCGGACACCGCGTCCAGCTTTTGCGAGCCGCCCGTGTCGCCGTGAATCACCACTTGCCAATTGCCGTTCCAAATGCGGGCGGAGGCGGCGTCAATGCCGGCAATTCCAGCGCCGGCGCGATTGAGGCGTTCGCGGTGATAGAAACGCTGCGCGCCAATGTCGCTGAGCGCGAGATGCGCCATATAAATGTCGTTCACCGTCCAATCGGACGGCGGCGTTTTTTCGCGATTCACGCCGACGCGGAAAAACGTGAGTTCGAAGCCGTAGGCGTGCCCGTCTGCTGCGTTGAGGTTGCCGGTGTAATACCACCACTCGGTCTGAAAATCGGGATGGTTGAAAAAATCGCGCGGAAATTCGTAGTGGTAACCGGCGGAAGCGGAACGGAATTGTACGACCGATGGGTGAAGGACGGGCGCTAGCGCAACCGTGAGCACCAGAAGCAGCGCGATCTTACTCCTCATGCACGACCTCGATCGGATTGAGCCGCACTGCGATTCGCGCGGGATAGAGGCCCGCGAGCAGCGTTGCGATAAAAATTCCGCCCAGCGAGCCCGCGACGACAGCGACGGGCCAGTGGAATTGAATCGTCCAACCGAATGATTGCTTATTGATCACGTAAATCAGGATCACTGAGAGCGCGAGGCCGAGTGCCAGGCCCACGGCGCTGGCGAGCAGGCCGATCAATCCCGCTTCGACGAGGATGAGCTTCCGGATTTGCGCGGTCGCCGCGCCGAGGAAGCGGAGGAGGCCGAATTCGCGCCTGCGATCGACGACCAACGCGAGCAGCGCGCCTGCGATTCCAATCACGGCGACGATGATGGAAATAATTTCGAGCGCGTAAGTGATCAGGAAGGTGCGGTCGAAAATCTGGATCGCCTGCGAGCGGATCATGTGATTGGAGAAAATCAGAACGTTGTGGCCGGCGACGGCGTGCTCGACTTCGCCGCGCACTTGGTCCAGATCGGCGCCGGGTGCGATGTAGAGGGCGACGTTGGATGGATCGCGGTCGGGCAAATATTGGAGCAGCGTTTGGCGGTCCATCGCGATGTAACCGGCTTCGCTCGCATAGTCATACGCGATGTCAAGTATAGGGAAGGAGACGCGCTGGGAGCCGAGCGGCAGAGCGATCGTGTCGCCGCGTTTCAAGTGGTGTTTGTTCGCGAAAGGCTCGCTGACCACTACGCCGTTCCGGCGGCTCATGTCTGTGTACACATCGGCTGCGGGGCGGCCCGAGAGAAATTCAGAATTGCGGTAGGCGCGGACAGCGTGAAAATCGGCGGCGCCGAGTGTGGCGGGCAGGCCGTCGTAGTCGATGGTGTAGGCGCGCAGGCGATCCACTGCCACGACGCCGGGAAGTTTTTCGAACGTGTCCACGAGATCGCTAGGCATGGTCGGATGCTGGTCGGGTGCGATGGTTCCGGCCGGGCGCAAATACAGATCGGCTTGGAGCTGAGCGTCCATCCAGGTGACGACGGTTTGGCGGAAGCTGCCGACCATGATGCCAATGGAGGTCATCATCGCGATGGCGGTGGCGAGCGCGCCGACGAGCACGGAGGTGCGCCTGAGACCGCCGCTGAGGCTGCGCGCGCCGAGTAATCCCGTGACGCCGATCGCGCGCTGTAGCGCTGAGGCGAGCAGATGAAGCAACGCGTCGGCGACGGCGGGAATCGCGAACGCGGTCGCTGCGATCAGGAGCAGCGCGGAGACGTAACCGAGCAGCGGTTTTCCGGCGATGGGCTTCCCGAATGAAGCGGCAACGCCACACGCCGCGAGCGCCGCGGCAAACCAAAGGTCGCGGCCTTTGTGAACGCGCGCCGTGTATTCGCGTTGGCCGCGCGCCATGGCTTCCACGGGCGAGACGCTCGCGGCTTCGCGTGCGGGGGAAGTTGCGGCGATCACTGTGACGCCGACGCCGATGAGGAGCGCGTAGGCGATGGTGAGAGTCGTGACTTCGATGGGCGCGGGATGGCTCGTCACGTAGAGCGCCTGCACCGTGGCGGAGAGGAGCTTCAGCGCGCCGGTGGCGAACGCGCGGCCGAGCACGCAGCCGAGCAGCGCGCCGACGAGTCCGAAGCACGCGGCTTCGCCGAGGAACGCGAGAAGCACGTTGCGCCGGCTTGCACCGATCGCGCGCACGATTCCAATTTCGGGGCGACGACGGACGACGGACACGGAAATCGTGTTGTAAATAAGGAAGGCGCCGACGATCAGCGCGATATAACTCAGCACGCGCAAATTCCAGCGGAACGCGGCGAGCATTTTCTGATTTTCGGCGGTGCGGCTGCCGACGGGGCGAACTTCGAGTCCTTGCGGCAGCTCTTGTGAGAGCCGCGATTGCCAGTCGGTGATTGGCGCGGCGTCAGGAAGTTTCAGCAGCACGCTATCGATGCGATTGCCACGCGCGAATTCACGCTGCGCTGTGCCGATGTCCATCACGATGAGGCTTTCACCTTCGCTCGCGTCGTCGAAAACTCCGCGCACGAGAAAATCGCTGGTGTGTTCGTTCAGCCCGAGGCGAATCGTCTCGCCTTGTTTGCGATGAAGGCTCGAGCCAATCCACACGCCTTCGAGATTTCCCGGTTCTTTCGCGCGATCGAAGCCG
>Ga0209169_10002135_pt1 | contig 12005 bp, 7 predicted proteins | sample HubBroMetageWRM4_FD_188346 | JGI IMG/M metagenome (GOLD analysis project Ga0209169, IMG submission 188346) | Warmed soil microbial communities from the Hubbard Brook experimental Forest, New Hampshire - Hubbard Brook CCASE Soil Metagenome WRM 4... | ecosystem: Environmental > Terrestrial > Soil...
GAAAGAAGGCGACACCCCAGGTCATATCGCCGATAGTCGTGGGGACAAATAGAAGTCCTGCGACGGCTCCGCACAGGTAAGACTGCGGGTTGCTAAATACAACCTTGTAAGGAGCAAGCAAGGATGCCCGCCCGGAAGCGGCTGCTTTTGGGCGGGTTTCGGATGGAGTAATCAGAAGCAAAATCACGCCGACGGCAAGGCTTGCGATGCCGAGCCAGTGCCAGACCGTCTGCCATCCGAGGCCTTTTTCGAGCAGAGGTCCTACAACGAATTGACCCGCCGATCCACCCAGCATCCCGACGCATTGAGTGATGCCTATGGCAGTAGCCAGCCAACGAGCCGAAAAGCCATGCACGGCAAGGTAGACTGCGCCAGTAAAGGCAAAAGCCGATCCCGCGCCCTGAAGCAGTCTCCCTGTATACGCCGCGGTCGTGGTAGGAAGGCTGAACATCAGACATCCGATGGCCAAGACAAAAATACCAATTGGTATAGCTTTCCTAGCGCCGACGCGGTCGAGCGCTCCGCCAGCGATGAGGCTGGTTACGGAATAGGTGTAGTAGTAGGTTCCGAGAATCGCGCTGACGCCGACCGCGGTCATGCCGAAAGCCTGCGTGAGCTCGGGGATCATGACCGCCGGCGCGGACCTCGACGCATACTCGAGAAAGTAGAAACACATTGCGAGCCCCCAGGCGATCTGGAAGGCTCGCGTCCGCGAAGCGCTGGTCGCTGCGGGTGCAACTGTAGCCGTAATTGCGTTGGTCGTCATCGGGACACCTCAGCTTCGACTAACGAAACAGGTTGGTTTTGGCGAGGTCGATGACTTCGTCCCCGCGCCCATTGAGAACGGCTCTCAACATGTAGAGGCTGAAACCCTTTGCCTCCTCATAGGTGATCGTCGGAGGCATCGAAAGCTCTTGGCGAGCAACCGAGACCTCAACCAACGCCGGACCATCGTAGGCAAGCGCTTGGGCAATTGCGGGTTCAACCGCATCTGCTGTTTCGGCCTTGAGTCCGAGCAGCCCCGCTCCTTCCGCAATTTTTGCGAAGTTTGGATTGCGCAGATCGGTGGTGAATTCCAGCACGCCGGCTGCCTTCATCTCCAGTTCGACAAAGGCCAGTGCGTCGTTCCTGTACACAATCACCTTTACCGGCAATTCGTGTTGCCTCAAGGTCAGCAGATCGCCCATGAGCATTGCGATTCCACCGTCCCCCGACATCGCAATCACTTGCCGCCCAGGATGGGTGACCTGAGCGCCGATTGCCTGAGGAAGTGCGTTGGCCATGGAACCGTGGTTGAACGAACCGAGCAGTCGGCGCTTGCCGTTCATGGTGAGATAACGCGCGGCCCACATGGTCGGACTTCCTACGTCACAGGTAAAAACCGCGTCTTTGGCGGCGAGTTGATCGAGCACGCGCGTGAGATATTGCGGGTGGACGGGCTTCTGACCGGCCTTGCCGGTTGCGAGATCCTCCAAGCCTTTGCGCGTGTTGCGATAGTGCGCAACCGATTCCTCCAAATGCGTTTTGTATGAGTTTTGCGCCAACCTCGGCAGCAAAGCCCGAAGCGTGCACTTGGTGTCACCAACGAAACCAAAGTCGACCTTGCTACGGCGGCCGATCTGTTCTCCGCGAAGGTCGATTTGAACTACGGTTGCGTCTTTGGGATAGAACGGCTGATAGGGAAAGTCCGTTCCGAGCATGACCAGGACATCGCAATTCATCATTGCGAAGTAGCCGGAAGAGAATCCGAGCAGGCCGGTCAACCCGACGTCAAACGGATTGTCGTACTCGATAAATTCCTTGCCACGCAGAGCGTGCACGATAGGCGCCTGAAGCTTGCTTGCGAATTCGATCAGCTCGGCGTGAGCTCCGGCACAGCCTGCGCCACCAAGGATGGTGACCTTCTTCGAGCGATTCAGGAGATCCGCAAGGATGCTGAGTTCTTCTTCAGAGGGGCAAACCGTTGGCGACGGCTCATGGTACTGCACTCGCGGGCCATGCACGAGCGCCTCTTTCATCGCAATATCACCGGGCAGGGCAATAACAGAAACGCCCCGCTTGGAGATTGCGGTCTGCATTGCAATTTCGAGCACCCGCGGCATCTGACTGACCTCTGACACCAGCTCACAGTAATGACTGCATTGCGCGAAGAGATGTTCAGGATGAGTTTCCTGGAAGTAGGTGCTGCCCAGCTCACCGCTGGGAATCTGAGCGGCAAGCGCCACCACGGGCACACGGTTGCGGTGGCAATCGTAGAGGCCATTGATCAAGTGCAGATTGCCCGGACCGCAGCTCCCGGCGCACACCGCTAAACTTCCGGTCAAGTGCGCTTCCGCGCCCGCTGCAAAAGCTGCCGTCTCCTCATGCCGTACATGGATCCATTCAATGTCTTTTCTTAGGCGAATCGAATCAGTGATGCCGTTGAGGGAGTCACCGGAAAGGCCATAGATCCGCCTAACTCCGGCTTCAGCGAGGACCTCTGTCAGCAGATCCGCTACTCTTTTGTTGCTCATGCTTGAGACACTCCTTTTCTTGCTATGTAGACCTTTGTCAGAAAATTGAACTGCTACGAGGACGGGACGAGGGTCGGCGGTGATCCGCCACTCAGAACCGCGTCCACGTTGTCCAAGGCCAGCATGCCCATGGCGGTACGGGTTTCGATCGTGGCGCTGCCGATATGCGGTAATAAAAATGTATTTTTTAGTGAGAGATATTCCGGGTGAAGTTTTGGCTCGCCTTCAAATACATCGAGTCCCGCAGCGGCGACTCGCCCGGTCTTGAGAGCGGCGATGAGGTCATCATCGACTACCAATCCGCCGCGAGCAGTGTTCACCACGATGGCCCCGGGGGGCAAAAGGCTTATGGTTTTGGAGTTCAAGAAATGGTGGGTCTGAGGAGTCTCGGGAGCGTGCAGGCTCAAGAATTGACTCACCCGAAGCAGATCCGATGGATCGTCATGATAGACAGCGTCGCCTGCGACTTCCGCAGGTAGTTTCGAAGCGTCGTAATAGTGAATCTTCATGCCGAATCCTCGTGCTCGACGCGCCACTGCCTGTCCCACGTGCCCCATTCCCAAAATGCCGAGGATTTTGCCACCGACTTGCCATCCCAAAAGCATGTCGGGGCTCAGCGGCTTCCACGCTCCTGTCCGAACCAGTTCCTGAGCTTCGTAAGCGCGACGCGAAGCACCCAGCAAAAGCAGCATGGCGATGTCGGCTGTTGCTTCATGGTTGACACCAGGCGTATAGGCAACTGGAATTCTTCTGCCAGCGGCGGCTTCCAGATCGATGTGGTCAACCCCCACCCCATACGAGGCAATGACTTTGACCGAGGGCGAAACATTCTGGAAAAACCCAGAGTCCAACCGGTCTGCCAACGTGATGAACAGGGCGTCAGCACCTTCAGCTGCAGAGAGCAGCTCCTGCCGACTGAAAAGAGACTGCTTCGAGTTTCGTCGCGCGTTGTAATCGCGGTCGATGCGGTCTTCAATTTCCTTCGTATATCGGCTGGTTACGACCAGAATAGGTTTAGCCATGTCCAACATCTCCTTCCACACGACGGCGGGCGAATCGGCCAGTCGGTCACATAACCGTTAGTGAATGCCCCATCTTTTTCTTCTTCGTCCGTAGGTATGGCAACGCGTATAGATTCGGCGGTACTTCGCAGGCGATCCTTTCGACCACCTCGATTCCACCGTTGGTCAGTGCTTGCACTTTCTGCGGGTTGTTGGACAATAGGCGGACACCGCGGATCTGAAGGTCGTGCAGAATAGCGACTGTGAAGCTGAAATCGCGGCAGTCAGCAGCGAAACCCAGAGCGTGGTTCGCTTCGACTGTGTCGAGGCCCTTGTCCTGCAACGCGTATGCTTTCAGCTTTGGCATGAGCCCTATACCGCGGCCCTCCTGAAGCTCGTAGATAACCAAGCCGGAGCCTTCCTCCGCGATTCTCGCCATTGCGACTTCCAACTGTCCTCGGCAGTCGCAGCGCAGAGAGCCAAGCACTTCGCCAGTTAAGCACTGCGACTGCATGCGCAATAGAGGCGCTTGAGCTTGTAAGTTGCCCAAGGTGATAGCGAGTGCAGTGTCGGCTCCTGTCTTGCCAGTGATTCGGCGTCTAAAGCCGATCAGGTCGAACAGCCCAAAGCTCGTAGGCAGGCGAGTCGACACCATTCTGATCACACGGGCCTGTTGTGCGCGCTTGAGCATGTTGATCTCGACGGCTCCTCCTTGACCCCTTGCCAAGTGCAAGTTCTCTTCCACGAAGGTTGCGGGAACAACCCTTGTATTTCGCAGGTTTGAGCACTCGGACCGACCTTCGCTGTCGGAGTAAGCGCCAACATTCTGGCAAGCCGTCTAAGTGCTAGCTCAGCACTGGCACTTGGGGCCGCGTCGGCTTAATCGCGTTTCAGGTTTTTTGAAGATCTGTTAGCCGCGGGCAGTAGCAACCGCATTTAGCTGATAAGTATCAGTGGGCTGGTGGCAGTCGAAGCGATCTACGCTGGCGCGTGCTACGACATTCTTGAATCCCACAAACATCGTTGCGCAGACGTCGACGCCCTTTGTCTGTCCCGTGAGATGTGGCAGGATGACCGTATGAGGGGGTTAGTGCGCGAGCAGATTGCCGCAGACCCAATGAATAGCCTCATGGCCGAAAATTAGAACCGCTCTGCGGCTAATTGTTCTTCTCGGTGTCAACGGCTTAAGGGCTGCCACTCAACGGGCGTTCGCAACGGCGATCGAAAAGACGGCGTCGTCTTCGCGGCCCGGACGCACAATGCCGAGCTTTTTCATTCGGAACTGCAGGGTCGACCGATTCATTCCCAAGCGCAAGGCAGCGCCGTTAGGCCCGCCGACGACCCACCTGGTCTCTCTTAACGTGTTTAAGATGTGAGCACGTTCAGCTTCTTCCAATGTTTGATGCTGCCCGGTACGCTCGTTAATCGGCACCACGATCCCGCGGCGATGAAGGTCGCGCGTGGGCACCCGTAAGACGGGACCAGGGCACAGAATCACAGCCCGCTCGATTAGATTTTGCAGCTCGCGGATATTCCCCGGCCAGTCGTACTCGCATAAAGCGGCCATCGTCTCCGGCGCAATACTCGCATAGTTTCTCTTCATGCGCGCAGCGAACTGCCTGGTGAAATGCCACACCAGCGAAGGAATGTCCTCGCGGCGCTCTCGCAACGGTGGAACCCGAACGGGGAAGACATGCAATCGGTAAAAGAGATCGGAGCGGAATCTCTGCTCCTCGACCATGGTGGCTAGATTGCGATTGGTCGCCGCGATAAGCCGGGCGTCGGTGCGTAGCGTACGGCCGCTTCCCAGACGCTCGAATTCCCTCTCCTGCAGCACGCGGAGCAGTTTCGGCTGGAGCTCAAGAGGAATCTCTCCGATTTCATCCAAGAACGCCGTGCCGTGGTTCGCCGCTTCGAATCGGCCGATGCGCTGACCGATAGCTCCCGTGAAGGCGCCTCTTTCGTGTCCGAAAAGTTCACTCTCCAGCAGTCCGGTGGGAATAGCGGCGCAATTCAACTTTACAAACGCACTCTTGCGCCGGGAACTGAGTTCATGGATTGCGCGCGCAATCAATTCCTTACCAGTGCCCGTCTCACCATAAATCAATACGGTAGAGTCGGTCGGAGCCACCATCCTGATCTCGCGCAATACCGAACGAAGCGCGCCACTTTGACCAATGATTCCATCGAAGCTTGGTTCTCCATCGACCTCGCCGTCGAACAGACATTCCAACGAGAGGCCATCTTTCATCGGAGCGGTTTCGGTTGGGTCATCCTCCCCGCTGAAACTTTTCCGCTCATCCTCCAAATACTGAAGCGACGGGCTACCCACCATACTTGTCTCGTCACCATGCATTGCTGCGTATGGATAATCACTCGAACTCATTGCGCTGCTCCCCACTTACGACCTGTTGTTTGAGCCCATGCCCTATTCCGGTTCAGCAGACCGAGGTTCTAGGCAATCCAACTCACTCTCACTCGACTTCGACCAGAACGGAGCAGCACTTTTCCGAAGGACAGTCTCTTTATCTATGTCAAGTGCAAGTGGGCCACCATCTGTAAACTATGAAGTCTAAAAGGGTTCCATCATTTACGAACTTACGACACTTCGTAAATTTACTGAGCTCGTAAAGCCAACCCGCCGCGCATTTCCCGCGAACCTTCGTGCGCTGGCATCTACTCGCGTCATTGGCCGAACGTGCCAATAGATATGAAGGTAAGCGCATTGCGCATGCGGAGAAACCTAAGAAACTACAGAGACGAGCCTACTTTTTTCTTCAGGTTCGCAACTGATCCTTAGGGTTGGGCTGAGACGAAATCAAGGGGCTCTGCAGGTTTGCGGTCGCTCAAAATGCCGTTCCCTATTCGATTCCGGGCCCTCGGGTTCCCTGAAATGCAATCCTTCCTGGAACGACGAGGCTAACTTCAGTACCGGAATCGACGGAGGTGACAATCTTGAGTTTGCCACCGATACGCGAGGCTCGCTCGCGCATGCCTTGCAAGCCAAAATGTCCATCGGAACCGCCGTTGATGATCGATTCGGGGATGCCGACGCCGTTATCCCCGACGGATATCGCTAGATCTTGCCCGTATTGCAAGCCAACGTGCAATTGGCTGGCTTTTGAATGGACGCAGGCGTTGCGAATAGCCTCGTAACCGATTCGGTAAATCTCATCGCGAACGACCGGATGCATTTCTCTGGCATCTCCATCTACAGAGAAGGACGCTACTATGGGGCTGAACATCCGGCACTCTTCTGTCGCTCGCCGCAGGCCTTCGGCAAGGTCGTTTGTCTCGGTCGTGGAGGTGCGCAGCGAATTCAGGGCGGCACGTCCTTCCTGTATCGCCCTGCCCTGCCATTCAGATAGTTGCATCAGCGCGCGACGCATTTTCGCTGGATCGGCCGCTTGATCCAGGGCATCATCGGCCACCAGCTTGCTTCCCTGAATGGTCTGGATGAGGGTGTCGTGAAATTCCCGGGCAATGCGAGTACGCTCCGCCAGCCGTTCATCGAACCGAGCAGCGAGCGCGTGTGCAACTTGACGGACACGCAGACGATAGAGCGCCCATGTTGTTGCGAGAATAATGACCACAAACAAGAGCTTGAACCATATGGTTTGATACCAGGCTGGCATCACGTTGAAGTCCAGGGACGCACCTTGTTGGTTCCAAATGCCGTCATTGTTGCAAGCGATCACGTGAAACCGATACGTTCCCGGGCGAAGATCCGTATAAAAAGCCTGACGCCGGGTTCCCGCTTCCTGCCAATCCGTATCGCGGCCTTCCAACCTGTACCGAAAGCAGACTTTTTGTGGGACGGCAAGGCTCAGCGCGGTATAGTCAATTTCCATATCGCGCGTGTGGGCAGGAAGACGAACGTCGCCCTGCGGCGAATAACGTTTACGGTCGGCTATAACCTGTTCCACGTGCACAGGCGGCGGTATCAAATTCAGAGCCAAGTGAGCGGGATCAATCATTTGCGCTACAGAATAGTTGGCAAACCACAACCGGCCGTCCAGAGTTCTTACGGCTTTGCCTTCGAAGGGAGTACGAAATCCGCTTTGAAACCCATCGAATACATCAAACACTTGCAGCTGCAATCTCGCATCGGGCTGGGCCCACCATTTTTGCAACTCACTTCTTGCCAATTCCACCAGCCCGCATTGCATGTACAACCAAAGACTTCCGGTAGCGTCCTCCACAATGCCATTCACATCATCGCAGGGGAGGCCGTTCCTCGCGGTCAACGTTTGTTGTTTTCCGCTCAACCACCCTATAAGGCCGTAAGTCGTCGCTCCGAACACCGCACCATCCGAACTGAGCAAGACCTGGTTTACTCGGGAATTCGGTGGATGCTCGAAGCGGAAAGTCTGTGCGCGCCCTAGCTGATATCGCGCCAGGTCGCCATTGATGAGGCCAAGCCAAACACCACCTCGGGGATCGGCCACAAGCGAAGTCGCGGTTGGTGCTTGCGGCGTGGGAAGCTCTTCCTTAACCTTGCGATCGAAAATGCGGATGAGCGCCCTTGGAGGTCCTAAGCTCAAGACCCAGATATTGTTGTCTACATCCTCGGTGATCCCTTGGATCAGCCCCATGCGTCTGCCATCCTGCCGGGTGATTCTCGTGAATCTCCCGTTCTCATAAATGTTCAGGGTGTCCTCGATCCCGACCCAATGCCGGCCGGCATGATCTTCGAAGAGCGATGTGACTTGATCACCCGGCAAGCCTTTTCCTTCTTGAAGCGAAGCCACGCCGTGACCCAGACCCGGACCAAGCATATTCAATGCGAACATCCCTCCGATCCAGATCGAGCCGTCCCGCATGGATTGGACTGTACTAACCCCTGGAGTGGTCAGACCTTCTCGGGTCGAAAAACTAGCGATCTGTAGGTCCCGGAAGCAGTCAAGGCCCTTGTCTGTGGTAACCCACAGATCGCCTTCCTTGTCTTCAAAGAATTTAGATATCGTGTCGCCCGACAATCCTTCGGAACTGTCGAAGTGATCGACTTCCCTGCCATAAATGCGATATATGCCATGCCCCAATGTCCCAACCCAGAGAGCATTTTGGCGGTCCATGAACAACCTGTGAACTTTCAGCGTGCTGCTATCAAACCCGGGCACGACAAACGCCTTCCATTCGCCTCGCGAAAGCTGCTGCAATCCCCATCGCGGCCCGGATACACCCATTCCGACCCATAGCGAGCCGTCAGGTCCGGGCGCGAGGTCAAATACAGCCGGAACCACATCCGGCTTCATCCCATTAATGTGATACGTCTGGAATGAACCTGGTCGCCAACGGACCAGGCTGGTGTTGCCACCCATCCAAAAGTCCCCCGCCGAATCGCGGGTTACGCTGGTATAGGATTCCTCGGGAATCCCATCTGCCTTCCCATAACACCGCATCGCCGTGCCGTTGACTTGACAAAGGGCTCCCCCTCCATCCGCGACGGCTGCACGCACGACCCATATCGTTCCATTCTCATCCTCAGCAGTGGGAATCATGACCACTTTTGCCGGATAATTGACGAGGTCGTTGCCCGTCCAGTGGCTGAAGCCGCGCATGGTCCCAATCCACAAACTTCCATCCCGCGCTGCCAGCAAACCGCCGATGACGGAAGACGGTAACTGCTTTCCGGGCGGTGGCGTCCATGGAACAAAGCGAACCCCATCAAAGCGAAGGAGTCCGTTTGCGGTACCGATCCAGAGATAGCCGTCCGCAGTCTGCTTTATTGCATAGGGAACGCCATTAAAGAATCCGTCCTGGATTCTCCAGGCCGTGTGTCCGTATTGCGAAATGCGCCGTTCAGGATCGACAGCGGCGGCGGGTGCCGGCGCCAATAGCAGCAGCAACAAGGCAAAACGCAGCAGGAGGGACACAAGAGGTACGGGCCCTGCAGCAGCCCCTTGAGTACGCGGCTTTAGAGATCGACTCACGTCTGGTCCTGCGTACTTGTCCCGGCGTTCGGTATGCCTACCAACAGTGGGTGAGCTTACCTGGGGAAAGCGAGCGAAGAAGTGATCCACGAACGGACCATTGGCTGACATTACCGCATTCGAGTCGATCGCGACATAACAGAATCTAGAGTCGTGCTGCTGCAGTTTTCTATAGTCCGCTCACCCACTCAGATTTGCAGCAGCCCGCGGCGTAAGGCTATTGTCACCGCGTGCGTGCGGTCGTTGGCTCCCAATTTGTCAACGAGATTCTTGATGTGGAAGTTCACGGTTGTCTCCGCAATGCAGAGTTGATCGGCGATCTGCTTGTTGCGGTGGCCATCGCGAATGAGCCGCAGAACTTCAAGTTCACGCGTCGTCAGATCCTCTTCTCCCAGATGTTCGGCGAGACGAGCCGCCACCTCCGGGGGCACATGCCTTCCTCCGCTGTGCACTGCGCGAATGATCTTCAGCATCTCGCTCTTCGGCATACTTTTCAGGATGTAGCCTGAAGCACCTGCACGCATCGCCCTTTGTATCTCGGCATCGCCGTCTGACGTAGTAAGCATTACGATGCGAGCCTGCGGAAATTCCCCGCGAATGGCTATGATCGCGTCAGTGCCGTTAGTTCCGGGCAGCCGCAAATCCATAAGCGTGATATCCGGACGATGGCGCCGAAACTCCGCCATCGCCTCGACTGCATTCGAAGCTTGGGCGACGAGAGTCATATCCGGTTGCGATCCAAGAATGGTACTGAGGCCTTCGCGAAACACCGGATGATCCTCAACGCTCAGAATGCGAATGTGTTTAGGGGACGTTTCCATCGAAACCATTTCATCCGGCGCCATTGTAAGTCATTACGGTTTATGAGACGAGCGAATGGCCTCGAGAACCACATCGATTTGCTGAACTGGGTTTGTAGCCCTTCGGTTTCAGCCATCTGATTTCTACCGGAATGCGGTCACTGTCGCCAGACTCACCTCACCAACGATTCCCGCATCGTCGTTATTTCATCTCCGGCTTGGACCTTTTGTTTCGGTGCTTCTCGGCCGCGACCCAGTCGCGGATGTATGCCGGGCAATTCTCGATCGTCACGCTGTCTGCTTCGCTACGTGCCAAGAACCGAATCGCCGATTGATCGACCAGTGTTATATCTTTCATATCCAGAATGAGTTTATGGCCGCTTGCTTCTAAACCCACAAGCCGCTTCAACTCCTCCAAGCTCTCCCCTTCAATTCGACCGATCAACGTGAGAATGACCGACTCGTTCTTGGTCGATCTCAGAATCTTCAACATCGGGCTAGACCTCTCTCTACCCCACGCTCCGTTTCGCAGTGCAATGCGACCGCCATTCGCTGACGCATCGGGGGGAAAGGGGTTACGGGAATCACAGATTACGAACGATTCGTAAATTTACGAAGTTCGTACAGGTATGAACGAGAAACTCTATAGCCGGGACGCGCCAGAGACAGCTAGCTAGTCCTGAACTGATGCTTGTTGATCTTGAGCGACTTGATCTTCGATTCCAGGGTAGTTGAAGGAATGCCCAGCTTAACTGCTGCACCCTTTGGTCCGGAAACTCGCCCTTTCGCTTCGGCCAAGGCGGCCTCAATGACTTCTTTTTCCTGCAGTGCCGGCTTCTTCGAGAGTGTCGGGTTCGCCGGCTGGAACGAAGACGAAGTCCGCGAAAGCCAACTCGCATCCACCGAGAAGATCTCTGTGTCACAGAGAACAACGGATCGTTCAATCACGTTCTGTAGCTCTCGAATGTTACCCGGCCAAGGGTATGCTTGTACCGACTCCAATGTCTTCTTGTCGATGCATTCGATCTTCTTTCCAACCTGCCGCGCAAATCGGTCGATGAAGTACTCGACAAGCATGGGTATGTCTTCTCTTCGTGCTCGCAGAGGCGGAACTTCGATTGGAAAGACATTGAGCCGGTAAAACAGATCACTACGGAAGGCTCCCCCGTCGATCGCGGACTGTAAGTCGCGGTTAGTGGCGGCGATCACCCGAACGTCAGCTCGAATTGCCTGATTGCCGCCGACTCTCTCAAACTCGCGCTCCTGGAGAACTCGTAGCAGTGCAATCTGAGTTTCCGTCGGAAGTTCGCCAACTTCGTCAAGGAAGATGGTGCCGCCCACCGCCACTTCAAATTTTCCCAGGCGTCGCTGTAATGCCCCAGTGAACGCTCCTTTTTCGTGGCCGAACAATTCCGAAGCGATCAAGTCTCGCGGGATGGCAGCGCAATTCACACTCACGAAAGGACCCGAACACCGTGAGGAATGACGATGAATCGCCCGAGCAACAAGTTCCTTACCCGTCCCGGTCTCGCCGGTGATGAGCACGGTGGACGTAGTGGGGGCAACTTTGGCGATCCGGGAGAGTACCGTTCGCAAGGCCGGAGAAGACCCGACGATCTCCTCGAACATCGATGCCTTGCTGATCTCTTCGCGTAACGCGATATTCTCGTTTCGAAGTCTCTCTTCGGCCTGCTTGCGCTCTTCGATGTCGGTCGCGGCAACATACCAACGAGTGATCTGTCCCTGTTCGTCGCGCAC
>Ga0209169_10002136_pt1 | contig 12002 bp, 7 predicted proteins | sample HubBroMetageWRM4_FD_188346 | JGI IMG/M metagenome (GOLD analysis project Ga0209169, IMG submission 188346) | Warmed soil microbial communities from the Hubbard Brook experimental Forest, New Hampshire - Hubbard Brook CCASE Soil Metagenome WRM 4... | ecosystem: Environmental > Terrestrial > Soil...
GGCAGCGGCTCGACGAACGGCAGCACCGACGGAAGCGGGAGCGGTCGGCGCGGGCAGAATGGCGGGAACGGATCGGGCACAGGTAACGGCACTGGTGCTGGCGCGGCGAACGGGTCAGGTGCTGGAGCTGGTGCGGGTGCGGGGCCGAACCGGCAGACGACGCCGCAGCCGCCTGGTGGCGCGAATTCGGATCTTGGGTCACAGTTGAATAATGATGCGAATGGGCGGGCGCGGGGAGATCAGGCGGAGCAGCAGCAGAATCGTGGCGGGCGGCTTGGAGGCGGATCGGGCGGCAGTAGTGGCGGATCGCGGCGGAGTGGCGGAGGCGGGCGGCCGCAGCGATAGGCGCACCCGTGGTTGGAGTTTTGCAATTCGCCCTTTTGGGAAGAAAAGGACGGGGCACCCGAAAAGGCAACGCGCGGTAGAAATGTGCGTGAAAAATTGGCGCGGGACGCTAGGCGCAGTCGGCGACCTTTGTTAAACTTCTTGTCTGCGTTTAGCGGGCCTGTAGCTCAGTTGGTTAGAGCGCACCCCTGATAAGGGTGAGGTCGGTAGTTCGAATCTACCCAGGCCCACCAACCTTTTCTTTCAGTTAGCAGCTGCGTTTTTTTCATCCGCCCGAGGTTGTGCGGAGTTCTGTGCCCCATCCGGCCGAGCTGTGCTTACCGACGGCAGATCCGCTATCGCGTCGAGGGCGGCGCGCTTTGCCTCAATGCGAATGTGGCTGTAGTGTTCGAGCATCTTTCGACTAACGTGACCTGCGATGGCCATAATCGTCTGCTCACTAGCTTGGCCTTCGGCCAACTTTGTGACGCAGGTGTGCCGAAGGTCGTGGAAGCGAAGTTAAGATTTGCACAGCGTCGCGGCTGCGCGTTTCCCGATTCAAAACTGCCTTTCGGTTTGAACATAGACATTGAAGAAGTTGCGCAATTGCAGACGCGCCCGAAGGAGCCGGGAATTCACCGCGCCTGCTGAAAGTTTCAGAGTCCTTGCAATTTCGTGGCTCGAGAACTCTTTGATGTCGTGAAGTTGGAAAACCAGACGGATTCCGGCGCTGAGTTTGCCCATGCTGAGCTCGACGATTCGGCGAAGTTCCTGCACGGAGTAATGCTCCTCGGGGCTAGGGCCCGAACCTTCCAGTGTTTGTACAACAACCCGGTGGTTTTCGAGATCGTGATCGTCGATCGATACAAATTCGGGGCGGCGTCTCCGAATTTTCATCAACGCCTCGTTGCGGGTAATTCGAACGATCCAAGTATAGAAACTGGAATCGCCGCGAAACGAATTAAGGTTATAGAAAGCTTTCAGAAACGCGGTTTGCACGACTTCCTCAGCATCTTCGTAACTGCTTGTGAGGCGTAGCGCCAGGCGGAGAAGTCTGCGCTCGTATAAGTCCATGAGTTGCTCGAGCGCGCTCGCGGATCCCCGCCTAACTTGCTCGATGATTTTCGATTCGGTGCGGTTCTTAGAATTACGCGCCGTCGAGTCGAGGAGTACTGAAGCGTGGCGGCCTGAGCCCTTGTTGGTTGGCATGCGAGCTGGTATCCCGACCAAATGTCACTCCTAACGTGCGTTTCTCAGCGGCATGGAAAACACTCTGCGGGTACAGCTGCGCTTGCTTGCGGTGTGGACGGCTGGATCGAGACTTGGTGTAGCTTGGGCGCTGCCGGGGAACAAAACGCGCACCGTCCCTTCGAACACGATCTGCACGTTGATCGCTGCGCTGCCCGGTGGAACTTCGAGAGCGCGTTTGACGAGGTCTTGAGCGAAGATCTGGCCAAGCATGGAAGTCGTCACAGCGTCGTGTTCTGGCTGAGGCTTCTGCGTCTGGAATCTTGGGACGTAGCTGCCAGGTTGGTAATAGATCCAAACGGGATCGCATTTTCCCGCCGATGCGTAGTACTCCCTCAGCTTGATACGCAACCTGCGAGCTTCGCTTCGAACGATGGAATCGAGTTCAGGGCGATACGGCGGCTTGCGGTCATATACCTGCGTGCCGATCAGATATTCTTTCAGCGTGCTCGCCTCTCCTGCTAGCGTTTTTTCGACGGTGAATCGAAGGAAACGCCCGAGGCGCTCAGATTGAGCAAAGATCGCGCTGCTCGTGATGCGCGAGAGCGCTTCTCGAATTAATTGCTCCGCGGGACATGCGTCGCTTTCGCAAGCGTTGGTTAGCGCGTCTTCTCTCATTGCGACTCCTTTGTGCGGCACATCAACATTCACCAAGCGTACTCGTAAGCTCGCTACTCTCTTTCCATCACTACGAGGTTCTGTGTTCGAGGTCCTGATTCAACGCTCCTGGTGATGCCGAGTTTTTTCATGCGGAAATAGAGGGTCGAACGGTTCAATCCCAAACGTGCTGCGGCGCCGTTGGCTCCGGACAGCACCCACCGGGTGTCGCGCAAGGTGTTCAGAATGTGATTGCGTTCGACTTCTTCTAGAGTCTGTTGGCGATCCGAGTTTTGGCCGGGCATGATGCGGGACTTCAAGTCGCGGGGCGAAAGCCGTAACACGGGCCCGGTACTTAGAATCACCGCGCGTTCGATTACGTTTTCCAATTCGCGGATGTTGCCGGGCCAGCGGTAACCACTGAGCGCGTCGGCCGTATCCTGCGGAATCGTATTGATCGTCTTGCCCATTCGTTGGGTGGCTTGCCTTACGAAATGCTCGACTAAGAGCGGAATATCGTCGGGGCGTTCACGCAAGGGAGGTACCTGGATGGGGAAAACGTTCACGCGGTAATAGAGGTCGCTGCGAAATTGCTTTTCAATGATCATTCCTTCCAGGTCGCGGTGAGTGGCAGCAACGATGCGGACGTCAACCTTCTGGGTGCGCGTGCTTCCGAGCCGCTCGAATTCGCGCTCCTGCAAAACGCGAAGGAGCTTGGGCTGAAGTTCGAGAGGGATATCGCCCATTTCGTCGAGGAACAACGAACCCTGATGCGCGAGTTCGAGGCGGCCGATCTTTTGTGCGATTGCTCCGGTAAACGAACCTCGCTCATGGCCGAAGAGTTCGCTTTCGAGCAGTCCAGTAGGGATTGCGGCGCAATTGAGCTTAACGAATGGCCGGGCGTTGCGAGAGCTGTGACCGTGTATTGCGCGCGCGATCAGTTCTTTGCCCGTGCCGGTCTCGCCCAGCAGGAGGACCGTGGAGTCTTCTCGTGCCACGGTTTCGATCATTTGCAGCACGCGACGAAGCGCTGAACTCTTTCCGATGATTCCTTCGAAGGTGGCGGGCGGCGCTTTTGCTGGGTCGTTTCGGCCTACACGAAGCGCGATCGATGGTTCAGGTTGGGAGCAAGGCTTCTCGTTCTGCAGAGGAAATCTGAGACTATTCAAACCCATTCGATTGGCTCCCTGACTTAGGATGTCGCGTATGTACGCATGAGCCCCGCCTGCGGTCGCGTTTCGGCGTCAGGAACTGGTTACGCCCGCACGCGCGGAACGAGATAAACCCGACACGCTTCGGACATCCAACTTGCACGCGCGCGTCGTCCACCCTACAATCCGACCGCTTAGTGCGAGCCGCTTACTTACTTCACCCAGGCCCTCGACGGTGGAGCACACACAATGTGCCACTTCTCTGCATGGAGCTGCCGTAAGCAACCGTTAGCTCACGGTGATGAGGTCTGAACGCGACCGGGGCGCCCAGCTCAAAGCAAGAATGAGAACTGCCCAAGGCACAAGTTCGCGGCTGCAGCGCCGAGCCTACTTTTTCCGAGCGTGTGTGAATCGCGAACGGGCGCATTCTGCGAAAAACCCGACGGGAAGTCCTTCAGGAAACTATGAAAAGTTGTGAAAATCGCCGGGATCGAGATCTGCGGCGCGCTGCCGGCGTTCTTGGGTTGGTTCGACGACCAGGCTCGGGGCGCTTGGAATGGATCGGGAGGAGGTCAGTCGCGGTGAGGACAGCGAGTTGAACCCAGCGGGCGGCCATACATACCGGTTCGGACAATTTACGCTGGATTGCGGGAAGCGCGTTGTGTATCGCGCCGATGCACCGATTTCTCTCACGCCAAAAGCCTTCGACGTACTTCTTTTCTTGGTTCAGAACCCCAACCGGCTAGTGACCAAGCAAGAATTGCTGCAGGCCGTGTGGGGCAGCACCTTCGTGGAGGAAGGGAACCTGACGCAGTATATCTCCCACTTGCGCAAGGCGTTAGGGGACAACACAGAAGACAGTCGGCTGATCGTCACGATCGCACGTAAGGGATACCAATTCGCGGAGCGAGTGGCCGTCGTTTCCGATGCACCAGATTCTGAAGAACGCCCAAAGCCGCAGGTTGATTCGACGCAAACCCCTGGTTCCGATTCCCGGGTCCCCGACGCGTCCAGCGAAGCTAGGACCAACGGCTCTGCACCACAGCCTTTCCGCCTGCCAAAACTGCTCGCGGTAGCGGCGCTCGTAGCGATCGTCGCGGCGGCGTTCTCGCTGTATTGGAACGACCGGCACAGGGTGAAGCTGTCGGCCACGGACACCGTTGTCCTGGCCGGCGTCAGCAATGAGACGACCGATCCGGTGTTCGATGACTCACTCGACTTGGCACTGCGCTACGAAATGGATCAGACGCCATACCTCAACATCCTCGGCAACGACAAAATTGTGGGTGCGCTGGCGCAACTCAAGCTTCCCCCATCAACAAAGTTGACGCCGGAGATCGCGCGGCAGGTTTGCACCAGCACGAATAGCAAGCTGGTGGTCTCTCAATCGATCCGCGATGCCGGCAATGGCTATCGTTTGCAGTTAGCAGCGATCGACTGCGCTTCGGGAGCAACGCTCGTCAACGAACAGGCAGACGTTGCAGCCCGGAATGAAGTGATTCACCGGTTGGGAGTTACAGCTGCGCGCCTTCGCGCGAAATTGGGAGAGCCAGGAGATTTACTGGCAAGATTCAACCAGCCACCGGAACGAGGGCTCACGGTTTCCCTCGACGCTCTGAAGGCCGAGACCGACGGGATGAAACTCTCACTGGCCGGCGACGCAAATGGAGGATTGAAGCTCTACCAGCGCGCTGTGGAATTGGATCCGAATTTTGCCGTCTCGTACCAGCGAATCGGTGCGGCCAACCTCATCATTGGAAACACCGAGCTGTCGGAAGCCGGGTACACGCGTGCGTACCAACTCCGCGATCAATTGACCGAGCGTGGCCGGTTAAATGCCGAGGTCGACTACTACAGCTATGTGGCTGGCAACTGGGAGAAGCAGTATTCTTCCGTGCTACGGCTTCTGCAGATTTTTCCTCGCGATGTCCACGCCCGTGCTGAACTTCGAAATGCATTCGCGCATCTCGGCCGGCCGGACCAGGCTGCCGACGAAGCGGCTGAGATCGCGCGCCTGCAACCAAGTCCTTATTATTTCGGCAGCGCGATACAGTCCATTCGATTCGCGAGCAGATTTAACGAGGCCAAGTTGTGGCTCGCGGACGCGAACGCCCTTAAATTTGACAACTTGCTCATCCGGCGGGAAAGACTGATTGTGGCACACGCTACAGGCGACCAGATCAGCGTCGAGAAGCAGTTGCAGGATGGCGAATCGGGCAAATACCGGGAAGATTTCTTGCTTGAACACGCCTTGATCGAAATTCAGAGAGGGCGCTTTGAGAGTGCTGAACGCCTCCGTAGAGAGGCTTTGCGAGACACCTCAAAGGTAAACAATGCCAACTGGTGGGTCGTTTTATCGGCGCTGGAGGACGCCGAAGCCGGCAAGGACGCGGAGGCGCGGCGTCATGAGGGCGAAGTGGCGGGACGGGAGCTCGACTACTTCGACGAGGCCGCACTCGCGCTCGCGCGCGCACGATCCGGACAGCTTGAGCAAGCCGAGAAACTAGCAAATGATGTAAGTACGAAAAGACCTGAGGACACGCTGGTGCAGCACTACCTCGTTCCCACCATACGAGCCTCGATCAAGCTGCAGCGACACGACGCCGTGGCAGCTGTCGATTTGCTAGGCGAGACTGCGAAGTACGAACTGGCGTTCACTGGATCTTTCGACTATCTGTATCCCGCCTACATCCGCGGACTGGCGTACTTGAAACTTGGCGATGGCCGTGCAGCCGCTCCTCAATTCCAGAAGTTAATCGACAATCCTGGCTTTACGGTGAGACACGTCATTGGGCCGCTGGCCTGGCTTCAGTTGGGCCGCGCGCAGAAGATAATGGGTGACCAAGCGGCTGCGCGGAAGACTTACGAAACGTTTCTGAGTATGTGGAAGGACGCCGATCGGGGCCTTCCGATCTACCGGCAAGCGAAATCCGAATACGCGAAGCTGACAAAATAGACTTTCGGAGTTGCGAACCGCTCGTAGGATTTCCGCGGAGCATTGTCAGCTTCCGCGCGGGCGTCAATATGCTGACAGCATAATTCGGCTTCGATTCCGCAAGCTTAGCTAACCCACCTTTTTTCATCGCCCAACCTCGAGCGCTCCGCGGACCACGAAATGCTTCATGCAAGTACGGGTACTTGTTCGCGTGTCGATTTGAACAAGGATCCCGAGTCGACGAAACCTCCGTCGGTTGGCGGAGGATCGTTCCAGCTTCCTCGCGCCGAAAGGTTTGTCGAACGATGGCCACACTTGCATTGGATCAAAAACAAACGGGGAGCTCGACACGCGCCTTCGTAATCGCGTGGGCTTTCACGGTGGTTTTCTATTTCTTCGAGTACGTAGTGAGGTCGAGCCCCGCCGTGATGATTCCTCAGCTGGAATCGTCTTTCAATACGACGGCTCTCGGCATCAGCGCGATCCTGGGCGCCTACTACTACACCTACTCGACGATGAGTCTGGTGGCCGGTGCAGCTCTCGATCATTTGGGCGCAAAGCGGACTGTCCCAATCGGAGCGGCAATTCTGGGAATCGGATGCCTCTTCTTCAGCGCAGCCTCCATGATGTCCGGAGAGACAGGCAGGTTGCTCCAGGGAGCTGGTTCTGCGTTCGCGTTCACCGGCGCGGTGTACCTTGCCGCGCGCGGATTTTCAGCACGCTACTTCGCCACCGCAGTGGGCGTGACGCAGTGCGTTGGAATGTTGGGAGGCTCCGCAGGTCAGTCGGTTGTCGGACCGATGATCGAGCATGGTCTGAACGTGCACGCAATCTGGATCGGGTTGGGCGTGATCATTCTCGCGAATGCCGCATTGTTGTTCCTGGCCACGCCGAAGGAGCCTTCGGGCCCTCACACGCAGGAAGGCGGAATTGGCTCGATCTTGAAGCCGTATAAGATCGTTTTTTCGAATCCCCAATCCTATCTGTGTGGAGTCGTCGCGGGCTTGCTATTCGCGCCGACTACGATCGGAGACATGATTTGGGGTGTCGCCGCGTTTCAGAAGGATCTGCAACTTTCGTATCACAACGCGGTTCTCGTAGCATCGATGGTTCCCTTGGGGTGGGTAGTCGGATGCCCGCTGCTTGGCTGGCTTTCGGATCGCATCGGAAGGCGGAAGCCCGTGATCATCGGGAGCGCCGCGGTAATGATTCTGGCGGCCACGCAGCTCGCGCTTAAGATTCTCCCGGTTCCACCGCACGTCGCGATGTTCGTATTCGGCGTTGCTTCGGGCGCAGCCATGATTCCTTACAGCGTCATCAAGGAAGTTAATCCGGACAATGTGAAAGGCAGCGCGACGGGCGGAATCAATTTCCTCGTCTTTGGGATTACGGCGTTCCTCGGTCCCGTTTACGCAAAACACATCGGAAAGGGCATCGGAAACTCAATGAACCTCCATTTGCATTTTCAGAAGGGCGCATTCTTCTGGGTTGCGTGCTGCACTCTGGCGATCGTTGTGAGTTTCTTCTTGCGCGAAACGGGTTCCGCAGCGCATACGAGCGCTCAGCCCAAATAAATGAACTTGCAGCGCGGCGAACGTTGCCGTGGCGCACTGCTTTACATTTTTAGTTACGAATACGAATCACGGAGGCGGGAATCATGGCGCATCGAGTTGCAGATGAATTGGTTCGCAGGCTAGCCGACGCGGGCGTTGAGCGGATTTATGGCGTAGTGGGCGACAGCTTGAATCCGGTGACGGACGCGTTGCGGCTCAATACGAACGTGAAATGGATCCACGTGCGTAACGAAGAGGCGGGGGCGTTTGCGGCCGGCGCGGAGGCCCAGCTCACTGGGAAGCTCGCCGCATGCGGCGGCAGCTGCGGCCCTGGCAACCTTCATTTGATCAATGGGCTTTTCGACGCGCATCGCAGCAATGCTCCAGTGCTGGCGATCGCGTCGCACATTCCCAGCAGTGAAATCGGCACCGCCTATTTTCAGGAGACCCATCCGCAGAATCTGTTTCAGGAGTGCAGCTACTACTGCGAATTGATCTCGAACCCGGCACAGTTTGAGAGGGTTCTTCACATTGCGATGCAGCACGCAGCAGGACTGAGCGGCGTTGGCGTGATTGTGCTGCCCGGCGACATCGCTGGCGCGGACCTCCCTCCCGAAAGCGCGCCCCGCTCCATCGTCAGCCGGCGCCCAAGCATCCGTCCCGGCGACAAGGACTTAGCGAAGCTGGCAGACCTCGTCAATTCCAGCAAGAAGGTTGCGCTGTTTTGCGGCATCGGTTGTGACAAGGCCCACGATGAAGTGGTTGCGCTCGCGGAAAAAGTGAAAGCTCCGGTTGGCCACTCCTACCGCGGAAAGCCGTTCGTTGAATACGACAATCCGTACGATGTCGGAATGACCGGAATGATCGGCTTCGGCATGGCCTACGAGGCGATCCACGAATGCGATCTTCTTATATTGCTCGGCACCGATTTTCCTTACGACAAATTCCTCCCGACGAAAACCAAAATCGCGCAAATCGATATTCGCGTGGAGCGGTTGGGGCGCCGAAGCAGACTCGATCTCGGGATCTGGGGTGACGTTCGCGAAACGCTACAGGCGCTGCTTCCGCTACTCGATACGAAGAAAGACCGCGAATATCTGGACGCGACGCTCCGCCAACACAAAGAAAAGCTTCGCAAGATGAACGTGTACGTGGACCACGTGGGCACGCGACTGCCGATGCACCCGGAGCCCGTCGCTGCGACGCTAAGTGAGGTCGCCGCGCCCGACGCGATCTTCACTGCGGACACCGGCATGTGCAACGTATGGTCTGCGCGTTATATCAAGGCGACGAAAGACCGGCGGATCATCGGCTCGTTCAATCACGGCTCGATGGCCAACGCACTTCCGCAAGCGATTGGGGCGCAGTGCGCGTATCCCGACAGACAGGTGATCTCAATGTCTGGTGACGGCGGTCTGGCGATGCTCATGGGCGACTTGCTGACGATCACCCAGTACGACTTGCCGATCAAAGTGTTGGTGTTCGACAACGGCGCCCTGGGAATGGTGAAGCTCGAAATGGAAACGGGCGGGTTTCCTGACTTCCAAACGGATTTGAAGAATCCAAACTTCGCCAAACTCGCCGAAGCGATCGGCATGATGGGCGTGAGAATTGAAAAACCCACGGACTTAACCTCCGGCCTCAAGAGAGCACTGGAACACAAGGGCCCGGCGCTCATCGACGTTGTGACCGATCCGAATGCGCTTTCGATTCCTTCGCACGCGGATCGCTCGCAAGCGGTGGGCTTCGCGCTCGCGCTAGGGAAGATGGTGCTCGCCGGCAACATCGATGAAGTCGTCGCGACGGTAGAGGGAAACATCCGGCATACCGGCGAGTCGTTGGAGTCGATTTAGTTCGCGGGTCGCATCATCGGCGAGCTTAGGCGCGCATCGCCGTCTTCGTCATACTGGGGTTTTGGATGGGATTTCGTTTGGCGAGTCTGTCGCTCTTGTTGATGCTGCCGGGCCTTGCATTTGGCCAGAGCGGCGCACAATCGGCGGAACCTTCGACAAACAGCTCTGACTTTGCCGCGCAGTTGGCGGCGCTTCGCGACGCGTTAGTGCGAACGCAACAGCAAGTCGCGGCGCAGCAGCAGGAAATCCAAATGCTGAAAGCGAAACTGGGCGGTGGCCAACCTCGTGTGGCGGTCAGCAACGCCATCACGCCGCAGCCTGAACAACCGCAGCCAAGCGTCGCGCCGTCGAACGTGTCGCCGGAGATTCACGACGTTTCCTCTAACGGCTCGAATCAATTTGCCGGGCAGCCCGCTCGACTGAACGAAGCGCAAGACCTGGGATCGATTAAACTCGGCGATGCCGTGTTGACGCCCGGCGGGTTCGTGGATTTCGAGAACATCTTTAGAACGACGAACACTCAAAGCAACATCGCAACCGATTTTGCAGGGATTCCTTTCAGCAATACCGCGCAGGGACGCGTGAGTGAGTTCCGCAGCACGGCACAGTTTTCCCGTCTGAGCCTGAAGCTCGAGGACAATTTTCGAGGTACAAAGCTGGTCGGGTATATCGAGGGCGACTTCAGCGGGAACAGCGCCCCCGGCGTGTACCAGAGTGTGAATGGGCTGACGAACCGCTTGCGGCTTTATTTCGGCTATTCAAGGCGCGGCAATTGGGAAGTCCTAGGCGGACAAACGTGGAGCTGGATGACGCCGAACCGGAACGGCATCGGCGCGATGCCTTCTGATTTGGCCATCACGTACAACGAGGACCAGAACCTGGGAGTAGGAGTGCCGTACACTCGGGCAGCCGAATTTCGAGGCGCTTACCACTTCAACGAACATTGGGCGCTGGGCGTCGGCATCGAAAATTCGAACCAATACATCGGCAACTATGTCGCGCTCCCGGCGGCCTTCACGTCGATTGGCACGCAATTCGACAATAATGCGAACGCGGGCGCTGCAAATCTGATGCCAGACGTAATCAGCAAAGGCACGTACGATGCAGATTTTGGCAGCAGACACTTTCACGCGGAACTCGCGGGGTTTCTCACAGGCGTACACGCTACGGTTCAGCCTGTTGGATCGACTTCCTTCGAGAAGCACAAAGCTTTCGGCGGCGGCGGGCAATTCGCGACGAACTATGAATTGATACCGAACAAGCTCGTCGCGCTCGCGAATATTTTCTGGAGCGACGGCGGAGCGCACTACCTCGTAGGGACGGGGCCCCAATTCGTCGTTCGTCCGAATGCTTTGGGGACCGACATCAACCTGTCGATGGTGCACGCCGGTGCTGCGTCAGCGGGCTTCGAGTGGAGAGCCAGCCCGAAAGACGCGTTTGCGGTTTACTACGGCGCGGATTACTACGGCCGCAATTTTTTCCCCGATACCACGAACGCTACGAACCCTGGAACGATCATCGGGTACGGCGGTCCGGGATCACCGAATACAAATAATCGCGCCATTCAACAGTTTACGTTCGATTGGCTTTTCACTTTCTGGAAGAGCCCGCGGCACGGCGCGCTGCAGTATTACACTCAATATTCCTACCTCACTCGCGCTCCGTGGTTCGTGGAGACTGGAAGTCCCCGGGACGCGCACCTCAGCATGGTTTACGCCGGCGTCCGCTACGTCCTCCCGTCCACGTCCGGTACGCTGCTACGCGTTCCTTACCCCAATTGAGCTTGAATACCGAGCACAAGGGTCCAGTGGTTCGAAAGTGAAGCGTTTGCGACTAGAACAAATGATGGCAGACGCGAATAAGCGGCACTGCGACGTCATAGTAGTTTGGAAGTTCGATAGGTTCGCGCGTAGCGTTTCGCATCTTCTCGGGCATTAGAAACCTTTCAGTCTTTGGGGATCGAGTTCATCAGCCTGACCGAAGGTATCGACACCTCGACGCCAGTAGGCAAGATGGTGTTCACGATCCTAGGTAGTGTCGCAGAACCTGAGCGGTCGCTGATTGCGGAGCGCGTGAAGGCGGCGTTGCGAAACGCCCGGGCGAAGGGTAAACGGCTTGGAAGGCCGCAAATTTACTTAGACGTTGTCAGGATGGCTGGTTTGCGACGCGAAGGACGCTCCTGGCGAAAAATTGCGAGAGTGATGGGCGCCAGCGCCAAGACGTGCCGACGGAGGTGGCAATCGTCGCCGCTTTCGAAAAGTACGAGAGACGCGGAGAAAACCTCGGCCAACAGAAATTCGGAAACCGACGAATCAACAGCAACTGAATCGGGCTCGGCGGG
>Ga0209169_10002138_pt1 | contig 11994 bp, 8 predicted proteins | sample HubBroMetageWRM4_FD_188346 | JGI IMG/M metagenome (GOLD analysis project Ga0209169, IMG submission 188346) | Warmed soil microbial communities from the Hubbard Brook experimental Forest, New Hampshire - Hubbard Brook CCASE Soil Metagenome WRM 4... | ecosystem: Environmental > Terrestrial > Soil...
CGTCCGCTCCGCATCAGCCGTTGGCCCGCCCCGCCGCTCCGCCCCGTCCGCCGCCCGCTCCGCATCAGCCGTTGGCCCGCCCCGCCGCTCCGCCCCGTCCGCCGCCCGCTCCATATCAGGTGCCGGCCGGCCCTCGTCGTACATGAGTCCGTCTACTCGACCAGTTCCGACCATCTGCTGGCCCGAACCAGACACTGCCTCATCTGGTCGACCGTTTTCGGGTACATGCTGGTCTGCGCCGGGCGCGAGCTGGCCGGGCTGGCGTGCCCAGAAGCGGGCCGGGGCCGCGGGGAGAGCTTCCGGTGTCTGCTGGATGTCCGGAACGCGGGCAACCGCCGCCAGCGTGTCATCGGTCGCGCCCGTCAGCTCGGCCTGGATCTCGGCGAGCGACCGTCCTTCGGCCTGACGACGCTTGACCGCCACGAGCTGCAGCAGGTGCCGCCGCCCGTACCTGGCGACCCGGCCCCGGCGGCTAAGCGGAGGGTCCACAAGGCCGACGGTTGCGTACCAGCGGACCAGGCGCTCGTTCGGCACGTCCCGGATCCGGCCGTCCGCCCGCGCCGGACCGGATGGCGGCCCGGCCGGATCGGTGGCAGCCAGAGTCTCGGCGGCGAGTTCCGCCAGCTCGGCGATCGTCCAAGACTCCTGCATGTCCTGATTATGACACTGTAATTATTACAGTGTCAACGACAAGCAGGCTGACGATATCAGGGCTCGAGCAGCACCTTGACGGCACCAGTGCGCCGGGAGTCCTTCAGTGCCAGGACGGCCTCGTCCCAGCGCTCGAGCGGGAAGCGGTGCGTGATGACCGGCGTCAGGTCCATGCCGCCCGCCACGAAGTCGAAGTAGTGCTCCATCGCATGCTTGGCCACGCCGCCCACCTCCTCGACCCCGAAGCCGTTCGAGCCGATGACGCGCAGCTCCTTGAAGTACAGCGGGGTCCACTCGAACCGCTTCGGCGGCTCGACGCCGGAGACGACAAGCGTGCCGCCGGTCATGAGCAAGCGCAGCGATGTCTCCACGGTCTCGGTCGAGCCGATCGTGTCGTAGACGACCGCAGGGCCGTCCTGCAGCCAATCGTGCTTGCTCCACGGCGTGAGCGGTGAGGTGCCCACCCGGCGCGCGACCTGCGCGACGAGCTCGTCAGGCGAGGAGGACAGCACGGCGTGGGCGCCGAGCCGGGTGGCCAGCTCGGCCCGCGCGCCTGGCCGGGTCGCCGCCCATACGTCGGTGGCCGGGTACAGGTGGCGGAGCAGCGCGATCACGGCGAAGGCGAGCGTGCCCGAGCCGTACACCAGAACGGCCTGGCCGTCGGCGGGCGGGGCGAGCAGGATCGAGCGCAGCGAGACGCTGACCGGGTCCGCGAGCACCGCCGCCTCGTCGCTGACGTGGTCGGGGATGGCGAACAGCTGTGAGGGGTGTGCGCAGAAGCGCTCGGCATGCGCGCCGAAGGCCGCCGCGCAGTTCCCGAGGTGGATGGAGACCGGCAGGTCGCCGGAGCGGAAGTTGCGACACCAGGGGTAGCGGCCGGCCTTGCAGGCCTCGCATGGCGGGTCGATGCCGCGCGGCACGCAGGACAGCCACGGGTTGAGCACCACCCGCGCGCCGTCATCCACCCGCCGCCCGACCACCTCGTGACCCAGCACGTGCGGAAAGGACACCAGCGCGGTGAGCGGGTTGTCACGGGAGCCGTTCAGCAGGATCTGCTTCACATCGGAGCCGCACAGGCCCGAGAATGTGGTCTGCACCCGCACCCAGTCGTCGGCAGGCAGCGGCAGTTCATCGATGTCCTCGATGCGGACCGGCGCGAACCGGGAGACGAAGGCGTGCCGATCCACCCGCCCGCCGATAGTAGAGGCCGCCTCGCGGGCCAGGCTATGCCGGAACACCAGCGCCTTCACGTAGACCCTCCTTGTACCAGCGTGGCTTCGAGCGCAGCCCGCACCGCGGCCGCCCGCCCGGCGCCGACCCGGGCCTCGACAACAGCCCGGAACTCAGCCTCAGCCGCCACCTGCACCGCTCATTTCAATTGGCCCTCAGACATTCAATGGCATCGAAAAAGATCTTGGAAATTCCGGGTTCCGCGGAAGATCTGGTGCACTCCAGTCCACCTTTTCTTCCACTAAGCCCGGATCTTCCGCGGAAATTGGCACTCCCGCCTCGACCATGGCCTGGGACTCGGCATCAATCGTCACTTTCACAACCTGCCTTCACCCAGGACCCACTCGTCGTGACGCCATTCGAAAAGATCTGGGAGGTTCCGGGCTTCCGGGAGACTTTGGTGCATCATGGTCCACCGGATCCTCCCAGGAACCCGGATCCTCCCGGAAAATCCGCCTTCCGGACCAGCAAATCGACTCCGGCGCGCCCACCACCGGACGCTACCCACCCAGCCGTCTCCCTCTCGGCCGCCACGCACCGGGCCGCCACGCACCGGGCCGCCACCCACCGGGCCGCCACCCACCGGGCCGCCACCGCAGACGTCACCCACCCGGCCGCCACGCACCCGGCCGTCACCCACCCGGCCGCCGCGCACCCGACCGTCGGCCACGCTGGCGTTAGCACCGTTGCGGGCCTCGCACCACTGCTCGTTCGGCATAAGGATTTTTAGGATTTTACGTAGGGGATGCCCTCGGCGCGGGGACCGCGGACCTTGCCGACTAGCCCGGCGAGCACGATGATCGTGACGATGTACGGGGTCATCAGCAGCAGGTTCGACTGGATCGGCACGTTAATCGTGGACAGGATCGACTGCAACTGCGAGGTGAAGCCGAACAGCAGCGCCGCCGCGATCGCGCCGAACGGCGAGTACCGCCCGAAGATCATCGCGGCGAGCGCGATGTAGCCCTCGCCGGAGGTCATGTCCTTGCCGAACGAACCGACCTGGCCGATCGTGAAGAAGGCGCCGCCGACGCCGGCGATCAGCCCGGCCGCGATGACGTTGCGGTACCTCATCGCGATTACCTGGATGCCCACCGTGTCGGCCGCGACGGGGTGCTCGCCGATGGCCCGGGTGCGCAGGCCCCACCGGGTGGAGAACAGGCCCACCTGGACGCCTGCCAGCGCGATGTAGGTCAGGTACAGGAAGATCGTGGAGTCGAAGAGGACCGGCCCGACGATCGGGATGTCGCCGAGCAGCGGGATCTTGACCGCGCCGAACGTGTTCGGCGAGTTCAGCGTGTTGGCGTACGGCACCATGAGGTCGTCATACAGGTAACCGGTGAGGCCCAGGATCAGCGTGTTGATCACCACGCCGAGGACGACCTGGTCCACCCGGTAGCCGATGGCGAACACGGCGAGCAGCGCCCCGACCAGCGCGCCGGCCAGCGCCCCGGACATCAGGCCCAGCCACAGCGAGCCGGTTGCACTGGCCACCATGGCGGCGGTGAAGGCGCCGAGCAGCAACTGGCCCTCGATGCCGACATTGATCACGCCCGAGCGGGAGCAGATGACCCCGGTCAGCGCGCCCAGCATGATCGGGATCGAATCCGTGAGGCTTCCCTGCAGCAGGTTCACCACGTTGAACGCGGTGGACATCCCCGCGTCTGCCCAGCAAAGCAGCGCGAGGATGAGCAGGAACACCACCACCGCCGTGGCCACCCGCCGCAACAACTTGCCGAACGGCAGGAAAGCGCGGGCCACCGCGATCGCGAGCGATATCCCGCCGCACACGTAGCAGGTGACCGCGCCTGCCATGGACAAGTTCGGCACCGTCACCTTGGCGAACGGCTGAGAGAATGCGAACGTCGCGTCGCCGGAGTGCGAGAAGTACCCGAGGACGCCGATGTCGATCAGCCCGAAGAGCGCAAACGTCGCGGGCGCCAGCCAGCGCCGGAAGGCGCTGCCCGGGACCGCCCCGGTGGCCAGGACGGTTGGTACGCGCTCGGTGATCGTCATCCGTTCCACCCCTTGGACAGGACTAGGCCGACGCCGCCCGCCCGGGCCGCGCGCAGCCGGAACAAGGCCCGGATCAGCGGCGGCGCCGCGACGAACAAGACGATGACCGCCTGCAGCACCTCCACCATGTCGACCGGAGTGCTGGTGACGGCCTGCATCAGCGGCGCCCCGGCGTGCAGCGCGCCGAACAGCAGGCCCGCGAGCACGCAGCCGCCCGCCTTGCCGCGGCCGAGCAGCGCGACCGTGATCGCGTCGATGCCGTAAGTCCCGTAGCTCTGGAAGTTGAGGGTGAAGTCGGTGCCCTGGACGACCGCGGCGCCGGCCAGCCCGGCCAGCCCGCCGGCGAGCAGCATCACCAGCACCCAGTTGCGTTCCACGTTGATGCCCGCCACCCGCGCCGCGCTGGTGTTCTTGCCGATGGCGCGGAACTCGAAGCCCGTCGTGGTCCGGGATAGCAGCCACCACACGCCAAGCGCGCAGGCCAGTGCGATCAGGAAGCCCGCGTTGATCCGCAGGTGCGAGCCGAACAGCAGCGGCAGATGCGCGTTGCCTGCGATGGGCGCGGTGATTTGGTTGGTGCTGTGGGGCGCCTGCATCAGGTAGCCGAAGGAGAGCAGGTAGGTCAGGAAGTAAATCATGATGTAGTTCAACATGATGGTGACGATGACCTCGTGCGCGCCGGTGCGGGCCTTGAGCTCGCCGACTACCCAGCCGATCGCCGCGCCGCCGACGAAACCGCCGATCACGCAGACCACGACGTGCACGCCGAACGGCAGGCTGACCCCGTAGCCGAGGTAGGTGGCGACGATGATCCCGCCGATGAACTGACTCTGCGCGCCGATGTTGAACAATCCAGCCTGGTAGGGCAGCGCGACCGCCAGCCCGGCCAGGATCAGCGGCGTGGCCTGCACGCACGTCTCCGACAGCGGGTAGAACACCGCGGACAGGTAGCCGTCGTGGATGGCCGCGCCGATCGAGGCCTGCTGGAACAGCGCCGCGACCGTGTGCGGGCTGAAGATCGAGCCCTGGAACATCTCCACGTAGGCGCCCGTCGCGGTGTCCCAGGCCTGCGCGAACGCGTTGCCTGGCGCCGAGAACAGGTTGCCCCAGGCGTGCAGCACGGTGGTGTTGGTGAACGCGTTAAGCAGGCCGCCCACGACCAGCGCCGCCAGGATGGCCAGCAGCGTGACGGTGATTGAGTTCCCCTCACGGACCGAGTCCCAGATGACCCGGGCCCGGCCGGTCGGCGACCAGCCGTCCTCGCTTGCGGGAGGCTCCGGGTCAACCGGGGATGCCGCGGCGATCTCGCCGAGCGCCGCGGCCGGCTCCGGCGGGCCCTGGGGCTCCTGCGGGCCTTCGGGCTCCTGCGGGCCTTCGGGCTCCTGCGGGCCCTGGGGCTCCTGCGGGGCATCCGGTGCGGGCGTCTGATCGCTCATTGGTCGGCTCCCGGTGTTTCGGCCCCCGGTATCGGCGCCGGAGCCGCGAGATCCCCGGCCGGAGCCGCGAGATCCCCGGCCGGGAACGACCCTGAGGTCTCGTCATGCCCGCCTGCCATCAGCCGGCCGAGTTCCTCGGCCGGAACGGTGGGCGGCCGGAAACCGGTGATCTGGCCTTCGTACATGACGGCGATCCTGTCCGCAAGCGCGTAGATCTCGTCCAGTTCGGCGGAGACGATGAGCACGGCGACGCCGTTATCGCGCTGCTCGACGATGCGGCGGTGGACGAACTCGATCGAGCCCACGTCCAGCCCGCGGGTCGGCTGGCTGGCGATGAGCACCTTGAGCTCGCGCCCCAACTCCCTGGCCAGGATCACCTTCTGCTGGTTGCCGCCGGACAGGGTGCCGACCAGCGTCGCCGTGGAGGTGGTCCTGACGTCGAATTCGGCCACCCGCTCGGCCGCGGTGCTGGCGATCGCGCCGAGGTTGAGGATGATGCCGGAGGCGAACGGGGGCTGGTTGTACATGTCGAGCACCATGTTGTCGGCCACGGAGAAATCGCCGATCAGCCCGTCTTCCTGCCTGTCCTCCGGGACGTAGGCGACGCCCGCGCGCAGCCGCTGGGCCGGCGTGGCGCGGGTCAGATCGTGGCCGTCGAGCGTCACGCGGCCCGCCACGGTGGGCAGCAGCCCCATCAGCGCCTCGCAGAGCTCGGTCTGCCCGTTGCCCTGCACCCCGGCCACACCGAGGATCTCGCCCGCCCGGACGGCGAACGACACCTCGTTCACCTGGACCCGGCCGGCCTCATCGGCCACGGTCAGGTCCGCCACCTCAAGCACCACGTCGCCTGGCGTGGCGGCCTGCTTGCTGACCCGCAGCTGGACGTTCCTGCCGACCATGAGGGATGCGAGCTCGTCCTCGGTCGCGGACGGAGGCCGCTCGCCGACGACCGCGCCACGGCGCAGCACGGTGATCGTGTCGGCGATCGCCTGGACTTCCCTGAGCTTGTGCGAGATGAAGACGACCGACGTGCCGCCGTCCTTGAGCTGCTTGATGATCCGGAACAGGTCCTCGGTCTCGGCCGGCGTGAGCACCGCCGTGGGCTCGTCGAGGATCAGCACGCTCGCCTTCCTGACCAGCGCCTTGATGATCTCGACTCGCTGCTGGATGCCGACGGGCAGGTTCTCCACCAGGGCGTCGGGGTCAACGTCCAGGCCATAGCGGCGCGAGAGCTCGCGCACGTCGCCACGTGTCTTGCGCCGGTCGAGCAGGCCCGAGCGCCGGGTCTCCTCGATGCCAAGCGTCACGTTCTCCGCGACGGTGAACACCGGGACGAGCATGAAGTGCTGGTGCACCATGCCGATGCCCGCGGCGATGGCGTCCTTGGGCGAGTGAAACGCGGTCGGCTTCCCGTCCAGCAGGATCTGGCCCTCGTCGGGCTGCAGCAGCCCGTACAGCACGTTCATCAAGGTCGTCTTGCCGGCCCCGTTCTCCCCGAGCAGGGCATGCACCTGACCGGTCTGCACCGACAGGTCGATCCGGTCGTTGGCCACCAGCGAGCCGAAACGCTTGGTGATGCCCTTCAGCTCAAGCTCCACGTCCGCCCTTTCAGTCCCGCGTCCGCGCGATCATGCCCGTGCCCTCCATTGTCATGCGCCCGTTCACCTCGGCCGATCGCATCGCTGAACACCGATGTGGCAGCGATGCGCACCATGCCGCACCGCTGCCACATTCGTTCGTGCCTAGCCGCCGGGCTTTACACCGGGCTCTTGGTTGGCGTGGCGATGGAGCCGCTCTCGATGCCCGCCTCGATCGTCTTCAGCTCTGCCTGCAGCGCGGCCGGGACCACGCTGGCGAAGTCGTGGAACGGCGAGAGCACGGCGCCGCCGTTGGCCAGGGTGCCGACGTACGTGCCGCCGGCGAACGTGCCCTTGGCCGCGCTCTGCACCGCGTTGGAGACCGCGGGCACGATGCCCTTGGTGACGCTGGTGATGAAGTACTTGCAGTACTGCGGCGCGCTGGTGCAGCCGTCGGTGTCAACCCAGAACAGGTTCACCTTGTCGGAGCCGGCCGAGTTGTCCTCGTCCTGGACCGCCTTCGCGGAACCGAGGCCCACGTCGCCGGCGACCGGGAAGATGATGTCGGCGCCCTCGGTGATGAACGTCTGGGTGAGCGTCTCGCCCTTGGTCTGGTTGGTGAAGTCGCCGGTGAACGAGCCCTTCTGGGTCTTCTCGTTCCAGCCGAGGACCTGCACGCTCGTGTGGTGCTGCGTGTTGTAGTACTGCACGCCGTCCCAGAAGCCGTCCATGTAGATCGTGACGGTCCCGAAGTCCTCGCCGCCGAACGTCGCGACCTTGCCGGTCTTCGTCATGCCCGCGGCCAGGTACCCGCCGAGGAAGCCGTCCTGGACGGTGTTGAACACCAGCTGGTCGATGTTGGATTCCTTGGGGCCGGTCAGGCAGCCCGACGCGTAGGAGCAGTCCACGATCGCGAACTTCTGGGTCGGGTTCGCCTTGGCCGCGGCCTCGGTCGCGGCGGCCATCAGGAAGCCGACGGTGACGATGATGCCGCACTTGAGCTTGAGGAACGCGGCGATGTTCGGCACGTAGTCGTTCTGCGTCGTCGACTGCAGGTACTTGACCTGGATGCCGGGGTCGGCGGCGGCGGCGGCCTGCATGCCATCCCACGACGACTCGTTGAACGACCGGTCGTCGATGCCGCCTGTGTCGGTAACCATGCAGCCGAGGAATTTGGCTGCGGACGCCGAGGTCGTCGCGCTCCCTGGCGTGGTGCTGCCGGATGTAGCCGAGCTGTGGCTGCTGCCGCACGCGGCGATTACCAGCGTCGCCGATACGGCCAGCGCCGCCGTGGCCCATGCGCTGTGTCTCACACTTACCTCCACTAGGCCAGGCCGCCGCAGCGCCCGGCCTTTATTCGTCTGGGTTGTCCCGCAGGTTATGCCTGGTGGTGTCGCCTGGGAAGAGGACACGCGGCTATCTGACCTGCTCGTTGCCGAATCGGAACCCGACCATGATGGCATTTCTGGCCTGCCACACATACCACCGGGGTTTCCGCAGGTGGTCTTTGGTGCTTTCCTACAGGCTAAGAGCGGCTTGCGGGTTTGCTGACGAGTTGCCCGGCGCGCTGCTCGCGGAACCGCCGGCGCCACCGGCCGCCCCGCCGGCCCCGCTGGTCCCGCTGGCTCCGCCGGTCCCGGCGCTGGCCGTGGGGACGGCAGGGAAGTCCAGCGTGACCGTCAGGCCGCCGCCGGGTGTTTCTGTCATCCGGGCGGTGCCGCCGTTGGAGGTGGCCAGGCGGTGGACGATGGCGAGGCCGAGCCCGGTGCCGTTCGGGTTGGAGGTGCTGAACCGGAGGAACGCCCGCTCGCGCTCCTCGGCGGTCATGCCGGGGCCGTTGTCGCTGACCGTGATCCGCGCGCCGGACTGCGCGGCCGCCGCCCTGACGGCTACCCGGTCGCCGGGGCGCAGCGCGTCCAGGGCGTTGGCGATCAGGTTGTCCAGGATCTGCTCCAGGTGACCCTCGCCCATCCAGGCCAGCACGGGGCCGTCGGCCGGGACCGCGCCGCCAGGCTTCCCGAGGCCGGCGTCGAAGGTGGTGGTGAGCAGGATGCTCCGGTCGTCGGCCACCGGGTTCCACGCCACCACGCGCTCCCTGGCCACCTCCGCGGCGTCCACCGCGACCGGCACGGGCACCACGTTCTCCGCGCGCGCCACCGCGAGCAGGCCGTCCACCAGCCGGGACAGCCTGGCAAGCTCGTCGAGCGCGCCCGCGAGCTCGCTGCCCGTCACGGGGTCGGACTCCGCGGCCAGCAGGTCGAGCCGCAGCCGCAGCGCGGCCAGCGGGGTGCGCAGCTGGTGCGACACGTCCGCGATCACCGCCCGGTGCCCGTGCACCAGGGCCTCGAGCCGCCCGGCCATGGTGTTGAACGTCCGGCCGAGGCGGCGCAGCTCAGGCGGCCCGGAGCCGACCGCGGCCCGGCTCGCCAGGTCGCCGTCCGCCAGCCGGCCGGCCGCGGCGTCCAGGCCCTTCAGCGGCCTGCTCACCCACCGGGCGAACGCGGTCGCGAACAGCGTGGCCAGGATCATCGCGACCAGGCTGATCGAGCCGAACAGGATCCACACCCCGCGGATGTCGCTGTCCAGCGACGCGGTGGACCTGGCCAGGATCACGGTGCCGATCACGGGGGCCTGGGCGGGCCCGAAGACGGGGATGGCGGCGATGACCCGCGAGTCCGCCGTCTCCGTGATCGGCTGGACAACAGAGAGCCCGTCGATCTGATGTCGCGCCTGGTCAGCCAGCTTCCCCGCGGCCACCGCCTCGTTGATGAGCGGGGCCCAGTTGCCCGGCGGCATGCCCTGGTCGACGGGGTTGACGTACGCGGGGCCCTGGGTGGCGGTGATGAGCAGCCCGTCCCCGCTCTGCTTGGCCTGCAGGATCAGCGCGAGCAGCTGGGGGTCGCCCTTGTTGGGGTCATACAGCCGCCCGTACGCGATCGCGGCGTCCGAGCGCACCATGCCCTGGGTCTCGGCAAGGAACGAGCTCCGGTCGTGCGCGGTGGCGATGAGCGCCAGCCACAGCAGCCCGCCGCCGATGACGACGGCGGTGAAGGCCAGCCAGGCGATAACGATCCGCCTGGTCACGCCACGCTGCCGAGGTCGGCGAGCCGGAAGCCGTGCCCGTAGACGGTCTCGATCAGGCCCGGGTCGCCGAGCTTGCGGCGCAGCGCCGCCATGTGCACGTCGAGGACCTTGGTGGGGCCGTACCAGTGCTCGTCCCAGGCGCGCTCGAGCATCTCCTGGCGGCTGACCACCCGCCCCGGGTCGCTGGCCAGGCACTCGAGGATGGCGAACTCCTTCGGCGTCACCGCGATGTGATGCCCGCCCACGGTGACCTTGTGGGTGCGCAGGTCCACCGTCAGCGGCCCGTGCTGCAGCACCTGGCCGGCGCCGGTCGGCTGGTGGCTGCGGCGCAGCACGGCCCTGATCCTGGCCAGCAGCTCGTCGAACCCGAACGGCTTGATCAGGTAGTCATCGGCCCCCTCGTCGAGGGCGAGCACCCGGTCGGATTCCTCGCCCCGCGCGGTGACCACGATGATCGCCGCGTCGCCAGCCTGGCGGAGCCGCCGGCAGACCTCGACGCCGTCGATGTCGGGCAGGCCCAGGTCGAGCAGCACCACGTCGGGTACCGGCCAGTCGAGCGCCGCCTGGCCGGTGGTGACGCTGCCGGTTTCGTAGCCGGCCCGGGTCAGCCCGCGGACAAGCTGGGTGGCGATGCCTGGGTCGTCTTCCACCACGAGGACCCGGCCAAGACGTGCGTTCACGACTTCCACGGTAGGCACGAAACCGGCACTCACCCAATCGGGCGAATATCTTAACCAAACCTGAACTAGTTCCAGTGTGGGTCCTAGCAAGTGGTTGGGCATGCTGTTTATCAGAACTCCTTGCTCTGGCTCGGTCAGCCTCCCTGCCGCGACCGCGCAGATGACATGAGAGGGCCCGCGTGGATAAGGCAACCCTGCAGCCTTACCCACGCGGGCCTCAGTCTTCCGGAGTTCATTCCCCTAAACCTAGCGGGTTCCAGCGTGAGCACTGACTGGCCGGCGCTGCGCACGGCCGCCGCGGCAGCGGCCGGGCGGGCCTACGCCCCCTACTCAGGACTGCGGGTGGGCGCCGCGGGCCTGGCCGCCGACGGCCGGATCGTGACCGGCTGCAACGTGGAGAACGCCTCCTACGGCCTGACCCTGTGCGCCGAGTGCGGCCTCGTCTCCGCCCTGCACGCGTCGGGCGAAGGCCCCCTGGTCGCGGTCGCGGTAGTGGCGGGCGACGGCGCCCCGCTGCTACCCTGCGGCCGCTGCCGCCAGCTGCTGCTCGAGGCGGGCGGCAGCCGCCTGCTCGTGGACACCTCCGGCGGCCCCGTCGAGCTGAGCGCCCTGCTCCCCGCCGCCTTCGGCCCGGCTGACCTCGAGGCAAGAAAGGACTCGTAGCAGGTAGCACAATGGTTGGATGCTGACACTAGACGAGATCAGGACCGTGCCGAAGGTCCTGCTGCACGATCACCTGGACGGCGGCCTGCGCCCGCAGACCGTACTCGAGCTGGCCAAGCAGACGGGGTACCAGGACCTGCCAGGCGACAACGTGGCGGAGCTGACCAAACGGCTGACCGAGGGCGCGCACCGCGGTCACCTGGAGATCTACCTGGACGCTTTCCGGCACACGGTCGCCGTCATGCAGACGCCGGACGCGCTGCGCCGGGTGGCCGCCGAATGCGCCGAGGACCTGGCCGCCGACGGGGTGGTCTACGCCGAGGTCCGGTTCGCGCCGGAGCTGCACACCGAACGCGGCCTGAACCTCGACCAGGTCGTCCAGGCTGTCCTGGAGGGCTTCAGGCAAGGCAGCGAGGGCCGCGGGATCAGGGTGTACGCCCTGCTCACCGCCATGCGCACCGCGGCGAGGTCGCTGGAGATCGCCGAGCTCGCGGTCCGCTACCGGGACGAGGGCGTGGTCGGGTTCGACATCGCGGGGGCGGAGGCGGGCTGGCCGCCGAGCAGGCACCTGGACGCGTTCCAGTACCTCAAGCGGGAGAACTTCCACATCACGATCCACGCGGGCGAGGCGTTCGGGCTGCCGTCGATCTGGGAGGC
>Ga0209169_10002141_pt1 | contig 11986 bp, 7 predicted proteins | sample HubBroMetageWRM4_FD_188346 | JGI IMG/M metagenome (GOLD analysis project Ga0209169, IMG submission 188346) | Warmed soil microbial communities from the Hubbard Brook experimental Forest, New Hampshire - Hubbard Brook CCASE Soil Metagenome WRM 4... | ecosystem: Environmental > Terrestrial > Soil...
GATCACCGGCTGGACCAGCGTCACCGGCGCGAAGATCAGCGCAAGGACCTGGAACGCGAGCCCGAACAGCATCAGCGTGAACCCGGCCAGCCACCGCGGCGACGTGGCCAGGCTCGCCACGAACGAGACGATCCGCCCGCCGCGGATGGCCGGGAGCTGCCCGAGTGCCTGCTTCTCCACGATCAGGCCGTAGTTGTATGAGGTGGTGGACAGCAGGGCCAGCCCGATACCCACATCCGTGCTACCGGTCACCGTCGCCTCCCTGGCTCGTCAGATTCCCGAGGGCCGCCGCGTACAGGCCGGCAAACCTGGCCGCCGACGGCTCGCTGAACAGGGCACGCCGGTACCGCAGGCACAGATGCAGCCGCCCGCCGACCGTGACCGCGCCGACCGAAAGACCGCGCGGCATGTGCGCGGACGTCGAGAACCACATATCGGTCACCGTCGCGGCGCCGAACCGGGGCGGGCCGGCCACGCCGAGGTTCGAGACCAGGGACGTGTCGCAGAGCAGCGGACCGGCCGTGCGCAGGGCCAGCCGCAGCACCCCGCGCTTGACCGCCGGGGGCCACCACGCCGCGGCCAGCGCGCGCGAGGCCGGGTCGACCTGCGGCCCGGACTGCTGCTTGGCCGGGCGGGTCTGCGCGGCCACGTCGGCGACCAGCCCGGCGAGGTCCCAGCCGCCGGACGGCGCCGGCACCGAAACGGTGGTCAGCCGGGACAGGTTGCCCGCGGCGCCGGCCTGCCCCTGCGGCCTGGCGTTGACCGGCATCGTGATCCGGATTAAACCCGACGGCCGCCCGTGCGCGCTGTTCCACCGGGCGATGGCCACGACCAGCCCGGCGATCAGCACGTCGTTCACGGTGCCGCCGTCCGGGCGGCGCCCGGCGGGCACCGGCCGGGAGGGCAGCAGCACGAACCCATAGCCCGGCAGGCCGGCGGCGCGGCCCGGCTCCCGGTCGGCGGCGATCCGTGCGGCGCGGCCCTGCTGCGCCCGGTCCGCTACCCCCCGCCCGGCGCCCGCGGGCGGCGCGGGCAGGACCTCACGGGGCGATGCGTCCTCGGCCGCCGGGCCCCGTTCGGGAGGGCCGGCGTCCGCCCCGCCCGGGTAGTGCCCCGCGATGCTGCGCAGCAGCTCGAGACTGGACAGGCCGTCCAGCGCCGCGTGATGCGCGTTCAGGATCACCCGGTCCTCGCCCGGCCCGGCCGCGAGCAGGATGCGCAGCGGGGGCGAACTGCGCAGCGGCGGCGCCGCGGACAGGAATTTCGCCCGCGCCCGCGCGAGCTCGTCCTCGTCGGCCCAGGCGGCGGTCGTGACCGGATCGCAGTCCGGCTGCCCCGGCACCTCCCAGGCGTACCGCCGCCACCACGCGCCCGCCGCCCGGCGGACCAGCGCCCGCGGCTGTGCGGCCAGCGCCGCGGCCGTGGCATCGCGCAGCGCGCTGGAGTCCAGGTTCCCCGGCACCCGCACCTCGACGTGCACGTTACAGGGCTCGGCTGGCGCGTCGTAGTAACAGCTCAGCTCGTCCGCGATGCCGAAGGGTGCTCGCCGCAAGGATGGCCGGAACGCTGACGCCCCGGGGCCGGCCTGGCCTTCCCGCGGACCCGGCGCGGCCGCGTGCCCCCGCCCACCTCCCCATCCCCCTTCACTGCGCGCCGCCGGCGTCACCGCGGGCCGCCGATGCTGAGCGGCCGGTGCCGGTCGCCCGGAGGAAGCTTGGTTCTGGTGCCGTGGCCGGGCAGCGGGCGGGACGGCCGCCAGCCGCTGCGGTCAACCGCCCACCTGGTCGAGGCCGACGCGGGGTACAGGGCGGCGGCCAGCGCCAGCAGCGCGCACGCCTGGCCGGCCGGCCCGAACGCGCCGCCGCCGAGCGTGGCAGGAGCGGTCGCGGTGGCGGCGATCAGCCCGGCCGCCAGCATCGCCACCAGGCTGATCACGGGCAGCCACCGCGGCCGCAGCGCCGCGACGAGCGCGACCACCGGCAGGGCCAGCACCACCGGCCCGCCGATGAGCAGGATGAGGACGGCGACCGCCGCCGGGCCGGCCCAGCGCGGCAGCCTGCGGGACGTGCTCCGCGCCCACCTCCCCGTCACCATCGACTGTGCCGGGTCGTCGGTGCCGCGCGCCGGCGTGATCACGTCGGGTGCGTCGTGCGGGGGAGGCACGTCGCGCGGCGCCCGGCCGGGCTGACGGCGGAACCGGACGTAGGCCAGGCCGACCACGGCGACCGCGAGCAGGCTCAGGACCTCGAGCGGCTCCCAGACCGCGGCCAGGCGGGTGCCGCTGAGCAGCAGGATCGTGCCGGTCTCGAGCACGGCGAAGTAGACAGCCGGGATCACGTAGGACATCCACCGCCGCCAGCCCGCGGCGACGCACACCAGGCCGATGAGGGCCAGGGCGGCCAGCGCGAGGCCGATGTGGTACCAGGTCGACGGCGCGAACGTCATGGTGATCACGCCGCCGGCGCCAGCCGGCACGATGAAGCCCTGCTGCCAGCCGTCCAGCGTCGCCGATGCGAGCCGGTGCCCGTTGAGCGTGGCCTCCCAGCCGGGGTTGGCGTTCTGGTGCACCTCGACGTAGGTCGCCTGTCCCGGGCCGATGCGCGCGGAGCGGCTGTCCGGCTGCCAGCTGAGCACGCGCAGCGAGCGGGCCGGCGCGGTGCTCGCCGCGGGGGCTGCCGCCGACCGCAGCGCCACGTCGGTCGTCGTGAACAGCCCAGGGGCGACGTACAGCCGGTGCTTCCCGGCCCCAACAGTCACCGAGGAACCAGGGGCGCACAGCCGCACGCTGACCGGAAGGCCGCCGGACAGCTCACCGAGGGTTCCGCTGACGGACGTCGCGAGGTTGCGCCCGTCGATGCTGAGGACCGGCCCGCTGCCGCAGGCCAGACCGAACTTGGCGGTCTTGTCGAGCGTGTCGACGTGCAGCCCGGCCAGTGCCGGGATCGTCAGTTTGGCCAGCCCGAGCAGCGGCTGTCCCGACGACGTTCCCGGCTGTGCGGCCTTGGCCCAGCCGGGAAAGCTGACCTGAATCTGGTTGGTGGTCAGCGCCGACGTCAGCCTGGCCACGCCGCCCAGGCCGATCGCGGCCTGCCGGGTGCCGGAGGGGCTGGTGACCTTGATCTTTGTCGGCGCGGCCGCGAAGCCGTAGGCGGGCTGCACCACGATCTCGGAGATCCGCCGGGCACGGTGCCAGCTCACGCTGATGACCGGATTCGACGACCCGGATATCCACGGCATGGTGGTCTTCGGATTGAACAGGTTGTCCGGCCCGAACTGCGGCAGGTCGCCATAGGTGGAGCTGGCGCTGACCAGCAGGGCAGTCCGTTGCGGCCGCGCGAGCTTGCCGAGCAGGCTGTCCAGCCCCGCGCTCGGCTGGGCCACGGCGGACGCGGTCACGCCGAGCCGCAGCGGGACCGGCAGGCTGAACAGCCGGGCGAGCGGCTCGGTCGCGGCGCGGTCGGCCACGCCGGCCGGGGCCGGCGCCGACTGGTGGAAGGAGAACGCGACGGCCGACGCGGACACGCCCGCCGTGGCGTCTTCGGCCGGCTTCAGGTAGCGGGTCACCCGGACCCCGGGGATCAGCACGTTCCTGATGCCGGCGCCGGGATTGCCGGCGACGACGTTGCTCGCCCCTGCGATCGTGATCCGCAGCCACTTGGTCGGGCCCGGCCGCACGCTGAGCTGCTGCGTGGCGTTGGTCGGCGTGGTGGCCGTGGTGACGCTGCCCTGCGCGGTGCTGACCTTGAGCTGGTTCGCGACGGACCGGCTGAAGCCGTCGTCGAGGAGCTGGACGCCGATGCTGGACGGCAGGTCGAGGGCGCGGTTGAAGGTGATCTGGATCCACTGGCCGACGGGCGTGCTGGGATTGCCCTCCGCCCAGGCGGTGGCGCTGTTCCCGTCGAAGGCGTTGACCGGGTCGTACTGCGGCTCGTAGGTGAGCCAGGAACCGTACGAGGACGTGGTGACGCTGGACGCGCCGGACAGCACGGCGACGGTCTGATGGCCGGCGGCCGGCACCGGAAGGATCTCGCGCGGCGGGCCGCCCGCCCCGCCGAGCGGGTCGCCGGCCGGGTTGGTCTCGGTGGCGGTGTACGTGAACGACGTGTTGGCGTTGGTCAGCCCGAACGCGGTGTCCTGGCGGCGCTGCCCGTCGGTGACCGACCACAATGCCGGCCGGCCGGCCAGCTTGTCGCCCGCGATGACCGCGGCCTGATCGCCGAGCAGGCCCTGCCCGGAAAGCTGCAGCAGCGAGTCCGGGCCGCCGCTGACCAGCTCGGTGCCGCTGACCGGCAGCGCGGTAGCCGGCGACGACGGCCGCTCGGCCGCGCTGGCCGCCTGGAACACCTCGATGGCCGGGTACCGCGGCAGATACGCCTGGACCTGGTGGATCGCAGCCGGATCGGTCTGATTGCCGGTGATCATCGGCCCGAACGAGGCGACCCGGGTGAACCCGGACAGGGTCAGCGTCGCCGCTACGGTCTGCGGCGGGGTGTATCCGAGCTGGTTCGGGCTGAGGTCGTTGCGCACGACCACGTACCGGACGCCGGCCCGGGCCAGGTACGCGGTCAGCCCGGCGACCCGCTGGCCGGACTCGATCGCGGTCTCCGCTGTGTCCAGGAAGGCCTGCGATCCCGCGCCGCCGTACGGGACCAGGCTGCGCTCCACCCAGGGCGACGTGGCCAGCGGCTCGAGCGGCTCATCAATCGGGTCGCCCCACAGGTAGAGCCCGTGGCTGTCCCCGGGCACCACGAGTGCGGTCTGGTCTGGCGAGTGAGCGGCCAGGAAGCCGGCCAGCCGGTACCAGTACCGCGGCACGCTGCTGAACGAGCCTGGCTGCAGGATCTGGCCGGTCAGGTACGGCAGCGCGAGGCCGGCCAGGCACAGCGCGATCACCGGCGCCAGCAGGATCCCCGCCGCCACGTGCCGGGAGCCCCTCGGCGCCGGCAGGGCACGCCGGCTGGCACCGGCGCACAGGTGCGCGATGCCGAGCACGAGGGCCAGCGCGGCGACCGGCTCGAGCTTGCTGACGTTGCGGAACGGGGCGAGTGTCCCGTTGAGCTCGCTCTGCACGAGCCCGTGCAGCGGCCCGCCGAGCGCCCCGGCGTAGCCGGCCAGCGCTATCACCGCGGCGAGGCCGACGCACAGCCGCAGCCACAGCTGATCGGGCAGGTCGCGCCGGGCCAGGCCGGCCAGGCCGACGGCCGCTGCGGCCGCCGCCGCCGCGATCGCAGCCGGGTTGGCCACCATCTGCCAGCCCGCCGACAGCCAAGGGCCGCCGAGGTTGAGGTAGGCGGTCCAGTTGCCGGTGCCACGCAGGAACGCGTCGGCCGACATCGTCTTCGTCGTGGTGTTTGCCTGCTCGACGAACGGCAGGAAGTTGAACGAATACCGGCCCTGCAGCAGCAGCGGAACGGCCCACCACGCGGTCGCCGCGGCCACCGCCGTCGCCCACAGCAGGCAGATCTTGACCCGCTGCCTTCCGCGCGTGTGCGTCAGCAGGTACAGCCCCGGCGCCACCAGCGCGCAGATCGTGGACACCGCGTTCACGCCGCCCATCAGCGCGATCGCGATGCCGGAGCGGGCGCACCCCGCGAGCACCGACCCGCGCCCCTGCAGCGCCCTGGCCAGCGGCAGCACGGCCCACGGCATCAGCAGGCCCGGCACGGCCGCGGCCGACGTGGATCCGATCACGATCGTGAACGTCGGCCACAGCACGAAAACGACGCCAGCCAGCAGCCTGGAGGCGTCCGAGCCGATCCGCAGCGTGGTCGCCAGCTTGGTCATGCCCCAGAACCCGGCGGCGACCAGCAGCGAAAGCCAGAGCCGCTCGATCACCCAGACGGGCAGCTGGAGCGCTTGCCCGAGCAGGAAGAACGGTGCCATCGGGATCGCGTAGCCGATGTACTGGTTCTGCAGCGTGCCGAACCACTCGCGCGGATTCCACAGCGGCCACAGGCGCTCGATGAACTCGGCCGCGTTGATGTCGACGCCGAGCTTGGTGTCGAAGATTATCCGGCCCGGCGCGTTCGCGGCCAGGACGATCAGGGCGACGAGCCAGACCAGCAGAAACCAGCGCCAGCTCGCTGCCGACCACCGCCCCGGGCGGCGCGGGACGGCCTCGGGACCCGGCGCCGCGTCCCCGGCATCCGGCTGGTAGCGGGCAGGCTCGGCGCCACGCGGGAGATCACCTGCGGCAACACCGGGGTGGGCGGGCCGAGCGGGGGGCCCCGGAATAGCCGGTGCGGTCACTCGATGCGCCTCAGGATCAGCAGCAGGTTCCAGGTGGCGATCTCGCGCAGCAGCGGAATCCGCACGATCGCCCGGCACCAGCGCGGGTAATACCGCGGCAGCGCGTCAACGATGCGGATGTCGCTGCGTGATCTCACCAGCCGCAGAACGGCACCCACGTGCACCGGGAAAAGGGTGGCGCCGACGCGGTTCTTCGGCGGCCGGCCATTCCGCCGCTCGTAGCGGCGCTCGGCGAACCGGGTGCCAAGGTAGTGCCACGGCGACATCTCGTGTCCGCCGTGCGGCGAGTACCAGTTGCAGAACGAGAGGTAGACGAGCCCGCCCGGCCGGGTGGCGCGGACCATCTCGTCGATGAGGCCGAGCGGGTCCCTGACGTGCTCGAGCACGTTGGACGACAGGCACAGGTCAGCCCCGCCGTCGCGCACCGGCAGCCAGTAGCCATCGGCGAGCACGGCTCCGGACGGGGCGGTGCCGCGGCTGAGCATCTCCGCGGAGTCCGGCTCGAACAGGAAGCAGCGGGCGCCGCGCTCCCTGAGCGCCTCGGTGAAGTGCCCGGGCCCGCCGCCGACGTCCACGACCGTGCACCCGCTCAGGTCGAAATAATCCTCGATCTGGCAGACGGTGTCCTCGGCGAGATTCGTGTAGAAGGTCTCCGGATCTGTCTGCTCCTCGCGGAAGAGCCGGTACAGCCGCACCGACCTGAGCAGGCCTCGATGCCGGCGCCAGGCGCCGGCCGGATCCGGGTGCGCGTCAGGCTCGACCGATGCCGAGGACGGTTGGCTAAGTGGCGGGGGCAACAGGCTCATGAGGTCCTCTGGATTGCGTGGATTGCGCGCTCTCCTGCATCGCTGGCCGGCCCCCGCCACTAGGGCACCGTCAGTAATGGCGCACGGCCCGCCGCAGCGAGCTGAGCGAACCAGCAGCCACTCTCCAGCATCCCTGGGCCGGGCATCAGCGACTTGTCGAAATTACCAGAACTTATGCTCCATTGTCCGGTAGACATTACCTGCGAGTAATGATAGCTCTGGTGCGGTGTCGCAACCAGAGGTGGAGCGTGGACGCGTGAACGACGAGTCGGCCAGCCCGTCCGCCGCCACGGCAACCGCGGCCGGGCCGTTGATGCCCGCGACGGCCGGAGCAGGCGCCCCGGCGCCGCCGCGAGCGAGCCTCGCACCACCGCAAGCGAGTGTTCCGGCGCCGCCGCGAGCGAGCCTCGCACCGATGCCGCTGCCGCGCACCTCGGCGGCCCGGCCCGCGCGCCACATCCTGTTCGTGGCCTGGCGCGACCTCGCGAATCGCAGGGCAGGCGGGTCCGAGATCCTCGTCGACCGTCTGGCCGAAGGCATGATCGCCCGGGGCGACCAGGTCACCCTGCTCTGCGGCGGCCCGGTCGGCCAGCGCCCGTACCAGGTGGTCAGGAACGGCGGCAGCTACACCCAGTTCCTGCGCGCGCCGCTGAAGTACCACCGGGTGCTCAGCGAGTGCGACCTCGTCGTCGAGGTCTGCAACGGGATGCCGTTCTTCGCTCCGCTGTGGGCCCGCCGTCCCATGATCTGCCTGGTGAATCACGTGCACACCGAGCTGTGGGACGTGCGCTTCCCCCCGGCGGTCGCGGCGTTCGGCCGGTACACCGAGAGCGTGCTCATGCCGCGCGCGCACCGGAAGAACCTGTTTCTCACCGTGTCGTCCTCGACCGCCGCGGCGCTCACCGACATCGGGGTGCGGCAGGACCAGATCCGGCAGGTCTGCAACGGCGTGGAGCCGCCGCAGCCGCTGACCCCGCGGTCGCCGGAGCCGATGTTCCTCGCGCTCGGGCGGCTGGAGGACTACAAGCGCATCGACCTGCTGCTGCGGCTATGGGAGCGGGTACGGCATGTGGTGGGCGGCCAGCTGGTGATCGCCGGGGACGGCCCGGAACGCGCGCGCATCGAGGCCCTTGCCGGGCCCGGTGTGGTCGTCACCGGGCGCGTGTCGGAGGAGGAAAAGCACCGGCTGCTGTGTTCCGCATGGATGCTGCTGCATCCCGCGATGATCGAGGGCTGGGGGATCGTGATCACCGAGGCCGCGATCCGCGGCACCCCGGGCATCGGGTTCGACGTGCCCGGCCTGCGCGACTCGGTGGTGGACGGCGAGACCGGGGTGCTGGTCCGCAGCGAGGGACAGTTCGCGTCCGCCTGGGCGTCGCTCGCGCTCGACCACAGGACCCGGGAGGCGCTCGGCCGCGCCGCGCGGGAGCGGGCGCTGCGGCTGCACTGGTCGGCTGCGGTCGAGGGCTTCGCCAACGTGGCCGACGAGGCGATCGCACGCGCCGGCACCCCCCGAGGAACGTAATGCCGGCGGTGACCACGGCCGGGGCGCCGGGAGGGCTGCGGGAGTTCTACGAGAACCCGGACACTCCGGCCAGCTCGGGGCCGGACCGCGCCGTGCGCATGGCCCGCATGCTCGGCCAGGCGCTGGACGGTGTGCCCGGCCCCGCGTCCATCCTGGACGTGGGCTGCGGCGACGGCGCTGCCACCGTGCTCGCGGCGCAGCGGAACCCCGGGCACCGGGTGATCGGCCTGGACTGGTCGGCCGGTTCGCTCGGCCGGGCCCGGCGGCTCGGGCTGACCGTGGTGCGCGGTGGCGTGGACGCCCCCGGGCTCCCGTTCGCCGCCGAGTCTGCCGACGTCGTGATCATGAGTGAGCTCATTGAGCACCTGGTCGACACCGACTCCGCGCTGGACGAGGCGTTCCGGGTGCTCAAGCCCGGTGGCTCGCTGCTGATGTCCACGCCGAACCTGGCCGCCTGGTACAACCGCGGGCTGGTCGCGCTCGGCGTGCAGCCGATCTTTTCCGAGGTCAGCCTCCGCGGGGTCTATGGCAGGCCGGGCAGCCAGGTGGCCGGGCACCTGCACCTGTTTACCCGCGGGGCGCTCGTCGGGCTGCTGGCCGCGCGCGGCTTCTCCTCCATCGGCGTCCGCGGGGCGAGATACCACGACGTGCCGAAGCCGCTGCGCCCCGTCGACCGCGCGTTCTGCTCCTGGCCGGCCGCGGCGTCGATCCTGCTCGTCCACGCCAGGAAGACATGACGCTGCGGACCCTGGCCGAGGGCGCCGCGGCACGGCTGCGGGCGCGCGACGCCGGCGCGCCCGGTCCGCATGCGGACGCGGCGGAATGCGCGCCTGATCCAGTGGGCCAGTCGACCGCGCACCCGGACGGCCGCCCGGCGGCAACGGCCAAGTCGGCCGCGCGGCACGCTTGGCCCGCGCTGGCCGGGCTGGTCGTCGGCCTGGCCGCGCTCGGGCCGGGACTCGCCCCGGGCTACCTGCTCAGCTACGACATGGTGTTCGTGCCCCGGATGCCGTTCTCGGGGGCACTGATCGGGCTGACCGGCGGGCCGCCGCGCGCCGTGCCCAGCGATGCCGTGGTGGCGGTGGCGTCGCTGCTGCTGTCAGCCGACATCCTGCAGAAGCTCATCCTGCTGCTGATCTTCGTCGCGTCCTGCTCCGGCGCGGCCGCGCTGCTGGACCGCGGCTGGCCGGGCGGCGCCCCGCTGCCGGCCCGGCTGGCGGCCGGCGTCTTTTACGCCTGGAATCCCTACCTGGCCGAGCGGCTGCTGATCGGGCAGTGGGCGCTGCTGCTCGGCTACGCCGGGCTGCCCTGGGTGCTGCGGCTGATCTGCACCGGCCCCGGGCGGATCAGGCCGGCCCGGCTGCTATGCCTGATGATCCCCGCGGCGATCGGCGGATTCACCGCGATGAGCATCACCGTGCTCGCCGCCGTGCCGGCCGCGCTGTGCCGCCGGGAGGCCGGCCGCGAAGGCGCCCCCCGGGAGGCCGGCCGTAAAGGCGCCCCCCGGGAGGCCGGCCGCAAAGGCGCCCCCCGCGAAGTCGGCCGCGAGCGTGCGCGCCGGCTCACGACCGTGATCGCCTGCGCGGCGCTGCTCAGCCTGCCGTGGCTGATCCCGGCGTTCGCTGTTGCGGTGCACACCGACCCGCGCGGCGTCGACGTGTTCGCCGCCCGCGCGGACACGCCGTTCGGGCGCCTCGGCAGCCTCGTCGTGCTGTCCGGCATCTGGAACGCGCAGACGGTCCCGCGCGGGTACGGCGGCGGTGGCTCGGCCGTCTGGCTGCTGGTCGTGGCCGCCGCGCTGTGCGGGTACCTGCTGCTGGCCCGGGCCCGGCGGGTGGCCTCCGGCCTCGGCGTCGCCGCGCTGGCCGGCCTGGTGATCGCGGCGATCGGCGTCACGTCGCCCGGCCGCGCGGCCCTGCGCGACCTGGTGACCGCCTGGGCCGGCTTCGCGGTGCTGCGCGACGGCCAGCAGTTCGTCGCGCCCCTCGCGCTGGCCGAGGCGGTCGGGCTCGGCGCCCTGGTCGCCTGGATCGTCGCCGGTGCGCAGCGGCAGGCCAGCCGGGCGACCGCGGCGCTGGCCGCGATGGCCGTGCTCGCGCCGCTCGTGCTGCTGCCCGGCATGGCCTGGGGGCTGGCGGGCAGGCTGCGCCCGGCCGCGTACTCGGCGGACTGGCTCCGGGCACGGCAGGTCATCGACGGCGACCCGGCGCGGGGGAGCGTGCTGCTGCTGCCGTGGGCCGCCTACCGCCGCTACCCGTGGAACGGCGGTGAGGCGGTGTACGACCCCTGGTCGCGTCTGCTCGGCCGCGAGGTGATCTCGAACGACGGGCTGCAGGTCGGGGACCTCACGCTGACCCAGGAGAGCGCCGACTCGATCCGGCTGAACCGCATCATCACCGCGCGCGGTCCGCTGACCGGTGCGCTGCGCGCGGCCGGCGTGCTCTACGTGGTCGTCGACGCAGGGCCGCTGCTCGGGCGGCCGGGGCAGCCGGGGCAGTCACCTGGCTCCGGCCTCGCCGAGCGCGCCCGGCTTCCCGGCGCCCAGGTGATAATGGCCGCATCCAACCTGGTCGTCTTCCGTCTTCCCGCAGCACAAGGGCGCTCCCGTTGAACACGTCCGGAAGCAACAATGCGGGGAAAGTGAGTATTGCCCTTTCATATTGCCTTTTCCGCAGACACCTCCTAATGTGGTGCGGCGTGCCGTGCGGTGTAATGGCTCGCGCATCGCATCGGAGGGCCAGAGGAGGAACGCCTTGTCACGTCTTGCGCTGATCGTCGCGTCGCTCGCGGTCGGGGCGGTCTTGGCCGTCGGGGCCGCATTCACCACCAGCGGTGTCATCTCTACCCCGCCGAACCCGCCGAACAAGCAGCTCTACAACTACGGCACCCCGTAACCCCAGTGACCCCGGCGTGACCCTCGGGAGCGCGGTATGCTCCGTGGCGGTCAGGTAGAACACGTTACAGTTTTGTGTCCTTATGGATCGTGACGCCGAAGCTACTGACCAGTAAGCTGGCCGGAACTCGCGCGGGGCCTATGCGCCGGGCCGAAGGTTCTGGTGAACCATCCCGGGAGGGATCGATGCGTCGTGTGCTCGGGCTTGTCCTGACCGGGCTTGGGGCTTTTTTCTTGGTGCTTGCCCTGCTGCTGCGCTTCTATCTTCCCGGCCAGGTGATCAAGTTCCCGCTGAACGAGTACCTCGTGATCGCGGTCTCCGGGAACGACCTCAGTTACTTCAGCGCGAAGCAGCTCAAGGTGGTCACCGGGGTCAACGCCAAGGCCACGACCACGGTCGAGGGAGACGTGGCAGCAGGCTCGTCCTCGACCGCGGTGTGGAACTCGTTCACCGCCGTCGAGGACCTGACCAACAGCCAGCCCATCGAGTACGTGAACCAGCGCTCGGCCTTC
>Ga0209169_10002146_pt1 | contig 11975 bp, 8 predicted proteins | sample HubBroMetageWRM4_FD_188346 | JGI IMG/M metagenome (GOLD analysis project Ga0209169, IMG submission 188346) | Warmed soil microbial communities from the Hubbard Brook experimental Forest, New Hampshire - Hubbard Brook CCASE Soil Metagenome WRM 4... | ecosystem: Environmental > Terrestrial > Soil...
TCCCGGCACCATGTAGACGCGGGCGAAAGAGTCGAATGCGTCCTGCCCCATCGCGCCGACAACACTCTGGTAGTAATTGATCGTGTTGACCGCCGAGATTGCCGGGTCGTTCCAGCCGTGATACAGAATTAACTTTCCGCCGCGCGCTTTGAAGGCCGACAAATTTGGATCGGTGGCGTTCAGCGTTTTCGCCAGCTTCTCATCCGCAGCCTTCACAATCTCGGCGACATTTGCGTCACGATAATTCCAATCGGCCTTTTCAAACACCATTTGAGAGAAAAAGCCGACACCAAACATCTGCATCAAGCTCTTGCCCGGCTCTGGGCCAGTGATCCACAAGCCCCAACCGCCAGGTCCGTCCTCCGCACCAGGCAGCAACCCCGGATAAATCTGTGCACCGCTCGTATCGGTCGGACCCGCATAGATCTTCTTCAGCGCCGTTACTTGCGGACTCGTCAAGCAAGAGTTTGAGTCATCCGCTTTACACAGCATCGCCGCGGGATCGAAGCGGCATTTTCTCGGATCGTCCAAAATTCCGTCGGTTGTCCCGTCTTGCGCGTCGCATGCGGCGTTGACGGCCTTCGCGATCGCCGGCAGCTTCGCCGGTGGAATGTAGCTGGCGGGATCCAACGTCGTCGCCTGCAGCTGCCAGATCGCGCTCGTCACCAGATGCGTCCAGTAATTCGCAGGCGCGCCCGCGATAATTCCGTCGTAATCGCCTGGATAACGCTGCGCCTCCATCAGCGCCTGCCGCCCGCCGTTCGAGCAACTCGCGAAATAGGCGCGCTGCAAGGGGTGCTTGCCGTAAAACTCCTTCACGACGAGCTTCGCATCCTGCGTCATTTCATGAATCGCGCGATGGCCGAAGTCGATCACTTTTTCCGGATGCCCAAGCGCCCAGCGTGCGTCAACGCCACTTGCTGCGTGCCCTGTGTCGGTCCCCGCCGTCGCGTATCCTTCGTGCAACGCAAGCGCAAGAGAGAAGTCGTCGATCTCGCCGGCGAACCCGCCGTTGCCGCGGCCCTGCAGCTTGCCGTTCCAGCCTTTCAGCGGCAGCCATACCTCAATCTTGATGTCTGAATCTGAACTCGGATGGGAGTCCACGCGCACGCGACAAAACGCAGGGAGCGACCTGTAGAGCGCATCCGCCTGCGCCGCCCACGGCATCACCGAACTGCTCGGACGAAACGAGCCTGGCGCTACGACCTCGGCGGATGTCACCGTCGCGTTCGGCAATGAAACCTTGGCGACTTTTTCGCAGTTTGCCGCTTGGGCTTCCGTCTTCTCGCTCTTTTCCCCAAGCGCCACCTGCGACAACGTGAACGTCAGCACTGTCAGCAACAAAATTTTCAGCATTGCACGCACCTCGACCCGCGAATCCACCACGGCGAGCACATCCTAGCGGAATCGCCGGTCCAAAACAAAACCGCGCCGGTGGGCGACCGGCGCGGCGAACTACTACTTCTCCTGGGAGGGAAAATCGTCTTGCTAAATCGGGTTATGGTCCTTCTTTACGGAACCAGGCGCGTGTTGTGTACACCCGCGTACAGCGACATGCTCGTTCCCGCAGACTGCGGCACCCACCACAAATTCCGCATCCACTCATGGTGCGAAGTCATCATGCGCCGTCCGATAAAATCCATCACTAGCGGGCTGACCTGCGTCGCTGCATACATCGCATTCGAATGTGAAAATGGCCGCAACATTGGATTCGCTTCGACGCCGTAGCCGCCCGAAATCGCGCGTCGCGTTGACCACGCATCGAACGCCGCCGCGCCACTGCCCGTAATCGCCAGCGTGTACCACATCACACGTTGCGTGCGCGTTTCCACCGGGCTCGAAATCGCCTGTCTCACACCGCGGATCGGAGCGCCAGCCGCAGGCGCAGCAGCCGGCTGAATTCCCGGCTGAATGCCCGGCTCAATTTCAGCATCAGTCTTGACCTTGGGCGTGGGTGCGGACGGCAGCGGTTCAGACAAGGAAGAAGCCGTCGCGGAATCTGCGGATTCGCTCGAAATCGTGACCGCTGCGGGCGGATTTTCTACTACTTTTGCCGTGCTCTCGATCTGCGGAATCGGGCAGAGCAACAAGATCGTTGCCAACAACATCGTGTTTCTCCTCAGTGTCGCAGCGCCGAGCGCCGAAGCGCCAAAAAACACGTGCCTGCAACAACTGAACTTTACTGCGCGCCCGTTCAGCTCGCACTGGCTCCTTGGTCACATTTGCTGTGGTACTCGTCCGTGGGAATCCGGTTTAGGAGAAGGGGAACTGATGTACTAGCACCTTTTTGAGCGCTAAAACTCAGCCCGACTCAAAATCGCGCTCTGTGCAAAATTCATTTTCACTATCGATCATTTGGCATCGAACCCGGCTCGCGCATTTAATCGACTCTGTTATAATCCGTCGCGATTTCGTTTTCGGAGTCGATTACCGCAGAATCCGCAGCCCGCGCGGACTCAAGAGCGACAACGACCAATGGCCAACGAATCGTCTTCCGCCAAACGCGCTCCGATTCCGACACGCGGGCCGCAAGCGCCCCGCTTCATCGTCATCGAGGGCCCGCTCCGCGTCGGCAAAACCACGCTCGCCAAAGTGCTCGCCGAGCGCCTGCACGCGCGCCGCGTCTACGACTGCGAAGACAACCCATTCCTCGCCGATTTCTACAATGAAAAACCCGGCTCCGCCTTCCGCGCCCAGATGTACTTCCTGATCGAGCGCCAAAAACGCCTGCGCGAGGCCCTCGCCGTTGAGTCGCCCGGCCCGGTCCTTTCCGACTACCTGATGGAAAAAGACCGCATCTTCGCCAACTTGAATCTCAACGACGAAGAGCTAAAGCTTTACGACCGCTATTACGAAATTCTCGCTTCGGAAGTCCCCGCGCCCGATCTCGTCATCTATCTCCAGGCCAAGCCCGAAGTCCTGCGCACCCGCATCGCCAAAAAAGCGTCCAAGGACGAAACGCAAATCTCGCTGGAATACATTGAGGAAGTCGCCCGCGCCTACGAGCACTTTTTCTTTCACTATGCCGCCAGCGATCTGCTCGTGATCAACACGTCCGACATCGACTTCGTCGAACGCAGCGCCGACCTTCAGCAGCTCCTCCGCCGCCTGCAGGACCCCGTCAAAGGCACCCAATATTTCCTTCCGCTCGGCGACGCCGAATAGTTGACAGTCGAGTTTTAAAAGTCGAAAGAAAATCTCGCGGTGCAGTCTGAATTGGCCTCGCTTGCAGCGATTTTTCTTCCGCGCGTTGACTTGTTTTCCGCCCGCAAACTAAACTTGCGCCAATGACGGAGTACCCCTCACTGCTGGGGCAAACGTTCTCTCATTACCGCATCCTCTCCAAAATCGGAGATGGCGGCATGGGTGTGGTGTATAAGGCCGAAGACACTCGCCTGCACCGCAACGTCGCGCTGAAATTCCTTCCCGAAAACGTCGCAGGCGACCCGCAGGCGCTCGCGCGTTTCCATCACGAAGCCCAGTCCGCATCAGCGCTGAATCATCCGCACATCTGCACGGTTCACGACGTCGGCGCCGCCGACGGCAAAGCCTTCATCGTCATGGAGTTGCTGGAAGGCGACACGCTCAAGCACTGGATCCAATCTCGCCTGCTTACGATCGATCAACTCCTCGACTTTGCCACGCAAATCGCCGACGCGCTCGACGCCGCTCATGCTAAAGGCATCATTCATCGCGACATCAAGCCCGCCAACATCTTTGTCACCGATCGCGACCAGATCAAAATTCTCGACTTTGGCCTCGCCAAAGCCGCCGACCAACACGCGCAACTTGCATCCGGCGCAACAGCCGATTTCGTCACCACGCCGGGCATCGCTGTCGGCACCGCCGCCTACATGTCGCCCGAGCAAATCCGCGGCGAACCGCTCGACCCGCGCACCGATCTTTTCTCGTTCGGCGCGGTGCTCTACGAAATGGCCACCGGCCAGCTTCCGTTTCCCGGAGCGACTTCCGGCGTCGTTTTCGATGGCATTCTCAATCGTCCGCCCGTCGCTGCGAGCCAGTTGCGGCCGGCAACGCCGCCGCGCCTCGAAGAAATCATCAACAAATCGCTGGAGAAAGACAAAACGCTTCGCTACCAGCACGCCTCCGAACTCCGCAGCGATCTTCGGCGCCTCATCCGCGATTCCGATTCCGATCGCGCCGCGCAGCTAAGAAGCGCCGTTGCGGCCACAACACAGGCGCAAAACGCCGAGCCTCGCCACTTCAATCGTCTAGCACTTGCGGCGGGAGTCCTCGTCACCGCAGGCGTGTTCGTCGCGGTCTGGCTCGTTCGCGCTCGTCACACCAACGCGCTCAACCAAAAGGACACCATCGTCCTCGCCGACTTCGCCAACAAAACCGGTGACCCCGTCTTCGACGACGCGCTCAAGCAAGCGCTGGCTTCCAGTCTCGAACAATCTCCATTCCTCAACATCCTCTCCGGCCGAAAGGTCGAATCCACGCTCGCCTTGATGGGCCGCACTCCCGGTGAACGCATCACGCCGCAAATCGCCGACGACATCTGCCAGCGCACCGGCGGCAAAGCCGTACTCGCGAGCGGGATCTCCAGCATCGGCAGCACTTACCTGATCGCGCTCGACGCCTCGAATTGCCAGACCGGCGAAAGCATCGCCAAGACCGAAACGCAGGCCGCGCGCAAGGAAGATGTTCTCAAGTCGCTCAACAAAGCTGCATCCGATCTTCGCGCGAAACTCGGTGAATCACTCGCCTCTATCCAGAAATTCGACGTCCCGCTGGAGCAAGTCACCACGTCTTCGCTCGAAGCTCTCAGGTCCTACAGTCTCGGTCGCAGAATGCTCAACGAAAAAGGCGACGTCGACGCCGTCCCCTTTTTCAAACACGCCGTCGAACAAGACCCAAACTTCGCGCTCGCCTATCTCTCGATGGGTGCTTCCTTCATCAACATGGGAGAGAACGGTCAAGCAGTCGCCAACATTCGCAAAGCATTCGAACTCCGCGCCAGCGTCAGCGAACGCGAAAAACTTTCGATCGCGGGCATGTACTACGCCAATGTCACCGGTCAGTTGCAGGAAGCCATCGACACGTATCGCCTGTGGGCGCAAACCTATCCCGCCGACGTCACGCCGCATGTCGATCTCGCATTGTGTTACGGCAATCTCGGCCGCTTCGAAGATGCAGTCGCCGCTGCCCGCGAAGCCTTGCGCATCGACCCCGGAGACGCCTTTGCGCGCTCCAACCTCAGTATCAGCTTGATGAATCTCAATCGATTCGATGAAGCGAAACAGGTCAATCGCGAATTTTTCGCCCGCAAACTCGACGGCGCCTTCGTTCGCTTCCGCATCTACCAGCTTGCATTCATCCAGGGCGACGACGCCGAAATGGCGCGCCAGGTCGCATGGTCGCGCGGCAATCCCTACAACGAAAGCGCCTTCGAGGCATTTGAAATGTGGACCTCCGCTTATCGCGGCCAGCTCGCCGCATCCCGGCGCCATGCTCGTGCCTCCGTGGACATCGCGACTCGCGGTGGCATCGCTGGCACCGCCGCCGTTTGGCTCGGCGGTGCGGCCTTGACCGAAGCTGAAATGGGCGAACGCGCACTCGCTCTGCGCGACGCGCAAACCGCCGCAACCGCGGTCGGCTCGTGGCATCCACGTATATTCGCTCTCGTTGTCTTCAGCAGTTTTGGCGACATCGCTCGTGCGCAAGCCGTCGAAGAAAGTTTGCGCAAAGATCTCCCGCTCGACACGCTCGTGAACTCGTATTGGATTCCCGCAGCCCATGCTGCCGCGGCCGTGCGTCGCGGCGATGCGCAAGCCGCCATCGATGCTCTTCAACCCACATCAACTCTGGAGTTTGCCGACCCCGAATGGTCCGGCATGTATTCGTCGTACATTCGCGGACAAGCGCTGCTTCTCGCCAGGCAGCCGCAAGCCGCCGCCCACGAATTTCAAAAGTTAATCGATCATCCGGGTGCCATCATCAATTGCCCGACGGGCGCGCTCGCCCGCCTCGGCATCGCGCGTAGCTACGCCCAAGCCGGCGAAAAAGAAAAAAGCCGCGAGGCTTACCGAAATTTATTTGTACTGTGGAAGGCTGCCGATCCCGACTTCCCGCTGCTGCTTCAAGCCAAGTCTGAATTTGCGAAATTGAAATGATTCGCTGGCTCGCAGAAAAATCAACGCTCGCCCGATTTCTTTTTGCCGTGCGGCCCTGCCGTCTTCTCTTCCACATTCTCGCCGGCGTTGTCGATCTCTTCGCTGGTCTCATCCACCGTCACGCCTTGTAGAGTCGATGGCTGGCTCAATTGCATCGCCATCAGCAGCCACTTCCGTAGCACGCTCCGAAAGGCCGGCTTCACGTCGCGAAATACCAGTCCCAGGCCAAGCGCCGGATTCGCGTAAGCCACAGTCGCGTTCGCCTCGAAATACTCTCCGGGCATAAAGATTTTTACTAACACCTTGGTGCGCGGTGCGAGCGTCGACGCCGCGTCCATGTAACAGCCGTACAAACTCAGTTCCTTGATATTCCCGCCGACCGGCGCGCCCTTCTCGGGCAATACGGCCGCGGGGGCGACGAACGAGTAACGTGGGACCCGGCGTTGTGGGGAAAACTCTCCTGCAGTCATTCCACGACTGTAAAGCCGGCGATATCTCGCTTCAAATCCAGTAGTGGCCGGGGATTATCCCAAACAACCCTGTAGTGCTCCCAGAAAGCAAACACTAGGCTTACAGAGGCTTGCAGGTTTTCCACAGCACATCGTCCAGCCCCGCCGCCACCCTGTTCCGAGGTACACACCCCCACATTCGCGCGCCGATGAGTAACCACTTCATCTGATTGTAAACAAGAGGCTTAAGCGAAATTTGCAAGGCCGGTGTCCCGCCGTACCATTGGCGGCGTCGGAGGGTACTACGAAAATTTGCTCACACCGCGAGCACTTTTTTCACCGCGGTTACCGAGGCAGACTGAAAGTGGACTTCCGGCCCACAACTTCGACACAGGCGCGGTCACCGCGCCCGGCCACCGAGACATCCGGTTCCGGCCGAGTCGGGGTCCTTCTCTGCCGATTCGCCGCCCCGATGGCGGCTCTCGCGGTGGTTTCGACCCTCGCCGGATTCGAGGTTGCTCGCCATTCGCAGTCGCGATGGGTTAGCAGCGACCTGGTGCAGGCCGCAACGCTCCCGGCCAACGCAGGCGCGACGCCGGCTCAGCCACTTTCCCTCGAAGCCGTCAGCCGCCTCGCTCCCCAGCCTCAAGCCGAGCAGCTTCTCGAACGCGCCATCGCACGAGACTTCGAGTCGCTCGACGCGCTCAACCAAAAGCTCCCGCTCTGGCGCGGCCAACTCCGCAACACCGACCATCTTTACGATCTCATCCACACCGCGCTGAATTCCGACGACATGCGCGTCCGCGCCTCGGCGATCGAAACCGATCTCGTCGCCAGCAATATCGACAAAACTTCCGACAGCGTCGCGCGCCTCGTGCAGCAACTCAACGCCGATCCTGACGACCGCACGCTCGCGCTGTGGCACCTCGGCGCGCTCGGCAGCCGCGGCATCGAACAGAAATTAGTCCTCGCGCAGCTCCTGCATTACGTTCACGATCGCAACGAAGTCACGCGCTACTGGGCCGTCGAAGGTCTCGCATTGCTCGGCACCGACGAGACCGTCGATCCGCTGCTCGATCGCTTCGCGCACGATCCGTCCGCGCGCGTCCGCAAGCGCGCCGGCTGCAACCTCGCCAAGACCGGCATGCTCAGCAAAGAGCAGCGCCTCGCCGCCGTCCCCAATCTTCTGAATATGTTCGACGACGACGCGCTCGACGCCACAACGCGCAGCTGGGTCTACGGCGCTCTCCGCCTGATCACCGGCGCCCAACTCGGCAACGACTCCAATGCGTGGCGCCAATGGTGGGCCAACCGCACCACCGCCCACAAAAAGCCCGTCCTCCACAACCAACTCCTCTTCGCTTAGAACACGCGTCCGCTCGTTAATTGTTAAGCTGACCAGGGATTGACGACCGACACCGGTAGATCGGCGAAGTGTGAAGTGTTTCTTGTCGCAAGCGTGGCTCGTCGCGACACGACAATTCCCGCGATCATCGTATCCCGTAAATCGCCGGGGCGGCCCTTCTTATGTCGAGCGGCCATCAACTCACCGGCGTGGCCAGCCGCAGCGGAATCGAACGGCGCAATTCGACCGTCCATCTCTTTGGAAATGAGCTGCTCAAAAGCTGCCATCAATGCTGTGCGCCTCCGGCCGGCGGCGAGGATTCGCAATCCGTATTGAATCTCCAGCGCTGTGACAGAAGTGGTCCAGATCGAGGTGCGTGGCTGTTGATCAAGCCACTTCACAACGCTCAACTGACCCGAGGATCGCATCAACTCAGACAGGACATTCGTGTCGAGGATGATCACTTGTCGAATCGCGGCGGCTTGATCGTGTGGCCGCGAAGTTCGGGAATTTCCCCGTCCAACTCAAAGTCACGGAACAGCGCAGCGATCGACGTTCCCAATCCGCCGCCATCCGATCCTCTCTCGTGAACCGCGTCGCGCAAGATGTCGCGGACTTCTTCTTCCATGCTTCGGCCATGGCGTTCAGCGCGCCGCTTCAATCCGGCCTTGACGCTATTTTCGATGTTACGAACCACGAACTGTGCCACGACTCAACTCCTGCCTACCGGGCTGTTTTAAATGATATCACGATATCAAAAAAAGAGGGTTTTATTTCTCCAGTTCCAGCGCGTAAATCTCCCGCGTCCCCAAATCGTGCATCAATAGTGGCGACCCATCCGGCGCAATCCCCGTCCAGGCCGGCCAGTACGGCAGCGACGGCTGATCGATGTGGCGAATATCTGCGATCTGTTCGATTTTGCGATCACTAAGCCGCATTCGGTAGATTCCCTGCCCCCCACCGTCCGAGTAATAAATTGACTTGCCATCCGGGTAGAACCCGAAGTCTGATAACGGGCCTTGCTTAACATCTGTCCAATTTTTCGTCGCGACGTCATACATCCGAAGTTTCACCTTTTCGCCGATCGTCACTGCCAAAACATATCTTCCATCCCGCGAGCGGGCTGGCACCCACATCCCTTCTGATCCAGGAATGTCGGTGACCTTGTGTGTCTCGAGGTCCACTTCGTGCAGTGAAATTTTGCTTTCGCGGCCCAGAATTTGTCCGAATATCATCGACTTCCCATCCGCTGACCACGCTGGACCCAACTGGCTTCGGGGCTCGATCAAAATCGGTTCAGGCGCGCCGCCTCCTACCTTGACGGTGTACATTCTCCAAGGCGTTCCCTTTTGCAGCGCCGAAAACGCAATTGTCGTTCCGTCCGGTGACCAACGCGGTTGCACCACCAGCATCCCCTCCGGTGTCAGTTGGAGTTTCTCGCTTCCATCAATTCGCGACCTCCACAGTGAGTTCCCCGGATAATCCACGTAAGCGACCCACCCGCCGTCGTTCGAGAACGCCACGTGTCCCGCTGAGATTCCACCGACATATGGCTCGAATTGCTTCGAGACCGCGTTGTATCGCACCAGTTCCGATCGAGGTAGTGATCCAAAAACAAAAACACGCTTGCCATCGAAACTCGGGAGCGGTTCTGCGTAGGCCAGCGGGCCCGACGTCAATCGAACCGGTACGCCCGATTTTCCCAGAAATTTTCCGCCCCGCGAAACCGCCCAGATATCCGATTCCTTGTTGCGGCCACGGGTAAATACGAAGGCATCGTACGGTGGAAACCAGTGCGCGCAGCACGAGCGCATCGAGCTTTGTCTGTCTTCCGCCGAAACTGCCTTACTGGTCCCACCTTTCAGGTTGACCATCCACATGCCACTCTCGTCGGTTTCCTCATCGCCTCGATCGATCAAGACGTTGTCGTTGTCGATCCACGAAATGCCGTGGGCCTGTTGTCCCTTTTCCATCGGCAACGCGCGGTCATTCCCGCCATCGATGTTCGCCACGTGCAGGGAACCATCTGTCCGGACATACCCGATTTGCTCTCCATCTGGAGAAATTGCACCAGAGAATCCATCAATCGAGCCAATGCGAGCGGGTGCGCCGGAAGGCAGCGGGACTCGCCAAAAATTATTTATGGCGGCTCCACCGGTTACCAATAATTCCGAACGGACAACCGAATAATCCCATACGATGAGGTCCGGTAAGTCGACTGCTACCGCCGAAGTCTCTCCGCCGTTGACTGACACTTGCGCTGCGATTTGCTTTCCATCAATCGCTTCCGTGAAATAAATTCGATTTCCATCGGTCGCCAGGTTGTCCCCTTTGAGCTTGCCGTCGTGGGTGATTTTTGAAATACGCGCCACACGCGGAATTTTGGGCCCCGCAAAATATTCCTCCGCGAAAAGCGCTATCGCAGCTACGACCACAATTGCGGCAGTTGCGAATATCCATTTGCGGGATCGCGGCGCGACGGCTGCCGTCGCAGCCGATCCCGATCGAGACGCTGTTTGTATTGTTTGTGCAGAAGCCGAGTCGTTGCTGGCGGTGGGGACTTTGCCGGAGCTGGTATCGCGGCGGAGGCGCTTCAGGTCGACGCGCATCTCCGCGGCGCTCTGGTAGCGGTCTTCGCGGTTCTTCTCCAGCGCTTTGTCGATGATGCGGCCGAGTTCGACGGGGACTGCGGTGTTCAATCGCAACACCGGCATCGGTGCGCGATTGAGGATTTCGTCAAAAACAACGCCTGACGTTTCGCCGCGAAACGCGAGAATGCCGGTCGCCATTTCGTAGAGCACCGCGCCAAACGAAAATAAATCTGTCCGTGGATCGAGTTCTTTGCCGCGCACTTGCTCCGGGGACATATAGGCAACCGTCCCGAGCGCGGAGCCGGGACTGGTCAGTTGTGTTTCGTCCACCGTCGCTTGCGAAAATCCTGGAGGGCTTCCGCTGGCACTCGAACCGCGAGGCGCCGAAATTTTCGCTAGGCCGAAATCGAGAATCTTGGCATGACCGCGTTTGGTCACGAAAATATTCGCCGGCTTGATGTCGCGATGCACGATGCCTTGTTGATGCGCGGCATCCAGCGCGTCCGCAATCTCGATCGCGAGGTCGAGCAAACTCTCCAGTTCGAACGGGCGATTCGCGATCGCGTGCTTCAGCGTCACGCCATCGAGAAATTCCATCGCGATGAAGGTGTGCGGATCTTGCCGCGAAATCTCGTAAATCGTGCAGATGTTCGGATGATTCAGTGCGGATGCCGCCCGCGCTTCGCGGCGAAACCGTTCGAGCGCTTGCGGATCGTTGGCAACTTCGGTTGGAAGAAATTTCAGCGCGACAAAGCGGCCGAGTTCCGTGTCCTCGGCTTTGTAGACGACGCCCATTCCGCCGCCGCCCAATTTCTCAGTAATCCGGTACCGCGAAATCGTCTCGCCAATCAACCTGGTCGCTCCAACCGTTCCTCGTCCATCGATTTACCGCACGTCAAACGCGCCGCACGCCATCACAAAGCGCGGCGGCACATGTTAGGTGTGCGCTTAACGTCAAGTCAACGTATTCGCACTTCGCAGCTGCTATCGCGTTCCCTCGCACGGTCAACTGTAGGGCACAGCATGCTGCGCCCCATTTCAGCAAGACGTAAGCGTCACTCTCTCTCGACGGGGGCATCGCTTCCCGATATAGTGACGCGCGGAAACACGGAGGCAATCGCATGAGTCTGTGGTCACGGCGTAAATTTTTTCTGACTTCGCTTGCGAGCAGTGTTGCCGCCGGAGCGAGCAAACTTTTGGCGCGTCCAGTTACAGCGGATGCGGCTGCGGGGCCGTTACACGCGCCACTGGCGCCAGCGGCGGGGACGAGGCGAGCGGCTACCTGTTCATCAGCGATGACCAGCCGTGGCCGGCCAGCAGGGAGCAGGTGCTGACCGACAGCCGGCTGCCGTATTCCTGGCTCGCCTACGACGCCACGGGACTCCTGCTCGACTACCCCGGCATCGCGACCCGGATCGACTGACCCGGCCGCGGTGACGCGGCGGTGGCGCGG
>Ga0209169_10002147_pt1 | contig 11969 bp, 11 predicted proteins | sample HubBroMetageWRM4_FD_188346 | JGI IMG/M metagenome (GOLD analysis project Ga0209169, IMG submission 188346) | Warmed soil microbial communities from the Hubbard Brook experimental Forest, New Hampshire - Hubbard Brook CCASE Soil Metagenome WRM 4... | ecosystem: Environmental > Terrestrial > Soil...
TGTTCAACTCAAACATTCTGTTTGTTTCGCCGGCGAGCCCGGAAAAGGTGAAAGCGATCAACGACAAACAGGATGTGAGCTTCGATGGTGTCGCGCCCGGCGGCTTTGCGCGTTTCGCTGAGTTTGTCGGCAGTACCCCCGGCGCCATCGAGGAGCGGTTCTATAACATGAAGATCACGCAGGACGGTCACCTCGCCTGGGTGAGTTTCGACTTCGAATTCCTGCTGGACGGTAAAGTGACGAACTATGGGCTCGAGACCTGGGTAGTGCTGAAAAACCAGGGTGACAAATGGACGATCCTGAGTAACATCTGGTCTTCTCACGGCGCACCCAAGTAGACACATTATGAGCACTGAGCGCGTGGCACCGGGCCCGATCCTGGGCTCCTGGCCCAGATCGATCGCGCTTGGGGCCTGTTTCTGGACGGCGGTCGGGCTGGTCGCCGTGCTTCCGCAGATGGCTGTCAGCCACGACTTCGGCAAGGCCACGCTACTGTCACTGGTGCAGTGGTGGTCCTGGGGACTACTGGCTCCCGTCATTGTCGCCTTCGATACACGCCTGCCCTTTTCGAGCCGGCAACCGGTGCGCCGGATACTCGTGCATCTCGCCGTCGCACCCGCTTTCGGCCTCGTGTACGGCTACCTCTCTGCCTGCGTCGCGGCGGTGCTCGGGGTGTTGAAGTGGCCACAGGTCGCCGAGAGTTCGGTGCTCACGACCGCGTTGCGTGAGATGTTCTGGAGCGTGGTGGTGTATGGCCTGATCGTGGGCGTGCGGCAGGCGTACCTTTATCAGCAGCGGTACCTTTCCGCTGAGCTACGCATGGAGCGGCTGGAGCGGAGTTTCTCCGCGGCACGCCTCAACAGCCTGCGCATGCAGTTGGATCCCCACTTTCTGTTCAACGCGCTCAATACCATCTCGGCGCAGGTGGAGCGCGAGCCGCGGCTCGCAAGACGCATGATCGAGCACCTCGGCGAGTTGCTGCGGTTATCGCTGTCCTCGCAGGGAAAGTCCGTGCTCCTGCTGGCGGAAGAGTTGGTGTTCCTCGATCATTACCTCGCCATACAGAAGATCAGGTTCGGCAACAGTCTGCGTGTCGAGATCAATGTCGCGGCGGAGGTGACCCGGGCTCTCGTGCCCGGTATGTTCATCCAGCCACTGGTTGAAAACGCCATCCGTCACGGGCTGGCGCCGCGCGCCGGCGGTGGCACTCTCTCGCTTAGCGTCGAGCGCGTCGGCGACGAGTTGCACGTCAGGGTCTGCGACGATGGCGTAGGGTTGCCTGCGGATTGGTCGTCGCAAAGCCCGGGAGGTTTGGGTTTGTCGATCACCCGGGAGAGGATTTCGGGCCTTTATCCGGATGGGTCGACCCACTTCTCGATCCGTCCTCGTGCAACGGGAGGAACGGAGGTGGAGATTCATTTTCCGTTCCGCTTCGCGGAAGAGGCCCATGATCTACGCGCCGCCTGACGCCGTTCGCGTGCTCGTGGTCGACGATGAAGAGCCGGCCCGCCAGCGCCTGATCGATCTGCTACGACAGGACTCCCATGTAACAGCCGTGCTCGAAGCTAGCGACGGGCTCGCCGCGGTCGACCTGATCGAGCGGGAGCATCCGGACCTGGTCTTTCTCGATGTGCAGATGCCCGAGCTGGATGGTTTGGGCGTCATCGATGCGGTAGGTCCGGCGAAAATGCCGTTGACCGTATTCGTGACGGCGTATGACCAGCATGCGATCCGTGCATTCGAGTCCAATGCCTTGGACTACCTGCTGAAGCCCTTCAGTGACGAGCGTATGGAGGCGACGCTCGCGCGCGCCCGAGCGCGACTCACCGAGCATCAGGCCGGTGAGTTCGGCCAAAGTGTGTTGCATAGGTTGTCCACGACAATGCGCAACGGGCACTACCTGGATCGGCTGGTTCTAAAAACACCCGGCGCGACTCACTTTGTCCAGGTGCTCGAGATCGACTGGATCGAGGCGGCGGGAGTCTATGTCAACTTGCACGTTGGCGGTAAGGCGCTGTTATATCGAGCCGCACTCAACCAGTTGGCGCAGGGCCTGGACCCGCATCGCTTCATTCGGGTGCATCGCTCCGCGGTAGTCAATATCGACAGTATTCTGCGCCTGGAACCCGTCTCGCACGGTGAGTTCGCTGTCATTCTGAAGAATGGCGGCCACACGCGTGTCAGCCGGACGTACCGTGCTGCGCTCGAGAAAAGGCTGGGCCAGGCGTTGTAGTGGAGCGGAGCGCTTCGCGGAGGTCGCGAACCTTCGGCGGCTTTCCCAGCACGTAGTCGACGTTTGGCGGTGGGCCTTCCTCGTCGATGAGACGCTGTCCCCAGCCGGTCAGCAGAATAACGGGCAGGCTCGATGCGAGCGCCTTGATGCCGGAGGCGACCTTGAGTCCATCGATGTTCGGCATCCCCAGGTCCGTGATGACGACATCGAACGGAGTTGGGCCGGAGCGTGCGGCGGCGAATTCGTCGATCCCTTCTCGGCCGCCGCAGGCCAGCCGTACACAGTGGCCGTCACTTTCCAGGATGTTGCGCAGAGACTGCCGCAGGGTCGGGTCGTCGTCCACGATGAGTATGCGCAGCGGCGATAGCGGTCCTGCCGCGATCCGCTCGGTGGTGGCAGCGTCGCTCGCACCAACTGCGCAGTTGAGAAGGATGCGAACGGTCGTCCCTCCACCGAGTACGCTGTCGATCTCGAGGTCGGCGTTGTGCCGTTGGACAATGCCATACACCATCGGCAGTCCCAGGCCGGTACCACGCTCGCCTTTTGTTGAGAAAAAAGGCTCGAGGCAGCGCCGGCGGGTTTCATCGCTCATACCGACGCCGGTGTCCGCGATCTCGATGGATACCCGGCGTGCCCGCCGATCGTGCAATGGTTCCGGTTCCGCACAGAACGTGCGCAAGGTCAGGGTCCCGCCGGCGGGCATGGCGTCCAGCGCGTTGAAGACGAGGTTCGTCAGGGCCGCACGGATCTCGCTTTCGGCTCCCAGGACGAGTGGCAGTTCCGCCGCGAGCTCAGTCTCGATCTCGACCAACACACCGCGCTCGTGTGACATGTCGCTCCAGCGGGCGCGTGTCAGATCGAGGACCTGTTGAGCCACTCGATTGACATCCAAAGCCGAAAAAGGAGTCTGTGGCTCCCGCTCCCGTGCGAACTCGCGCATCCGTTCGACCGTCTTCGCGACATCGTCAACGGCACGGTCTATTGTTTTCAGATACTCGCGGCCGCGCGTCGTGAGGTTGTGCTCGCTCTCCAGCAGCGCCTCCGTATACAACGCTACCGGTGAGATGGCGTTATTGATATCGTGCGCTATGCCGCTGGCCATTTGTCCCAGCGCGCGCAACCGCTCCTGTTGCATGACCGCCTGTTGGGTCTGGCGCAGATCTTCGTACGCCCTCTGTAGGGCTGCATAGAGCTGCGCATGGTGGGCTGCCAGGGCGACGTGTTCGGAGAGCTGGCGCACGAACTCGCAGTCTTCGCTGGTAAAACTCTCGCTTTGGCGGCGGCAGGCGAACAGGACGCCGAACACTTCGTTTTCCACCAGCATAGGCGAGGCGATCAAGGCACGCAGCCCCCCGATGGCAAGCCTGCGGGGCAATGGAAAGGGGGTTTGTGACAGGTCGGGCTCATAGATGAGGTGCCCCTTCAGACACCGTAGCAGGCCGTTTGCGCCGATTTCAATGCGGGCACGATTTTGCAGGCCGAGCTCGGCCGCCAGCGGTAGACCGCGAGACCCGACACATTCGACCATGAGCTCTTGCAGGGCGGGGTCATAAGAGCAGACGGCGCTCAGCTCGACCGGCATCTGATCTTCGATCGCGCTCGCCACGACCTGGTAGATGCTACGGCTGTCCTGCCGCTGGCCGATGGAGCGGGTGATGTGTTGTAGCAGGCTCAGGTGTTGAAGCCGCGACTGCAGCTTGCGCTGCGCGCTGTTGCGCTCGTCGGTGACGTCGCGCGCCGTCGCATACATCAGTCCGTCCGGCTGTGGCATCGATCGCCACGACAGCATGCGCCAGGAGCCATCTTTGTGTAGATAACGGTTCTCGAAGCGCATGACCGGCTCGCCGGCCAGAGACTGCCGCTCGACTTCGCGCGCGGTGGCGTCTCGATCGTCCGGGTGCACGAGGTCCATGTAGGGTGTGGCCAGGAATTCTGCTTCCGTCCAACCCAGAGTGTCGGTGACCGCGGGACTCACGCGCTTGAAGTACCCATCGGTACTCGCGATACACAGGAAATCGAGCGATAGAGAAAAAAACTTCTCCAGCTCCTCGCTCTTCATCGACGCGTACCGCGTCCGGGCTTTGCAACTTCGAGAAGCTGACGGGTGAGGTGTAGCAATCGGACCCCGGCCGCGCGGATTTCGCCTATAAAACGTCGTTGCTCACGGTTCAGGGCGCTGGTGTCCTCTTTCGAGAGCAGGTCCGCGAACCCGATCATGGCGAGCAGCGGGTTGCGCAAGTCGTGGGAGACCGTGTGCGCGAAGGAGTCGAGCTCCTGGTTGACGTCCCGGAGTTCGGCGTTCGCGGCTTCCAACTCGCGGGTCCGGTCCGCGAGGCGCGTCAGGAGGTTCGCGTTCTCGCGGCGCAGGTTGCGTACCGCCAGCGCGCGTGTCAGGACGGATTTTATGGCCGTTAGGCGGAAGGGTTTCTCGATGAAGTCCGCGGCACCGCTTCTCATCGCGTCGACCGCTTTGTCGATGCTGCCGAAGCCCGTCATGACCACTACCGCCAGCAGTCCATCGAGGCGCAGAGCCGCTCGCAGCAGCTCGATGCCATCCATTCCCGGGAGGCTCAGATCGGTGATCAGGGCGTCGAAGGCCCGGTCGGATTCGGAAAGTGCCGAGCGCAGCGCGGTAAGTCCCTCCGCCGCGCTCGACACTGCGCGCGTCTCATAACCCTGTTCCGCCAGGGTCGCAGACAGCGCCGTTGCCTGCTCTACCTCGTCATCGACTATGAGCACTCGCGCGATGGGATCCATTTCCTGCTATGCCGGCCACCGGCTGCTGTCCAATGAACAGTTTCAGGCTCTCTTCGAGGTAGCCCCGCACTTTACCGCCCATCGCACCGCCGTAGGAGCGGATGAGCTGCAACAGGAAGTCCTTGCCCAGCAGTGCTTCGGCACCCTGCTCCTGATCGGCGACCACCTGCAACAGCACGCCGTTGGTGATGTCCCGGTCCGAGCTCTTTTCAACGACCTTGAACTCGATCCTATCGACGACCAGCCGGCGCAGATCCAGCAGTGTGATGTAGCGGCTCTCAACCGAATCGTACAAGCGACGGTTCGGATATTTTTTTATGATACGCATTTCACTCATCTAACGATACTCCTTGTTGGGTTCGAATGTAACGCACCTCAGCTGGAGCGCGCGTGCAAGGAGTATCAGCGCGCGGCGCCCACTGCTGCACTTCGGAAAACCGAAGCGCTGCGTGATGGGCGGCGCAAAAAACGACATCGGCCGCCGTGTGCGATGCAGCAAGCCGTCGGGTCATTTGTTGGTTGCGAGGATGCGCCGCGGAAAACTATTGCTTATGATTGAGCCGCCGAGCAGGAGATATATGGGTCGCCGCCTAGATCAAGCGCTGGAGGTCGTCTACATCGTCGAGGATGACGATGCTGCACGCGCGCTCTTTACCACCGTCGCGCGATCCATGGGGCTGGGTTGCGAGGCGTTTGCTTCTGCCGCCGAGTTTCTGTTGTGCTGTGATGCACTACGGCCGGGATGCCTGGTGCTGGACCTGGTGATGCCGGATGTGGGCGGCCTCACCCTGCAGCGCGAATTGATTCTGCGCGGGATCACTATTCCGATCATATTTGTCACGGGCAAGGGACAGGTCGCCACTGCCGTGGAAGCCATGCGCCAGGGCGCCTTCAACTTCCTGGAGAAGCCCTTTCCCAACGAAGAGCTGGTCGAGAATATCCGGCGCGCGATCGATCTCGACCACGCTCATCGCCGCTTGCTCGATCGGGTCGATGCCATTCGTGAGAGGTTAGGCTCGCTCACGCCTCGTGAGCACGACGTGCTCAACCAGGTCATCTCGGGCCGGCCCAACAAGATCATTGCCCACGACCTCAATCTCAGCCAGCGCAGCATCGAGATGCACCGCTCGCGGGTCATGGAGAAGATGGGCGCGAGCTCGGTGGCGCAACTGGTCCGGATGCTCATGAGTGTCGAGTCCGAGCGGCGCGAGGGGCCGCCGCCGGAGCGTTAGCCACCGTCGGCGCCCGGGGTCGGTCGGGACCGGGGAAGCTGGTACGATGCTCCGATGCGCCTAGGTTTCGAACACAGTTATGCGGCTTTGCCTCCCCGCTTTTACGAGCGAGTCTCTCCTGCGGTCGTCGCCGACCCGAAGCGGGTCGTTTTCAATCGGCCCCTGGCTGTCGAGCTGGGTCTCGAGGTGGAGAGTGTCGAGCGTGAAGCGGCCGGCCTGTTCTCAGGGAACCGGTTACCGGAGGATGCGACCCCGATCGCAATGGCTTACGCCGGGCACCAGTTTGGCGGATTCGTTCCTCGGCTGGGCGACGGGCGCGCGATCCTGCTCGGGGAGCTCAGGGGGCGCGACAGCGTTCTACGGGATGTCCAGCTCAAGGGAGCGGGCCTCACACCGTTTTCACGGAACGGGGATGGTCGCGCGGCGCTCGGGCCGATGCTGCGCGAGTACCTCATCAGTGAGGCCATGCACGCGCTCGGCGTTCCGACCACGCGGTCGCTGGCTGTGGTCACCACTGGCGAGCGGGTGTTTCGCGAAACAGTCCTCGCCGGCGCCGTCCTCACGCGCGTGGCGGCGAGTCACGTGCGAGTCGGGACATTTCAATATTTCGCCGCCCGCGGGGACCAGCAGTCCCTACGCGATCTGCTGACTTATGTAATCGCGCGACACTATCCCCACGCCCGTGACGCCGACGTACCTGCACTCGCGTTGTTGCGCGCGGTCGCTGAGCGCCAGGCGGCTCTCATCGCCGCTTGGATGCGAGTCGGTTTCATCCATGGTGTCATGAACACGGACAACATGACTATCTCGGGAGAGACGATCGACTACGGTCCCTGCGCGTTCATGGACAAGTACGATCCGCAGACCGTCTTCAGCTCCATCGATCACGCCGGGCGTTATGCTTACGCGAACCAACCTGGTATCGCGCAATGGAATGTGGCGCGACTGGCGGAGACACTGTTGCCGCTCATCGATTCCGACACTGACAGGGCAGTCGGACTCGCGACCGAAGTGGTGGAATCCTTCCTTGCACAGTTTGATGCGCATTTCCTGGCCGCTATGCGCCGTAAGATCGGGCTCGCGACGACGGTAGAGGGTGACGCTGACCTGGTTAATCAGCTGCTCGCCACGATGCACGCTGCTGGCGCGGACTTCACTTTGACCTTTCGCAGGCTCGCGCTGGAGGCGCAGGTCCCGGCGCAGGACGGCCGGACCGCGTTGCGCGAGTTGTTCACCGCCGACTCCGGCATCGATGCATGGTTGCGGGACTGGCGTCAGCGACTGGCAAGCGATCCGCAGAGCGCCTCTGAGCGGGCCGCAGCCATGCGACTCGTGAACCCCGCCTTCATTCCTCGCAATCACCGCGTAGAGGCGGCGTTGAGCGCGGCATCCGACAGCGGTGACTACGGGCCCTTCCAGCGCTTGCTCGGGATTCTGCAGCGTCCCTATGACGACCAACCCGACTCTGCCGAGTACAGTCAGCCGCCCGAGCCGTCAGCGCAGGTATTCAAGACCTTCTGTGGAACTTGAGTTGAGTGACGGCGGCGTGCAACTCGCCGACGATACCGCGGCGGAATGTCAGTACGCAGGCGACGAAAATCGCACCTACGACCACCGTTACCCAGCCACGTGCGAGATCGGATAGGTACTCCTCCAAGGTGACGACGATCGCGGCACCGACGACCGGGCCGGCAAACGTTCCTGTGCCGCCTAAAAGCGTCATCAGAATCACTTCACCCGAGGTCGCCTGCAGGACGTCCGAGAGCGTGGCAAAGCCGAGAACGAGTGCCTTCAGCGATCCGGCGAGCCCGGCGAGAGTCGCGGAGAGGACGAACGCGAGGAGCCTGTAGCGGTTGATGTCGTAGCCGAGCGAGATAGCGCGTGGCTCGTTCTCGCGGATCGCTTTCAACACCTGCCCGAATGGAGAGTGAGCCACCCGCCGGATGAAGAGGAACACCGCGACGAAAATCGCCAGGACGAGGTAATACATGGCGAGGTCGGATTTCAGCTGCCACCCAAGAAGGCTCCCGCGCGGCACGCCCTGCAGACCGTTCTCGCCTCCGGTAAAGGGCGCTTCCAGGCACACAAAATAAATCAATTGCGCCAGCGCGAGGGTGATCATCGCGAAGTAGATGCCGCGCCGGCGAATCGCGAGCGCCCCAATGATGAGGCCAAGCACCGCGGAAACGGCCATTCCGGCGAGCACCGCGGCCGCCGTGCCCCAGTTATGTGCGGTAACGAGCCACGCGGTGGCATATGCGGAAGCACCGAAGAAAGCGGCGTGTCCGAAAGAGAGCATCCCGCTGAAACCGAGCAGCAGGTTGAAAGCACACGCGAACATCGCGAGGCATAGCAGCTTCATCATGAACACGGGATAGATTCCCAACACCGGGGCGCAGAGCGCGAACAGGCCGACCAGGAAATAGAACACGGCGGTGGCGCGCATCGTCTACTCCTTCCCGAAGAGTCCGGCAGGCCGCAGGACCAACACGAGCGCCATGATCACGAACACGACGATGTTCGAGGCTTCGGGATAGATGATCTTGGTAAATCCTTCGATCACCCCGAGCGCCAGCCCGCTGACGACGGCGCCGAGTATCGATCCCATCCCACCTATCACGACAACGGCGAATACGACGATGACCAAAGAGCTGCCCATCGCCGGGGTGACCAGGATGATAGGGGCAGATAACACGCCCGCGAGCGCGGCTAGGGCGACGCCGCCGCCATAGGTCGCGGCGACGAGGAATGGGACGTTAACGCCGAAGGCCTGCAGGAGCGGGGCATTCTCTTTCGCCGCGCGCAGCGTTGCGCCGAGGCGGGTCCGCTCAATGACAAACCAGGTAGTGCCGCAGACCACGACCGACACTACGATCACCCAGGCGCGATAGATGGGCAGGATCATGAAGCCGAGATTGACTGCTCCCATGAGGGCGTGGGGTACCGGATAGGATTGGCCGGAGGAACCGAAAGCCTGGTGCAACAAGCCCTCGATCACCAGTGCCAGGCCGAATGTCATCAGCAGGCCGTAGAGGGGATCGAGCCCGTGCAGGCGCCGCAGAAACAATCGCTCGGCGACTACTCCGATCAGTCCGACGGCCAGCGGCGCCAGTACCAGCGCTTCCCAGTAGTTGATTCCGAATTGAGCGGCGCCAAACAGGGCAACGAACGCACCGAGCGCATAGAACGCGCCGTGGGCGAAGTTCACGATGCCCATCAAGCCGAAGATCACCGCCAGCCCGAGGCTCAGCAGGGCATAGAACGAGCCATTCACCAGGCCGAGCATCAGCTGCCCCAGCAGGACGGTGACAGGAATGCCGAAGACTGCGGTCACGAGGGAACTCGTGCGGTTTTATTTCGGCGCGAGCGGGCACAGGCCCGTGATCGGGCCGAAGGCTTCCGCGCCCTTCATCTGCTTCACCAGCTTGTAGTAATCCCACGGGTATCTGGATTCGCCCGGGGACTTCACCTGCATCACGTACATGTCGTGGACCATCACGCCATCCGCGCGGATGTAACCGCCCTTCACGAAGATGTCGTCGATCTTCGTGCGCTTCAATTCAGCCATGACCTTGTCCGAGTCGGTGGTGCCCACGGCTTTGACAGCCTTCAGGTAGGTCAACGTAGCGGAATAGTAGCCCGCCTGGTCCATGGTGGGCTCGCGCTTCATTTTCGCGAAGTAACGCTTGCCGAACGCCCGGGTGTCCTCGTTCAGGTCCCAGTAGAAGGCGGTCGTGAGATACAGGCCCTGCGCGGTCTGCAGGCCCAGGCTGTGAATGTTGGTAATGAAGGCCAGCAGCGCGGCCGGCTTCATGGTGCTGGTAATACCGAATTCGTTGGCGGCCTTGAGCGAGTTGCTGAAATCCTCGCCCGCGTTCGCCAGCCCCAGGACTTGCGCGCCGGAGCCCTGCGCCTGCAGCAGAAAGGAGGAGAAGTCGGATGCACCGAGTGGCACCCGCACCGCTCCCACGTTCTTGCCGCCGTTCGCCTCGACCACCTTCGATGCGGCGGTCTGCAGCTGTGCGCCGAACGCGTAGTCCGCGGTTAGGTAGAACCAACTTTTACCGCCGTTCTTGACGATCGTCGTGGCCGTGCCGTTGGCGAGTGACGTCGTGTCATACACGTAGTGGATCGTGTAGGCGGTACAGTCCTCGTTTGTCAGGGACGAACCCCCCGCTCCGATGGCGAAAAAGGGGATCTTTTTAGCCGCGGCCACCTTGGCCATCGCGATACTGACCCCGGTGTTGGAGCCGCCGAGCAGCATGTTGAGTCCGTTCTGGTCCGCCCAGGCTCGCAGCTTCGAGGCGCCGATGTCGGGCTTGTTCTGGTGATCCGTGACCAGCGTGACGATTTTTCGGCCGAGAACCGTGCCGCCGAAGTCCGCAATAGCCATGTTCATGGCTTCGATCGCGCCTGCGCCGGCCACGTCAGCGTAGTTTCCCGACAAGTCGTCGATGTCACCGATCACGACGTCGTTGGTCGCGGCGTGCGCCGCTCGTACGTTCGCCATGAGCGCGAGCGCCATCGTCGTTGCGATCGCCAATGTCTTCCGTTTCATTGCCAGTCCCCCTCGAGCGGTTATTCGATCGTCAGATTCCGAGGTATTCGTGCACCATTGTCATTTTCTCCGGCAGCTCGGCGGCACTGAAGGACTGTGCCATTCGGCCGCGCTCCATGAGGTAGAAACGATCCGCGAGCGGGGCCGCGAACCGGAAATTCTGCTCCACCATGAGCAGGGTGTAGCCACGTCGGCGCAGCTCGAGAATGGTCGCGGCCAACCCTTCCACGATAACAGGCGCGAGTCCTTCCGAGATCTCATCCAGCAGCAGGAGCCGGGCGCCGGTACGAAGAATCCGCGCTACCGCCAGCATCTGTTGCTCGCCACCGGAGAGGCGTGTTCCCTGGGTTGCGCGCCGTTCCAACAAGTTCGGAAACAGGGCGTAGATGTCTTCCAGCGCCAGGCCGCTCGCGTCCAGGATGGGCGGCAGCAACAGGTTTTCCTCGGTGGACAGGCTGGCATAGATGCCTCGCTCTTCCGGGCAATAACCAACACCCAACCGGGCGATCCGGTGTGGCGGCAAGCCGATTGCCTCCTGGCCGTTGATCGTGACCGACCCGGTCCGGCGTCCGACGAGGCCGAGCAGGGCCTTCAGGGTCGTCGTCCGTCCCGAGCCGTTCCTACCCAGAAGCGCGACGATTTCGCCGCGGCTGACCTCGAAGTCGACACCGTGCAGGATGTGCGACTCGCCGTAGAAAGCGTGCAACCCGCTGACCTGCATCATTGCCGCGCTCATCCGGCCGCCGCCGATCCCATGTAAGCCTCGACGACGAGCGGGTTTTTCGCGACCTCGGTGTAAGTGCCTGCGGCGATGATGCGGCCGCGCTGCAGGACGGTGAGGGTATCGGCGATAGTGGCGACGACTTTCATGTTGTGCTCGACCATGAGCACCGTTCGGCCCGCCGAGGCCCGCTTGATGAGGGCCGTCACTTTCCCGACGTCTTCGTGTCCCATTCCCTGCGTCGGCTCGTCGAGGAGCATCAGCTCAGGTTCCATCGCGAGCGTTGTTGCAATTTCGAGTGCGCGCTTGCGTCCGTAAGGCAACTCGACAGCGGCCGTGCCGGCGAAAGGCCGGAGGTCGACGGCATCGAGTAACTCCAGCGCTTTCGGGTCGAGCGCCGCCAGGCTCGAGGCGCGCTTCCAGAAATGGAATGTTGTGCCAAGGGTCCGTTGTAGAGCGACTCGCACG
>Ga0209169_10002148_pt1 | contig 11958 bp, 10 predicted proteins | sample HubBroMetageWRM4_FD_188346 | JGI IMG/M metagenome (GOLD analysis project Ga0209169, IMG submission 188346) | Warmed soil microbial communities from the Hubbard Brook experimental Forest, New Hampshire - Hubbard Brook CCASE Soil Metagenome WRM 4... | ecosystem: Environmental > Terrestrial > Soil...
TGTCGGCGTCCTTGCGCGGTCTGCCGATCAAGTCAAGTGCAATGTTAGCGGCGGGAGCGACAGTCCCTCGACCTCAACCGTCCACAGATCTCCGCGATCAGTCCGATGCCCTGCTGTGAGCGTTCCGGAGCTGACGATTTCTCCAGCGCTTAACGGTTGAGCCGGGAATCGCCGCACAATGGCTGCACTCAGTTCGGCCAAGCACAAGGCGGGGCTCCTCAAGCAATTCCTGCCTGATCCTTCTTCTACAAACTCTCCGTTTTTCGACATACGGACTTTGAATCGCGCGAGCTCCTCTACCAGCGTTGGAATGACATCGGGCTGCACTGGCATCCGCTTTCCGATTTCGAGTGCAGTATGAAGTCCGAAAGAAGCAACAAAGTCACTAGGCTGAAACTGCCATTGCGGAAAGGGACAATCGATGATTTCGAATCCCACCGCCAGCCAATCTACGGATGCAAGCGCTGCGGCCGCGTCAGGCCCCTCAGTGCCTTCAGTAACCACCGATTGTTTCAAGCCAAAGACAATCTCTGGTTCGATCTTCAGCGAACGGGGATGTGCAAGTGTTAGCGTCGCCGAATTATTTTCACTGTAATGCACCGTGTCGTCATACATGTGGGCCCAAACCAGGGTTTCAAGTTTGAGCACGCGCCACATAGCTTTATTGGCATAGCCAACTTTGCGGCCTAGGGCTTTGTGTCCGGCAGCTTCGCGAAACTGCTTGAGGGTCGTTTCCACTGCATAGGCCGTGTTGAGATCGAAATGAGGGCGGGAAGAGGGAAGGACATCCACCATCTCCCCAGTCTCACGTGCAGACAGCAGTTCACGTGCTAAAGTTTCGACCTCGATCTGCGAATTAAGAGGATGTGACATTTGGAATGCTCGTGGTCTCTAGTCTGACAACAACCATGCGTTACACAACCATGGATTCGCTCCAAAACAATGGTAACTTACTATGCTCAGAACACGAGGGAATCATGAGAGTCTACTTCGTCTTAGTTTGTATTGCCGGGCTAGCATCTTTGGTCCTGGCGCAACCACCTGCCACGCCGCCCACGACCGGCCAGAAGACTGGCGAGAACCAGCCGTCTAGTAGCGCTCCTGCCGACTCGGCGCTGAAGGATATGTTCGAATCCAAGATCAAAGCCGAATGGGAGGCGCTGAAAAACAAGGATAAGAAAAGTTATGCCGACTTGCTGGCGGACGACTATCAGGGCGTCGAAGTGGATGGCAAGGGCGAACGGACCAAGATTCAATCGATCAACGAACTGGCGGAGGCAAATCCTTTCAACTACACGCTGTGGGGGTACAAGCTGATTCCGCTGGGTGCAGATGCGGCTCTGGTCATCTATGAGAGCACCCTGCAGTTTCCGCCCAAGGCGCAGATACGCTTTTCACGCGTGTACATCAGCGAAATCTGGGTGAAGCGGGCCGGGCAATGGAAAGAACTGCACTATCAGGAAACCCGCGTTAAGTAGGTCCGTTCCCTGTATCACGTATTAAAATGCAACCGCCTCAACAGCGTTGCCATCTCAAGTGCTGTGAGAGTCAGACGAAGAGGAGGCATCTAAATGAGAAAATTGTTTTTTGCTCTGCTGCTTTCAAGCAGCTTTCTCCTGGCGCAAGACAGCAAAACCGCTCAGCAAAACTCAAAAGCATCCAAAGGACAAGAAACCATACAAGGCTGTGTCGGCAGGTTGAGTGGCGATTACATCCTGATCAAGCAAGATCCAGGAATGACTTACGAGCTACAAGCGACAGGCAAAATAAGACTTCGCCCTTACCTCGGACAACGAGTGGAGGTAATCGGGAAAGAGTCACCCTCAATGAGCACAAGTTCCGACGCTTTGACCAGAACAGGGGCTCCAGCCTCAGTGACGTTGACCATAACCTCGATCAAAACCATCGAGAAGGAGTGCCCAGCAGAACAGATCTCGCACTAATAGGAGGTTTGTCGACGAGCCTGCTTTGGTGCGGAACGAGCCGGGTTTAGTCGCAATCCGGAGGCATAGCCATGATCTGAGATTCGGAGTCACAGGGAGGCTTTTTCTTGGCCGGCTCCAGCAGAGGAGGCCGATTGTAGCGGAGAATCCATAAGCCCTCATTGTTGGTGAGGTAGATCAGGCCGTGATTGCCGTCGGGAAGAAGGCTGGTGACCTTGTTGAATGTCTCCAGCGTTTTGGGATTGCGCGGGTCGCTCAAGTCGAGCACGCGAACGGTTTCGGTAGGACGGCTGTTGCTGGTCAGCGTTGCCGGCGTTTTTTCCGGGGCTTCCGCGATCGCCACATCGGGGCTAACCATTTCCAGATTTCCCGCTGTCGACTGATTCGACTCCGCCGTCCGCTTCAAAAGATTCGGCCTTTCCGGCTTGCTTACGTCCACGATCATGAAGCCTTGCTTCGTGGCCTGCTGAACGTACAGATACTGTTTCGAGTTTTCCTTCTGCAGCAACATTTGACTTCCGGTCGCCTGCGGCAAAGATAAGTGGGCGATTACGGTGGCAGGTACGTCGGTTGGTTTTGACGCTGTTTGTTCGCTTGCGCTTGCCAACGCCACAAGAATCGAACAAAGTAAAACGCCAGGCAGCGCTGTCTTACAAAAGGTTTCCATAATTCACTTCACCTAATGTCGCTGTACCTGCACGACATGAGACCGATCTTGCGTACAGGGGCGAACCATACACCATTATTGCTGCGCTATGACGCCGATGCAACCGTTGCTGCTTTGCGTGGTACAGATTCCGCCAGTCTGCATTGGCACAAAAGCGTGATTGTTACTAGGGTCTACCGCGACGCTGTGCGAATTGGTATTGGTCGGGACGTTTTGCAGCCAGAGGTTGCTTCCGGCATCAATGACACCCAAAACCGGGCCATTGGGCATGTCTCTTGACGCTGTGTAGTAGCGGTTATCGCCGGGGTTGTACCACACCTCGTCCACGCCACCGACATTGGTGATTTCGGCGAGGATCGCGCCTGAAGTTCCATCGATCACATACTCGTTGGGAGGGAACGCCGTGCCATCATGATCGGCGCAACCCACGAGGAAATTGTTCCCCGGACCTTGCACGATGCTGGTGGGCATGCAATTCGGCGTCACGAAGGTGTTGACCACCACTGGCCCGCAAGGTCCGCCACAGGTATTGTTCCCGACTTGGGGATCGATTTCATCGATGCTGCCAATGTTTGTGATGGCAATGGAATTTGCGTTGGTCAGCAGCAAGTGTCCAGTGTTTGGATTCCAAGCCATAGCCCCCAACCCTGCCGGGGATATGGCGCCAGAGCAGTTGGGACCGGGAGCGGTCTGGCTGCAAAATGTCCCCAGGGTTTGATCGACAATGGGGCCATGATGGCAGGGGATGTTGTATAGGGTGTTACTCACTGGCGTTATGCCAATTCCAGGGATCAGCGAAGCTGCCGCCGATCCGGAAACTCCTCCGAATGTCTGAGGATTGGATGGATCTGGGCAGGGAAACGTGCCCCCAACGTTGTCTACGGAAACAGGAGTCGGCGAATTAAGTCCGAGTCCTCCAGAGGCCAGGCCACCCGCGCCATCATAGTAAATTTGCCCAATGATACAACTGGGGGGATTGAACCTCGCGCCACCCTGCGGTATCACCCAAGTTTGTGAGAATCCCTGAGACGGATACGAGGGGAAATCGTTCGGATCCCCGCTTATCTGCGCGGGGGCGGCATAGGGGCCGTAAGGGTAAGTCTGATCGATGGGCAAGCAGTGCTGCTGCTGGGCCGTTCCAGTTTTGCTTACGATGTTAGTCACGTCCATAAAGGTGATGAAAGGCAATCCTGGGTCGCCATCAATAATGGCGAGGACCTGGTGCGTCGAGCCATCGGCCGCAGTGACCGAAGGGTTGTACGCTAATTCGTCAGCCCGGTCATCTCCGCAATTCGCGGCAGACCCGGCTTCACCGTTCCAGGACGCGACGCAGGGAGCGATGCCCAGGGGACCGTCGTAATCGCCGGAAACCCCGGTGGGGATGGTGGCAAGAACGGTCGGCGCGGTGGGCGGATTGGTGGCCAGGTTCATGGTGGTCAGATCCCAGATGACGAGATGGGAGCTGCCGTTCCCAGTAAACAGAAAGTTGCCGTCGGGCGAGACCTGTTCGCCATCGGGGCCGGACATGGGATTGACGCCATTCCCGCGTGCAGCGCAGCACTGCGCGCCCGGAAAGCCACCGAAATTATGGTTTGCTCCAAAACCGGAGCCGAGGTGGAATGCCAATCCGCCCTCCCAGGTCAAATCGGTTCTGCATCCATACCGAGTGAAATTTCCAAACACCGAAACAATAGGGGGAATTATGTCGTTCCCGGTGGTTGGATCTTTCGCGCAAGGGCTGGCCCCATTGCCAGCGTCAACGACGGCATTGGTTCCCTGGAGGGCGGTTACGGCCAGGTTGGTGGTGGTATCAAAAACATCGACGGCCAAGCCGATGCGATCGGAAACATAGTCCAAATTATGGCCAGGGCCACCGGGCGGTGGCGAGATCCAACTAATGTCGAAGGAGTTGAACGGTCCGCCGGGTTCGCCGGTAGCATTGTGCTCCGGCACGGTGATGACGTCGATAACGGCGTAACTGCCGTTAGATGTGGTGCCGCACACCGGGCAGTTAGATACACCTCCGCAACCGCTCAGGATCACAAATAGCACGGTGAGAAGAACAGTAAGCAGAATCCTCGATCTCATCGAATTTCCTCCTGCGATTTCCTTCAAGAGCAGATGCAACCAGCCCTGCGACTACAAACTCGTGAATGCTCGATCCGCAACCGGCAGTCAAGCGGATTGATTCTAAAATCTGAACTGTAAGCGCTGCTCGACCACAAAGTAATTCTGCGGTGTCGCACCCGTTACGCTAGGATCCTTCAGTTGATCGATGTTGAAGTTGAGCTGGTACTTAGTCCAATAATTGGGATACCAGTTAAGCCCAACCGTGTATTCGTTGGTGTGGTAATTAAATGTGGGCACATAGCCTGGCGTGTAATAGTTCAAGAGGTTCACACCGGGTTCGTTGGCATGAATGCCTGTGGCTCGCACAGCGATTTCCCATGCTCCCCATCCGCGTCCTCCGCTGCCCGGAGTGTCGGGACCAAACAATGGACGATTGACCCGGGGCGTGCCATTCTCTGGGCGCTTTTCGCCCGTCAGTAAGTAAGTTGCGCCGATATCCCAAGCCTTGGCAATAATTGAGGGAAGACTTAGGAAGCCAAGATTCCCCGCCTGTTCGGAGCCGACATTGTTCCGCGACATATTGAGTTGATCGTATTCGCCACGTATACCCAAACTTCCCTTGATGTAAGTAAACTCACCGTTGTAGCGCTGGATGGGCCCGTTAATGGCGAACTGCGGAAAGAAGGTATAAGAGCCGTCGGGCAACAGGGCGCTGAAGCTTTGATCTCCTGAAAGGCCACGGGAGCGGGCACGGTCGATAGATCCGCCAAAGGCAAGTTGCTTAAGCCAGCCGTCCTTGGATTTGCGCCATGGGTAGAAGCGGAGCCGTCCAATGAATTCCGGTTGATTGGTCGTGTTAGCGATTGCATATCCCTTGCCGTTAAACGCTCCCACCCAGTACTGCATCACACCACCGTCAATGTCTCCGTGAAAGGCGACGCCGGGGCTCCTGTATGCGGAGGCGGCTGACGGATACAACATCGATTGGAATCCGCGCTCGATGAAATCCAGATTGGTGTCGCCGATTCCGGTTTCCTGGGCGAATGGAGCTTTGAACTGGCCCGCCTGGAATTGAAACTCGGGCTTGATTCTTACGTTGAGGTAAACGTCCCGCACAACCGAACCCGAGGTTGCGGCTGCGTCGATGAGTAACGCAAAATCAAAGTGCGAACCGTAATTGCCTTGAAATCCGAAGCGGGCATTGCGCAAGAGAAACGTGTCCGCAGGTGCTCCATCGCCGCTGTAGGCGCGGTAATCTGTGTTGACATAGCCATAGGGACTGATACTGAACTGCCCATCGGCGCTCCTGATGAAAAAATGCTCGCCATTCCAACCGGCTGTAAGCGGAGCATCTTTCTTTGGCGTGGAGGATGCCGGTTGATCTAGCATTGCCGCTTCCAGCGCAAGATCAGGTTGCACGAGAACTGTCTTCACCAAATGAACACTGCCATCATCGGGGGCGCTCGTAGCATTGACCAGTTGTGCATTCGTCGTTTCCGATGCGGTGTTTACCACAGGCTGAACCTGAGCCGAACCGCCGGCGGTTGCCGGGGTCTTCGCATCCACCAGCTTTTCGACCATAGCCTTCAATTCCTCGATGGTCTTGCGCTGAGCGGTGACCTCGTTCCGCAGTTGATTGACTTCTTCCTCGGACGCCGGTCCGCTGGCCTTGCTCGTGGGTTCAGTGCTCTGAGCATAGGCGAGTGAACCTGGCGCGATGGAAGCGACCAGGAGCACGAAAATTATTGTTAGCGAGCGCATGTGTTTACTCTCCCGATGGTTTGCAAAACGGGCCCGTTGTCATGGCATGAAACTAGTGACCGACTTCATTGTTCTCGCCACGAATCGAAAATCTATTGTTTTACGTATGAGTTCCCGTACCGGTATGAAAAGCGGACCACTTATGACTTCGGCGGTTTATCACACACAAATATTGAATGTCAAGGAAAAGTTTTTTTGATCGCTCGTTTGGAAAGCTCTTGCAGCAGCTCCAGCGAGCGAAGCTTTGTCAGAAAAACGCTAGCAGAGTGAACAGCATCGGGGGAGTACATAAGGAGGTGCATCAGACGAAAAGATCGCCAAATTGCGAGATAAGAATTTCTGTCTGATATGAGTTAAAAAATTATGAAAATAAGAATATGAAAATCGGCAGGAGATACTAACAAGCTCCTAACTAAGGCCCTGATAAACTTAGCGTTTATCTTTGCGCGACCGTTCGCGGCATATTGTTTCGTTGACCCCGTTCTTCTGGTATGTATGGGTTTACATCTTGGTCAAGCGCTCTGTTTGCTCTTCGCAGCCGTTATTGCCGGCACATTGAATGCATTGGCTGGTGGCGGCAGCTTCATTTCCTTTCCGGCGCTATTGTTTCTGCGCATCCCAGCCGTGGAAGCCAATGCAACTAATACGGTCGCGCTGTGGCCCGGGTTAGCGGCTAGCGCCGTCGCTTACATGAAACGGCTGAATGCGCCGCTCCGCGTGCTGCTCCCGTTGCTGATGACCAGCGTTGCCGGAGGTTGGGCTGGGGCGCTGCTGCTGCTCAAGACGCCGCAGCACACCTTTCTGCACCTGGTCCCCTGGCTGTTGCTCAGTGGTACGTTGCTGTTCGCCTTCGGCAACTCGATTCGTGCCATCTTCGGCAAGGCTCCAGTCCCCGATTTTGATGATGATCTGCGGAACACGTCGTGGCAGGCGATCGTGCTGGGTTCGATCGCCGAGTTGCTGGTGGCAGTTTATGGCGGATATTTTGGCGCAGGAATCGGTTTCATGACATTGGGGATGCTCGCCATGCTGGGGATGCGTGATATTCACGCCATGGGCGCGATCCGGACCCTGCTAGCCGCTGCCATAAACGCCGCAGCTGTGGTCACTTTTATAGCAGCGCACGCAGTGTTGTGGCCGCAATGCTTGGTGATGATCGCAGGTTCTCTCACTGGCGGCTGGTTCGGGGCGCATTATGCCCAGAAAGCAGACCCCCGAAAAGTCCGCGGCGTTGTGATCGGCATCGGTGTTGCGATGACGGCATACTTCTTTGTTACGGTGTACTAGTCTGTTTTGGCTGCTGCTCGATGCCTCAACCGCACTGAATCTCTATTGCTATACTTAAACTCGCGGGAAAAATTGCGCCGGAAGCGTCAATAAGAGAAACTAATTGAATTTATAATAGAATTAATTTGACTACAACTGTGCGAAGAATGCTTACTATCAAGCATTGTTACGGCTGGAGCGTCAGGCTCGGGGCGTGGTTCCGGAGACTATCCGTTCCGCACCGCAATTTCTAGCTGTCCTGCGAAGACTATCGATCGAGCCGTTTACAAAACAAACGAGGGTTATGAGCGCCATTGAACAGGGAACTCACGCACATTTTTCCATCCAACAACCACCACGCCGCTATCTGTTTGGGCCAGGACCCAGCATGGTTCACCCTCGAGTCTACGAGGCGTTGTCGAAGCCGATTGTCGGACATCTCGATCCCTACTTCATTCAGGTGATGACGGATGTTCAGCAGTTGCTGAAAGGAGCTTTCGGCGCCGACGATGCCGCCACACTGGTGATTTCCGGCACTGGCAGCGCTGGTATGGAAGCGTCCATTGCCAATTTCGTCGAGCCCGGAGCTAAGCTCGCGGTGTTCGCCAATGGATATTTCTCCGATCGACTTACTGAGATGGCGAAGCGCCAGGGCGCGAATGTGACACGCCTCGAAAAGCTTTGGGGCGAGACTTTCACCGATGCTGAAGCCCAGGAATTCATCCATCGCGAGAAGCCGCAGGTTGTAGCGTACGTTCACGCCGAGACATCGACTGGAGCGTTGCAACCTGGTCAAGCCATCTGCGCCGCCGCTCATCAAGTTGGCGCGTTGGTGATCGCGGATTGTGTCACCTCGCTCGGCGGCGTGCCGGTCGAGTTCGACAAAACTGGTATTGACGTCGCCTACAGTTGCACGCAAAAAGGTCTGAGCTGTCCGCCGGGCTTATCTCCGATGGCGATGTCGCTGCGTGCCATGGACTGGCTTCGTGCACGAACATCTCCAGTACGCAGTTGGTATCTCGACCTCAAGCTGATTCATGACTACTCCACCGTATCGCACCGCTATCACCACACTGCGCCGATTTCCATGTTTTACGCACTGCGCGAGGCGCTCGCCGTCATCGCCGACGAAGGAATCGAAAACCGCTGGGATCGGCATCGGCGTTGCCATAAATCTTTTGTCCAAGGCGTCGAAGCGATGGGCCTGCGGCTTCATGTTCCCGCTGATCACCGAATTGCGACCCTGAACACGGTGTGTGTGCCCAAAGGCGTTGATGAGGCCAAGGTGCGCAAACGCCTTATTGATGAGGCGGGAATTGAAATCGCCGGCGGTTTTGGTCCGCTTGCCGGCAAAATTTTCCGCATCGGCGTCATGGGCCCATTGGCAACCGAAGATAATGTGCAGTTCTTTCTAAAGGAATTCAAAAGGGCCCTAAGCGCAGAGGGCTACGCGATCTAGATTCATATCCGAAATATGCGCCATAAGGTTGGATCCTCATTAGTCCAGCTTGTCATGCTGAGCGAAGCGAAGGACCTCGTGCACCGTAAATTCACTTCGATTGACCCGTCGCATTGCATGGATGACGACAAGAATTTGTGACCCAGGAGTAGAGGCAACAACGAATGACATTGAAGTCTGTAGATACTCTTCTTGACGTTTTACATTTCGCAGACAGTCACACGGCAATTATTGTTCCCGAGCTTGGAATCCGTATCACCTACGATTCACTGCGGCAGCAGGTCTTGACCATGGCGAATGCTTTGGCCTCTGCCGGTATTCGCCGTGGCGATGCTGTCGCCATTGCATTGCCCAATGGATTGCCTGCGATCGTGAGCTTCCTCGCTGCTTCCATTGCCGGAACTGCAGCGCCTTTGAATCCTGCATACCCGTATGAAGAATTTCTTTTCTTTCTCGGCGACACTGATGCCCGCGTCTTGCTTTGCCCGCCGGTCGGCGCGGAATTTGCGCGCAGCGCAGCCCTCGATCGCAAGATTCCAATTTTTCCTGTGGAAATGAGTGCAGACGGCAATGTTCACCTGGTGGGTGCGCCCACTGGTGTTTCCGCAACCGAGCCGAAAGCTGACGACATAGCCCTGATCCTGCACACCAGCGGAAGCACTGGTCGTCCCAAGCGCGTGCCTTTGCGGCATTTCAATCTCGCGGTTTCCTCGGCAAATATCGCGAACACCTACGCTCTTTCCGAAGAAGATGTTTCCCTGTGCATCATGCCGCTGTTCCACATTCATGGGCTGATCGGCTCAACCATGTCGACTTTGCTTTCCGGTGGCACCGTAGTTGTTCCCTCAAAATTCAATGCGCTCTCTTTTTGGCGCACAGTTGGAGAGCATCGTGTGACCTGGTATTCAGGAGTGCCCACGATGCATCAGCTTCTGCTCGCTCGTACTCAGCAAAAACCTGCGGAAGCCACCTCTCTTCGCTTCATGCGTTCCTGCAGCGCGCCCTTCTCGTCAGAACTCATTCACAAAATTGAGGAACTCTTTGGTGTACCTCTCGTAGAGGCTTACGGAATGACGGAGGCTGCCCACCAGATGACTTCGAATCCATTGCCTCCGCGACATCGTAAGGCAGGTTCTGTCGGAGTGGGCGCAGGGCTGCGCATCAGTATTCTCGATAAAGACGGCAGTCACCTCGGCACCAATCAGCGCGGCGAAGTCTCCATTCAGGGAGCCAACGTGTTTCGCGGATACGAAAATAATCCCGAAGCCAACGCCCGCGCTTTTGTGAATGGATGGTTTCGTACCGGCGATGAAGGATTTCTGGATGAAGACTGCTATCTGCATTTGACGGGGCGGATTAAGGACATCATCATCCGCGGTGGGGAAAATATTGCGCCTCACGAAGTCGATGAGATTCTGCTGCGTCATCCGGCGGTCGCGGCCGCGGTTACGTTCGGCTGCGCACATCCCATCCTCGGTGAAGAAGTGGCTGCCGCCGTGGTCTTGCACGAGCCCAACGGATTGACTGAATCGGCACTCATCAAGCACTGCCGCGAATTACTGGCAGATTACAAATGTCCAACAAAGATTTATCTCGTAGAAAGCATTCCAACCACAGCAACCGGGAAAATTCGCCGCCGCGCTGTAGCCGCCGCGCTCGCGGATGATCAACGCGGATAACCAGCTTGGGTTAACGAGCGACGATAATCATCATGGACAAAAAATCATGAGATTCCTGATAGCGGGGGCCGGTGCCATCGGAGCTTACATCGGCGCGCGCATGGCACAGGCCAAGTTCGATGTCACCCTCTTCGCACGCGGACCGCACCTGCATGCCATGCAAGAGCACGGTGTGCAAGTGAAAAGTCCCGAGGGAGATTTCGTGGCGCGACCCACCATCGCCAGTTCCCTCGAAAAAGTCGGACCCGTCGATGTGGTTTTTCTTGGAGTAAAGGCGCACGGCCTGCCGCAGCTCGCGCCTCACTTAAAGCCGGTGCTGGGGCCAGACACCACAGTTGTGAGCACGCAGAATGGAATCCCATGGTGGTATTTCCAGGGTTTTGGCGGCGAATGGGAAGGACTACGTCTCGAGCGCGTCGATCCTGGTGGCGTAATTTCATCGGCCATCGAAGCGCGCCGCGTAGTCGGGTCGATCGTTTACTTTTCGACCGAGATTACCGCACCTGGAATAATTCAACACATCGAGGGCAACCGCATTAGTCTCGGCGAACCCGACGGCTCTCGCTCCGATCGCAGCCGCCGCATCGCCGAGGCGCTCATTGCCTCCGGTTTGCGCTGCCCAGTCACCACCCGTATCCGGCACGAGATTTGGGTGAAGATTCTGGGCAATGCGTCGCTCAACCCGGTGAGCGCACTGACGCGCGCTACTCTTGTTCAAATGGTGCGCGATCCCGGAGTCTCTTCGGTGATCCGAAATATCATGCAAGAGGTGGAAGCGGTCTCCAATAAATTGGGGATGGAGTTGCCTGTTTCGATCGATCAGCGCATGTCCGGAGCGGAAAAAGTTGGGGAGCACAAAACGTCAATGCTGCAAGATCTCGAAGCGGGCCGCCCAATAGAACTGGAAGCACTGGTAGGTGCTGTCGTTGAGTTGGGAGAACGAGTAGGGCTCCCCATGCCCTACACACGAACCATTTACAACTGCACAAAGCTATTGGCTAAGTCCGCGTCGCCGCATCAACCCTAGGGGGGTGAATGCTGCTTTGCGTTACTTTTGCGATCGACGATTACGGAGGCGCTTCGGTTAAGCTAGGCTATCCTGTTTTCGAGGAG